>WNEZ01000040.1_pt1 | contig 185560 bp, 152 predicted proteins | sample 5400521 | NCBI WGS metagenome assembly WNEZ01 (sample SAMN13153339, study PRJNA577476) | soil metagenome | isolation source: 120 cm saprolite under Douglas fir tree site 2 hole 1 replicate 1 | place: USA:California | collected 2015-04-18
TCTCGACGATGCAGGCCAGGTCTCCATCCGGAATGCGGTGCCGGAGCAGGTCCTGTGCTACTCGCAGCTTGTCGTGAAGTTCCTGGTCTGCGGTGAACTCTACCCGGTACATCTTCTCTGCAAGCGGCGCGATGGAGCGCCGATGGTCTTCGCGCGGCGCGGGCTTCGCAGGCGCCGGCTCGAGGGCGAGGGTCAGCGGTTCCGCCGAGGCTGGAGCGGGCCGCTCCGGGAGCTTCCGGATCGTGGGCAAAACTGCAGGCTGAGGCGCTAGACGCGCGACCAGCTCCTCGATCTCGCGCTTCGTCTTGCCTGCCGCCTGGGCGAGCACCTCGCAGTGATTCTCGGCTGTCAGGTGCGGTGCGAGCAGGCGCAGTCCGGTCAAGTGGACTTGCCCGCACCGCGTTGCCTCGATCATGGCCGGCACTCGCCTCGCTGCGCGTGCCACCATGATCCGGCTGTAAGCGGCGTCCTCGGAGAACCGTAGCTCGCCGACGCAGAACGCGAACATGGAGGGAAATGCGCGGTCGGCGTACAGCTTCCGCTCGTCGACCTCGCCGAGGTGCACGAGGAGGTCTGCCTCCGTGCAGTGAGATTGGTCGATCAGCTCGTGTGTCCCGGCGAGGAGGTCGGGATCGCTGAGCAACGCCACGGTTTCGAGTGTAGTTATCATGCAGGTCTCGTAGCACGGCCGTTTTCCCACTCTCTGCGCCGGCCGCTCGCGCACGCGGGATGGCGAAGGGCCCGCAGAGTGGAACTCGATCCCTGCATGCAGGAGAACGCGTCCCGGGCGTTCAGGACTCAGGATTGTGCGATGGTCGGAGGGCCCATCCGAACGGCCTGCTGAACTCGTCAACTGAAAAAGGCAGGCATCGGTCAGATGACCGATGATGCCCGCCGCGTCGAGGGTGCTGTCGGAGAGACTCGAACCTCGGCGATTCGCTGCCTGCCCTTGGATGACGCGATCAGGGGAGCGCCCGTGCCGAACCGTGTGCGTCGACTTGTTCCAGAACGGGCCGCAATGCGTCAAGATCGCGAGCACACTTTGAAGCCTCGTTGCTGAGTCGTGGCCGTGCGAGCTGGACTACCCGCTGCCGCTTCCTGCTCTCCCCTGGAAAGCAACCGGGGCAGAGCGCTCAGCTCAAGTGCTGGTCGGATGGGTCCCCTGGCAACTTCGTCCCGTCCAGGAGCGGCTCGTCGCTGCCCGGGACGTAATGCGGGTTCTTCCGCAAGATTCCGGGGCCGCCGTCCCAGCCGAACAGCGCGAGCACCGTATGGTAGAGGCCGACCAGCGCCATGTAGAGCGCGGCCGCCGCCATCACCCCGAAGCAGACCAGGAGGCCGATCATCCAGCCCCGGGCGCTCTCTGCCGGCCCGCCGGATACGCGGGCGCGGACGAATCCGACCAGGCAGATCAGCACGGCGACGGTGAGCACCAGCGCCCCCGAGCGCAGCACCTTGGGCATGGTCAGACCTCGAAGCTCGCGCCGCACGAGCAGCCGCGGCGCGCGCGGGGGTTCGAGAAGCGGAACGACCGCGCGTCGGCGAGGTCGATGACGGTTCCGTCGAGCACCTTTGCGCTGGTCGGATCCACGGCGACGCGCACGCCGCGGGACTCGGTGATCTCGTCCTGCGACGAGGGCTCGGGCACGAAGTAGAGGTCGTACGTCAGCCCGTTGCACCCGCCGGCCACCACGGCGATGCGCAGGAGCCAGCCGGGCACGTCGGCCTCGCGGGCCCTGGAGCGCACGGCGTCCGCTGCCCGCTCGGTGAGCGTCACCTGCATGCCGCCTGTGTACTCCCCAGGCGGGGCGCGCGCCAACGCCACTTTCGCGCCCGCTCGCCCGCTCCGGGTCCTTGCGGGCGCCTGCCGCGCCGGAGAGCGGGAAGAGGGCTGGAAGCCGGTCCGTTGTAGCGGCTGTCGCTCCCTTCCCCGGACCTGGAGCGGCCCGGCGTGGGTCCAAGACCTACCTCGGCACCCGGAAAAGGACGCGTGTTGCGACGCCTCGCTGCCGCCGCTGCCCTCTGCCTCCTCTCCTTCCAGGCCCGCGCTTCCGTCGTCTGGCGCGGCGATTTCGAGACGGACGATCTGTTCCAGTGGAGCTCGGTCGACGGCCTCGCCAGCCGGCTCACCGTTGTGCCCTCGCCCGTCCGTCAGGGGAGCTACGCCCTGCGGGTCGAGGTGCGCAGCGGGGATTTCGCCAGCTACGGGAACCGCAACGAGCTGGTGCGCGACGTGCCGGAGACCGAAGGGATGGATCGGTACTACGCGTGGAGCACGATGTTCGACGCGTCCTACCCGATCGCGAACACCTGGCAGGTCTTCACCCAGTGGCACCACAGCGGATGCTGCGGCTCGCCTCCCTTGGAATTCGACGTCGACGGCCAGACGCTCTCCCTCTCCCGGAATCCACCTCCAGGGAGCGGCAGTACCATTCGCCTGTGGAGCACTCCCCTGGTGCGCGGGGTGTGGCACGACTTCGTCCTGCACGTGATCTGGTCTTCGAACCCCGACCTGGGATTCATCGAGCTCTGGTACGACGCCAACAAGGCGATCGACGGGAAGGCCGTGCAGACCCTCTTCCCGGGGATGGTGAACTACCTGAAGCAGGGGCTGTACCGCGATTCCTCGATCACCGCGGTCGGCGTTGTGTACCACGACGGCATGACGGTGGGCACCACGCTCGCCGACGTGGCGCCGCAGCTCGTTCCTCCGCCTCCGCCTCCTCCCGATGCCGGAACGCCGGACGCCGGAACGCCGGACGCCGGCACGCCCGATCCGGGCCCGGCGCCGCAGCCCGATGCAGGACCGATGCCCGGCCAGTCGGACTCGACGGTGGCGCGTTCCGGAATCGGTTTCCCCGCTCAGGGATGCAGCTCGGCCGGCCCGGCCGGAGGTCTGCTGATCGCCGCCTTCGCGCTGCTGCGCCCGCGCAGACGCCTCACGCCCCGCGGCGGTCGCGCAGCTCCGTGAGCACTTCCACGGTGAGCGCGAGGAAGGCCTGGACGCAGGCTGGATCGAACTGCGTGCCGGAGCAGCGGGCGATCTCGGCCCGCGCTTCGTCGTAGCTGACCCCGCGCCGGTAGGGGCGATCGGAGGTCATCGCGTCCAGCGTGTCGGCGATGGCGAAGATGCGCGCTCCCAGGGGGATCTCGGGGCCCTTCAGCCGGCGGGGATATCCGCCCCCGTCCCAGCGCTCCTGGTGGGAGAGCACGATCTCGGCGGCCTGGTTGAGGAAGCCGATCGACTGCAGGATCTGGTGGCCGATCTCGGGATGCTTGCGCATCTCGATCCACTCGGACGGCGTGAGCGGGCCCGCCTTGAGCAGGATGCTGTCGGGCACGCCGATCTTGCCGATGTCGTGCAAGAGCGCGCCGCGGCCCATCTGGTCCAGCTCGTCGCCCTGGATGCCCATCTTCTCGGCGATGGCGAGAGTGTAGCGGACGACCCTCTGCGAGTGGTCGCTGGTCTCGTGCTCGCGGGCGTCCAGCGCCGCGACCAGGGCGGCGAGGGTGCTGTTGTAGGCGTCGGCCGTGCGCCTCAGGGCGTCGGTCAGCTCAGCGGTCTTCTCGCGCACGCGGCTGGCCAGGCCCTGGTGGTAGCGGCTGCGCGCCAGCGCCAGCTTGCGGCGGCTCTGCGCGCGCTCGATGGCGCGGACCAGGTCCGTGACCCGCGGAGGCTTGAGCAGGTAGTCCGCGGCGCCGCGCTTCAGGCACTCGACGGCGTTCTCGGTGTCGCCATAGCCCGTGAGCATCACCACTGCCGCGTGCGGATGGCGCTGCAGGACCTGGTCGAGCAGCCAGATGCCGTCGTGGCCGGGCATCTTCAGATCGGAAAGGACGGTGGGGACCTCGCCGGAGGCGCGCAGCAGCTCCAACGCCTGGTCCGCGGAACCCGCCGCGCGCACCGTGTACCCCTCCTCGCGGAGCACGGTGGAGATGACGTGGCGGACGGCCGGGTCGTCGTCCACCACCAGGATCGTGGAGGGCTCGTCCCCGGAGATCTGCTCCGGATCGTCTGCCGCCGGGCGCTCGGGCTGCTGAGCGGGCGGCTGCTCGTACGCCTGCGTGGCGAGCGGCAAGTGCAGGCGCAACATCTCACGAAGATCGAGCATCGGCGGACCGGTCCCGCCCCCCGCTGGGGCCAGCTTGCTCAATTCGGGCAAGCTTCGTCAAATTCCACGAGTGAGCGAAAAGAGCCATTTTTCTTCTCCGGGCCTCCGCGTCGATCCTGCTCGTTGACAAGGCGCGCCATGCGGCGTAGCCCACTGGCTCCTCGGGAGGTGCCCCATGGCCGAATCGCTCTCGGAACCGCTGCAGAGACGCGCGCCGGAAGGCACGCGGCCACTGCAAGGATCGGTGACGGCGCACGGCACGCTGGCGGTGTACGAGCCGGGCAGCGGCAGGCTCGTCGGCGAGGTTCGCGTTTCCACGCCGGCGCAGGTGCGCGAGGCAACCGCGGCGGCGCGGGCTGCCCAGAAAGGGTGGGCGGCGAAGTCGATCAAGGAGCGCGGGCAGGTCCTGAGCCGCTTCGAGCAGCTGGTGCTCGACCGGGCCGACGAGCTCGCCGACCTCCTGGTCCGGGAGAACGGCAAGACCCGCAACGAAGCGCTGTTCATGGAAGTGCTCCCGGTCGCCGATCTCACCTGGTACTTCGCCCGCAAGGCCGAGCGGCTGCTGCGGGACGAGCGGATCCCGCTCCACATGTTCCCGCACAAGAAGTCGTACCTCAGGTTCTATCCGCGCGGTGTGATCGGGATCATCTCGCCCTGGAACTACCCGTTCTCGATCCCGGCCGGCGACGTCGTGATGGCGCTCATGGCCGGGAACGGTGTCGTGCTCAAGCCGAGCGAGTTCACGCCGCTCATCGCCGAGCGCCTCCGCGCCTTCCTCGAGGAGGCGGGCGTCCCGCGGGGCCTTGTGCAGGTGGTGCAAGGCAAGGGGGACGTCGGCGCGGAGCTGATCCGGAGCGGCGTGAACATGGTGGTGTTCACCGGATCCGTGGCCACCGGCCGCAAGGTGAACGTCGCTGCGGCCGAGCAGATGATCCCCTGCGTCCTGGAGCTGGGCGGCAAGGACCCGGCCGTGGTGCTCGCGGACGCCGATCTCGACACCACCGCGCTCAAGGTGGCGTGGGGCGCGTTCGCGAACTCCGGCCAGACCTGCGCCTCGGTGGAGCGCGTCTACGTCCACGAGAGCATCGCGCCGCAGCTGACCGAGAAGCTGGTGAAGCTGGCGGAGGGCCTGCGCCAGGGCGAGCCGAACAGCTACGACGTCGACGTGGGCGCCATGACCACGCAGATGCAGGTGGACATCGTCAAGCGGCACCTCGACGACGCCCGCGCCAAGGGAGCCAAGGTGCTGGCGGGCGGCGAGGTGAAGGTCTACCCGGACGGGGGCCGGTACGTGCAGCCGACGGTGCTGACCGGCGTGACGCACGAGATGGCCCTCATGCGCGACGAGACGTTCGGGCCCCTGCTGCCGATCATGACCTTCCGCAGCGAGGAGGAGGCGGTGCGCCTCGCGAACGACTCGCCGTACGGCCTGTCGGCGTACGTGTTCACGCGGGACAAGGCGAAAGCGGACCGGATCGCCAACCAGCTCCTCGCCGGCACGGTGATGCACAACGACACGCTCTATACGCACGCAGCGCCGGAGACTCCCTGGGGCGGGGTCAAGGCGAGCGGCCTGGGCCGGGTGCACGGCAAGCACGGCCTGCGCGACCTGTGCGAGATGCGCCACGTGAACCTGGAGCGGTTCAATTTCCCCGCCTTCTGGTTCTATCCCTACAGCGCCAAGGCGTACCGGCTGGGCCGGCGCGTCTACGGGACGCTGATCGGGACCTCGCTCGCGGCGCGCCTCAAGGCCCTGCTGGGCAAGTAGCTTGGACACCGTCGGGTTCATCGGGCTGGGACGGATGGGCCGCCCCATGGCGGCCAACCTGATCGCCGCCGGGTTCACCGTGCGGGTCTGGAACAGGACCAAGGGGAAAGCGCCGCCGGGAGCCCTCGAGTTTTCCTCTCCGGCCGAGGTTGCCCACGGGTGCGCGATCGTCGCGACCATGGTCGCCGACGACGCGGCGCTGGAGCAGGTGACGCTCGGCGACGGCGGCCTTCTCGCCGGCTTGCGCCGCGGCGGCATCCACTGCTCGATGAGCACCATCTCGGTGGGACTGTCGCGCCGGTTGCGCGAAGCGCACCGGGCCGCTGGGCAGGAGTACGTGGCGGCGCCGGTCTTCGGGCGGCCGGAAGCCGCGCAGAAGAAGCAGCTCTGGATCGTCTGCGGCGGCGAGCAGAAGGACCTCGCCGCCTGCGAGCAGCTCTTCAACGCTCTGGGGCGAGGGACCTTCACGGCCGGCGAGGCGCCGCAGGCGAACGTGGTGAAGCTCTTGGGCAACTTCCTCATCGCCGCGACGATCGAGTCCGCCGGAGAAGCGACCGCGCTGGCGGAGAAGGCCGGCCTCGATCCGCGCAAGGTGATGGACTTCTTCGGCGCGACGATGTTCGCCTCGACCGCCTTCTCGGGCTACGCCGCGCGCGTCGCCTCGACGGAGTTCGAGCCGGCCGGCTTTGCCATGCCGCTCGCGCTCAAGGACCTGACCCTCGCGCTGCAAGCCGGGCAGGAGATGCGCGCGCCGCTGCCCTTCGCCTCGATCATCCGCGATCGTTTGCTCGCCGCTCTCGCCCGGGGCCGTGACGGCTGGGATTGGTCGGGTCTCGCCAGCGTGGCCCGAGAGGACGCCGGGCTTCCCCCTCGCCGTTCCTGACCCGCGGCGCTGTCAGCTCGCCTTGACAGTCCGCACCCCGGGCGCTACTTCCAGCCGCCTTTTCTCGACGGAGGACGCCCTGTGGCCCAGTACGACGTGGCGATCATCGGAGCAGGACCGGGCGGTTACGTTGCGTCCATCCGCGCCGGGCAGCTGGGTCTCAAGACCGTCTGCATCGAGAAGGACCCGCGCCTGGGCGGCACCTGCACGCTGCGCGGTTGCATCCCCACCAAGGCCATCCTGCACACCGCGGAGTTGTACGAGGACGCGAAAGGATCTGCCGAGCAGGGGGTGAAGGTCTCGAGCGTCGAGCTCGACATGGGGGGCGTCCTCAAGCACAAGGACTCGGTCGTCTCCAAGAGCTCCAAGGGAGTCGAGTTCCTCTTCCGCAAGAACAAGGTCGATCGCGTGCACGGGCACGCGCGAATCGCCGGGCCCGGCCGCATCGCGGTCTCCGGCGGGTCGTCCGGCGATCAAATGGTGGAGGCGAAGCACGTCATCCTGGCTTCCGGGTCGGCGCCGCGGCTCCTTCCCGGCCTGAAAGTCGACGGCCAGCGGATCCTCACCTCCGACGAGCTGCTCGAGAACACCACGGTCCCCAAGCGCCTGATCGTCCTCGGCGCCGGCGCGGTGGGAGTCGAGTTCGCCAGCGTGTACGAGCGATTCGGCAGCCAGGTGACGATCGTCGAGCTGCTCTCGCACCTCCTTCCGCTCGAGGACGAGGACGTCTCCACCGAGTTCGAGAAGGCGATGCGGCGGCGCAAGGTGAAGTTCCTCACTTCCGCCAAGGTGGAGACGGTCGAGGTCAAGGGCGACGTAGTGAAGTGCACGGTCACCACGCAGAAGGGGACGGAGGCGCTCGAGGCCGAGATGTTCCTCTGCGCGGTCGGCCGCCGGCCGGTGACGGAGAACCTGGACCTGGAGAAATTCGCCAACGTAAAGCTAGAGCGGGGGTTCGTAGTGGTGGACCCCAAGACGCTGCTCACCGGCGAGCCGTGGCTGTCCGCCATCGGCGACGCGGTGGCGCTGCCCGGCAGGCCGCATCCGCAGCTCGCTCACCTGGCGTTCGTGGAAGGCGAGTTCGTCGCCGACCGGCTGGCGGGGCACAGCCCGAAGCCGGTGAACTACGACCTGGTGCCGGGCGCGACGTACTCGGAGCCCGAGGTGGCCTCGGTGGGGCTGACCGAGAAGGCGGCGCGGGAGCGCGGCTACAAGGTGAAGACCGGCGTGTTCCCGATGTCCGCGAACGGCAAGGCGCGCATCCTCGGCGCGGCCGAAGGCATGGTGAAGGTGGTCGGCGAGGAGAAATATGACGAGGTGCTCGGCGTCCACATCGTGGGCCCTCGGGCGACGGAGATGATCGCGGAGGCGTGCTCCTTGCTCCGGCTGGAGTCGACCAGCGAGGAGATGGCCCGCGTCATCCGCCCGCATCCGACGCTGACCGAGGCGATGACGGAGGCCGCCATGGCCGTGCGCGGAAAACCCCTGCACATTTGATCCACCAGCTCGCTGGAGGTGACGGCTGTACTTCGATCAGACGCTTTCCGATCCGGCGCCTTCGGCGCCTCCACCGGCAGCCGGGAGTCGGCTCGCACGGCGCGGAGACGGCACGAGGCTTCCAGGCGCTCGGCGGTCTTGACGCGGTGCGGCCCGTCCCAGAACAGGTCGAACAAGTCGACGCACCCGTTTCAGACTGGGGACGCTTCATCGCCTCATCCAAGTACGGGCAGCGAATCGCCGAGGTTCGAATCCACGATCACAGCGCGAGGATGCCCGAGGTCCGCGTTACCCCCGACTGCCTCCCCCTGAGAAGCAGCGAAGACGGACGGCCGCTCTTCCTCGGAGGTGGAGTTCGAGCCGATCCGCATAGCTCGCGAGGAAGAAGTGACGAATCATGAGAGCTCGCTCCCCCTCGACCCCCCAACAGATCACGGTCAACAGAGCGGAGGGTGGGGGCTCGGACGCGGGCGGTTGTTCAGTTGTTTTCAATAGTTGCGGCACTCCGGAAACCGGGGCAGGCTGAGGGTCACCTCCGGCAGGGAATGCGTTGGGCGTTCCTCTGTTTTTCTGCCGGAACCCCGGAGGGCCCATGTACACGCCGACCGACTCCGAGGCCCGAGAGTGGCGCCGTTGCTCGCTGCTCGGACTGGCCGTGCTGCTCGTCTCCGTCACGGGTGAGATGTTGGTGACCGCGCACGAGGAGCACGCCGCGCCGCGCAAGACCGCCGGCTGGCACTGCGGGGTCGAAGCGCCGACGCGCGCGTGGAGCTTCCTGAACTACTTCATCGAGCCCCTCTACCGTTGAGGCGCCCAGGGGCTCGCGCTTCCGGGGCGTTTCGGTTATGTACGCCCGCTCATGGCGGGCCTGGTCCAGATCGGGAGCGCGATCGGAGGCGGCTGCGCCCCACGGGCGCGGTCCCGCGAGCCCAAGCCGGACTGGCTCAAGGTCCGCATGCCGGGCGGCGGGCGCTACGAGCACGTCAAGCGCACCCTGCGCGAGCTGAACCTCCACACCGTCTGCGAGGAGGCGAGCTGCCCCAACGTGGGCGAGTGCTGGGGCAGCGGCACCGCCACCGTGATGCTGATGGGCGACGTCTGCACCCGGGGTTGCCGCTTCTGCGACGTGGCCTCGGGCACGCCCGCTCCGCTGGATCCGCTGGAGCCGCGCCACCTTGCCGAGGCGGTGGGCCGGCTGGGGCTCGACTACCTGGTGGTCACCAGCGTCAACCGCGACGAGCTGCCCGACGGAGGCGCCTCGCACTTCGCCCAAGCCATCGTCGAGCTGCGCCGGGCGGCGCCGCGCACGCTGGTCGAGGTGCTCACTCCGGATTTCCAGGGCGATGCCGCGGCGCTGGACATGATCGTCGACGCGCAGCCCACGGTGGCCGCGCACAACGTGGAGACGGTCGAGCGGCTCACCCCGCGCGTGCGCGACCGGCGGGCCGGGTATCGCCAGTCGCTCGAGGTGCTGGCCCACTACAAGCGCGGCGGAATGAGGACCAAGTCGTCGATCATGCTCGGACTGGGCGAGCGCCGGGACGAAGTGCTTCGGGCGATGCGCGACCTGCGTTCGGTCGGCTGCGACATCCTCACCCTGGGGCAGTACCTGCGCCCCACCGAGAAGCACTTGCCGGTCGAGGAGTACGTCCGGCCGGAGGTCTTCCGCGAGCTGGAGCAGGAAGGCCTGGAGCTCGGTTTCAGGTTCGTCGCCTCCGGCCCGCTGGTCCGCAGCTCCTACAAGGCCGGTGAGTTCTTCGTGCAGCGTTGGGTGGAAGAAGAACGAAGGGTCGCCTCTCGATAGTCGCAGGCCGTCAGGCCGCGAGCCGGTCGAAAGATGCCCGAGTGGAACCTCATCCAGGCCGTCAACGACGCTCTCCGGGTGGAGATGCGGCGCGATCCGCGCGTGGTCGTGCTGGGAGAGGACGTCGGCAAATTCGGCGGCGTGTTCCGCGCCACCGCGGGGCTGTACGAGGAGTTCGGACCGGACCGCGTGATCGACACTCCGCTGGCCGAAGCGGGCATCGTGGGCGCGGCCATCGGGATGGCGATGTACGGGCTGCGCCCGGTTCCCGAGATCCAGTTCAGCGACTTCATCTTCCCGGCCTTCGATCAGATCGTGAACGAGCTGGCCAAGCTCCGCTACCGCTCTGGCGGGCAGTACCAGGCGCCGGTGGTGATCCGCACTCCGGTCGGCGGGGGCATCAAGGGCGGGCACTACCACTCCCAGTCGCCCGAGGCGTTGTTCATCCATTCCGGCGGGCTGCAAGTGGTCTGCCCGAGCAATCCCACCGATGCGAAGGGCCTCCTCATCTCGGCCATCCGCGGCGACGATCCGGTGCTGTTCATGGAACCCAAGCGGGTCTACCGCGCCGCGCGGGGCGACGTGCCCGAAGGCGAATACACGGTTCCCATCGGATCGGCGCGAGTGGTGCGCGGGGGACGCGGTCTCACCGTGCTCGCCTGGGGCGCGATGCTGCACGAGGCCGAGCTGGCCTGCGCGCAGGCGGCCGAGCAAGGCCTGGACCCGGAGCTGATCGACCTGCGCACGCTCTGGCCGCTGGATCTCGAGACCGTCACCGGCAGCGTGCGCAAGACGGGGCGCTGCGCCATCGTCCAGGAAGCGCCGCGCACGGGCGGCTTCGCCGCGGAAATCTCCGCGCTGGTGCAGGAGCGCTGCTTCACCTCGCTGGAGGCGCCGATCCTGCGCATCACCGGCTGGGACACGCCGTTTCCCTACACGCTCGAGAACGATTACCTGCCGCTCGCTCCGCGCATCCTGAAGGGCTTGCGCGGCCTGGCGGCGTACCTGCCCTGAGGAGGCCGGTCATGGCGCAGTTCGAGTTCAAGCTGCCGGACATCGGCGAGGGGGTGGTCGAGGGCGAGATCGTCAAGTGGCTGGTCCAGCCCGGGGACGAGATCGCCGAGGACCAGCCGCTGGTCGAAGTGATGACGGACAAGGCGACGGTGACCATCCCCAGCCCCCGCAAGGGGAAGGTGCTCCAGACGGTCGGCAAGGAAGGCGACACGGCCAAGGTGCACCAGACGCTGGTGGTGCTCGAGGTGGAGGGCGGAGGCGCCGACGTCGGGCAGCCGTACGCGCCTCCCACCGGCCAGTCGGCGCCTGCGCTCCCGCCGCAGCATGCGGGAAGCCCCCCGCCGCTCTCCACGGCGCCTGGACCGGCCCGGGTGGAGCAGCTGCCGTCTCCCCGTCCGCAGGCGGCGGCGCGCGTCGGGAGCGTCGATCTCCCGCAGGCGATGTCGAGCGGGTTCCCCTCGTACGGCCAGGCTCCCGCGGCGCCCGGGCCGTCGGGGAACGGCGACCAGCGCGGCAAGGTGCTGGCCACGCCGGTCACGCGGCGGATCGCGAGAGAGATGGGCGTCGACCTGGGCAGCGTCCACGGCACGGGGCCCTTGGGCCGGGTGACGAAGACGGACGTGCTCGCCTACCTGGAGCAGCAGCGCGCGCCGCAGCCCCAGCAGAGGGATCAGAGGGCGGTGTCGAGGCCGCCCCCGCCGCGTCCGCCCGGCACCGAGGAGCGGATTCCGCTGCGCGGCCTGCGCAAGCGAATCGCGGAAGCGATGGTGAGGAGCAAGACGACCGCGCCTCACTTCACCTTCGTCGAGGAGACCGACACCAAGGCGCTCACCGCGCTGCGCGCGCGGATGAACCAGGCCCTGGCGGAGCGGGGCGAGCCGAAGCTGAGCTACCTGCCGTTCATCGCCAAGGCGCTGGTGGCGGCGTTCCGCAAGTACCCCCATCTGAACGCCGTCATGGACGAGGCCAGGCAGGAGCTGGTGGTGAAGAGCGACGTGAACCTGGGCTTCGGCGCCGCCACCGATCAGGGCCTGACCGTCTTCGTCGTGAAGAACGTCGAGAGCCTGGGCCTCCGCGACATCGGCGCGGAGATCGACCGGCTGGCCACCGCGGCGCGCGAGCAGAAGCTCGCCATCCACGAACTGCAGGGCGGCACCTTCACCGTCACCTCGCTGGGCAAGGACGGCGGCCTCATGGCCACGCCGATCATCCATCACCCGGAGGTGGCGATCCTGGGAGTGCACAAGATCAAGCAGATGCCGGTGGTGGTCACCGACGCCGACGGCGAGCAGCGGATCGAGATCGGCGAGCGGATGAACCTGTCGTGCTCGTTCGATCACCGGGTCATCGACGGGCACGTCGGAGCGGCGTTTCTCTATCAAGTCATCCGCTGGCTCGAGGCGCCCGAGCTGCTGCTGGCAGACGTCGGATGATGCGGCCTGCGGAAACGCTGAGCGATCCCCGGGCGCGGCCCTCGCCGGAGCTGCTCTTGCGGCTCTACCGGGAGATGGTGCGGCTGCGGACGCTGGACGAGCGCATGATGACCTTGCAGCGCCAGGGCCGGGTCGGCTTCTACGGCGCCTGCACCGGCCAGGAGGCGGCTGCGCTCGCCTCCGCCATCGCGCTCGAGCCGTCCGACTGGATCTTCCCCGCGCTGCGCGAGGGCGGCGCCATGCTCCTGCGCGGGTTCCCGCTCGTCCCGTACCTGTGCCAGGTGTTCGGTAACTCGGGAGACGAGACCAAGGGGCGGCAGATGCCCAGCCACATGGCCTCGCGCAGCGTGAACCAGGTGAGCTGGTCGAGCTGCATCGGCACCCAGCTTCCGCAGGCGGTCGGCGCGGCCATGGCGGCGAAGATCCGCGGCGACCGGACGGTGGTGGCGGCGTACATGGGCGACGGCGCCACGTCCGAGGGCGACTTCCACGTGGCGATGAACTTCGCCGGCGTGTTCAAGGCGCCGGTCGTCTTCGTCTGCCAGAACAACCACTGGGCGATCAGCGTGCCCACCTCGAAGCAGACCGCTTCCGAGAGCATCGCGGTGAAGGCCGTCGCGTACGGCTTCCCGGGAGTGAAGGTCGACGGCAACGACGCGGTCGCTGTCTACGCGACGGTCAAGGAAGCGGTGGACCGCGCCCGCGCAGGGTCGGGCCCCACCCTGGTCGAGTGCGAGACGTACCGCATCGGCGCGCACAGCTCGTCCGACGATCCGACCCGCTACCGCGACGAGCGCGAAGTGGATGCCTGGCGCAAGCGCGATCCGATCGAGCGGCTGCGCGCGCGGCTGGCCGCGGACGGCCAATGGACCGATCGGCAGGACCAGGAGCTGCGCGCCCGCCTGCTGGACGAGGTCAACGCCGCCATCGCGGAGGCGGAGCAGAAGCCCGACCCGCCCCGCGAGGGCTTGTTCGACGACGTCTACTCGAACCTCCCCTGGTTCCTGCGCGAGCAGCGCGACGAGCTGCTGGCCTCGCCGCCCGCGCCCCGGCCGGACGCGAAGAAGATCGCCGGGCGCTAGCCGCCGCCGATCAGGGCGGCACTACGGCTGATCACTCACCTTGGTAGACGGCCTGTGCCCATCGCCCGTTCGCGCAGTAATGAACGATGGAAGATTGCTCCAATGGGATGGACTCTTCGATGCCGTCGTGATCGGGCGCGAGCTTCTTTTGCCCGCCCCGCGCGGCAAACTGCTCCTTTGTGTTTTCCGGTTCCAGGACGGCGATCATCCTGCTGAAATAGAGCTTGCTCCCAGGGTCTCGCGGATCGGCGGCGCCGGGCTTCTGATCGTTCTGGTATTGCAGGAAGTCCTGATCGGCCGCCACTCGTCCTGGATCCGGACACTTCGCCGGTCCGCCCCAGAAGATCAATAGCCTCGATGAGCCGCCCTTCGAACACAGCACGGCCCAATCCTTCTGGCCTTTCCTGGCGAACTCGCCTTGAACGGCGTTGTTGGGTTGCGCCTCATATGCTTGAGGAATGCGGCAGCCCATCTTGTCCAGCTCTTTCTTGATGTTGGCGGGCAACGACGGGAAGTCGGCTGGCGACAGCGGCTTGTAGGCCTGGCCGAGTTCGGTTCCGCTCGCCCCGGCGACGAGCGCCAGGCTCGCCCCAAGAAGGAACGCAAACGAGAGCAACGCCTTTTTCATTCCTCCACCGTAGCAGAGCAGAGTCGCTGGGGTAGTTCCTGTCCGCGGAGCGTCGCGAGCCGGCGGTCCGTGCCTTACACTCCGCGCATGCGGGAGCTGCACGTCCGACGGCTGGGATTGGTCGAGTACGAGGACGGCCTTGCCGCTCAGCGGTTGCTGCTCGAGGCTCGCGCCGCCGGACTCGTCCCCGACACGCTGCTCTTGCTCGAGCACCCGCGAGTGGTGACGCTCGGCCGCGGGGCCAAGCCGCACAACGTGCTGTGGACGCCCGAGCAGTTCCGCGAGCGCGGAGTCGAGCTGTTCGAGACCGACCGCGGGGGTGACGTGACCTACCACGGTCCGGGGCAGCTCGTCGGCTATCCGATCCTCGACCTGAAGCCGGACCGCAAGGACGTGCGCAAGTACGTCGCCAGCGTCGAGGAGGTGCTCATCCGCACCGCGGCCGACTTCGGGGTGCACGCCGAGCGGGTGGCGGGACGGGTGGGGATCTGGGCCCCCGCCGGGAAGCTGGCGGCGATCGGCGTGCACATCTCGCGCTGGATCACTTCCCACGGATTCGCGCTGAACGTGTCCACCGACCTGCGCGATTTCGCGGCCATAGTGCCGTGCGGCATCTCGGACGCCGGCGTGACGTCGCTGGGGAGGCTGCTCGGAGAGCGCGCGCCCACTGTCGCCAAGGTGGAGGATCGCGCGGCGGCGAACGCGGCCGCAGTGTGGGAGAGCGAGCCGTCCGAGGTGCCCGCGGAGCTGGAAACGGTCTCGGTCGCCATCCTGCGCGGCGACTCCGAGGTGCTGCTCCTCCACCGCATCCCCAGGCGCGGCGGGTTCTGGCAGATCCTGACGGGCCGCCGCGAGCCGGGCGAGTCGCCGGTGGCTACCGCGGCGCGCGAGGTCCACGAGGAGACGGGCCTCACCCCCGCGCTCTCCGATCTCGTCGACCTGGGCTACGCGCACAGCTTCGCGCTCGACCCGGCGCGCATCCCAGGCTTCGCGGCGGGTCCGCGCGCTCCTCGCTTCGCTCACGAGACCGCATTCGCTTTGCGCGTCCCCCCAGGCACCGAGGTCCGCCTCGATCCCGCCGAGCACGACGCCCACCGCTGGGCAACCATCCCGGAGGCCCTGCAACTCCTCCCCTTCGCCGGCCTCCGCCGCGCCCTCCACCTCGCGCTGGCCGGAGCGGCCGCTGCAGATGCCTAAAGCGTTTCACGCGGAGAGCGCTGAGGAACCGGAGGGCGCGGAGAAACGCTTGAAGGCTAACCCGTGTCTTCGTCCGCGAACAGTTCGATGAGGTGGCCGGTGCGGTCGCGCTTGGTGCGCAGGTAATCGACGTTGTGCGGGTTGAGCGGGGCGACCGAGGCGATCCGGCGGCGGACCCGGACGCCTTCCCTCGCCAGGCCGGCGAGCTTCAGCGGGTTGTTGGTGATCAGGTCCACGGACGCGATGCCCAGCTGCTTCAGCATGCAGGCCGCCACGTCGTACCGCCGCAGATCGTCCGCGAAGCCGAGCGCGCGATTCGCTTCGTACGTGTCGGCGCCTCGCGCTTGGAGCGCGTAGGCGCGGATCTTGTTCCCCAAGCCGATGCCGCGGCCTTCCTGCCGGAGATACAGCACCGCGCCGCAGGGAGCCGCGCCGATCAGGCCCAGGGCGTGCTCCAGCTGGTCGCGGCAGTCGCACTTGAGGCTGCCGAGGATCTCGCTGGTCAGGCACTCGCTGTGCACGCGCACCGGCACGCCCTCCCGGCCGCGCACCTCGCCCTTCACCGCGGCGACGTGCTCCTTGTCCGTGTCGCGCTCGCGAAAGACGACGACGCGAAACGCACCGTGGCGGGTGGGCAGCAGAGCTTCCGAATAGACGCGCACTGGCGCGTCGGAGCCCTCCACCGGGTGCAGCAAGGCTCGGGTCGGATGGTTGCGCAAAACGCTCTCCTCTTCCCCTGCCGTGAGACGCTCCGGGCCAGCGAACGATTCCGTAATCGCTCGAATCGCTCACCGAACCAGTTCGATTTCAGCGCGCAAGTCCGCGAAGCAACTGGCCCTCCCTGCGCATCCAACCCTGGGCGTGCTATCGAGGTGCTCATGCACGAGATCCAGGCCGAGTTCACCTTCGCCGCTGCCCACCGGCTGCCCCGATACCAGGGCAAGTGCGTCAACCTGCACGGGCACAACTACAAGCTCGCGGTGACCTTGCGCGGCGAGCCGGATCCGTACACCGGGATCTTCGTCGACCTGGGCGAGGTCGAGAAGGCGGTCAAGGAGCAGATCCTGGCCAAGTGCGACCACGCCAACCTGAACGACTTCATCGAGAACCCCACCGCGGAAACCGTGGCCGCCTGGTGCTGGAGCCGCCTGCAGGGCAAGCTCCCAGGCCTGGTCGAAGTGCGCATCTGGGAAATCCCCGGCTTCTCCGTGGCCTACCGAGGTCCAGAGGGCTTCCGCTGATGCTCCCCGACCGCCCGGCGCGCACCCCGGATCGCGAGGCGCTCACCCGGGCCATCGCGGACCTGCTCCTCGCCTCGGGGGCGGAGCTGGACGCGGAGACGCGGGGCACTCCCGAACGGGTCGCCAAGGCGTGGGTCGAGGACATCCTCGACGGATACGGCAAGGATCCGGTCGCGGCGCTGCGCAGCTCGCTGGTGCCCGCGCCGAAGAAGGGCGAGCTGGTCATCGTTTCCCAGATCGACTTCCACTCGATGTGCCCGCACCACCTGCTTCCCTACAAAGGAAGCGCGGCCGTCGGCTACGCGGCCGATCGACACCTGGTCGGCTTCGGCAAGATCGCCGAGGCCGTCGATGCGCTCTCCCACCGGCTCATCCTGCAGGAGAACCTCGTCCATCGGATCTGCGCGTCCGTGATGGAAGCGCTGCAGCCGCTGGGCGCGGGCGTAGTGATCACCGCGGAGCACGCCTGCATGCAGGTGCGCGGTCCGCGCCGCAGGCAGAGCCGGGTGAGCGTCGAGGCCTGGGCGGGCTCCTTCGAGAAGGATCCCGAGCTGCGAGCCAGCCTGGCCCGCCGCGCCTAGTCGCCGCCAGATAGGGCGGCGCTATGCTTTTCAGTGGCCGGTCAGTATGAGAGGCGTTCTGGATGCCTATTGAAGCAAAGGTTTGCGTGGTGACCGGCGCGTCGCGCGGGATCGGCCGCGCCTGCGCGGAAACGCTGCGAGCCGCGGGAGGTCGCGTCGCGGTGTGCGCTTCCAGCGCGGCGCCCGAAGCGCCCGACGGAGTGCTCAGCCGCCGCTGCGACGTGTCGGTCTCCGAAGACGTGGCGCGCTTCTTCCGCGAGGTGGAACGCCAGCTCGGTCCCCCCGACGTGGTGGTCTTGAACGCGGGCGTCCTCGAGCGCGGGCCGATCGAAGGCTTCACCGAGGAGCAATGGGATCGGGTCCTCGGCGTCAACCTGAAGGGCGCCTTCCTCTGCGCCCGGGCCGCCTGGCCTGCCCTGCGCCGGACGCGGGGACGCATCGTCGCGGTAGGCTCCATTTCAGGCACCCTGGGCACGGCGCAAGCGGCGGCGTACAACGCGAGCAAGTGGGGCTTGACGGGCCTCATCAAGTCCCTCGCGGAGGAGGGACGGGAGCAGGGCGTGTTCTGCTCGCTGGTGCTGCCCGGGAGCGTGGATACGGAGATGCTCAAGAAGACGCCGTTCTCCCCGCAGATCCAGCCTGGCGAGGTCGCGCAGGTGGTCCGCTTCCTCGCCGCCGAGGCGCCCTTCGCCATGACCGGCAGCGCGGTGGAGGTGTTCGGATGAGCCTCGCCGCCGATCTGTCCGCTCTGCTCCCCGGCGCGACCGTGTTCCCGGAGGGCGAGCGCGCCCAGCCGTACGAGCGCGACGAGAGCGGGCTGGGCCGCTATCCGCCGCAAGCGGTGGTGCTGGCTCGCAGTGTCGAGGACGTCTCGGCCGTGCTGCGGTACTCGCGCGAGAAGCGCGTGCCCGTGGTGCCCCGCGGCGCGGGCACCGGAAAGAGCGGCGGAGCGCTGGCCGAGCGCGGCGGCATCGTGCTCTCGCTGGAGAAGCTGGACCGCATCGTCGAGGTCTCCCGCGCCGACATGGTGTGCGTGGTGCAGCCTGGCGTCGTCCTCGAGCATCTGCAGAAGGCGGTCGAGGAGCAGGGGCTCTTCTACCCGCCGGATCCGAACTCGCAGGCCATGTGCAGCATCGGCGGGAACCTGGCGCACAACGCGGGAGGGCCGCGCGCGGTGAAGTACGGCGTCACTTCCAACTACGTTCTGGGCCTGCAAGCGGTGCTGCCGGACGGGACGGTGGTGCGCACCGGCCACCGGAGCTGGAAGGGAGTCGCCGGGTATGACCTGACCCACCTGCTGGTGGGCAGCGAGGGCACGCTGGCGGTCATCACCGAGGCGACGCTGAAGCTCATCCCGCTTCCGCGGCGGGTGGAGACGCTCCTCGCCCTCTTCCCCGACGAGGAGGCGGCGGCCGGCGCGGTCCAGGCGATCTTCGATGCGGGCCTCTTGCCGCGGGCGTGCGAGCTGTTCGACGGGCCGACGATGCGCGCGCTGGGCCCGCGGGCGCCGTTCAAGTTCCCCGACGGAGTGGGGGGCGCCCTGCTCATCGAGCACGACGGCCACGGGGACGGCGTGACGGAAGAGCTGGCGCGCTCGGGCGAGTTGTGCGCATCGCGCGGCGCGCTGGAGGTGCTGGCGGCCCAGGACGAGGCGCAACGCCGCAAGCTGTGGGAAACGCGCCGGATGACGGGCATCGCGCTGATGGACGTCCGCCCCTTCAAGATCAGCGAGGACGTCGCGGTCCCGCGCGGGCAGCTGGTGGAGATGATCCGTGCCGTCCGCCGCATCGGAGAGAAGTACGGGTTCGAGACGGCCAGCTACGGCCACGCGGGGGACGGCAACCTGCACGTGAACTTCCTCTTCCGCAGCGCCGACGAACGCGAGCGTGGGGAGGCGGCCATCGACGAGGCGATCGAGACCGCCATCCGGCTCAAGGGCACCATCACGGGCGAGCACGGCGTGGGCCTGGCGAAGCGGCGCTTCCTGCGCAAGGAGCAGGGGGAGGCGGTGATCGCCCTGCAGAAGCGCGTGAAGCGCGCCTTCGATCCCGACGACCTGCTCAACCCCGGGAAGATCTTCCCCTGAGAACGTCTGCTTGCAGGATCGGCCAGGCGGGCTTGACCCCCCGTTTGCGCTGACTTAGGGTCTCGGCCCCCATTTCATGGCCGACACGCCCACAGGGACCGCCCCCGCGGAGCAGCGGGAGCACGAGCAGGAGCCGGGACAGGTCCCGGACGTCGAGCTCGTCCGCGAGGCGCAGCGCGGCGACGGGTCGGCCTTCGCGGAGCTGGTCGGCCGGCACCAGCGCCAGCTCTACCGGCTCGCGCTGCGCATGACCGGCAGCGAGGCCGATGCTCAGGAAGTCCTCCAGGAGGCCTTCCTGAACGCCTACCAGAAGCTGCCCAATTTCCGGGGCGAGGCGCAGTTCTCCAGCTGGCTCTACCGCATCGCGGCGAACAGCGCGCTGATGCGCCTGCGGCGCAAGCGCCGGGCGCCCGACGCCTTGACCGACCAGCCGTTGGAGCTCCAGGGACCCAGATTCTCTGCGGAAGGGTACCTGGACCCCGCCCCCCGCAGCGACTGGTCGCAGCGCGCCGACGAGAAGATGATGGACCGGGAGCTGGGCACTGCGATCGACCAGGCGGTCGCCGGGCTGCCGGAGGACTACCGGACGGTCTTCCTGCTCAAGGACGTGGACGGCCTATCCAACGAGGAGATCGCAGGTGCCCTGGATCTGACGGTTCCAGCCGTGAAAAGCCGGCTACACCGTGCCCGGCTGGCCCTCCGTGAAAAACTTGGCGAGTTCTTCGGAGAATGATCGAATCGGCGTCCAGGCAGGAGCATCTTTTCCACGTGGTGCAGTTACGGTAGCTTTTCCCGCACTTTCACCCACCCGCAGGACGGAAGACGTTGACCAATCCCCTCGAGCACTGCGCCGATTGCGTGGAACTGCTCGGCGAGTATATCGACGGGTCGCTCCCCAAGGAGCGCGCGGAGGCGCTCGAAGCGCACCTCTCCCTTTGTCCGCCGTGCATCACTTTCGTGCGCACTTACAAGGCGACGCGCGCCCTTTGCAGGCACAAGCTGGCGCGGGAGATGCCCCCGGAGCTGAAGACGTCCCTGCAGCTCTTCCTGGCCAAGAACGTCCCCGGCTACCGGGCGCCTGACGACGGCGGCGGCGAAAAGAACTAGGTTTCCCTCATGGAAGTCCAGATCGATGCGGTGTCCGCCGCGCTGCGCGATGCGCACGGCCACGGGCTCACGCTGAAGCAACTGACCGGCCAGCTCCGCCTGGGCCAGGCAGCGCGGCAGCCGCTCCGGCACGCCTTGCGGCGGCTGCTCGGCCAGGGCCGGGCCACTTTCGACGGTCACCGGTACCGGTTTCGTCCGGCATCCGACGGGAACGGTTCACGTCCGCCGCAAGGCAGTGAACGAAACGTGCGCAAGCATGCCGCGGCGCGCGAACCGCACACCGCGAGCCGCAAGCCGCACGCCGCGCTCCGGACCGCCGGCCGCCAGCCGCCGGCGGCCGGGCGGGAAGTGATCGGCACACTCCATCTCAAACCCGAGGGTTATGGGTTCGTCAGCCCTTTGTCGGGCGGATCGGGCCGGCAGGACGACGTCTTCATCCCCCCCCGCCGCAACCGGGGGGCCTTGGACGGCGACGTGGTGCGGGTCTCGGTGGAGCGAGGCCGCGACGGGCGATTCGCCGGCGAAGTGGTGGAGATCGTCGAGCGCCGCCGGCAGTTCGTCATCGGCGCATACCGGGCCCAAGGCAAGGCGACCTGGGTCGAACCGCACGACCGGTCGTTCACAGACCTCATCCCCGTGGCGCGAGACCCGCGCGCTCGGGACGGTGACCTGGTCAAGGTCAGGTTGGAGCGCGATGCGGGAGGCCCTCTGCGCGGCGAGGTGGCGGACGTTCTGGGCAAGCCGGGCGATCCCCGGGTGGAGATCCTCGCCAGCGCCTACGCGGAAGGGTTCTCGGACGAGTTCGATCCCGCCACGTTGCTCGCCGCGGAAGGCATCCCCGATCGCGTGCGTCCCGAGGATACTGCCGGCCGGCGCGACCTGCGCCAGCTGCCCCTGGTGACCATCGACGGGGAGGACGCGCGCGATTTCGACGACGCGGTCTGCGTGTCGCGCGTCCCCGACGGCGGCTACCGGCTGGTGGTGGCCATCGCCGACGTCGCCCACTACGTGAAGCCGGGCGGCGCCCTGGATCGCGAAGCGCTGCGCCGCGGGACCAGCGTGTACTTCCCCGGCATGGTGCTGCCCATGCTGCCCGAGCGGCTCTCGAACGGCATCTGCTCGCTGAACCCCGACGTCGATCGGCTCTGCATGGTCTGCGATCTGGCGCTCGACTCCGAAGGCCGGCCGCTGCAGTCGGAGATCTACGAGGCCGTGATGCGCAGCCACGCGCGGCTGACCTACACCAAGGTGGCGGAGGCGCTGGAGGGCGAGCCGCAGGCGGACGTCCGGCCCCTGCTCGGGGATCTGCGCGTCGCGCACGAATTGGCCCGCAAGCTCACCGCGCGCCGGCGGGAGCGGGGATCGATCGACTTCGACCTTCCCGAGGCGAAGATCGTCCTCGCCGACGACGGGTCGGTGAAGGAGATCGTCCGCCGCCCGCGCAACGACGCGCACCGTCTGGTCGAGGAGTTCATGCTGGCGGCCAACGAAGCGGTGGCCCGATTCTTCGATGCGCGCGGCCTGCCCACCGTCTACCGCATCCACGACGAGCCCGACGAGGAGAAGCTGGACTCGTTCGCCCAGCTCGCGCGGCTGCACGGATTCGAGCTGCCCGCCGAGCCGACGCCGGCGGCGCTGAACGAGCTGCTCCTGCAGCTGGAGGGCAAGCCGCAGCAGAAGGCCCTCAATGCCCTGCTGCTGCGGGCGATGATGCAGGCGCAATACAGCCCCGACAACATCGGGCACTTCGGCCTGGCCGCGCCGACCTACCTTCACTTCACCTCCCCCATCCGCAGGTACCCGGATCTGATGGTGCACCGGCTCCTCAAGGAGCACTGGGCGCGCGGGGGGCAGCCGATGCGCGAGGCAGAGCGCAAGGAGCAGGAGGAATACCTGGCGGGGATTGCCGCGCGATCCTCCGAGCGCGAGCGCGCCTCGATGAAGGCCGAGCGCGACATCGACGCCTACTTCGCCGCGCTCTTCATGACGGACAAGGTGGGCGAGGAGTACGACGCCGTCGTCGCCGGCGTCACCGACTTCGGCCTCTTCTGCGAGCTGAAGGAAGTCTACGTCGAGGGCCTCATTCCGAAAGAGACGCTGGGGGAGCAGGTCGAGCTGGACGGGGAGCACCACCGGCTCCGCGTCGGCAAGAGCGGCCGCAGCTACGGCGTGGGCGACGAGCTGCGGGTCCGGGTGGTGGAGAGCGATCCGGTGCGGCGCCGGATCACCCTGGAGCCCGCGTCCCTGCCGCGCAGCGGGCCCTGGCTCTCCGAAAACGACCTGGACGCCCGGCCTAGGTCGCCGAAGCAGAAGCCTCGCCGGCCGGGCCCAAAGGACGGCCGGCCTGCTGGGCATCCGCCTCCGCGCGAGTCATCGCCTGGCCGCCCGTCTCGTCGTAAACGAAGACGAGCTTCCGGTCGATGAAGGGCCGGAACCAGGCCGGCCAGCCGACCCGTACCTCGTCCGCGGCGACATCCTCGCGCGAGGCCAGGCGGATCGCGGCAGGGTCTTCCTTGCGCACCACCGGGAAGAGCCGGTGGCGCCCGGCGAAGTGGATGATCTCGCCGTGGTCGGTCGTGGCCCGCTTGGGCATGGCTGCCGATTTACCACGTATTCACTAACGCACCGATCCGCGATAGGGGGTGGCCGCCGCGTTCGGGCGTGGCTACAACCCGCTCGCATCCGGAGCGTGACGGTGGGACATCGCTTCAATCTCGGACGGCGGGCGGGCCTGCTGCTACCGCTCTCCAGCGTTCGCGGCCCCCGCGGCGGCCTGGGTAGCTATGCCGACGCGGGATCGGTGGCGCGGTGGCTGCGCCAGGGCGGCTCCACCATGTGGCAGCTCCTGCCCTTGAACGAGGTGTCGCCCGGGCAGGACAGCCCTTATTCCGCGGCCAGCTCGTGCGCGCTGGAGCCGGTCTACATCGATCTGGACTCGGTCGAGGACCTGGAGGGGCGGCTCACCGACGACGAGAAGCGCAAGCTCGACGCCGACCGCCGCGACGGCCTGGTCGACTTCGAGGCGGTCCGCTCGGCCAAGCGATCCGCCCTGCGGCGCGCCTGGGAGCGCTTCCGCGATCGCGAGCTACGCGGCGCCTCGCAGCGGGCGCGGGACTTCGCTCGCTTCCAGGAGGAGCACCGGGACTGGCTGCCCGACTGGGCGCTGTACCGCGCGCTCCACGACCAGCGGCAGCGGAGCTGGCGCGACTGGGAGCCGCCGCTGCGCGATCGCGATCCGCAGGCCCTGGCGCGCGCTCGGGAGGAGCTGCGAGATCAGATCGCCGGGCTGTACTACGCGCAATGGATCGCCGATTCCGAATGGTGCCGCGGACGGGCGGAAGCGAATTCGCTCGGAGTGAAGATTCTCGGCGACCTGCCGTTCATGGTCGCCGAGGACTCGGCGGACGCTTGGGGTTTGCAGCACCTCTTCCGTTTCGACGCGACCGTCGGAGTTCCACCCGACGCCTACAGCGCCGACGGCCAGGACTGGGGCCTGCCGGTCCCGCGCTGGAACGACATGCGAGAAGCGGGCGACCCCTGGGTGCACGTCCGGGCCATGCGGGCCGCCGAGCTGTACGACGCCCTTCGAGTCGATCACGTGGTGGGCCTGTACCGCACCTACGCGAGGCCCATCGACAAGTCGCCGCCCTTCTTCGTCCCCGAAGACGAGGCGGCGCAGAAGGAGCAGGGCGAGCGCATCCTGGGTCTTTTGGGCGAGAACGCCGAGGTGCTGGCCGAGGACCTCGGCACGGTGCCTGACTTCGTGCGCGAGTCGCTGGCGGAGATCGGCATCCCGGGCACGAAGGTGCTGCGCTGGGAAGTGGACGACGGCGTGCCGCGCGACGTCCGGGAGTTCCCCCGCATCTCGCTCGCGGTCACCGGGACGCACGACACCGAGTCGCTGTGGACCTGGTGGGAGGGGCTGCCGGAACACGAGCGCCGCGAGCAGCTCAAGCAGCCGTTCCTGAAGGATCTGCGCGGCGACCCCCGCCACTATACGGAGGCGACCAGGAACGCCTTGCTCGAGCTGCTCTATTCGGCGGCTTCCGACGCGGTCCTGACCCCCATCACCGACGCTTTGGGCCGACGCGATCGGCTCAATACTCCCGGCACGGTAGGCCGGCACAACTGGACGTGGCGGCTCCCCTGGCGACTGGGCGAGCTCGATACCGCTCCGGAGGCGGTAGCCGCGGCGCGCCTGCTGACGCATCTTGCCGAGCGGTACGGGAGAGTGCGCTAGATCACAGCGTCTCCCGACGCCGAACGGTACGGGAGAGTGCTCTCAAGTCGCACCGACTCCCGGGGAGGTGCGTGCGTGCGCCACGAACGGGAGCTTGTCCCCGCGGCAGCGGAGGGGCGGGCGCGCCGTCTGCTCGACGAGGTGGCAGCCGAGCTGGGGGCCATTCCCCAGCCGCTGGCGACGTACAGGCTCCAGCTGCACAGGGGTTTCGGCTTCCGTGACGCCGCGGACCTTCTGCCGTACCTGGCGGAGCTGGGGCTCTCCCACCTCTACACCTCGCCGGTGACGAAGGCCGCGCCGGGCTCGATGCACGGGTACGACGTGCAGGACCACCAGCAGCTCAACCCGGAGCTGGGGACGCCGCAGGACCTCGCCGCGATGTCCGCCGCCGCGCGCGAGCAGGGCCTGGGGTACGTGCTCGACATCGTCCCCAACCACATGGGGATCGGCGGCGGGAACGCGCTCTGGCTCGACCTGCTGGAGAACGGGCCGTCGGCGCGCGCGGCGCGCTTCTTCGACGTGGAATGGCATCCGGTCAAGGAGGAGCTGGCCGACAAGGTCCTCATCCCGGTGCTGGGCGACCGCTACGGCGCGGTGCTCGAGCGCGGCGAGCTGAAGCTCCAGCTGGTGAACGGCGCCTTGCAGATCTGCTACTTCGACCACGTCTTCCCGGCGTCTCCGCGCTCGTACGGGCAGGTGCTCGCCTACCGGCTCGAGGAGCTTTCGAAGAAGCTGCCCGAGGGGGACCCGTCCCTCGACGAGCTGAAGAGCATCGTCACCGCCGTCTCCAACCTGCCCTCGCGCCACGAGCAGGATCCGCAGAAGCGCGAGGAGCGCAGGCGGGAGAAGGAGATCGTCAAGCGGCGCGTGGCGGCGCTGTGCGCCACCGACCCGCGCATCCGCGGCCACCTGGAGGAGAACGTCTCCATCTTCAACGGGAAGCCGGGCGACCCGCGCAGCTTCGACCTGCTCGACCGGCTGCTCTCGGCCCAGGTCTACCGGCTGGCCCACTGGCGCGTCTCGTCGGAGGAGATCAACTACCGGCGCTTCTTCGACATCAATTCATTGGCTGCGATCCGGGTGGAGGACCCGATCGTCTTCGAGGAGGCGCACCGGCTGCCGCTGCGCCTGCTCGCCGAAGGCAAGGTGACCGGTTTCCGCGTCGACCACCCCGACGGGCTGGCTTACCCCTCCCGTTACTTCCGCCTGCTGCAGGAGGCGCACATCCTGCAGCGCGCGCAGGCGATCGCGGAGCGGCGGGGAGAGAAGTGGGACGAGTTGGAGCCCGCCGTGCGCGAGCAGCTGGCCCTCGACATGCGCCGGCGCGGGCCCGCCTCGCCCTTCTTCAAGCCGGTCTTCGTGGTGGCGGAGAAGATCCTTGGCGGCACGGAGAAGCTTCCGGAGAACTGGGCGGTGCGCGGCACCACCGGCTACGACTTCCTCAACCAGGTGAACGGGCTGTTCGTGGATCCGGCCGCGCGCGACCTGATGGACCGCATCTACTCTCGCTACATCGGCGGGCGGATCGACTTCGACGAGCTGGTCTACCAGAAGAAGAAGCTGGTGCTCTACACGGCGATGGCCGCGGAGATGAACCTGCTCGCGCGCCAGCTCAACCGCATCTCGGAGGCGAACCGCTGGACCCGCGACTTCACCCTCTACTCGCTGCGCGCCGCCCTGATCGAGATGATCGCCTGCTTCCCGGTGTACCGCACGTACATCTCGGAAGAGGGCGTGGTCGACGACCGCGACCGCCGGTACATCCTGCAGGCGGTCGCCTGCGCCAAGCGCCGGAACCCGGTGGAGAACGAGTCGATCTACGACTTCATCGCGGACATCCTCTTGCAGAAATTCGCGGCTTACGTGGCGCCCGAGGAAAGGCCCCCGCAGCTTGCGTTCGGGATCAAGCTCCAGCAGATGCTCGGGCCAGTGATGGCGAAGGGGCTCGAGGACACCGCCTTCTACGTCTACAACCGGCTGCTCTCCCTCAACGAGGTGGGCGGCGAGCCGCGCCAGTTCGTCGTCACCCCGGAGCAGTTCCACGCCTGGAACCAGCTCCGCGCGAAGAGCTGGCCGCGCACGCTGCTCGCCACCGCGACCCACGACACCAAGCGCGGCGAGGACACGCGCACCCGCATCGATGCGCTCAGCGAGGTCCCGCGTCAGTGGGCAGCGGCTCTGTCGTCCTGGACGCGGCGCCTGGAGCCGCTGCTCCGCGAAGTGGACGGCCGCAAGGCCCCGGACCGCAACGAGCTGATGCTCTTCTTCCAGACGCTGGTCGGCGTCTGGCCCAATCGGTCGCCCGGAGCGCAACAGCCGCAGCTCCCGCCGCCCGAGGAGATGGAGCAGCTCTCGCAGCGACTGCAGCACTACATGGTGAAGGCAGTCAAGGAGGCGAAGGTCAACACCAGCTGGATCCAGGAGGACAAGCGCTGGGAGGAAGCCATGACCGGCTTCGTCCGCGACGCCTTCGCGCTCCCGCCCAAGCATGGCTTCTGGAAGAGCTTCCTCAAGTTCCAGCGGCAGGCCGCCGAGATCGGCATGCACGACTCGCTGGCCCAGGTGGTGCTGAAGATCGCCTCGCCCGGCGTCCCCGATTTCTACCAGGGCGCCGAGTTGTGGGACCTCTCGCTGGTCGACCCTGACAACCGGCGCCCGGTCGACTTCGGGGTCCGCCGCAGGATGCTGCGGGAGATCGCGGCCAACGGGCGTCCACGCGCGCGGCTGGCCCGCGAGCTCTACGAGAACTGGGAGGACGGCCGGATCAAGCTGTTCCTCACCCAGGCCGCCCTGCACGCGCGCCGCGACCACCCCGACCTGTTCGCCGGAGGCTCGTACCACCCGCTCGAGCCGACCGGCCCCCGGGCCGCCAACCTGGTGGCCTTCTCCCGCACCTCCCACGGCCGCACCGCCGTGGTGGTGGTCCCCCGCCTCGTCGCCGGGCTGCTCGACGGCGGCCGCCTGCGCCCCGAAAAGTTCGAGGGCACGGTGATCCCGGCCAGTGGGCGCTACGTGGACGTGTTCACCGGCAAAGAGCGCCAAGGGCCGCTACGCGCGGACCAGCTCTTCTCCACCTTGCCGGTGGCGCTGCTGCTGAGCCGCTGATCGATGATTCACCGCGCCGAAGCTGACGCGAGGCGGCAGACTCGATTGCAGGCCCTGAGCCGGTTAGGCTGACTTGAATGCGTGCCCTCGCCGCGGTCGACGCGCGCGCCGCCACCGCGCGTGCCCACCTCGTCTTCCTGCTACAGCTGGCGTACTCGGGCGAGCTAGGAGCGGCGCGCGCGTACGCCGGACATGCGGCCTCGCTCCGTGATCCCGCCGAACAGGCCGCGCTGCGGAGGATCTGCCGCGAGGAGATCCGGCATCGGCGCTGCCTGCGCCGTATGCTCGCCGGGCTCGGCGCTGCTCCGGACCCGCGCCGGGAATCGAAGATGGACTTGGTCGGGCGGTCGATTTCCTTGTTCTGCCAGGTGGGCGGATGGTTCTTCCCGATGTATGGGGCCGGCCGGCTGGAGAGCCAGAATATCCGCGAGTACGAGCATGCCGCGCGGCTCGCCGCCGTGGCGGGCTGCGACCCCCTCATCGAGGAGCTGCTGGTCATGGCGGAGGTCGAGTGGGACCACGAGCGCTTCTTCCGAGAGAAGGCTTCCTCGCATCCGTTCTGGCGCGTGGTCCCTCACTGGCAGGTTCCGGCCCCGCGGTCGTCGATCCGAGACGACTTCACCGCATTTCTGAGAAGCGACCGTCCCATCGAGCCGGTGATCGCGCCCTGGCTCGTACGCTAGGCACCGTTCCGTGGAGCTGTGGAGCCGTGGGGACACCACCCAGCTTGGCACGGAATTGCGTATGGTGTCCCCAGATCTCCCGCTACCAGGCTAGTTCGGCGACGGTGATTGCGTCGCCCCCCTCGTGTGATTCGCCTGGATGGGCGCGGCGGACGTAGGGGCTGCGGGCGAGATGTTCGCGGATGGCGGACTTGAGCGCGCCGGAGCCGTGGCCGTGGAGGATGTGGACTTCGGAGGCGCCCTCGCGCAGGCGGCGGTCCAGCTCTTCGTCCAAGGCGTGGAGCGCCTCGTCCACGCGCAGGCCGCGCAGGTCGAGCATGGGCTGCGCCGAAGTGACCGGCGCCGCGCGGGCAGCCTCGGCACGGTGCAGCTTCTCCGCGGCCGATTTCCGGAAGCCCGGCTGGGCGCCGCGTTGCTTGCGCGTCAGCGGCACCAGGTCGGCGAGCGGCACTTTGGAGCGCATCGCGCCCATCAGCACGAGGGCCTGGTCGCCGGAGATCTCGATCACGGTGCCCTCGGTTCCCAGGCGCGCGTGCCGCACGGTGGCGCCTTCCTTCAGCTCCGATGGAGGAGCCGTCTCGGGCTCGTCTCGCGCCTCCGCCCGCTGCTCCTCCGCCTCCGCCTGGCCCAAGGCGCGCTGCACCTCGATCGCCCGCGCCATGGCGGGAGCGGCCTGGAGCTGCGCCACGAGCTGCGCCACCTCCCGCCGGCGCTGCTCGATGTCGGCGACCAGCTCCTGCCGTGCGCCCGCGCGAATTTCGCGCTCCGCCTGGGCCAGCCGCTCGCGTTCTTGAGCAGCCTCCTCGCGCTCCCGCCGCAGCTCCTCGCGAAGCCGGTCTGCTTCGGCGCGGGCCTTCCCGAGGGCGGCACGCTCCGCCTCCAGTCGCTCGACCGCGGTGGACAGGGCGGAGGTGCCGCCGCCGAGGAGCTCGCGCGCGCGGGCGCACACGTCCGCCGGAATTCCGACGCGGGCCGCGATCTCGATGGCCGAGCTGCGGCCGACTTCGCCGATCTGCAGCCGGTACGTGGGTGCCAGGCTGCGCAAGTCGAAGCCCACGCTGGCGGCCGCGAAGCGCGGGTCCGTGAGGCCCAGCGCCTTCAGCTCTTCCAGGTGCGTGGTGATGAGCACCTGCGCGCCCGCCCCGACCAGCTTCTCCAAAGCCGCGACCGCGATCGCGGCGCCTTCCCGCGGGTCCGTGTCGGCGGCGATCTCGTCGATCAGCACCAGCGTGCCCGGTCCCGCCGCCTCCAGGATGTGCTTGAGCGCGGTGAGGTGGGCCGTGAACGTGGAGAGGTCGCGCGAGAGGTCTCCCTCGTCGCCTATCGCCGTGTACACCGTCCGGTAGAGCGGCACCGCCGATCCGTCCGCCGCTGGCACCGGCAGGCCTGCGCGCGCCATCAGGGCGGAGAGACCGACCGCCGTAATGGTCACCGTCTTGCCGCCCGCGTTGGGCCCGCTGACGATCAGCGCCCGCGCTTCGCCGGGCAGCGCCACGTCGTTCGCCACGACCTGGTGCACGCGCAGCGCCAGGAGCGGATGCCGGAGCGACAGCAGTCGGAAGCTCTCCTGCGGTCCTTCCCGAAGCTCCGGCGCGGACGCGCGCAGCTCGTCCGACAGCTTCGCTCCCGCGCCGGCCTCGTCGAGGCGGGCCAACGTGGCCACGTCCTGCTCCAGCTGCGGGGCGCGCCGGCCCACCGCGCCGGACAGCTCCGCCAGGATGCGCTGCTCCTCCTCCAGCGCGCCCGCCTCGGCGATGGTGAGCTGGTTCCCCAGCTCGAGCAGCTCCTGGGGCTCGATGAACAGGGTCTGCCCGCTGCCGCTCGCGTTGTGCACGATGCCCGGCAGGTGCGATTTGTGCTCGGCGCGCACGGGCAGGACGTAGCGGTCGCCGCGCACCGAGTAGTACGCGTCGCGGAGCATGCCTACTACCCCTTCGTCCGCGAGCATCTCCTCGAGGCGGGCCTTGATGGCCCGGTGCAATCCGCGGGCGCGCTCGCGCAGCTCCGCGAGCAGCGCGCTGGCGGTGTCGAGCAGCTTCCCCGAAGGATCGAAGGCCCGCTCCAGCTCGACGGCGAGCGGCTCGAAGTCGCTCAACGACCCGGCCAGCTGCGCGTGCAGCGGGATGACTTGCTCCATCGCCAGGCAGAACCGGCGGGCAGAAGCGGAGGCCCGCACCAGTCGCGCTACTGCGAGCAGCTCCTGCGGCTCGAGGGTCCCCTCGCGGCCTGCCCTGCCCAGCGCCGGCCGCAAATCGAGCGCGTCGGCGAGCGGCACCTCGCGGTCCAGGCGGCGCAGCGCCCGCGCCTCTTCCACCAGCGCGAGCCGGCGGCGGGTCTCCTCCGGCTCGTCGCCGGGCTGCAGCGTCGCGCACCGCTCCCGGCCCATCGGCGTCCGGGCGCGCCGGGACAGCTCCGCGGTGAGCGCGGACCATCCCAGCTCCGACAGCGCCTTCTTGCCGACCACACCGAGCTGCATGGCGCGCAGAGTAGCGCGGGGAGCGCGCGGCGGCGGGCTCGCTGTGCGAACCGCGACATCGGGGGGCGCTCCCTGACATGGATGTCGCGGTTGCCAGGGGTGAGGTCGGCGGTACCAGGTTGCAGAACCCCTCGGATTCACTCGGAGCGCGCGGCAATGGTGGCATGGGCACGGCGGCTGCTAGAAGGCATGCGCACCGCGAACGCCCCCCGGTTCCCCGAGTTCTCCCAGGCGCCCCGCCTGAAGCTCGTGCCGCCGCCGGCGACGGACGGCGCGTTGGTCGCGGAGGCGCTCGGCGCAGGGCAGCGCGCCAGGCTGGCGGAGGAGGAGTTGTACCGCCGCTACCGAGGTGCCGTGACGCGGCTCGCGGGCAGCTTCAGCGAGCTGGACTCGGACGAGGCCGAGGACGTGGTCCAGGAGGCGTTCGTGCGCGCGTTCCGCGCTCTTCGCAGCCTCAAGGATCCAGAGCGGTTCTCCGCTTGGCTCTTCACCATCGCACGCAACCGCGCCCGCTCGTACCTCTCCTCACGGGCGACCTACGACAAGGCGGCCGAGGAGGCCTGCCGCGAAGCCGGGCTGACCGACGGCTGCGCTCCCGCCGCCAACGAGCACATGGAGAAGGAAGCCGAGCTGCGCGCCGTCCGCGAAGTGATCGACGGCTTGCGCGAAGGCCCCGAGAAGGAGACCGTCCGCCTCTTCTACCTGGAAGGGACCCTCTCGGCCCGCGAGATCGCCCAGCGCATGGGCGTGGGCAAGAGCGCTGTGACGATGCGCCTCGAGCGCTTCCGCGCCCGCGTCCGCCGCGAGCTCTGCGAGAAGCTCCAGCGCACCGCGTAAGCACGTCAGACTCCGGGGCTACTCTCGCGCGGTGAGCCGGCGCGAGAAGCTGCTCGAACGCGTCCGAAACAATCCGCGCAATGTGCGCCTGGATGACTTGTGCAAACTGCTCACTGGATTTGGATTCGCACTTGCGCGGGAGGCAGGATCGCATCGGATTTTCCGGCATCCGGGGCCGCCGCCTCGGATCTGCAACGTTCAGCGGCAGCCCGATGGGAAGGCGAAGCCTTATCAGGTAGAACAGGTCTTGGAGGCGATCGATGCGCTCACCCGCTGAGGCGTTTCCGTACCGGGTGACGGTGGCCTACAGCCCCAAGGACGGCTGCTATGTCGCGCGCGTTCCGGCCTTGCCGCATTGCGCGGCGAACGGGGAAACGCCTGACGCCGCGGTTCGCGAGGCATTGGCTGCGGCGGAGTCCATGCTTCAGGTGATGCGCCAGAATGGAGACGTGCTGCCGCCACCGGAATGGGTGCGAGCATCGGGTTAGTGCGCTGAGTTGATGCCGGTGCCGCTGCTCAGGCTGGGTCGACTCGCAGGATCTGCTCGCCCACGAGCAAGAGATCGCCGGGAGTCACGGCCGTCGAGCCGTTGATCTTCACGAACGTCCCGTTCGCGGAGCCCAGGTCCTTGACGCCGATCTGGCCGTCGCCGACCGTCACCAGGCAATGGCGGCTGGACACGTAGCCGTCCTGCGGAAAGCTGACGTCGCCGCTGCCGCGGCCGACCAGGTTCTCGCCCTGCTTGAGGGGGAACACGTCGCCCTCTCCACCTCCCTCGAGCAGCTGCACGGCGCGCGCGACGTAGCCGGGGTCGGGGCTTCCCCACAAAGGCTGCTCGGCGGGCGTCTCGGGCTCCTCCGGCAGCCACTCGATCCGCAGGCGCTGGCGGCCGATGCGCAGCTCGTCGCCCGACTGGATCTGGCGCTCCTTGAACCAGAGGAAGACGCCGTTCTGCGTTCCGCCGTCCTGGACCGTCAGTTGGTCGCCCTCGAATCTGAGCACCGCGTGCGTTGGGGCGATGAACTGGTCCTTGTCGAGCTTCACCTCGGCATCGCCCACCTCGCGGCCGATACGGGTCTCCGCTTGCGTCAGGACGTAATCCGCGGAGCGGCTGCCGTCGCGCGCGATGGCGCTGATCCGCGCGCGCGCTTTCTGCGCCCCGGCCTTCGGCGCCGTCGCGGACGCTGGAGGACGCGTCCCCGGTCCCGGCTTGGGCGGCGGCGGCGGAGTGGGTCGCGCCGCCGCGGGCGCCTTGCCGGCCGCCGGGACAGGCCTCGCGGCGGAAGGCGCGGCATTTGCCGGCTGAGGCGGCTTTCCCGCGGCGGCGGCAGGTTTCGCGTCGACTTTCGCTGCCGGCCACCCTGCCACTTTCGGTGGCGGGGCGGCGGCGCTCGGCGTCAGCGGCGTGCCGCACCGCGCGCAGAACTTGAAGCTCGCGGCGTTCAGCGTCATGCAGTTCGGGCACTGCTTGGGCGGCCCTCCGGGCTGCTGGAGTCTCTGCGCCGGAGGCCGCGGCGCCGGCTTCTTCATCATGGTCGGGGCGGCGGCGTCCTCGGCCGCCAGGGACGCCCCGCACGAGAGGCACGAGCCCACCTCGGTCTCGTTGTAGGCGCCGCACTTCGGGCAGTCCATGTGGCCGGTTGTAGTCCCCGCCCCGAAGAAGGGTCAAGGCGCCGCACCCCCTCGGAAAGCCCCGCGTTCCTACATTGGAAGAAGCGCTGCACCTGTGCCAACGTACCTGGCCATCCAGGGGCACTGCCCGGCCCTGGAGAGGGAGCAGTGCCGAAGTCCTGCCCACGCTGCCAGCGCGCGCTTCCGCCCGCCGCCACGCGCCTGTGCGTCTACTGCGGAGCTCCGCTGGTCCGCGGCACGACCGACCCAGGGTTCAGGCCACCGATGTTGTCGGCCACCGACCCGCTGGTGGGAACGGTGATCTCAGGGCGGTTCCGCGTCGACGATCTGATCGGCCAGGGTGGCATGGGAAAGGTGTACCGCGCGCGCCACCTCGCGCTGGACCGGACCATCGTCCTCAAGATGCTCAAGCCGCAGCTGCTCGAGGATCCCACCCTGGTGGGCCGCTTCGAGCGGGAAGCCAAGGCGGCCAGCCGGCTGAACCACCCGAACGTGATCCAGGTGCTGGACTTCGGACGCCTGGAAAACGACGGCACGCTGTACATCGTGATGGAGCACGTGCAGGGCAAGGATCTGCGACTGGTGCTGCGCGACGACTGGCCCCTGGCCGAGGAGCGCCTCTGCAACATCATGGCGCAGGTCTGCTCCGCGCTGGGCGAGGCGCACGTCAACGACGTGATCCACCGCGATCTGAAGCCCGAGAATGTCATGGTCGAGGCCCGCCGCGACCAGCCCGATCACGTGAAGGTGCTCGACTTCGGCATCGCGAAGATCCTCGGCCCGGACGTCCCGGCCTTGCCCCGGCAGGGCGCCGTCCGTGTCGCGGAGGGCGATCAGCCCGGTCTGACCAGGCACGACGTGGTCTGCGGGACTCCGCAGTACATGGCGCCCGAGCAGGCAACCGGGTCCGCACTGGACGAGCGCTGCGACCTGTACGCGGTGGGCGTGATCCTCTACCAGATGACCACCGGGCACTTGCCGTTCGACGGTGCGGGCGCGATGGAAGTGCTCACCCGGCACGTGAACGAGGCGCCGGTGCCGCCGCGGCAGAGGCAGCCCGACGCGCCCATCAGCGAGGCCATGGAGCGCCTCATCCTCCGCGCCCTGGAGAAGGACCCGGCGAAGCGGCCGCAGACGGCGGAGCAGTTCCGGGACGAGCTGCTGGCCGTTCCCGACCAGGCGCGCTCGGCGGCGCGGGCGACGACTCCCAGCCGGAGCACCACCCCCGTGCCAGGTGGGGGCGGGCCGCTCCAGGCGCCGCGCCGGACCTGGCGCGGGCTCTGGATCGCGGGGATCGCGACGGTCGTGCTGGCCATCCTGGCCGTGACGGCGGCGATACGGCGCCAGCCGCCGCGCGGTCCCGCTGCGCCCGCCGGGCCCACGGCATCGCGCGATGCAGCGCTCGCGCGGACCCTGATGTTGCAGTCAGGCGAGCGCGAGCAGGCAGGGAACCTGGCCGCCGCGCGCGATCTGCTCGAGGCCGCCCTGACGGCCGATCCGGACAACGCGGAGGCGCATTACCGGCTGGCGACGCTGCTCCTCGACAAGAATCCGGTCCGGGCGCGCGCCGAGTACGAGACCAGCCGCAGGCTCGACCCCGTCCACTACGGCGAAAGCGTCGCGCGCATCCTCGACAACTGGGAGGGGCGCACCCGGTAGTCTCAACCGACGTCGAGCCGCAGCACCTGATCGCCGACCTGGAGAACGTCGCCCGCTTGCAGCTCGAGCCACTGCTGCGGTCGCAGGCGCAGGAAGACCCCGCCTGGCGCTGCCTCGAGGTCGACCAGGGTGGCCGATCCGTCGGGCGCGATCCGCACCTCCGCGTGGCGCGGGGCGAGCTGCGCGTCGGAAGCGAAGTTCAGGTCGCAGCCCGTGCGTCCCACCGCGATCGCCGGTCCGGCGCGAAAGCAGGTCCGCCCTGTCTTCCCGCCGCGGAGGACCTCGGTCACCTGCACCACCGTTCCTTGCGGGCGGGGCGAGCCGAGGTAGGGCGTGTCTCCCGGCTCGCCGACGGGGAGCTCGCAGGGGCCGTCGAAGCGCAGCAAGCGCTCGCCGGCGAGGAAGTAGTCGCCGGGCTCGATCGCGGCCGATTGGCGCACCTTGACGTAGACCCCGTTGGCGGAGCCCTCGTCGCGGACCAGCAGGCGTTGCTCGTCGAAGACGATGGCGGCATGGCGCGGCGCCAGGTGCGGGTCGGCCAGCTCGACCGCCGCGCCGTCGGTGCCCACCACGTTCTCGATCTGCCCCAGCACGTAGGTGGTGCCGGTCGCGCTGCCCCGCTCCACGACCAGCGAGGCCTGGTAGGGCGGCGCGGGCTCGCCGGCGGGCGGCGCCTCTTCCGCCAAGGGATCGGTGATCGCGACGGCCGCGCCGTCGGCCACCTCCGCGACCACGTCCACCGGAACCGCCGCCGGCGCGTTCTCCGCACCCGGCTCCTCCCAGCCGAGCGGCTCGGGGGAGGGATCCTGAAGGTTGATCGGCGAGGTCTCCGGAACGGCGCCGTAGGGACGGGCGGTGGGATCGGTGCTCGCCGCCCAGGCCTCGGGCGCGTCGTCGGCGGGCGGCTCCTCGGCGGTCACCGCCGGGGCCTGCGCCTCCTCCGGGCCAGGCTCCTCGATCCCCATCTCGTCCATCTGGACCGAGACCGTCGGAGGTGGCTCCGCTTTCGCCTTCCGCGCAGAGGACTGCGGCGCATTCGCGAACGGAGTGCCGCACTCGTAGCAGAATTTCGCGGCCGGCGGGTTTTCCGCCGCACAGCTCTGGCAGGTCTTGAGGGCCGCGAGCGCCTCGCGCATCTGGCGTGCCTTGTCCGCCACGGGATCGCGCAGGCTCACGCTGCCGCCCAATGCCGCGTCGACGGCTGCCCAGCCGCGGCGAACGCCCGCCGGACCAGGTGCGGCGGGAGTGGCTTCAGAAGACGGAGGTGCCGCGCCTGCGCCGTTCGTCACCTCCAGCCCGGCATCAGCCGCTTCTTCCGCGCTGATCGCCAGCGCGCTCAATTCCTCCGAGAGGGTCGTCTCGGAGGTCGCGACCGGTGTGAGGGATGGCGCCGGCGCGTGCGCCGCGGCCGGCTGCGGCGCCTCATCCAGTTTGTAGCCGCAGGTGGTGCAGCGGGCGACGCCCGGCGCGTTGTAGGCCTCGCACCTCTGACAGATCACCCCGAGCGAGGCGGAGAGGTCCTCCGCCGGGGCCTCCGCGAACGGCGCCCTGCAGCGACGGCACTCGGTGGCCGCGTCCGAGTTGTCCATGCCGCAGCTGGGGCACGTGATCGCCATGATGAGGAATCCCCGGGGCAAAACCAGCGTCGATCGAGTCTAAAGGGCAGCCCGGCGAGGGGTCAATCGCAGGCTTGTCAAGGGGTTGAATCATTTGTCGCCACGACGCGTCAAATCCACTCAGAGGAGGTTTGCCGCCTGCCCGTCCGTGGGCTAGGCTTGATTTTTTGAAGAGAATGATCCGGCTCAACGACATCCTCGAGCGGGTCAATACCTACAGGCCGGAAGCGGATCTGGACCTGATCAAGAAGGCCTACGTCTACAGCGCCAAGGTCCACCAGGGGCAGATCCGGAAGTCGGGGGAGCCCTACCTCGTCCACCCCCTGGAGGTCGCCGGCCTGCTCGCGGAGCTGAAGCTGGACGAGGCCAGCATCGTCGCCGGCCTGCTCCACGACACGATCGAGGACACCCTCGCCAAGCCCGAGGAGATCCACGACTTGTTCGGGCCCGAGGTGCTGGCGCTGGTCGAAGGGGTGACCAAGCTGGGCACCTTCTCCCACGGCCCCACCACCCAGGAAGAGAAGCAGGCGGAGAATTTCCGCAAGATGCTGGTGGCGATGGCCAAGGACATCCGGGTCATCCTGGTCAAGCTCGCCGACCGCACCCACAACATGCGCACCCTGGCATACATGAAGCCGGAGGCGCAGCAGCGCATCGCGCAGGAGACGCTCGACATCTACGCGCCCCTGGCGCATCGGCTCGGGATCCAGTGGATCAAGATCGAGCTGGAAGACCTCGCCTTCCGCTACCTCAAGGCGGCCGAGTACGCCGACGTCGAGCAGCAGGTCGCGCAGACGCAGAAGGACCGGGCGAAGTTCATCGCCGACGTCGTGCAGCTCCTCCAGAGCAAGCTGAAGGAGGCGGGGCTCGACGCGGAAGTGCAGGGCCGCCCCAAGCACCTCTATTCGATCTGGAAGAAGATGCGGAAGAACGGGCTCAATTCGGTGTCGCAGCTGCACGACATCGTCGCCTTCCGCTTGCTCTTGAAGTCGGTGCCCGCCTGCTACGAGGCGCTGGGCCTCATCCACTCGCTGTGGAAACCGGTGCCGGGGCGCTTCAAGGACTACATCGCGATCCCCAAGCCCAACATGTACCAGTCGCTGCACACCACGGTGATCGGGCCCACCGGGGAGCGCATCGAAATCCAGATGCGCACGGAGGAGATGCACCGCATCGCCGAGGAAGGCATCGCGGCCCACTGGGTCTACAAGGAGGGCAAGTCGGGCGGGCGCGACGAGCAGAAGTTCGCCTGGCTGCGCCAGCTGATGGAGTGGCAGCAGGACCTCAAGGACCCGCGCGAGTTCCTGGAGACGGTGAAGGTCGACCTCTTCACCGACGAGGTGTTCGTCTTCACCCCGAAGGGCGACGTGCGCAGCCTGCCCCAGGGGAGCTGCCCGATCGACTTCGCCTACGCCATCCACTCCGAGGTGGGCGCGCACTGCGCCGGCGCCAAGGTGAACGGGAAGATGGTGCCGCTGCGGTCCAAGCTGAAGAACGGCGACTCGGTGGAGATCCTGACCAACGCGAACGTCCGGCCCAACAAGGACTGGCTGGGGTTCGTGAAGACCTCCCGCGCGCAGGCGAAGATCCGGCAGTTCATCAAGCAGCAGCAGCGGGACAGGTCGCTGGAGATCGGCCGCGATCTGCTCGAGCGCGAGTTCCGCCGCTTCGACCTGGCCTTCACCAAGATGGTCAAGACGCCCGAGTTCGTGAAGCTCGCCAACGACTACGGGCACTCGCGCGCCGACGACCTGGTCAGCGCGGTGGGGTACGGGAAGCTCTCGCCGGCCAACGTCCTGCAGCGGCTCCTGCCGCCCGAGCGGCTGGCGCAGAAGAAGGGGGACGGAGCGGACGGCGACAGCGTCGAGCACCAGAGCCGGCTGACGCAGCTCTTCCGCAAGGTCGCGCAGCGATCGCGCACTGCAGGCGGCGTGCGCATCGGTGGAATTGACGACGTGCTGGTCCGCTACGCCCGCTGTTGCAGCCCGGTGCCGGGCGACCAGATCGTCGGGTTCATCACCCGCGGGCGTGGTGTCACCGTGCACACCCGCGCGTGCACCAAGGCCCTGGAGACGGACCCGGAGCGCCGCGTCGAGGTGACCTGGGACGTCCACGGCGAGTTCAAGCGGGCCGTAAATCTCAGAGTCCGGTCCGACGACCGCAAGGGCCTGCTCGCCAAGATGAGCGAGACCTTCGCCGACGTGGGGGTGAACATCTTGCAGGCCAACGCGCGCTCCAACGGCGAGCAGGGAGCGGTCTCCACGTTCGAGATCGAGATCGTCGACGTGAAGCAGCTCAACGACGTGGTGCGCGCCATCGGCCGGATCCCGGGCGTGCACTCGGTCGAGCGGGTCTAGCCGCCCCATGAAGCTCTCGCTTGCCGAGGCGCGCCGCATCGCGCTCGCGGCGCAGGGATTCGACCGGCCGCGGCCGCAACACGTCACCATCCGCGACCTGGCGCGGACCATCCGGCGGATCGCGCTGGTGCAGCTCGACTACGTGAACGTGCTGGTGCCGTCGCACTACCAGGTGCCGTTTTCACGGCTGGGTCCCTACCGCCGCGCGCTGCTCGACAAGCTCGTCTACGGCAGCGGCGAGTTCACCGAGCACTGGGCGCACGAGGCGTCCATCGTGCCCACCGAGACGTGGCCGCTCCTCCGCTATCGGCGCGACGAGCACCGCGTGCGGCCGTGGGGATTCGAGAGGTTCCTCCGCAAGAACCCGGCGTACGTGGCGCGGGTGCTGGAGGAGGTGCGCTCGCGCGGGCCGCTTCGCGCGGACGAGCTGCCGCTCTTTTCTGGAGCGTCGAACGAGCTGGAGCACGCCTGGTTCCGTTCGGTGCCTCGTGCGGTGCTGGAATCGCACTTTGGTCGGGGGGCCCTTGCCATCGCCGCGCGGGAAGCCGATTTCGCCAGGCGGTACGATCTGGCCGAGCGCGTCGTCCCCGCCGAGCACCACCGGCGGGAGGTGGAGCGCGAGGAATCGCAGCGGCAGCTCCTGCTGCAGGCGGCGCGCGCCCATGGAGTGGGCACGGCGGCCGACCTCGCTGACTACTTCCGGATGCCGGTGCGCAATGCCCGGCCCAGGCTGGTGGAGCTTCTCGCCTCAGGCGCGCTGCGCGAGGCGCGCGTCGAAGGGTGGCGCGAGCCGGCGTACTTGCATCCGGAGGCGCAACCGGCGCGGATCGAGGCGCGCAGCCTGCTGTCGCCGTTCGACCCGGTCGTCTGGTTCCGCCCGCGGACGCGGCGGCTGTTCGGGTTCGACTACCGGTTCGAGATCTTCGTGCCTGCCGGGAAGCGCCGGTGGGGAGCGTACGTCCTGCCCTTTTTGCTCGGCGATCGGCTGGTCGCGCGGGTCGACCTGAAGTCCGATCGGGCGGCGCGCCGGCTGCTGGTGCCCGGCGCCTGGCTCGAGGCTCGTGCGGACCGCGCCGCAGTCGCGCCGGCACTGGCGGCCGAGCTGCGGGAGTGGGCCGCCTGGTTGGGGCTTGCGAGCGTGGCCGTCGGCTCCCGAGGAAATCTCGCCCGCGACCTGCGTCGGTCAGCCGGTCGGCGACCTCCTCATGTCGTCAATAGAGCGGACATCGGCGCGTGACTTGACCGGCGCGGCCGGAGTCCGCAGTGTGGCGCGCCCACTTTCGCAGGAGGATCTCGCGGATGCCCAACCAGGTCCTGTCCACCGACAACGCGCCGAAGGCGATCGGTCCGTACTCGCAGGGGATCGTGGCCGGCGGGTTGGTCTTCTTGAGCGGCCAGATCCCCCTCGACCCGAAGACGCAGCAAATGGTGCAGGGCGACGTGCGCGCCCAGGCCGAGCGGGTGATGGACAACCTCGCCGCCGTCCTGTCTGTGGCGGGCGTCGGTTTCGGCGACGTGGTGAAGGCGAGCATTTTCCTCGTCGATTTGAACGAATTCGCGACGGTCAACGAGGTCTACGGGAAGCGGTTCCCGTCCGCGCCTCCAGCGCGGTCGACCGTGCAGGTCGCGGCCCTGCCGAAAGGCGCACGCGTCGAGATCGATTTGATCGCGGTTCGCAAGTAGCGCCGCGGTCGGGCCGCCGATCGGCTACGAGCGGTAGCTTGCTCGTTCAGCAGCGCCGGTGTTATTGGCGGGCGGGGGAGGTCTTCATGCACCGGCTCCTGGCCGCGCTCGTCGTGTTCTCGATGGCCTCGATGCCGGCCGTCGCCCAGTCGTCGCGCAAGAAGTCGAAGCCCAAGCAGCAACAGCAGCTCGAGCCGCCTCCGCCCCCGGCGCCGGTGCCGGCGACTCCCGCCGCGCCGACCGCGCAGCCGGCGCCGCCGCTGCCCAGCACGCAGCCCGCGCTGCCGGCGTCGAAGCCGAAGGGTGCGGGAACGACGCTCGGGTTGTACCGGCTGGTTCGCAAGGGCGAGACCGACCCGCTGCTGAAGGCGGTCGACGATGCGTTCCGCCTGGTCGCGGACGCCTCGAGGCGTTACCAGTCGGTCGTCCCGCTGCCCGAGCCGGCCGAGAAGCAGGGCTGCGGCCTCAACGTGCCCTGCCTGGCCAGCCTGGGCGGCCTGCAGGGAGTGGACGAGGTCTTCGCAGGCGATCTGACCAAGACGGAGAACGGCCTCATCCTGCGCGTGAAGCTGGTCGACACGCGCGGCGAGAGGGTGCTGGGCGACAAGGACCAGGTGATCGCCTCGCAGACCGCGTCCGAAGTGCAGGTCTGGGCCGAGTCGCTGGGCTGCAAGCTGCTGATGGGTCAGGAGTGCATCGGCGAAGTGCTGGTCGACGCCGACCTGCCGGAGATCAAGATCCTGGTCGACGGCGAGCCGATCTCGCGCACTTCCAGCCGGCCGGAGCGCCTGCGGCTTCCGGTCGGGGTGCACCGGGTGCGGATCGCGGTGGACAAGCGCACCTCGCTGGAGCGGCCGCTGCTGGTCTCGCGGCAGCCCTCGCCGGGCGTGACGCTGTATGCGCGCGAGCACGAAGAGGCGCTGGCTCTCATGTCTCCCGCGGAGGCGCCGCGCGGCATCGACGGGAAACCCAGCGTCGCGCCCAGCGTGCGGCCCACCCCGACCAAGTGGACCAGGAACGTCGGCATGACCATGGCCGCCGTCGGGGTCGTCGCGGCCGGCATCGCCACCTACGAGGGGCTGCACAGCAAGAGCCTCGCCAACGACGCCAACAGCCGTTACGCCGCCAACGGCGCTTACACCCAGCAGGACCTGGCGACGATTTCGTCCGCGCACAGCGCCGCGAACGCGGCGAACATACTGTTCATCGTCGGCGGTGCCCTGGCGGCCTCGGGCCTTGTCCTCACGTTCGCGTTCTGATCCCGGAGAATCGATGAAGCGCCTGTTCGCTGCGTTGCTCGTCGTGTGTGGCACGTCGGCCTGCAAGGTCGACCTGAACGGGACCTGCTCGCAGAATTCGGACTGCAAGACGGGCCTCACCTGCGACCAGACGGTGGATCCGCACGTCTGCCTCTCGGCGTGCGACCCGGTCTGCGGGGCGAACCAGACGTGCGCGAACTCGCAGTGCGTCTCGACCGGGCCGGTGATCCAGGCGGTGCGGGTCACCGACAACCCGGCGCCCGGGCTCAACGGCTTCTACGCGCGCACGGGGGGCAACTTGATCCCTGTCAGCGTGGACGTCGGCGCCGGCTTCGGCGGTCAGATCGCGTCGGTCTTCCTGACGGTCAACGGCACCCGGATCGACGCCACCACCACCAGCACCGCCGGGGCCATCACCACGTACAACTTCTCCGTGCCGACGCTCGATACGCCCGCGGGGACGGACGGCCCCTATCTCTTCCAGGTCACCGCTACCGACGCGTCCAGCAACCAGACCCAGATCACGCCCACCGCCGGCTTGAAGGTCGACGACGCGGGGCCGGTGGTCCGCAGCGTCGCCGTGGACGCCACCATATCGGCGCCGCAGGCGACGGTCTCGACCGTCCCCTGGTTCAACCAGACGGCGGCTGGGGACATCGACGTGAAGGCCACCATCGTGGACCCCGGGACCGGAGTGAACATCACGACGGTCATGCTCATGCAGGGCGCTACCCGGATCGATAAGGGGACCGTCACGCGCGATGCGGGGACGGACAATTACCACTTCAAGGTCGCGCGCATCGGCGTGCCTGTCCTTGGCGGCGCGCAAGCGCTAATCGCATTCTCCGTATCGGCCTCAGACGTGCTGGGCCACCCACGCCAGGCAGATTCCGGCTCGAACAGCGGCTCCGGCTCGGTTGGGATCGACGGACAGGCGCCGACTGTCTCGTTCACCCCGACGTATCCTACGGCCGGCGCTGGCTGTGCAGCAGGCCCAGGCATCGTGTGTGGACACGATGGCGGTCACTTCTGGCGCGCGGGCGACGACGGGGCCGCACTCGCGTTCACCGCAGACGACGGGGCCGGCGGTAGCGGCGCGAACGCGCTGAACGGCATGTCGTGCAACATTCCCGGGAACACTTGCACGCCAGCCGCTGGAGTTCTCGTGAGCGGAACAGCCCTCAGCTACGCATTCAACATCATGCCCTCAACCGCCACCCTGACTAGCGGCTCTTCGATCACTCCTAATAACACTGACGACAACGGCGAAGGGGTCGTATCGGTGACTGTTTCGGCTAGAGATAATGTTGGCAATCAAGCGACTTCTGCCGCTGTTCCAATAAAGATCACGCGAGTAAAATGGGTCCGGCAATTCTCCGCCATAACAAACATTCGGGGTAGCCCTATCCTTACCCCTCCGGTAGGCGGAAAGAGACTCATCTTGATCGCCGGCACGAACGGTGCAAGCGATCCAATTGTTGCTCTTGACGGACTCGGCACCATTATCGGGTCCACGGGACACTCCGTTTCGCCCGCCATCACGAGCGTAACTGCAAATATGGCTTACAGCGCTCTGACAAACCGTTTATTTGTTGTCCAGCAGAGCGCCGGAAATGCTTATGGGTTCTCAATTTCGCTCACCGGGTTCGCTTCCGAGTTCGTTTGTGCGGTCGGCGGCCAAACAAATGGGGCGCCGGCAGTCATTGGAACAGCCGCTGCGAGCGAGCGAATGCTGGTCGCGAACTCCGGAAACGACAAAATGTGGGCTGTTGGTGGCAGTGGCGGGGCGTGCGATCTAAACCAAGTCACGTCCTTGCTTGTCGGCGCCGCCGGCCCAGCAACCGTCGGACCGCCAGTGAGTGACGGTGGTACGGTATACTTTGCATACGGCGATACCGGACTCGCAAAGGTTTCGTTCGATTCGAATGCTGGATTCGGTATGCCGACGAAGCACGACTTAACTCAAGTCGTCTTTGGTTCAGTGGCCCTCGTAGGTAACGTGTTTTACGGCGAGAACAAGACCTACCACTCCATTAGCCCCGTCGATCTCGCTTCCCAGTCTTGGACAGGGGCGGGAGCTGGCGCTATGGCGACCGCCGTTACGGCGCCGCCAGTTGTAGCAGATGCATTGGTATTCGGGGCTGCCACCTTGAGCGACGGGCACCTTCGGGGTTTTGATCTCGGAACCGGTGCGCTGGCGGTGGACTATGCGGGAACGAGCAGCATCGGAGCGCCATCACCAGTTGCAATGGGACTCGACAAGGTCATCTATTTTTCGGACAGCGGACTGAATGAACTGGCTGCGGTTCGGTACACCAAGCCGCCGTCCCCTTCGACGACCTTGGTTTGGCGATTCATTGGAACAAGCGTAGGAGCTGGTGCGTCGAATCTGACGTTTGCGGGCCCGGGGTCCGAACCCACGATTGACACCAACGGTGTTCTCTATTTCGGCGCAGACAACGGGAACGTGTATGCCTTGATAACCGACTCTGGTGGCGCCGCTGTGCCGACCGTCAGTACGAACTGGCCGCGGGTTGGGTTCGACAACTGCAACTCCGGCAACAACTCGTATACGAATTGTCGCTAGTGCAGCAGGTCGCCGATGAAGTCGCCGTCGTCCGGTAGGGGCCGCCGGCTGGCGAAGCCGGTCTCGAGTTCGTGGTAGTGGGTGATGCGCTCCTCGCCGTAGCGCCAGCAGAGCAAGACGGTGCGGCCGTGGAGGCGGGTGCGGAAGTCGACCAGGCCGTCGGCGGCCTTCACTTCGACGCCCAGCTCGGCGACGCCGCGGAGGACGCCGCGCAGCTCGTCCAGGATGCGGGAGGCGGCGCGCTGGAGCCGCTGCACCGGGGGCGGCGCGGTCTTGTCCACCTCCACGTCGGGCTCGGTGAGCGGGTGCCCCGCGTCGGCCAGCTGGGACTGGACCGCCGAGAGCTCGTCGCGCAGCTCGCGTGCCTGCTCGAACTGGTCTTGCAAAGTGGCGACCAGCGCGTTCGCCTCGCGCAGAGAGAAGAAGCGGACTTGCGGCAGGCCTTCCACGGCGGCAAACGTACACGACGCGACGGCGAGATCAAGCTGCCCCGGAGACGACGAAAGCGTCCGCGTGAGAGGGCCGGCCGCCCGGCGACGTGCTAAGAAGCGCGGCGTGTTCCGCCTGCTCAACGAACACGAGCGCGACGACTACTTCCGCGGGGTCCAGCCCATCTGGGGCGGCGGGCTGAACCCGGAGAGGTTCATCGCCTTCCAGCGCCGGCTCGCCGACTCGCGCGAAGCGGGAGAACGGTACCACCTGCTCGGGCTGTTCGACGGGGACCGGCTCCTCTCCGCGATGAAGGGCTACGAACTGCGCGGCAGCTACGCGGGCGCGCCGCTCCGCATGTTCGGCATCGGCGCCGTCTTCACCCCGCCCGCCCTCCGCCGCCGCGGCCACGCCCGCCGGATGCTCGAGCTCGCCCTCTCCGAGCATCGCTCGCGCGGCTACGACGCGGCGGTGCTCTTCAGCGACATCGGCGGCGAGTACTACGAGCGGCTGGGGTTCCGCGCGTTGGAAAGCGAGGAATGCACCGCCGAGGCGGACGAGCTGCCGCGCGGCGGCACCGCGCACGTCGTCGCCCGCGACGAGGAGGTGCTGGTGCGCGTCTTCGCCCGCGCCCGCACCGCCGCCGACGAGCTGGCGCTGGCCCGCGACGGCTGGGTCCTCTCCTTCCAGCTCCGCCGGCTGCGCGAGCTGGCCAAGGCGCGGGGGATGGGCGAGCCGGAGTGGGGAATCCACATCGGCCGGGACGGCGCAGAGGCGGCCGCCATGCTGCGCCTGTCGCGCGAGGCGGTGGAGGTCCTGGACGCTGGCTGGACCGCCGCCTCGTTGCGCGAGCCGCTGTTCGCCGCGCTGCGCGACTTCCTGCTGCGCAGCGGCCGCTCGCGCCTGCGCCTGTGGCCGGCGCACCAGCTCCGCGGCGTTTTCCGCTCACAGCCGCGGACGACCGCGCTGGCCATGGTCGCGGCCCTGCGGCCCGAGGTGAAGCTCCCCCGCGCCGGCTCTTCCGCCGGGTTCGCGCTGCTCGACCACATCTGACCCGGCGCGCTTCGGGCGCACGATCAGTTTGAGGCCGCGCGTGCGCCCCGCTTGTGTAATCACCGGCGCAGCGGGGGAGAGGTCCGGTCCGCGGCCCTGTACAGCTGGTACATGTCAGGTCTGGGGGTATCTTCCCCCGTTCCAGGCGTTCTCGGGGCTGCTACGATCGCTTCGTGGAAGTAGCTCTCCTGAACGTGCCGGTCCCCTGGGATGCGCTCGCGGGCGTGGTCGCGCTCCTTCCTCGGCGCGTGCCGCGCGAGCGGGATGAAGCCGTCTGCCACCAATGGGCACGTATCGTCGAGGCGCTGCTCGTCAGGCGCATCACGAACCGATCGTGGACGTGATCGTTCCGGAGGAGGTGGATTCCGGCTAAGCCGCGCGGGCCTGCTCGCGCCACCAGCGCTGGCCCGACTCCGGAAGGAGGTAGATCGGGTCGTAGTACTCGTAGCGCCGCTCGAGCGCGTCCGGGTCGTTCACCTCGATGCCGGTCCGGTAGTTCTTGGTCCAGTAGGAGATGCCCTTCTCCCGGTCGTACTCGGCCACCTGGTGCACCCAGCGCTTCCCCACGAAAGGAACGTCGCAGACGATCCGCGGGGTGGCGAATCCGGGCAGGTACCCCATGATGTCGTGCTGCAGCGCCTGCGCCTCGGCCACGCTGGTGCGCCAGTGCTCCGAGTTGGGGATCATGTCGCACATGTAGAAGTAGTACGGCAGGATGTTGGCATGGTCCTGGAGCATGAAGCACAGCTCCAGGAGCGACTTTTGCGAGTCGTTGACCCCCCGCAGCAGCACGCCCTGGTTGCGGACGTCGCGGAAGCCCAGCTCCAGCAGCTTCTTCGCCGCGCGGCCCAGCAGCGGCGTCACCTGGTTGGCGTGGTTCACGTGCGTATGCAGCGCGAGCGACACGCCGCGCTCGAACGCCTTGCGCGCCAGCCGGTCCAGCGCCTGAAGGATCTTGTCCTGCAGGAAGTGCTGCGGGATCCCCATCAGGCCCTTCGAGGCCAGCCGGACGTCACGGATGTTGGGGATGTCGAGCAGCGCCGAGACGAACTGCTCCAGCTGCTCGATGGGCAGGTTGGCCACGTCCCCGCCCGAGACCACCACGTCGCGCACCGACGGATTGCTTCGCAAATACTCCAACATTTGCGAATACCGATCCTTCGGCGCCAGCGCAAAACGCAGCTTTTGCACTTGCGGCACCGAGTTGCCCACCAGGTCCATCCGCGTGCAGTGGCCGCAGTACTGGGGGCAGGTGGAGAGCATCTCCGCCAGAACCTTGGTCGGGTAGCGGTGCGTGAGCCCCTCCACCACCCACATCTCCGCCTCGTGCAGCGAGTCGCGGGAAGCGCGCGGGTGGCTGGGCCAGTCGGTCCGTCGGTCGTCGAACGCGGGCAGCATGTAGCGCCGGAGCGGGTCCGCCCACAGATCGCGCTCGTCGAGCGTGTTGATCATGTGCGGGGTGATCAAGAGCGACATGGTGGCGCGCTCGCGCTGGTCCCGCTCGATGCTCTCCACCAGCTCGTCGGGCAGGAGGCGCCCCAGCACTTCCTTCAGCTCGGCCAGGTTCTTGACAGTGTTCTTCCGCTGCCAGAGCGCGCTCTCCCACTCCGCCGGCGTGACCTTGCGGTACCCCGGCAGCCGGGTCCAGTCGGGCTCGGCGTAGGCCCGCTCGAGCGGGTACTGGAAAGGCTGGTCGGCGCTCTCCCTGCGCGAGGCTGGTTTTCTCTTCATGTCGGGCGCCTGGACCTCCAGCGAAGTTCCTACAGGCGGCGGGAGGCCGGGGTCAAGGCGAAGTCGCCTGCGTTCCATCGTGCGGCAAGCCACGCAATGCGCTGTAGACTACGCCGGCGTGCTCCGGTTCCGGCTCGGCTCACTCCCCGTCGCCGTCTACCCGTCCTTCCTGGTCGCGGCGGCGCTGCTCGGCTACGTCTCGATGGACGACTGGGCGACGCTCCTCCTCTGGATCGGAGTCGTCTTCGTCAGCGTGCTCGTGCACGAGCTGGGGCACGCCGCGGTGGCGCTCGCCTATGGCGGGCGGCCGGAGATCCGCCTCGAGGGATTCGGCGGAGTGACCTTTCCTCGCCTTCCGCAGCGCCCCTCGGTGGGGAAACAGATCGTGCTCTCGGTAGCGGGTCCCTTGGCCGGCCTGGGCCTGGGCGCCGCCGCTTGGGGGCTGGGCAGCCTGCTGCCGCCCGACCCTGGCTCGCCCGCCGCCGTGATCGTGTCGCTGTTCAAGTGGACCAGCATCTACTGGGCCGTGCTGAACCTCCTGCCGGTGATCCCGCTCGACGGCGGGCATGTGCTGCAGGCGGTGATCGAGGGCGTGAGGCGCAAGCCGAGCGCGGCGCTGGCGAGTTGGATCTCGGCCGTCCTGGCCGGGTGCATCGCGCTCGCCGCCTGGCGCCTGTTTGGCCAGCCGTACATCGCCATCTGGTTCGGGCTCTTCGCCTTCCAGAACGTCACTCGCGCCAGGCTGGCGAAGCAGGAAAGCGCGGTGCCCCCGCCCGCCGCTGGGCAGGTGCGCGACGCCGAGCGGGAGGACGTCGACCGCGAGCTGTCCCGCGCCCGCGCCGCGCTCCTCACCTCCGACGTGGATACGGCGCTCGCCTCCGCGCGGGCGCTCGAGGACGGAGAAGGCCCGTACCGGCAGGCGGCCGGCCTGCGCATCCGCGCCGGAGTCGAGCTTTCGCGCGGCGACTACCAGGCCGCGGGGCTGCACGCGGGCCACAGCTACACGCTCTGGCAGACTCCCGACGCGGCGGTGGTGGCCGCGCGCGCCAACCTGCGCGCGGGCGAGCGCGAGCGCGCGCTGAACTGGCTGAAGCGGGCGCTCGAGGCCGGCGCCCCGACCGGGGCCGTCTCCGACGATCCCGAACTGGGACCCCTGACTCGGTAATCGCCGCCGCGTTCCGCACATTCGCGCGGCGCGACTTACATCTGGATTTGCGAAAGTTTGGCAAAACTTTTGACCCCCCGCGGGAGCGCTTGCCAATGTGCCCACACCACGTCTCCCGCGCGACTTGCCCGGGTTGGAGGACCAGTGACCTCGTTTCGTGCCTCAGCTCGCATCCTCGTTGCCGCCGCGGTGGCAGGGCTCTACGCCTGCTCCGGTTCGAGCGCGGGAAGCGGCCCCACCGCTTCCTTGACGCTCCTGCCCTCGGCCACATCGGTGCGCAACGACGGCACTCCGGTGTCGATCCTCGCAAGGGCCGTGAACGCGGCCGGCACTCCCGGCTCGGGCACCGTCACCTTCGTCGCCCCCTTCGGCACCCTGACCGACTCGGGCGGCGCGCCGGCCAATACGGTGACCCTCGCGACCGACGGCACCGGGACGATCAACTACTCCTGCAACGTCGCGGTCGACTCGCGCTGCGTCGCGGGGAACGTGTTCGTCTCCGGCAGCTGGTCGTCGGCCGGCAAGACCTTGACGCTGACCGTGAGCAACGTCGCGCCGGGCGGCGGCACCCCGCCTCCTCCTCCAGGCGGCGGCGGCACGCCTCCCCCACCCGTTGGGACGCCTCCCGGGCCGCCGACCAACATCGCCGTGACCGCCTCGAACCCGCCCGTGCTCGGGCTCAAGGGTTCCGGTATCCAGGAGCGCGGCACGATCGCGTACCTGGTCACCGACTCGCTGGGAGTTCCCGCTCCGGGCATCACCGTGAACTTCGCCCTCCAGGCGCCGACGCTCGGCATCACGCTGCTCAAGACGAGCGCGGTGAGCGACCTGAACGGCGTGGTGACGGAGGGCTACACGTCGGGCGCGGAGGTCGGCGTCACCGCCATTACCGCCACCATCCCGACCACGGGCGCCTTCGTGTTGCAACCCGTCGCGGTGCGCGGGGCGAAGCCGTCGGCGAACGGCTTCTATTTCCGCTGCGCGAACGCCTCGCTGCCCGTCTACACCACGGTGATGGAGTACGAGAAGACGGCCTGCACGGTCCGGCTGACCGACCGTTTCGGAAACCGCGTCGGAATCCCGACGGTGGTGAACTTCGCGACCGAGGCGGGCGCGATCGCCGCCAGCGTGACTACGAAGGGATTCGATCCCAAGACCCCCGACAACCCCACCGAGGGCACCGCGACCGTGACTTTCACCACCGACATGGGCAACGGGAGCTCGCCGGCCGACGTCGCGCCGCTGGCCGTGACCGCCGGACAGTTCCCGTGGGACCTGGCCAATCCCGAACCGTCGACGACGGACGGGCAGCTGACTCTGAACCCGCGCGACCAGCTGGTGACGATCATCGCGATGACCCGTGGCGAGGAGGCGTTCGAGGACGCCAACCACAACGGCCTTCTCGATCCTGGCGAGGTCTTCATCGACCAGGGCGACCCCTTCGTCGACGCGAACGACAACAACGCCTATGACGCGACGCTCAGCGGCGGCCTCGCAGAGGTGCGGTTCTGCGGGCTGAACGCGGACTGCTCTACGTACCACGGCCCCAACGGCGTGTGGGACGCGGACACGGTCATCTGGAAGCCCACCTGGGTGGTCTTCACCGGGCCCGGCTCGGCCAGGACGGCGCCGGCCGGCGTGGCGGAACCGGCCAGCGACTTCACAGGGGCCGCGGCGCCGGCCTGCGCGGACTACAAGGATGCCTTCGTGGCGAACCACAGCTCGACCGTCACGGCACCCATCTTCGTCTCCGATCGCTGGTTGAACACGCCGTCTGCCGGATTCTCGACCTCCATCGGGAACCCTTCGTCGAGTGCGCTGACCACGACCGGCCTGAGCCTTCCCGGAACGCCCCTCGAGACCTTCGGGTCGATGGACTTCGACTGGGTGCGCGTCTCGGCCCTGGTGAACACGAAAGCGTGCGACATCGCCAATGGCGCGGCGTGCGTCGAGAGGCTCGCCTTCCACTTCTTCAGCGCGGGCGGCGGGGGCATCCTGGTGGTCCAGAACACGACGGCCAAGCCCACCGCACCAGCGAGCACCACGGGAACCGGTTGCGCTCCGGGCCCTGACCAGTTCGGGTCGAAATCCTTCCAGGTGCCCGTGACGGTCACCAACGCCAACGGCGTCAGCAGCACGCGTGCGTTCAAGGGTTTGTTCGCGCCGGGAACGACGGGCTAGGTGTAAAGCCTCAGGGCCGAGGACGCGCCCGCTTCCCTCCCGGGTCGCGGACGTGCTCGCTCGCTTCCTGGCTTGACGCCGGCCCGGGCGGGCGGCATCTTCCCGCGCCCCCGCGGGTTCCCCTCCGGACGCATGCAGAGCACTTCGCCGAGCTGGAAGCGCCTTTTTCCCGAGGCGACCGATGCGCAGTGGCGCGACTGGCGCTGGCAGCTGCGCCATTCCGTGCGCTCTCTCGACGAGCTGGAGCGCTGCGTTCCGCTCACCGAGGACGAGCGGCGCGGCTGCGTCGACACGCGCGGCATCTTCCGGCTGGGCATCTCGCCCTACTACCTGTCGCTCATCGACCCGGCCCACCCCTTCTGCCCGGTGCGCATGCAAGCGATCCCCGTGCGCGCGGAAGCCGCCAAGCACGAAGGCGAGCTCCGCGACCCGCTCGGCGAGGACCTGCACCGCCCGGTGCGCGCCATCGTCCACAAGTATCCCGACCGCGTCCTGCTCCTCGCCCTGGACCACTGCAGCGTGTACTGCCGGCACTGCACCCGGCGGCGGATCACCAGCGGCGACGAGGGCGGGATCACCCGCGAGGAGCTTCAGGAGGCCCTCGGGTACCTGCGCGCGCATCCCGAGGTGCGGGACGTGCTCGTCTCCGGAGGCGATCCGCTGCTCCTCTCCACGGAGCGGCTGGCCGATCTGCTCGACGGGATCCGCGCGGTCCCCCACGTAGAGATCGTCCGCATCGGCACTCGCATTCCGGTCTGCCTGCCCATGCGCGTCGACGGCGAGCTGTGCCGCGCGCTGCGCCGCTTCGCCCCGCTGTACGTCGTCACGCACTTCAACCACGCCAAGGAGATCACCCCCGAGGCACGGGAAGCCTGCGAGCAACTCGTCGACCACGGCATCCCGGTGGAGAACCAGGCGGTGCTGATGCGCCGGCTGAACTCCTCGGTCAGGGCCATCCGCGACCTGATGCAGAAGTGCCTGACGATGCGGGTCCGTCCGTACTACCTCCACCAGATGGACGTCGCCGAGGGGCTGGAGCACCTGCGCACCCCGCTCGCCAAGGGGATCGAGATCCTGCAGGGCCTGCGCGGCTGGACCACCGGTCTGGCGGTGCCGCACCTGGCGGTCGATCTGCCGGGCGGCGGCGGGAAGGTGACGCTGCAGCCGGACTACGTGGTGGAGCGGTCGGCCTCGGAGACGGTCCTGCGCAACTACCGGGGCGAGCAGTACCGTTATCCCGAGCCGGCCGAGACGGATTGCTCGGTCCCCTATGACGAGGTCTTCTACCCCGGCGCGGCCGCCGCCGCGCCGCGGCTGCGCGTGCTGCGAGGGACCCCCGGATGATCACCCGCTTTCTCGAAGCCCTCTTCACCTGGATCTCGGGGGTCATCTCGGCGATGGGCTATCCCGGCGTCGCCCTGCTGATGGCCATCGAGAGCTGCTGCATCCCGCTCCCCAGCGAGATGATCATGCCGTTCGCCGGCTGGCTGGTGGCGACCGGGCGCTTCACCCTGTGGGGCATCGCGCTGGCGGGAGCCATCGGCTGCGTCCTGGGCTCCATCCCCGCTTACTACGCCGGCATGTACGGCGGGCGCGCGCTGGTGCTCCGCTACGGAAAGTACTTCCTGATGAACGCCGAGCACCTCGACTGGGGAGAGCGGTTCTTCGTCCGCCGGGGGCACATCACCGTCTTGATCGCCCGGCTCCTGCCCGTGGTCAGGACCTTCATCGCCTTTCCCGCCGGCGTCGCCCGGATGCCGATGGGCAAGTTCATCGTCTACACCTTCGTCGGTTCGTTCCCCTGGTGCCTGGGCCTCGGCTGGGTCGGCATGAAGGTGGGCGAGAACCGCGAGCTGCTCACGGCCTGGTTCCACCGCGCGGACATCGTCATCGGGGTCCTCATCGTCGCGGGCATCGCGTACTTCGTCTGGAAGCAGACCTCGCGCCGCCAGACGACGCGGGCCACCGGCGGACCGTAGCGGGACACGCCCCCGGCCTGGATGGGAACGCGCTTTCCCATCCGGAAACCAAGGATCCGGGCGGCAAGCTGGCAAGCCTCGTGCAAAACCCGGAGGGGGCGGTCGCGCCGCGCTGGAGCGGCGCCGGGCACGGGGCGGGAAAGGCCATGGCGAGCGGGTCGAGGGTGGCGGTCCTGGCGGCGGTGGCCTTGGGCGTCGCCTGCGCGCACGGCTCCGGGGCGGGACGGTCGGATCGGCCGATGCTCGCGGCCGGCCAGTACCAGGTCGAGTCGATCCGCTCGCGCGCCACGCTCGACGGCGTGGAGCGCCTGGTCGAGATCACCGAGTCCGGCACGCGGCTCCTCGACGCCTCGGGCGCCGAGCACGTGCTCACCGAGCGCGGCGCGCTCACCCTCTCGGCGGGCGGCGCCTGCAGGCTGGCGCTGGCCGTCTCCGTCGACGGCGAGGAGCCGGGCATCTCCGACCGCTCGTGCAGCTGGGAGCTGAAGGAGGACGTCTTCTTGCTCGGCGACGGCCGCAGCGACGGCGCGCGCACCGCCTACAGGGTGCGCAGGATCGGCGACCGGCTGGTGCTGGAGGGCCTGCGCGATCTGGGTCCGGGCGGCGACGACGTGGGTGACGCGAGCGGCGAGCGCATCGTGCTGATGCAACGCGGCCCCGTCCGCGGCCCGCAGCCCCTCGATCCCGCCATCGAGCAGTCCCGCCCCAGCGACGGCCCCACCCTCACCCAGGATCTCTAGCCACGAATCTCCGCGCTCTCTCCTTTTCCTCCGCGCTCTCCGCGTGAAACGCTTGAAGCCGCTACAATGGCAGGATGGGCGAGCGGCTCTTTCTCACCTCGCGGCTCCTGTCGGCGGAAGGCGTCGTGCACGGGTTTTCGGTGCGGACCGGCGGGGTGTCCCGCGGACCATACGAGTCGCTGAATCTGGGACGCGGCGTGGGAGACGATCCGGCGGCCGTGCAAGAGAACCTGCGCCGGCTGGCGGAGGCCGCCGGGCTCGAGGGGCCGCAAGCCTTCGCCTCCGCGCACCAGGTGCACGGGGATCGGGTGGTCGGCGCGACGCGCGGGGCGCCCCTGACCGAGATCTTCCCGCCGAGCTCCGGAAGCGAGGCCGAAGCCGGCCCGGAGACGGATGGAGCGGTGCGCGCCGACGCCGTGATCGCGCTGGGGCCCGGCGTGGCTGCCGCGGTGCGCGTCGCCGACTGCGTCCCGGTGCTGCTCTACGCGCCGGACCGTGGTCTCGCGGCTGCCGTCCACTCCGGATGGCGCGGAGCGCGCGCCGCGATCGCCGGGCGCGGGGTGCGGGCCATGCAGCACGTCTCGCGCGCGGAGCCCGCGCGGATGCTCGCCGCGGTGGGCCCGTGCATCGAGCGCTGCTGCTACGAAGTCGGCAAGGACCTGGCCGCGCTCTTCCGCTCGCTCTTCGGGCCCCAGGCCGCCGACGACCCGCAGACCACCGCGAAGCCGCACCTCGATCTGCGCTTTTGCGTAGAATCCGCGCTGCGGTCGGCGGGTGTACGACAAGAGCGGATCGAGCACGCCGGCGGGTGCACATCGTGCGACATCTCCGCCTGTTTCAGCCACCGGCGCGATCGCGGAACTACCGGAAGACACTTGGCTTTCATCGCCTCGCGCGCCCTCTGAAATCCCTTCGCGATTCTTTGACACTCCCTGGAGCGGCCGCCATCATGCTGAGCAGATCCGCCTGCTTAACGGAGGAATCCCTTGCGTTTTTGGCAGCCGATCCTCGCCCTCGCGTCGTGCGCTGCTTGCGCGGGCGCACAGGTGCGCGAGGACGCGCTGCTCGAGCTGAAGGGGCAGCTCGCCGCGCAATCCGCGCAGGTCGCCGCGCAGCAGCGCCGGATCGAGGACCTGGAAGTGAAGCTCGCCGCCCTGGCGGCTCGCGCCGACGCGAAGCAGGCGGCCGCGGCCCGTGCCGAAAAGCCGGCGCCTGCTTCCGCGCCGGTCGCCGCTCCCGCGCACGACCCGCGGCCGAAGCTGAAGACGGTCAAGCTCGGCGAGGGCCGCCGCCGGCGCCGCGACTACAACCCGGTCGACCGCGCGCCGAACATCCCCAACTCCATCTCGATCAAGGAGCCCGACCAGGAGACGCTCGAGCGCCTCGAAGCGGCGGCAGTCGATCCGGGCATCCGGGCCGAGCTGGACGCCGATCACGCCTTCGCGCAAGCCGTCGGCAAGCTCAACCGGGGCGAGCTGGAGGCCGCCGAGACCGAGCTGCTCGCCTTCGCCGGCGAGCACCCGCGCCACACGGCCGCCGACAACGCGCTCTACCTGGCCGGGCTCATCCGCGAGCACAACGGCGACTGCGCCGGCGCCGTGGCGCTGTTCGAGCGGGTGCCGCTGACGTACCCGGCCGGCGACGCCGTGCTGGCCTCGATGGTGGAGAAGGGCCGCTGCCTGACCAGGATGCAGCGCAAGGACGAGGCGCGCGAGCTGTTCGCGAAGATCGTGCGGGAGCACCCGGAGGGCGTGGAAGGGGGCGCTGCCCGCCAGCTCCTGATGAGTCTCGACATCGACTCGGGGAGGCACTGATGCGGACCAAGACCATCTCTCGGTTGCGCAGGGCGGCGCTCGCCGCCGCCGCCGCGGCCGCGTTCGTCTGGCCGTCCCGCGCGGAGGAGCTGGAGGGCCCCAGCCGCCTGGCCGCTCCGCCCCCCGCGCCTGCTCCCGCGGCCGCGCCCGACTCCGCCGGCGCTGCCAACCCCGCGGCCGCACCCAACGACCTCGAAGGGCCCAGCCGGGTCGAGGCGCCGCCGGCGCTGGAAGGTCCGGCCCGGGCGGAAGCCCTGGCCAAGCCGAAGCGCCGGCGCAAGGGGAAGGGTCCCGCGAAAACCGATGCGGCGCCGGCGACGGTCCCGTCGCCCTCCAGCGAGGCCGCGCAGCAGGACGAGGCCGTCGCGCACGGCGAGACGCGCCCGCAGCGCGTGATGCAGCCCGAGCCTCCGCTGACGAGCGAGGGTCCGGAGGGCAGGCTGGTGATGCCCAAATCCGCCGAGGAGAAGGGCATGCAGATCCAGCCCGACACTCCCGAGATCTACGTCATCGTGAAGGGCGACACGCTGTGGGACCTGTCGCAGAAGTTCCTCAACAACCCCTGGTACTGGCCGAAGATCTGGAGCCTCAACGCGTACATCGAGAACCCGCACTGGATCTATCCGGGCAACAAGCTGAAGCTCATCCCCGGCCAGGGTCCGCAGGCCCCGACGCAGGTCGAGCCGGAGGACGAGCGCCCGCAGTCGGAGATCGCCAACCAGGTGGACACCTCGCCGCCCGAGGCGGCTGACCTCGCGGTGGTGCGCAAGGGCAGCCGCGAATTCGACCAGTCGGGCAACACGGTTTCGGTCAGTGGCAAGCTCGCATTCAAGCCGCCTCCCGTGCTGACCGTGCACGACAGCGGCCTGGTCACTCCCGAGGAGATGCGGCAGGCCGGCTCGCTGGACGCGTCCTTCGAGGAGAAGGACATGCTCTCGACCTTCGACACCGCCTACGTGCGGTTCCCCCGCGGAGCGGAGGTGAACATCGGCGACCGGATCATCCTCTTCCGGCCCGAAGGCGACATCGTGCAGCCGGTGACCGGCCGGCGGCTCGGCACGCAGACCCGCAGCATGGGCGAGGCCAAGGTGATCTCGGTCGACGGCCGGCTGGCCACCGTGCAGATCACCCGCACCTGGGAGGAGATCGAGCGCGGCGACCTGGCCCGGCCGTGGACGGATCAGGACCTCAGGGTGGCGCCCAAGCCGAACTCGAAGGAGATGCGGGGCGTCATCGTCTCGGCGGTGCGCCGGGGGCTGACCACCTTGGGCGAGTCCAACGAGGTGTTCATCGACAAGGGCGAGAGGGACGGCGTGGAGGTGGGCAACACCTTCGCGGTGGTCCGCAAGGGCGACGGCCTGCACGATTTGGCCGTGTACGGCGAGGCCTACAACATGGGCGCGACCGGCTCGCGGGCGGCCGGCGTCGCCGTGCCTTACGAGAGCGTGGGCCTGCTGCTGGTGGTGGACGTGAAGGACCGGCTCAGCACCGCGGTGGTGGTGAGGAGCGTGAAGGAGCTTCGGAAGGGCGATGTGGTCGAAATGCGCCTCCAGGGATCGGGCGGTCCGTAAGAAGGCCGCTTGACCCTCCGGCCGGGATGTGGCTTGACGCAGCACCTCGCGGGAGGGCGTCGGCGGTGACGGAAACAATCCAGACGGCGGCGGGAGGCGCGCACGACCCTGAGCGGGAGGTCGTCGCCGTCTGCGCGCTCGCCTGTGTTCCCGGGATGGGCGCGGGATCGGTGGAGCGCCTGGCGCAGGCCTTCGGATCGCCGGCCGGAGCTCTCCAGGCAGGGCCGGGCGCCCTCGCATCGAAGGCGGCGGAGCTGCGGCTGGGGCGCAGGACGCGCGAGTTTCTCGCGCAGCGGCCAGATCTGCAGGCGCTGGGCGCCTGGGCGATCTCCGCGGCCAAGGCTGTCGGGGCCCGGGTGATCACGCCGCGGGACGAGTCGTATCCCGAGCTGCTCCGATGCATCGGAAAGCCGCCGCCGGTGCTCTTCGTGCGCGGCGAGCTGCCGGCCGTCGCCCGGCGCGTCGCCCTGGTCGGCGCGCGCGCCGCCGACGAACCGGCGCTTCGTCTCTCGCGAGAGCTCGCCGAAGGTCTTGCCACCGCGGGCGTCGAGGTGGTCTCGGGCGGGGCGCGCGGCGTGGACGCGGAGGCGCACGCGGGTGCCCTGTGGGGCGCGGGCCGCACCGTCGCCGTGCTGGGGAGCGGCATCGACATGCCGTACCCGCCGGAGAACGAAGCCCTGTTCGAGCGCATCGCCTCCGCCGGCGGAGCAGTGGTGAGCGAGCTGCCACCGGGGACTCCCGCGGCGCCCCCGAACTTTCCCCGCCGCAACCGGACGATCGCGGGTCTATCCCACGCCACGGTGGTCGTCCGAGCCGCGGCCGCTTCCGGCGCGCTCATCACCGCGAAGCATGCGGCAGCGTTGGGCAGGCCGATCTTTGCCGTGCCGGGAGAAGGAGCGGATCCCCTCGCGGCCGGCCCGCATCGCCTGCTGGCCGCCGGCGCCGCCTCGCCCGTCAGCTGCGCCGGGGAGATCGTGGAGCTGCTCGGCTGGTCGCAGCGCGGTCCCCACGCTGCTCGCGAGAGCGCCGTCCTTCCTTCCGGGAAGCCGGCCGGTCGCGCTCCTGCGCCGAGGCCGATCGAGCAGCCGCTCGACGGGCCGGCCCGGCGGGTCTGGGAGCTTTTCGACGGAGGGCGGCCCTTGCACGTGGACGCCCTGGCCGCGCGGGCGCAGCTTCCTGCCCACGAGGCGCTCCGCTGGCTGACGGAGCTGGAGATAAAGGGACTCATCCACCAGAAACCCGGGAAGGTTTTCGTCCGCTGCCCAGGTTTGGTCGTGAACCGAAACGGGAGTGCCGGCATCTAGAGCCGCCCCAGGGAGATCATGGCAAGCGCCAAGACAGCACCCAAGACAGCACCCAAGACAGCACCCAAGAAGGCCACCCTCAAGGCCGACGGACGCAAGGGGAAGGGCCCCTCGTCCGGCGCGCCGAAGGTCTTCCGCAACACGCTGGTGGTCGTGGAGTCGCCGGCCAAGGCGAAGACCATCAAGAAGTACCTGGGCTCCGGATACACGGTGAAGGCCTCGGTGGGCCACATCCTGGATCTGCCGAAGTCGAAGATCGGGGTGGACGTCGAGAACGGATTCGAGCCGGTCTACGAGGTGATCAAGGGCAAGCAGAAGGTGGTCACCGAGCTGCGGGCCGCCGCCAAGAACGCCGACCGCGTGCTGCTCGCCACCGACCCGGACCGCGAAGGCGAGGCCATCGCCTGGCACGTGAAGCAGCAGGTCGCCCGCCGGCTGCCCGCCCAGCGGGTGCTCTTCAACGAGATCACCAAGAAGGCCATCCAGGAGGCGATCAAGAACCCGCTGGAGCTGAACCGGGACATGTACGACGCGCAGCAGGCGCGGCGCGTGCTGGATCGGCTGGTGGGCTACAAGATCTCGCCCATCCTCTGGAAGAAGGTGCGCCGCGGGCTCTCCGCCGGGCGGGTGCAGAGCGTGGCGGTCCGCCTGATCGTCGAGCGCGAGAACGAGATCGCGGCCTTCGTCCCGGTCGAGTACTGGTCCATCGAGGCGGACCTCAAGGCCGCGCTTCCTCCGCAGTTCCGCGCCAAGCTGATCAAGCTGGACGGCGAGAAGATCGAGCTCCCCTCGCGGGAGGTGACCCAACCCCTCGTCGACGAGCTGGAGAAGCTCCCCTTCACCGTGCAGTCGGTGCAGAAGAAGGAGCGCCGGCGCAACGCGCCCGCTCCCTTCATCACCAGCAAGCTGCAGCAGGAGGCGGCCAACCGGCTGGGCTTCTCGGCGAAGAAGACGATGACCCTCGCCCAGCGGCTCTACGAAGGCGTGGAGCTGGGCGACGAGGGCCAGGTCGCGCTCATCACTTATATGCGCACCGACTCCGTCCGGCTCTCACCCGACGCGATCGGCGCCGCGCGCGAGTACGTGGCGGCCAAGTTCGGCAAGGACTACCTGCCGCCGGAGCCCGTCCAGTTCAAGACCAAGAAGAGCGCGCAGGACGCCCACGAGGCGATCCGGCCGACCAGCATGGAGTACGAGCCGAGCTCGGTGCAGAAGCACCTCGAGCGGGACATCTTCCGGCTCTACGAGCTGATCTGGAATCGGTTCATCGCCTGCCAGATGGTGCCGGCCGTGTTCGATCAGACCACCGCCGACATCGAGGCCAAGCGCCCGGCGCCCGACTTGCCGAAGCATCCGGCCGAGCGCGCTGCGGCGCTGCGCGTCGCGAGCAAGGAGCCGCGGTCGTTCCTCTTCCGCGCCACGGGGCAGACCTTGAAGTTCCCCGGCTACCTCGCGGTGTACGGCGCGGTGGTGCCCGAGGAGCCGGAGGCGGGCGCCGAGAAGATGGAGGGGGAGGACGAGGAGAAGGGCGACGTCGCGCGCCAGCTCCCGCCGCTCGAGGAGGGCCAGCGCCTGGAGCTGGTGCAGCTCATCCCGGAGCAACACTTCACCCAGCCGCCGCCCCGCTTCACGGAAGCGTCGCTGGTGAAGGAGCTGGAAGAGAAGGGCATCGGGCGCCCCTCCACCTACGCGTCCATCCTCTCCACCATCCAAGACAAGGAGTACGTGGAGAAGAAGGAGAACCGCTTCTTCCCCACCGACCTGGGCAAGATCGTCAACGAGCTCCTGGTCGATGCATTTCCGCGCATCCTCGACGTCGAGTTCACCGCGCACATGGAGGACGAGCTCGACGAGGTCGAGGAAGGCAAGATGCAATGGGTGAAGGTCCTCGAGGAGTTCTACGGGCCGTTCAAGAAGAGCCTCAACGCAGCGGAAAAGACCATGCGCGACGTGAAGCGCGAAGAGCAGCCCACCGACCTGATCTGCGAGAAGTGCGGCTCGCCCATGGTCATCAAGTGGGGACGGATGGGGCGCTTCCTGGCGTGCTCCGGGTATCCCGACTGCAAGAACACCAAGGACTTCGTCGAGAAGAATGGCAAGATCGAGGTGGTCGAGGACATACCCACGGAGGAGACCTGCCCCACCTGCGGCAAGCCCATGGTGAACAAGCGGGGCCGGTTCGGCCGCTTCCTCGCCTGCAGCGACTACCCGAACTGCAAGACCACCCGGCCCATCACCCTGAAGGACGTCGTCTGCCCGGACGACGGCGGCGGCCTGGCCGAACGGCGGACCCGGTTCGGCAAGTCGTTCTACGGCTGCGTGAACTACCCGAACTGCAAGTTCGCCGCGTGGGACCGGCCCATCCCGGGACCGTGCCCGCAGTGCGGCAAGCCCTACCTCCTCTCGAAGTACTCCAAGCGCGAGGGGCCCTACATCGCCTGCCCCGACAAACAGTGCGGCTACCGGCGCGAGGCTCCGGAGCCGGGCGGCGAGCAGGCCACTCCACAGTCGGCCGCGCAGAGCTGAAACCGCAGGGCCTCGAAATTCACCTCCGTGGGGCCGCGTAGATCCGCGGCTGGCGGGAGGTGCGCATGCGAACGCAGGTGGCCGTTCTTTCAGGGGTTCTCTTCGCAGCGTGCGGGGCGCTGGCGGCCTCCGAGGACCGCGAGGTGCCGGCGTTCGACTCGGTGCACGTCGCCTCGGGCATCCGCGCGACGGTGAAGGTGGGGGCGCGCAAGCCGGTGCACCTGGAAGCCGACAAGGACGTCCTGGAGACGATCGAGACGCGGGTCGAAGACGGGACGCTGCACGTGGGCTTCAAGCCGCGGTCGCACCTGTGGAACACGGGCGAGGTGACGGTGTCGATCCAGACGCCGGAGCTGCATGCGGTCGCCGGCAGCGGCGGCGCGGTCGTGCGCGCCGAATTCACCCGCGGAACGGAAAGCGCGATCTCGGGGAGCGGTGGCAGCGAGGTGCACGTCCGCGGAGTGGACGCGCAGACGCTCGCGGTGGAGGGCTCGGGCGGGGCCGTTCTCGACGTGTCGGGTCGCGCGGATCGCCTCGCGCTGCAGCTCTCGGGCGGTTCGCACTTCGACGCGCAGCAGTTCGAGGCGAAGGACGTCGCCGTGCAGGGCAGCGGCGGGTCCGTGGCCGAGCTGCGCGCGAGCGGGAAGGTGCGCGGGTCCCTGTCCGGCGGCTCGGAGATGCACGTCCGGGGCGGAGCCCGGACCAGGGTGGCCACTTCGGGCGGCTCGGAAATCAGCGTCGACGACTGATCAAAATTCCGCGCCGGCCGGTCTAAGGTTGCGGGTGGGCGGAGTCGCGTGTAGGCAGGGGGCGTGCAGCAGGTGATCGTCATCGGAGGCGGGCTGGCCGGCTCGGAGGCCTCGCTCCTCGTCGCCGGGGCGGGCGTGCGCGTCTTGCTGGTCGAGCAGAAGCCGGTGCGGCGATCTCCCGCGCACAAGTCGGACGCGCTGGCCGAGCTGGTCTGCTCGAACTCGCTGCGCTCCGACAATCCCGAGAACGCCATCGGGCTCTTGCACGAAGAGCTGCGACGGCTCGGGTCGGCTGTCCTGGAAGAGGCGGATCGTGCCCGCGTTCCCGCGGGCGACGCGCTGGCGGTGGACCGCGTGGCCTTCAGCGAGGCGCTCACCCGGCGCATCGCGGGTCATCCGAACATCGAGCTGCGCAAGGAAGAGGCGACGGCGCTGCCCGACCAGATCTGCATCGTCGCCACCGGGCCGCTCACGGGCGAGGGGCTGGCCAGGTCGCTCGCCCAGGCCGTCGGCGACTCCGCGCTGGCCTTCTACGACGCCATCGCGCCCATCGTGGCGGGCGACTCGGTCGATCAGTCGGTCGCCTTCCGCCAGTCGCGCTACGGAAAGGGCGGAGGCGACGACTACCTGAACCTGCCGCTCTCGCGGGAGGAGTACGAGCGGTTCGTCGACGAGCTGCTGGCGGGCGGCAAGGTCGAGCCGCACGCCTTCGAGGAGCCGCGTTACTTCGAGGGGTGCCTGCCCATCGAGGTGATGGCGGCGCGGGGGCGCGAGTCGCTCGCCTTCGGGCCCATGAAGCCGGTCGGGCTGGTCGACCCGCGGACGGGGCGCAGGCCGCACGCCGTGGTGCAGCTGCGCCGCGAGGACCGCGCCGGGACGGCCTGGAACCTGGTCGGTTTCCAGACCAGGCTGACCTGGCCCGAGCAGAAGCGGATCTTCTCCGGTTGCATCCCGGGGCTCCGCTCGGCGGAGTGGATTCGCCTGGGGCAGGTGCACCGCAACACGTTCCTCGACGCGCCTCGCTCGCTGGCGCCGGACGGGAGCTTGCGCGCCCGGCCGCACGTCTTCTGCGCGGGGCAGATCACCGGGGTGGAGGGCTACGTGGAGAGCGCCGCCTCGGGCCACATCGCGGCCCGCCGCGTGCTGGCGAGGCTGCGCGGAGAGCAGTTCGCGCCGCCGCCGGGCACCACCGCGCTCGGCGCGCTCTTGCGCCACGTGACCGGCGAGGCCCATCCTCCCGGGTACGAATATCAACCGACGAACGTGGTGTTCGCCCTGTTCCCTCCCCTCGAGGAGCCGCACCGCAAGCACGAGCGGAAGGCGCGCCTGCTCGCCCGCGCGCGCCGCGATCTCGCGGAGTGGGCGCGCGCGGGCGGCATCCTCCTCTCCCCGGAGCCGCCACTCCCGACTCGCACGGCCGGGGTGCCATCTCCACCAGCTCGCACTCTACTGCCCCCCTCCGACACCCCGCGGCCAGCGCCGTCCAGCGAGACCCCGCGGTGAGGAGCCCCGGAGGGGGCGGCGCCTCCGCCTGGCAAAAAAAAAATTATTTTTTTTCGTTCCGGGGAGCCGCGCTCCGCGCCGGCGCCGCGCTCGCCGCCGTAGCGCTCGCGGCCGTAGCGCTCGCCGCTTGCACCAAGGGGCCGCCGCAGGGAAGGAGGCTCGCCTCCGGCCTCGCACGCGATCTGATCGTCGCCCCGGGCGGCGGGATGGTCGCCTTCCTCCAGGGGGCATACCATCCCGACGACCGCGGGGTGCCCGAGGACCTTCTGCTCGGCGAGCTGATGCTTGCCTCCACCTCCGGCGATTCGGCCGCGCAGCCCGTCCGTGGCGGCGTAGCCACGATCCCCGCAGCGCGGGCGTTCTCGCCCGGCGGGGAGTGGCTCGCTTTCCTCGCCGGGTGGCGGTTTCGCGTAGGCGACGGGGAACTGTGGCTGGCAGGGCCGCCCGGCGCCGCGCGAAAGGTGGCGAACGGCGTCTCGGCGATGGGCTGGGCTCCGTCGGGGTCGCTGGTCGCGTTCGTTGCGCACGGCAGGCTGATGGTGCTCGACGCATCGAAGGAGCCGGCGTCGCCGTCGCTGGCGCTCGATCAGGTCCAGAGCTTCGCATGGTCGCCGGGCGCTGACCGTCTCGCGGGCAGGGCGCCGGGCGCGATCGGCGGCCGCGTGCAGCTGATGGAGGTCCGGACCGCCCGCCGGCGCGAGGTGACGAGAGCCAGCTCCGATTTCGCCTTCGGCGCCGATGGGTCCCTGTACGTGCTCGGTCTCCCGGGAGCGAAGGGCGGCGACCGCCCGCTCAGCGTCCTGGCGACGTTCGACGGCAAGCCGCGCGAGATCGGCCGCGCCACTTCCTTCGCGGTCTCCGATCGGTACGTGGCGCTGCTCTCGACCGACCGGCAGCCTGGAGAAGCGTTCGGCGCGCTCTCGCGCGTGCCGCGGGCCGGAGGCGCCGCCGAGCCTCTCGGCGAGCGCGTCAACGAGTTCCGCTTCGCGCCGGGCGGAGATCTAGTGTTCCTCGCCCGCTACGACGCCCTGGCCCGAGCCGGAGCGCTGACGGCAGCCGCGCCGGGGAAGCCTCCTCGCGAAATCGCCCAGCGGACCCAGAGCTTCACGGCCCAAGGAGACCGCCTCCTGTACCTGGCGCAGGCGCCGCAGAAGGGCGACTTCAAGATCGAGCTGTGGACGGCGCCCCTGGACGGCTCCGCTCCCGCGCGCAAGGTGGACGACGGGGTCTACGGATACCAGCTCACTCCGGACGGCAAGCAGCTCTTCTGGAAGGCGCGCTGCGCGGGGGGTGCGCGGAGCTGCTCGCTCTTTCGGGCGCCCGCGGACGGCTCGGGCGCTGCGCAGCTGCTCGCCGCGGACGTCGCCGGGTTCGAGCTGTCCGCGGATGCCGGTCGCGTGTTGGTACAGAAGCCCCATCGCGGCGCGGCGCGTGCGGTGGACCTGGCCGTGCTGGACGCAGGCGCGATGCCGCCCTCCGGCGCGGCGGTGAAGCTGCTCGCAACCGAGGTCGACCCGAGCTCCGGATTCGTCGACGCGCGCGGCCGGCGCATGGTGTACGCCGCGATGGCGGGCGCGGGCCAGGCGGGAGTGTACTTGCTCGACCTTCCGTGAAGTTGATCGGGGCGCGAGCTGCGGCAGGATGCGCGCGGTGGATCCGCCGGAGCTGACCGATTTCGCCGAGCACCTGGCGCGCATCGCTCGCGCGTCGCCGCACACGCGCCGCGCGTACCTGTCCGATCTGCGGCAGCTGGCGGCCTGGCTGGGCGAGTCGGGGAAGTCGCTGGACGGCGCAGGCCGCGACGACCTCCGCGCCTTCCTCGCGGCGAGATTCGGCGCGAATCAGCCGGCGACGCTCGCGCGCAAGCAAGCCAGCCTGCGCGCCTACTACGAGCACCGCGTCCGGATGGGTCACCTGGCGGACAGCCCGGCGCGCAGGCTGATCTCGCCGCGGCGCCGGCGGACCCTCCCCAACGTCGTCTCGGTGGACGACATGTTCGCGCTGCTGGAAACACCCAGCGCGCGCACCGCCTCGGGCCTGCGGGATCGCTGCGCGCTGGAGCTGCTCTACGGCGCCGGATTGCGCGTCTCCGAGCTGGTGGGGCTGGACCTTTCGGACCTGCTGGACGGGGCGACGGCGGTGCGCGTCCGAGGAAAGGGCGGCAAGGAGCGGGTGGTGCCGCTGGTGGCGAAGGCGCAGGCGGCGCTGCAGGCCTGGCTGGCACGGCGGGGCGAGCTGGGTGCGGGGCCGGCGCTGTTCCTCAACCGCCGCGGCGGGCGGCTCACCACCCGCAGCGTGGCCCGGCACCTCGCCCGGTACGCGCTCATCTGCGGAACGCAGCGGCACGTGCACCCGCACGCGCTGCGCCACAGCTTCGCCACCCACCTGCTCGACATGGGCGCCGACCTCCGCGGCATCCAGGAGCTGCTCGGCCACGCCTCATTGTCGACGACGCAGCGCTACACCCACGTCTCTTCGGAGCACCTGGTCCAGATCTACGAAGACGCCCACCCCCGCGCCAAGCGGCAGGGCTGAGTCAGGTCCTCTTCTTGCCCGAGATCCGGACCGCCACCTTCATCTTGGGCGCAGCTTCCTCCTCGACTTCGGGCGCGATCGTCTGCGCCTGGGGACGGTCGCGCCGGCGGCGGGCGAGCGCGATCTGGCCTTCGAGGAAGGATTTCATGGAGGTGCCTTCGGCGGCGAGCTGCTGCGGCACGAAGGACATGCGGGTGAGGCCCGGGAGGGTGTTGATCTCGAGGAACACGGGGCCGTTCGCGCTGCAGATGATGTCGGTGCGTGAGTACCCCTCGCAGCCGAGCGCCTTGTGCACCGCGAGAGCGACCCGCTGCGCTGCCTTCGAGACCTTGGGCGGCACCTCGGCGGGCGTGATCTCCCGAATGCCCCTGCCCAGGTACTTGCCGTCGTAATCGAATGCTCGTCCCTTCTCGACGCGCACCTCGCTGGCCGGCAGCGCGCGCACACCGCGCTCGTCGTCGACCACGGCCACCGTCAGCTCGGTGCCGCTCACGAACGCCTCGACCAGGTACTCTTCGTGAGAGGTGGCGATCGCGGCGGATGCGCGCTGCGCATCGGCCACGCTGCCGATGATGTGCAGGCCGACGCTGGAGCCGCTGGCGACCGGCTTGGCCACGATGCGCTCGTGTCGACCGAGAAAGCCGAGCAGGGCGCTACCGATCGTCGCTTGGTCGCCGCGGGGAAGATGCATCGACTCGGCCACCGGGACGCCCGCGGCAGTCGCGAGCTGCTTGGCCCATTCCTTGTCGAATGCCTTCGCCGAGGCGTCCGAGCCAGGGCCGGTGAAGGCGATGCGGCGGTCCTCGAAGAGCTTCTGCGCGGCGCCATCCTCGCCACCCGTGCCGTGCAGGGCGAGAAAGAAGGTGAGCTCAAGCGACCTCGGATCGTCGAGCGCTTCCGTCAACGAGCGGTAAGCGGGGTCTCCGGCAGGCGTGAATTCCTTCTCGAACGCCCGCTCATGCCCGAGCAGGGCGGCGCGCTCCACCCGGTGGATGGCGCCATCCGGTGCCCAGAACCAGGCCTCCGCCTGCTCGAGCACCGAGGCGACGTTCTGCGCCGAAGCCACCGAAACTTTGCGTTCGCTGGAGGGACCGCCGAAGAGGATCACCACGTCGCGCATGTCCGCTGCAGGATAGCAGACGAGCGCAACGTCCCGCGGCGCGTTAGCATGTGCGCCTTTCGGAGGTAGATGTGCGCGTCCGCTCCACCACGGTCGTCTGCGTCCGCCGCGACGGCAAGGTCGCGATGGGCGCCGACGGTCAGGTCACGATGGACAAGGTGGTCTTGAAGCACGGCGCCAGGAAGCTGCGGCGCCTGGGCGACGGCCAGGTGCTGGCGGGCTTCGCGGGGGCCACCGCCGACGCCTTCACCTTGTTCGAGAAGTTCGAGGGCAAGCTGAAGGAGTACGCGAAGAACCTGCAGCGGGCGGCGGTCGAGCTGGCCAAGGACTGGCGGACCGATCGATATCTGCGGCGGCTGGAGGCGCTCCTGGTGGTGGCCGACGCGGAGCGCACGCTGATCCTCTCCGGCACCGGCGACGTGGTGGAGCCCGACGAAGGCGTCGCGGCCATCGGGTCGGGCGGGCCGTTCGCGCAGGCCGCGGCCAGCGCGCTGCTCAAGCACTCCCCGCTCTCGGCCCGGCAGATCTGCGAAGAGGCGCTGCGCACCGCGGCGCGCATCTGCATCTACACCAACGATCAGCTCACGTTCGAGGAGCTCTGACCGATGGCGGAGCCGCGGAGCCTGACCCCCAGCGAGATCGTCTCGGAGCTCGACCGGTACATCGTCGGGCAGAACGCGGCCAAGCGCGCGGTGGCCATCGCGCTGCGCAACCGCTGGCGAAGGTTCCGCGTCACGCCCGAGCTGCGCGACGAGGTGATGCCGAAGAACATCATCCTGGTCGGACCGACGGGCGTGGGAAAGACGGAGATCGCCCGCCGCCTGGCGCGCCTCGCGCAGGCGCCCTTCGTCAAGGTGGAGGCGTCCAAGTTCACCGAGGTGGGCTACGTCGGCCGCGACGTCGACTCGATGGTGCGGGACCTGATGGAGCAGGGAGTGCAGCTGGTGCGCGAGGAGCAGCAGCGCGCCGTGCAGGGGCGGGCGGAGGAGATGGTGGAGGATCGCCTGCTCGACCTGCTGCTTCCGCAGAGCGCGCAGCAAGGCACCGCGGGGTTCGCTACCAACGACCGCAGCGGCACCCGGGAGAAGCTGCGCGGGATGCTGCGCGCCGGCGGACTGGACGACCGGATGGTGGAGGTGGACGTCCAGGAGCGGCCCCAAGGCAACATGCAGATCTTCGGCGCCCAAGGCATGGAGGAGATGGGCATCAACCTGCAGGAGATGCTGGGCAACCTGCCGTTCGGGAAGAAGACGAAGAAGCGCAAGCTGCGGGTCCCGGAGGCGCGCCGGCTGCTCGAGCAGCAGGAAGCGGAGAAGCTGGTCGACAACGACGCGGTGGTGCGCGAGGCGCTCGAGCGGGTGCAGTCGAGCGGCATCGTGTTCATCGACGAGATCGACAAGGTCGCCGGGCCCGGCGGGATCGGCGGCCAGCACGGCCCGGACGTGTCCCGGGGCGGCGTCCAGCGCGACCTGTTGCCGCTGGTCGAGGGCTCGACCGTGAACACCAAGTACGGGCCGGTGAAGACCGACCACGTGCTGTTCATCGCGGCGGGCGCGTTCCACGTCGCGAAGGTGAGCGACCTGTTGCCCGAGCTGCAGGGGCGCTTTCCCATCCGCGTCGAGCTGGAGCCGCTCACCCAGGCCGACCTGGTGCGGATCCTGACCCAGCCCAAGAACGCCATCACCCGCCAGTACGCTGCGCTCCTCGCCACCGAGGGGGTCGACCTCACCTTCGACGAGAGCGGCGTCCAGGAGCTGGCGCGCGTCGCCCAGGTGATGAACGACCGGGCGCAGAACATCGGCGCCCGCCGCCTGCACACCGTGGTGGAGAAGGTGCTGGAGGACGTCAGCTTCCAGGCCGACTCGCTGCGCGGCCGCGCGATCCGGGTCGACGCGGCGTACGTGCGGGAGAAGCTGGACAAGGTCCTGCAGGACGAAGACCTGTCGCGCTACATCCTGTAGCGGAGCATCTTACGCCGCCGCTATGGAACGCGGGCCCGTCTCCATCCGACCATGAGCAGCCAAGTGCGCGCCGCAGCGACCAGCGGCGGCCCGGTCTCCACGACAATCGCGGAGCTGTACTCGTCAGGTTCCGCGTCGTCGATCCGCTCGCCTCGCCGCATCGTATGTACGAAGAAGTTCCCGAGGACGTACGCGACGGAGCGCGCCACCTCGGACGGCGTCCGCAGCACGTGCCCGTGGTACCGGTCCGCAAACACCTTCCCCTTGCGCCCCATCATCCGGTTCAACCCGCGCGCGATACGCACCGCGAGCCCCTGCAGCCCACGCGCGAGGCTCGACTCGTCCGGCGCTTCGACCACGAGATGAAGATGGTTTCCCTGGACGGAGTAGTGGACGAGCCGGAACCCGTGCCGATCGCATCCGCCGGCGAACGCCCGCGACAGCACGCGGAAGCTCCGCCGGCTTCGCAAATTCCAGACGTGGGGCATCATGCGCCACGTGACGTGCACCGGGTGGTGCGGCGAGAGGCGCGGTCGCGATCCGTGGGACACCCCCGCCCGCGTACCCGTCGGTTTGCGGCCAGCGCGCTTCCGCTTCCCTCCGTGGGTGGGCAATTTCATTTCGAGCTGGCGCGCAGCACTCATCTTGAATCGGCACAGTTTCACGATCGCGGAGCGGATCACATCGGTCAGTTGCAGAACTCGTCGATCTCAAGGACCGCGACTGCGAGCTCGTCCCCGTGGGCCGTCACAAAGTGATCGCGGATCGGGTACACCTGAGCCGCAGCCTTGTGCGCGATCGCGACCACGGTGCTGGCCTGTCCCGATTCGGCCATTTTCGAGAGTGCTTGCGCCAGCGCGTCCACGCTGGGTTGGAGTTTCTCCCGCGCGGCGGCGTCCGCCTGCTTGCGGCGCGCCATCGGGTCCGCAATGCCGCTCGCCACTCCGACACCCTGCAGCTTGCCGCTGCGCTCGCCGCGAAACGCACCCGTGCCCTCGGAGAGCCAACCTGGCGGATCGCCGGCTCATCCGCGCGGTGAGGCGCGCTTGGCCTTGGCTGCCTTGCCTTCCACCGACACCACGCCCTCCTCCAGGAGCTGCGAGAGGATTCGGGCGGTGTCGAGGCGGTGCAGGCCGCAGATCGCGTAGAGATCTTCGAAGGTGACCGCGCCGTCGATCTGCGCCAGGACGAAGCCGGCGCGGGGATCGAGGTTCAGCCAGATGATCTCGTCCGGTGGCAGGACGACGCGGGGAATGCGGTCCATCGCGCCCATCTTGCTCTCGTACATCTGGGTGAGGTTCTCCTCGCACGTCGCGTGGAGCTTCTGCGCCTCTTCGTCCTGGGGCTTGCGGGCGAGGATCTTCCCCAAGAGCTCCAGCGCGCCGGAGAAGTCGTTCAGCGCCACCAGCTCGCGCGCTCCGGCGGTCCAGGCCGACAGCTCCTCGTCCTCCGCGGGAGGCAGCGGCATCGGGTCCTGGTGGATGGTCCACGCGCCGCCCGCCTCGGCCTCCGCGCCGGGAGGCGGCGTGTCCTGCTGGATGGCCATGGAGGGACCGTCGTCCCACGGGCTGTCCTGCGGCGGCGCCTTGGCCTTCCTCTTCGACGGAGGGGGATCGGAAGGGATCTTTGCGCCCGCCTTGCGGGCGGAGTCCGTCGGGATCTGTTGCTGCGTGGCGGGTAGGGGGAGCCAGGGATGCGCCGCCTGCTGCGGGGCCGCCGGCGGAGCCATGTGTGCATGGATCCGCTCCAGCGCGCTGCGCAGGAATTCGCGCGCGCGCAGGTTGGAAGGCTCCAGCATGTACGCCTCTTCCCAGGCGCGCACGGCCTCCATCATGCGGCCCTTGCGGTAGTGGTCGAGCCCCTCCAGCAAGAGGGCGGAGAACTTCTCCTTGGGCGGCGCGGCGCTCACGATTTGCCCCCGCGGGGCGAGACCAGTCCGCGCTCCACCGCGCCGCGCAGCGCGCCGAGCATGCGCTCGAGCCGATCGAGGCTTCCGGCGAGCCCGGCCGACTCCTTCTGCTGGACTTGCAGCCTGGCGACGCTGAGCGCCGCTTCCGCCCGCTCCACCGGCTCGTTGCCGAGCCCGTTCGCCGCGGCCTGCTTGAGGCGCGGCCACAGCTCGGCGAACTGCTTGAACAGCTCCTCCGCCCGCGCCTTCTGCTTCTGGAACTCGGGAGCTTCCTTCTGCCCGAGCGTCCACTCTTCGTTGGCCTTGGCGGCGGTCTTGATCTCCTCCTCGGTGAGGCCCGAGCTGGAGGTGACGGTGATGCTCTGGCGCAGCCCGGTCTGCACGTCGAGCGCCGAGACGGAGACGATGCCGTCCGCGCTGATGTCGAAGATGACGTCGATGTCCACCTCGCCGCGCTTGGCCTTGCGCAGCCCCGTCATCATGAACTCGCCCAACAGCTCGTTCTGGCCGGCGATCTCGCTCTCCCCCTGCAGCACGGTGATTTTCGCCGAGGTCTGGTCGTCCTTCACCGTGGTGAAGACGTGGTGGGCGCTGGTCGGCACCGTGGTGTTCTTCGGGATGATGCTCTGGAAGAAGCCGCCCGCGATGGCGATGCCCAGCGAGTGGGGCGTCACGTCGAGGAGCAGCATCGCCTGCTCCGGGTTGAGCAGCATCGCGCCCTGGATGGCCGCCCCCAGGGCCACCGCCTCGTCGGGGTTCACGGCCTTGGAGGGCTCGCGGCCGAACATCTGCCGCACCCGTGCCTGGATCAGCGGCATGCGCGTCTGGCCGCCGACCAGCAGCACGTCTCCCAGCTCGGTGGGCTTCACCTTCGCCTCGGCCATCACCCGCTCGCACACGCTCAGGCAGCGGTCGACGAGGTCGCGGGTGAGCACCTCCAGCTGGGGCCGGGTCAAGGTGCCCTGCAGGTGCAGCGGCCCCGCAGGCTGCTTGCTGGCGATGAAGGGCAGGTTGATCTCCACCTGCTTGGTGCTGGAGAGCTCGCACTTGGCCTTCTCGGCCGCATCGCGCAACCGCTGCAGCGACATCTTCTCCTTGCGCAGGTCGATGCCGTTCTTCTCCAGGAAGGGCTGCGCCAGCCAGTCGACGACCCGGTTGTCGAAGTCGTCCCCGCCCAGGAGCGAGTCGCCGCCGGTGGCCTCGACCTCGAACACGCCCTTGTACATGTGGAGGACGGTGAAATCGAAGGTGCCGCCGCCCAGGTCGAAGACGCAGATCTGCTTCTCGCCGATCTGCTTGCCGAAGCCGTACGCGAGCGACGCGCTGGTCGGCTCGTTGATGATGCGGATCACGTCCAGCCCGGCGATCCGCCCCGCGTCCTTGGTGGCGTTGCGCTGGGAGTCGTTGAAGTAGGCGGGGACGGTGATCACCGCCTTGGTGACCGGCTGCCCCAGGAACGCCTCGGCGTCGAGGCGCAGCTCGGCCAGCACCATGGCGCTGACCTCGGGGGGCGAATAGGTCGATTCCCCGAGCTGGATGAGCAGGTCGTCCCGCTCCTTGTCGTGCGGCACCACCGTGTAGGGCAGGCGCGCCAGCGCTTCCTGGGTGGTGCGCGACGACCACTTGCGCCCCATCAGGCGCTTGACGCTGACCACGGTCCGCTCGGCGTTGGTGACGGCTTGCCGCCGGGCGAGCGCGCCCACCAGCCTCTTGCCGTTCTTGGCCACCGCCACCACCGAGGGGGTGAGCCGGTACCCACTGCGATTGGGAATCACCACCGGCGAGCCGGACTGCACCGTGGCCACGACGGAGTTGGTGGTGCCCAGATCGATGCCGATGACCGGTTCCGCCATCGCTTCAGACGCGCTTGAGCAGCGCGCGCGCCTCCTGATGATCGGACTTCGCCTCGAGGACGCGCTTGAGCTCGGCGCGCGCCTTCACCTTGAGCCCGAGCGTCACGAAGGCGCTCGCCAGGAGGAAGCGGGTCTCCACGTCGTCGGGAGCGACCTCGACCGCGCGGGCCGCGAAGATGCTCGCCTGCTTGTGATCGCCCAGCGCGGTGGCGCACCGGGCGGCGGCCGCCGCGGCGGGGGCGTTGGTGGGATCCATCTGGAACGACTGAGCGTAGATCTTCAGGGCCGCCTGGAGGTTCTCCTTCTCGGCCCCCTTCTCCTCCTCCGCGTGCGCCGCCTTGAACGCGAGCTGCGAGCGGGACCGGGTCGCCTCCCGCTCCAGCTCGGCGAGCTTCTGCGCGATCTCCGTGCGGCGCGGGTCCAGCTCGCGCGCGGCCTTGAGCCCGGCGATGGCCTGCGCCCGCTCGCCGTTGAGCGCCAGCTCGAGTGCCTCCTGGTAGAGCCTGTGCGCCGCGCCGATCCGGGCGAATCCCTTGGTTCGGAGCAGCCGCTCGCGGCTCTCCCGCTGGCGCCTCTCCTGCTCCTCGCGGCTGAGCGCCCGCCGCTCCATCGCCTCGCGCTCGCGGTGGGAGAGGCGTTTCTTGAGCTGGCGGTCGTACTCGGCCCGCGCATCCTCGTCGGACAGCACCTGGTAGGCGGCCGACAGCTTCTGGAAGGCACGCGACAGCAACGGGCCGAACTCGCCCACGTTCTTGCGAAACCAGGCGTCGGGATGGTAGCGGCGCGAGCGGTCGAGGTAGGCGCGCCGGACCGTGCCTCCGTCCGAGTCGGGAGCGATCCCCAGCAGATCGTAGAGAGAGATGTCCCGCCCGGTGGCGTCGAACGTGCGGAGCTCGTTCTGCAATTCCTCGGGGAGCTCGGTGCCTCCGCTGGCTGGGGACGGGGTCGCCATGATCCTCCGGCCGAGCGGCCGCGAATCGTCGAAAACAGTATCGTACCGGGGTCACCGGACAAAGCCAGGATCAAGCTTGTGCGACGGCCTGCGCGAGCAGCTTCGCCGCCTCGTGGATCTCGCTTTCCGACACTGTGAGCGGAGGTGCGAGGCGCAGCACCCGATCGCCGATCGCGTTCACCAAGAGGCCCAGCTCGCGCGCCTTGGCGACCACCTGCGGGGCGAGGTCTTCCGCCAGCACGACTCCGCGCAAGAGCCCCAGGCCGCGCTCGGAGGCGACGCGGGGTGAGGCCTGGGGCAGCGCGGCGAGCCGGGCCTGGAGGACTTCCGAAACGCGCCGGACGTGGTCGAGCAGCCCACCTTCGAGCAGATCGACCACCATGCACGCAGCGGCCGTAGCCACGGGATTGCCGCCGAAGGTGCTGGCGTGAGTTCCGGGAGTGAAGACCTTCGCCAGCTCGTCGGTCGCCAGCAGGGCGCCGAGCGGAAGCCCCCCGGCGATGCCCTTGGCGAGGCTCATCGCGTCCGGTTCGACCCCGGAGTGCTGGTGCGCAAACATCTTCCCGGTGCGCCCCATCCCCGTCTGCACCTCGTCGAGCAGCATCAGCGCGCCGCGCCTGGTGCACAGCTCGCGCACCGCCTTGAGGTAGCCGGCCGGCGCGGTGATCACTCCCGCCTCGCCCTGGAGCGGCTCGAGCAGGACCGCGCAGGTGGCGTCCGTGACGGCGTCCTCGAGCTGCTTCAGATCGCCGAATTCCACGAAGCGGAAGCCGGCCGGGAGGGGCCCGAAGCCCTGCTGGTACTTCGGCTGTCCGGTCGCCGCCAAGGAACCCAGCGTGCGCCCGTGGAACGAGTTGTTCATGCAGACGATCTCGATCCGCTCCGGGTGTCCCCTGGAGACGTGCCAGCGGCGGGCCAGTTTGATCATCGCCTCGTTCGCCTCGGTGCCGCTGTTGCAGAAAAAGGCGCGGTCCGCGAAGCAGAGGCGGATCAGCTTCTCGGCCAGCCGGACCTGCGGCTCGGTGAAGTAGAGGTTCGACGCGTGCCAGAGGAGCTGGGTCTGCTCGATCACCGCCTCGCGCACTTGCGGATTCGCGTGGCCGACGGACACGGTGGCGATCCCGCCGATGAAGTCCAGGTACTTCTTTCCGTCGGCGTCCCAGACGGAGGTGCCTTGCCCGCGCACCAGGGCGATCGGCTGCGTCCGGTAGTTCTGGAACAGCACCTTCTGCGCCCGCTCGGCCAGGTCCTCGTTCGCCATGCGGCCGAGTGTAACAGACCGGCTCGCCGGGCCGCTTCAGTGCCGCGCAGCCGGCGGCGCCTTCTGCCGGTATTCCGCGCGGACGTACTCGATCAGGTTGTCCAGGTAGCTCTCGATGGGCGGGCAGCGGATGCCGGTCCCGTCCAGGATCTCCAGGGTGTGCCGGCTGGAATAGAAGCTGAGATGGTTGACGTAGGCGATGGCGGCGCGCTGCTCGCGCGTGAGCCGCTCCAGCCCGGGCAGCTTGAGCAGCACGTCGGTCAGCTTGTACCCGAGCGACAGGCGCGGCAGCTTCTTTCCGCTGCGCTGCGCGATCGTCTCGTACACGCGCCGCGCGCTCGACGGATTCGGGTCGACCAGGTGGAAGGTGCGTCCCACCGCGCGGGGGTCCTTGTGGATCGCCGCGCAGGCGTCCACCACGTAGTCGATGGGCACCGCGTTCAGCGGCGCGACTCCGTCGCCGGGGAGAGGCACGGGGACCTGCAGCGGGCTGGTGACCAGGAGGATGGCGAGCGCATACGGGCCCTCGAAACGGTCGATCTCGCCCGTCTTGGTGTCGCCCACCACGATCGAAGGCCGCAGCACGGTGGTGGGGATCTGCCCCATCGCGCGCCGCACCAGGATCTCGGCCTCGAATTTCGTCTCCTCGTACGGATTGCGGAAGGCTTGCCCGCAGGCCAGCTCGTCCTCGGCGATGATCCCCACCCGGTCGCCGGAGACGAACACGGTGGAGAGGTGCGTGAACCGCCGGAGATTGCGGCAGTCGATGGCCAGCTCCAGGACCGCCTGCGTACCGGTCAGGTTCACCCGCCGCATCTCGTCGCGGGGCGCGCCGAGCGCGCTCAGCTCGTGCGCGTGCAGGACGTCGGTCACGCCGGCGGTCAGCTCCCGGTACTCGGAGGTGGAGAGGCCCAGGTGCATGGCCGAGGCGTCGCCGACCAGCACGTCCATCGCGCCTTGGGCGAACTCGCGCGCCGGCGGACCGTCCTTCTCCTGGACCAGCAGCGAGACCTCCGCGCCTCCCGCATGCAGGCGCAGCGCCATCCGGCGCGCGAGCAGCTTGGGAAAGCCGGTGACCAGGACGTGGTCCATCACCCGCCTCGCTGCCAGCCGCCGCGGATGGCGTCGACCACCCGCGCGACCTGCGCCCGCAAGAGCTCCGGCGCGCCCGTGTTCTCGATCAGGAAGTCGGCCGCCTTCGCCTTGTCGTGCGCGGGCAGCTGGGCGGCGATCCGCGCGCGGGCTTCGGAGTCGGCCATGCCGTCGCGCTCCGCCAGCCTGCGGACCTGCTCCTCGACCGGCGCGTTGACCACGATCAGTCCGTCGAGGCCGTGGTGGAGGCCGTTCTCGACGATGAGAGCAGCTTCGTAGATCGCGAACGGCTGTCCCCGGGCTCCCAGCCGATCCAGGCGGGCCCGCACCTCGCGGCCGATCAGCGGGTGCAGGATGCCGTTCAGCGCGGCCCTCTCCTGCGCGTCGGCGAAGACGCGGGCCGCGAGCGTCTTGCGATCCAGCTCGCCCCGCGGGGTGAGCACGCCGGGGAACCTGGCGGCCACCTCCGCGAGGCCCTTCGTACCCGGCTCCACCACCTCTCGCGCGACCTGGTCGGCGTCGATCACCGGCATGCCGTGTTCCGCGAAGAGCCGGGCGACCGTGCTCTTGCCGGTTCCGATGTTGCCGGTGAGACCGAAGACGCGCACCAGACTCAGTCTAAGCGATTGCACCGCCCGAGGACGCAGAGAGCGCAGAGAGTTGGTTATCGGACTGCCTCGCGCGGCGCAGCGCCGCGTTGCGCCACAGTAGACCCGCTGATACGTTCCGCAACCCTTCGATGCGCCTCGCCTTCGCCGCCACCGCCGCCGTGCTCGCCCTGGCCGGGCCCGCCGCCGCCTCCGATCTGGTGGGCCCGGAGAGCTGCCGCGCCTGCCACGCGGAGGCGTATCGCATCTGGTCGCAAGGGCCGCACGCCCGGGCCGTCGACTCCCTCACCGCCGACCAGCGCCGCTCGGCGCTGTGCCTGTCGTGCCACTCCCGCGACGAGCAGCGGTCGAACCCCGCCGATCCGGTGGCGGGCGTGTCCTGCGAGAGCTGCCATGGCGGCGGCCGCTACTACCAGCCCGCCGTGGTGATGCGCGACCGGGAGCTGGCCAAGCTGTTCGGAATGCAGGAGGCGGCCGCCACCTGCGCTTCCTGCCACGGGCCGGGCTCGCCTTCGGCGCAGCCCTTCGACGTCAAGGCGGCGCTGCAGCGGATCGATCACTGGACGGCCGAGCGCGCGAAGAGGCAGGCGCGCGCGGGGATGGGGACGAAGAGCACGCGGCTGGCCGCATGGCTGCGCGAGCGGCGATGAGCGAGGCGCTGGTCCAGGCCGGCCCGCCTCCCGGAGCGGTAAGCGAGGTCGCGCAGCTCCCGCCAGAGGAGTCGCACGCCGCGGTCGAGCAGGTGTTCCGGTTCTTCTGCTCGCTCCGGCTCACCCTGGCCAATCTGCTGTTGCTGTTCCTCTCGATGATCGCCGGCACCTTCGTCAATCCGCAGAACGATTCGCTGCTGAACATCGAGCGCGCCTTCGCCAACCGGCCGCTGGTCCTGGGGGCGTACCGCTGGTTCGAGCTGTACGACTTGTTCCACAGCTGGTGGTTCACCCTGCTGCTCGTCTCGCTGGCGCTGAACCTCATCGCCTGCTCCGTCGAGCGGCTGCCTCGCATCTGGTACCTGGTGCGCTACCCGGAGACGCGCCTCGACCACGTGGTCGGGCTGCGCTTCCGCACCGACCCGGCCAAGACGCAGCTCACCGCGGAGGGCGTCGCCGCAGAGCTCCGCGCCCGCAAGTATCGCGTCTGCGCGGCGGACGACGGCCTCTTCGCCGAGAAGGGCCGGTACGCGCGATTCGGCGTGTGGGTGGTGCACCTCTCGCTGCTCTTGATCCTGGGCGGCGGCATCGTGGGCCGGCTCACTGCCTTCGAGGGCGTGGCCAACGTCCCGCAGGGCGGAGGCCAGGTGGACGCGTTCGTCGAGCGCCGGCCCGACGGCAGCCAGTTCCGCCACAAGCTGGTCGCCCGGGACGGACGGCCGTTCCTCGTCCAATGCGACGACTTCCGCCTGAAGGAGTTCGAGCCCGGCAGGCCCAAGGCGTTCGAGTCGGACCTGCGCGTCTTCCGCAAGCTGCCCGACGGCACCGCCGGCCAGCTGCTGGCACGGGAGACCATCACCGTCAACCATCCGCTCCGCTACGCGGGCCTCACCTTCTATCAAGCCAGCTACCAGCAGCTTGAGGAGGGCATGCGCGCCCGGGTGAAGGTCCTCGACAAGGCGACCGGCGCGGAGGTGGAACGGGTGGCCGCTCCGGGTGAGCCGATCGAGGCGGCCGAGGGCCTCAGCTACCAGGTCGTCGACTACCAGGAGGACTTCGCCGGCCTGGGCCCGGCGGTGCAAGTGGTGCGCGCCGAGGAGCCGCCCGGGTCGCGTCCCGAGGCGGGCCCGGACGGCAGGATGCGGCCTTCGAAGGGCGCGAAGATCAGCTCCTTCTGGGTGTTCGCCCGGCGGCCCGACTTCGATCGCGACAACCGGGACGACCGGTTCGCCTTCCGCTTCGATCGCCTGACCCAGTTCTACGCGACCGGCTTGCAGATCGCTCGCGATCCCTCCACGCCGGTCGTGTACTCCGGGTGCTTCCTGCTCTTCATCGGGATCGGCATCGCCTTCTACACTTCGCACAAGCGGGTCTGGGCCCAGCTGCGCGACGGCAAGCTCGCCCTGGGCGGCGCGGCCCACCGCAACGCGGAGGCGTTCGGGCGCGAGTTCGACGAGCTGTGCCAGGCGCTGGGCGTCCCGGCTCCCGGCGGGGGCGCGCGGGCGGCGGCGTGATCGTTCTTTCGGCAGGGTTCGTCAAGTCGGCCACGGCCCCGGAGCAGTGGCCGGCGGCCGACCGACCCGAAGTGGCCTTCTGCGGGCGCAGCAACGTGGGCAAGTCGAGCTGCCTGAACGCCCTGGCGAACCGCAGGCAGCTGGCGCGCGTCTCGCGGACGCCCGGCCGGACCCGGCTGATCAACTTCTTCGACCTGAGCGTCGCCCAGCGCACCCGCTCGGGAGGCCGCGGGGCCGAGCACAGGCTCCGGCTGGTGGACCTGCCCGGGTACGGCTTCGCCTCCGGCCCTCGCGAGGAACGGGAGCGCTGGAAGGCGATGATCGAGCGCTACCTCACGGGGCGCGAGACGCTCGCAGGGCTGGTGGTCCTGGTCGACGGCGAGCTGGGCGCGCAGCCCAGCGACGTCGAGATGGTCCGCTGGGGACGATCGCTGGGAAGGCGAATCGCGGCGGTCGCTACGAAAATGGACAAGGTGGGCCGCACCCGCCGCGCGCCGCAGCTGCAGAAGATCGCCGCAACCCTCGAAGTTCCGCCAGACCGCGTGATCGGCTTCTCCGCCAAGGAGAAGTTCGGCGTGGACGAGCTGTGGCGCGCCTTGTTGCTCGATCGACCCGGAGAAGCTTCGACTACGTGATCGGCATCTGCGAACGGTTCGAGCCGCCGAACTCGTTCTGCTGCTGGAGCTCCTGCGCCTTGCGCCGGACCTTATCGCCCAGCTCGCTGCGCAGCTCGTCGCCGGACTTCGGCGCGAACGCCAGGCCGATGCCGGCGCCCACCAGGCAGCCGAGGACGAAGATGCCGAGGCTGCCCAGAGTCGTCGCGAGGGCGCTGCGGCGCTCCTGCAATCCGAGCGACTCCAAGACGTCGTCGCGATCGATGTCCTGCAGGTACCTGAGCGCCTTCAGGCCGCTCTTCTTGATGTCCATGTCGCGCCTCCTTCAACCCAAAAGGGGATGTCCGCTTCCGCACGGAATCTGCGCACGCTCGCCGCACTGTGCCGCGCGGCGCCAATGCGCTCGCTAGACCGCGCCGCTCCCGGACGTACGCTCGCTTTCGCCGTTTCCCCTGAGCGCGCCGATCTGGCTCTTGATGATCGGCACCAGCGCCAGCCGGACGCCGATCTTGAGGAGCCGGGCCGTGGTCGGCGAGAAGAGCCCCCCACCCAGCACGTAGCCGACGCCCATGGCGGCGAACATCATGCCGATGGGATGCCGGTCCACCCGGCCGCACAAATCGAGGGTGCGGCCCAGGTTCTCCACCGAACCGGAGACCGCGGTGCCGAACGCCCGGGCCTCTTCCACCGCCCGCTTGGCGTGCTCGAACACCTCGCCTTGTCCGTCGTGCTCGCTACAGGCCGGGTGCTCCCTGTCGATCGCCACGTCGTCCTCCTTCGCGACTTCAGCGCGAGACGATCTTTCCGATCAAGTACCCGAGCGCCAGCGCGCCCGCGAGGCAGACGATGGGCCGCTCGCGGATGAACTCCGAGGCCTGGTCGACCGCCTGATCCACCGCCGCCTTGGTCTGCTCCACGATCCGCTGGGCGTCCTGCGCGCTGAGGTCGCCGAAGATGCCCGCGCCGAAACCGTTTCCGGACTTCTCCACATCGACCATGGGGGAACCCTCCGAAAGTGCGCGCAAGGGGGTGCCGAACGACCTCCAGCCCGCGCCTGCCGGGCAACCTAGGCACCGCGCCCGGCCACCGCTACTGCGCCGGCACGCTCGCCTGCCGTGCAGAACCGAACGAGGGCTGGCGGGGCACCAGATCGAGCCACAGAGGCAGGTGATCGCTCGCCTCCCGCGCCTCACCCTCGTCCAGGACGCCGCAGGCGAGCACCTCCACCGCGCCGTCCACGTACGCGCGATCGAGGCGCAAGAGGGGCCACCTGGCGGGTCCGCGGCGGCTACGTCGACCGGCGCGCGATCAGGATGCGGAGCAGGGTGGCCGGGGATCAACCCCGGGAAGAGCAACGCGCCGCGTTGCGTCGACGATGGCTGAACGCGGGTTCCGGTGGCAGGGCGCCGCCGTACAGTGCCCCCGGGAGGTTCAGCTATGCTCGCGGGATGCCGCTCGAATTCGCCGGCGCGACCGACGTCGGGCGCAAGCGGGACCACAACGAGGACGCCCTCCTCATCCTCCCGGAATTCGACCTGGCGGTGGTCTGCGACGGGATGGGCGGTCACCAGGCAGGCGAGGTGGCGAGCGGAATCGGGGTGGAGACCGTCCGCCGGTTCTTCGAGCTCGCGCGGGATCCCGAGGCCACCTGGCCCTTCGGGTACGACCGGCTGAAGGACGAGCCCACCAACCTCCTGAACGTGGCGGCGCAGTGGGCCAACCAGCGCATCCGGGAGGCGGGGGAGGCGGGCAGCGGCGCTCGCCGGGGCCTGGGGACCACCTTCGTGGGGCTCCTGGTGCGCGGCGCGCGCGCGTACTTCGGCTGGGTGGGGGACAGCCGCGGCTACTTCTGGCGCCGGGGCGAGCTGCACCCGACCACCAGCGATCACTCCCTGCTGAACGAGATGGTCAAGACCGGGCGGCTCAGCCAGGACGAGATCGACAACTTCCAGCACAAGAACGTCATCACCCGGGCGCTGGGCATGGCCGAGCTGACCGCGATCGACGTGACCCAGGTGGACCTCTCGCCCGGCGACGTCTGCCTGCTCTGCTGCGACGGGCTCACCGGCATGGTCACCGAGGCGCGGATCGCGGAGATCCTCGCGGCTACGAGCGATCTGACCGCGGCGTGCAACCGGCTGATCGGCGAGGCGAACGCGAACGGGGGCATGGACAACATTACCGTGGCGCTGGTCCGGTATACCGCTTGAGTACGCGCCTGACGGCCTCCTGGGGCTGATGTCGGGAGAGCGCGCCTGGCCGCCCGTGGACGGCGACGCCGCCCACGAGGCAGAGTGGTGGCTGCGGAGGCCAGTCATGGGCAAGAACGGCCAGGTCCACTTCGCAGACGAGACGCGCCAGGCGGCGCTCTTCGAGATCATGATCCTCGCCGCCGGGTCGGACGGAGACGTCAGCAAGGTCGAGGTGGAGGAGATCTACCGCCGCGTCTTCGAGCGGCCCGAGTTCCACGGCATCCATGCGAACGATCTGCGCCAGGCGATCTCTCGCGCCGCGCAACACGTCGCCCAGGTGGGAGAGCTGCCGGTCATCCTCCAGTCGATCTCCGAGCGGCTGCCGGACCGGCCGTCGCGAGAGCTGGCGTTCGGGCTGGCGGCTTCGGTGGCCTGGGCGGACCGGCGCACCCATCCCCCCGAGCTGGAGCTGCTCAAGGCGCTGCAGAAAACGTTCGAGCTGGACGATGCCGACGTGGCCCGGCTGTACGAGCTGGCCGGCGAGAACGCGCCGCTGCCTCCCACCGAAGCGCGTTGAGGTACAAGCGCCGTTCATGGCGCTCCACATCCCGTTCTTCATGGCGCCCGGGGACGAGCAGGACGTGCTCCGCCGCCTGGCGCACTTGCGGCTCGAGCTGTGGCCGGAGCTCACCGATCCGCAAGAGAGCCCGCCTCTGTGCGGCGAGGACACCAGCCTCGTCGAGCCTGCCTACTACCTGGCCGCCGGCGACGTGATCGGCTACCCGGTGAAGCGCGGGCAGAACCGGGGCCGCTGGAAGATCGACGAGGTGAAATCGCCCGTCGTCTACTTCTCCCGATCGCAGCTGGACGAAGAGGGCCAGCTGCGCTCGGGGTATTTCTGGGCGGAGACCGAGACCAGTGGCGATCAGTCGCGCATCGGCGGGAAGCCCTCGCGCTTCTTGCGCGCGGTGCGCGAGCTGCAGGAGGCCGTCAAGTCGCGCTTCCGCCGCAGCTCTCCGGTGAAGGGGGTCATCTACCTGGTCGGTCCGGCCGCGGCGCGGATGGCCCAGGCGGGGACGCCTCTGCGCGAAGCGGGCCGCAAGGGGGAGTTGGTGCGCGTGTTCCGATGAGCGCTATTTCGAGGCGCCGACGCGGACCAGCTCGGCGTAGAGGCGGATCGCGCTCCGGGTCGCTTTCACGAAGTCGCCCAGGTGGAGGCTCTCGTTCTCCGAGTGCGCGTTGGTATACGGATCCTCGACGCCGATCAGGAGTGCCGGGGCGCCGCCCAGCTCCTTGCTGAACGGATCGACGAAGGGGATGGATCCACCGCAGCCGACCGTCACCGGCTCGGCGCCGTAGCCGTCGCGCAGGGCCTTGACCGCCGCCTTGAACGCCGGCGCGTCGGTGCTCGTGTACCACCAGCTCCCCGCGCCTTCCTTGTGGACTTCCACCTTCACGCCCCAAGGGGGATCCCTGGTCAGCGACTCGATCAGGCGCTTCTCGACGTCCTTCGGATCCATGTCGGGGACGGTGCGGATCCCGAGCCGGGCCCAGGCGCTGTCGACGATGATGTTTCGCGCGTCCTTGCGTGAGCTCGCCTGGATCGCGTTGACCGCCAGCGAAGGCTGCCGCCAGTTCATCTCCCAAGGTTGGCGGCCGCCGAGGAGCTTCACCCCGTCCAGCATCCCGGCCTGCTTGCGGAAGAGCTTCTCGTCGGAAGGCAGCGAGGCGATGCTCTTGCGCTCCGAGTCGCTGAGCGGCTTCACCTTCTCGTAGATGCCGGGGATGGCGATCGATCCGTCGTCATTCACCAGGCGCGCGAGGATCTTCGCGAGCGCCATTGCGGCGTCGGGCACCGGGCCGCCCCACATGCCGCTGTGCACCGGTTGCTTGAGCGCTTTGACCTCCACGTTCACCACCACGATCCCGCGCAGGGCGGTGGTGATGCTTGGCAGGCCGGTCTCGAAGTTCCCCGTGTCCGTGAGCACGATCGCGTCGGCTTGGAGCATCTTGCGGTGCTTGCGGAGGAAGTCGCCCAACGAGCCTGAGCCGGCCTCCTCCTCCCCCTCGATGATGATCTTCACGTTCACCGGGAGCGAGCCGGCCGTCTTCAGCCAGGACTGGATGGCGGCGACGTGCACCAGGATGCCTGCCTTGTCGTCGGCCGCGCCACGCCCCCAGAGACGGCCGTCCTTCTCCACCGGCTCGAACGGCTTGGTCGCCCACTTCTCCTCGTCTCCGGCGGGCTGGACGTCGTGGTGCGCATAGAGGAGCAGCGTGGGCCGGCCCGGCGCCTTGAGCCACTCGCCGTAGGCGTAGGGGTGCGCGTTCGGCATCTCGAGCAGCTGGACGTTGTCCAGGCCGATCCGGCGGAGCAGATCGCAGGTGGCTTCCCCGCTTCTGCGCACTTGCTGCTTGTCGAATCCTTCGAAGGAGACGCTGGGGATCCGGACCAGCTTCTTCAGCTCCTCCAGATAGGTCCGCTGGTTCTTCTCGTACTCCGCGAGCGCCTTCTGGATCGCGGCGTCGTCCACCGGAGCCGCTTTGTCCTGCTGAGTCGGGTTCGCCATAGGCGGCGAACCCTAGATCGGCGGCGCAGCTGAGGGAAGCGCCTCGGCGGCCAGCCAGCGCAAGAACCAACGCCGGGCCAGCTCGGCAATTTGCTCCAGGGCGCCGGGTTCCTCGAAGAGGTGGGTGGCTCCCGGGACCACGACGAGCGCCTTCTCGCCCGGGAGCTTCTCTAGCGCCTGACGGTTGAGCTCGAGCACCTCCTCGTCCCGGCTGCCCACGATGAGCAGCGTGGGCGCGCGAACGTGCGAGAGCACCGGGCCGGCCAGGTCGGGACGGCCTCCGCGCGACACGACCGCGGCGACCAGCCCGGGGCGGACGGCGGCGGCGACCAGGGCCGCGGCGGCGCCGGTCGACGCGCCGAAGCAGCCGATGCGGAGGTCCGAGGTGCGCGCTCCCCTGGCGAGCCACTCCACGCAGGCGACCAGCCGGACCGCGAGCAGCCGGATGTCGAATCTCAGGTTTCCCGTCCGGGCGTCGGCCCGCTCCTCTTCCCGGGTAAGCAGGTCGACCAGGAGCGTCCCCAGCCCCGCCGCCCGCAACGCCGCGGCCACGGCGCGGTTGCGGGGACTGAACCGGCTCGATCCGCTTCCGTGAGCGAAGACGACGACCCCCCGCGGGCCCGAGGGCAGCGCGAGGTCCCCTTCCAGCTGGACGCCGCCTGCGTCGATGCGGACCAGCACCCCTTCGTTGTTCGCGGCGGCCTGGGCGGCGTCGTCGCGGTCCTGCGCCTGCGAGAGGAGCGCGCCGACTTCCTCGTCGGTCGTCTGCTCGAAATCGTCGTACCAGAGCCCCACGGCGCGGAACGGTTCCGGCGTGCGCCCGCAGACGACCTCGTCCGCGACTTCGGCCAGCTCCTCGCAGCTCGCCCGCGCGGCGACGGGGACCGCCACGATGACGCGGGCCGGCCTCTGCGCCCGGACCGCTTCCACGGCGGCGCGCATGGTGTTCCCCGTGGCCAGGCCGTCGTCGACCAGCACTACCGTCTTTCCGCGCAGGTCAGGCGCGGGCCGGGTGCCCCGGTAGGCCCGCTCGCGCCGGTCCAGCTCGTTCTGCTCGCGGACGGTGGCCTGCTCGATCAGGTGGTCGGGGATGCCCAGCTCGTCGATCAGGTCCTCGTTCAGGACGCGGACCCCTCCCGAGGCGAGCGCGCCCATCGCCAGCTCTTCGTGCCCGGGCACGCCCAGCTTGCGCACGACGAAGACGTCCAGGGGCGCGCCGAGCCGGCGCGCGATCTCGTACGCGACCGGCACGCCGCCCCGCGGCAACGCCAGCACCACCAGGTCCTGCCTCCCCGCCAGCGGCTTGAGCTTCTCGGCGAGCACGCGCCCGGCCTCGGCTCGATCGGCGTAGCGCCCGTCCATGGGGTGACCTCCGCCGGGAAGATAGGCACGAGACCGAGCCGGGGGGGTAGTCTAGAACGCATCTCACAAACCGGGACGAGATCGAGTCGTTCCTCCCATCGGACGCAGCCCCCGACGGGCGGTCAGTCTCTTTTGCTTTTCGGGTGAGAGTCGAACGCGACGTCGGCGTGGTTCTCCACGCCGCAGTTCAACCGGCTGAACCGCCGAGAGGACTGCTCACTCATCTCGCGACGAGTTCAGATGCGACACCACGATCCGCCCCGGGAGACTCGGTCAGACCGGAGACATGGGTAACACCCTCAAGCCGGGATGAGGCCCAGTTCGGGACTGCCGAGTCTCTCATCCCCTCCGCCGCTGCGCCGTCTCAGGGATGGGGAGCCGGCGCTGCCGCCGAAGGCTTGTCCGCGGGCGCAGGTCCTGCCTCGGCGCAGGTGAGCAGCTCCTCCAGAGCGTCGCGCATCGCCTCGCCCAGCGCGGGAAGATCGCGGACGTCCAGATCGGCGAGGAGCCCCACGCAGACCTTCCCGTGGTAGCTGAGCAGCGCCACCCCGACGCTCTGCTGCGCGGCAAGCGGGACCTGCGGATAGCACCCGCGCATCTCCCGTCCGAGGAGATAGAGGGGGAACTGCGGCCCGGGGACGTTGGTGATGAGCAGGTTGAAGAAGCGGGTCACGGCCTGCAGCCGCGCCGCCTGGGCGAGCAGCGTGGGCGGGGCGAAGTCGCCCAGCGACGCCAGCGCGGCCGCGCCTACCGCCTGGCCGCCCTCCTTGATCCCCTTCATCGCCTCGCGGACCTTGCGCAGGCGCTCCACCGGATTCGGCTCTCCCACGGGGAGGGGACAGAACACGGCCGAGATCTGGTTGCCGAACGTGTTGCGGTCGTGCGCGCCGCGCATGCTGACCGGGACCAGGGCGCGCAGATCGGGCCCCGAGAACTCGCCCCGCGCCTGCAGCCATCGCTGCAGCGCCCCGGCCACCACCGACAGGATGATGTCGTTGACCGTGCCCTGGAGCGCCCGGCGGATCTTGCGGATCGACGGGAGGTGCAGGTCCAGCATCTCGAACCGGCGGTGCGGACCGATCGGCCGGTTCAGGGCGGACTCGGGCGCCAGGCCCATGCCTGCGAGGCCGAGGAGCGGCTTCACACCGCCCGCGATCTCGCGCAGCAGCTTGCGAGCGTCGCTGTTGGCGTGCAGCGCCTCCCGCACCACCTGGATCGGATTGGTGAACTGCTCCTTGAGCGAGATGGCCAGCAGCTCGGAGGCCTTCGGCGCCGGCCGGGGCTCCCATTCGGCGGGCGCGGCGGGCGCCTCGGTGGCGGGCTCGGTATCCATCAGCACGGTGGCGAGGTCCACGCCCGAGATGCCGTCCAGCATGCAGTGATGGGTCTTGGAGATGACCGCGAAACGGTCGTTACCGAGTCCCTCGACGAGCCAGAGCTCCCAGAGCGGCTTGTCGCGGTCGAGCGCCTGCGAGAAGAGCCGCCCGGCAAGCCGTTTCAGCTCCTCCTCGCCGCCGGGCGGCGGCAGCGCGGTGTGGCGCACGTGGTACTCGACGTCGAACTGGGATTCGTCGATCCAGACCGGCCGGCCCTGCTTGAACGGCACGAACTGCACGCGCTGCCGGTAGCGGGGAACCTGGCCCAACCGGGCTTCGATGAGCCGCAAGAAGTCCCGGTAGGGCGGGGCCTTGCCCTCGAACACGGCGGCGGCGCCGACGTGCATGTGGGTGGTGCGGTCCTCCAGCTCGAGAAAGAGGGAATCCAGCGAGCTGAGCCGCTCGAACCAGGTACCCATGGCGTGCCCAGTTTGTCACAGATCGGGGCGATGAACAGGCTCCGCCGCCAGGGGTCCGGCGGCAAGCGGTTGCGCGCCGGGGCGAAAGAAAGCACATAGAGCGGCCTCATGGCCCAGACCCCCCGCCCCATGACACTCACCCAGAAGATCCTGGCCGCGCACGCGCGCAACCTGCCGCGGCCGTGGGTGCAGGCGGGCGACGTCTTGCAGGTCTCGGTCGACTGGACCATCGCCAGCGAGCTGGCCTGGAACGGCATGGAGCGGACTTACGGCCTCCTGGGCCGGCCTCGGCTGCACGACAAGGACCGCTTCTTCCTCGCCGTGGACCACACCGTCGATCCCGTCACCCTGGCCAACGACAAGCGGGCGCAGAAGCTGGTCCAGCTCTCGCGCAACTTCGCCCGCGAGAGCGGCATCCGTCACTTCTACGACGCGAACCAGACCATCCTGCACACCAAGTTCTACCGGGACCTGGTGCGGCCCAACGACCTGGTGCTGGGCGCCGATTCGCACACCTCGTCGCACGGCGGCCTGGGGGCGGTGTCCATCGGCCTGGGCGGCGCGGACATCGTGGTGGCGATGGTGCTCGGCACCTCCTGGATCCAGGTGCCGGAGGCGATCAGCGTCGAGTACAGCGGGAAGCTCCCGTTCGGGTTCGGCGGCAAGGAGGTCATCCTGCGCACGCTGGCGCTCCTGGGCCGCAACACGGTCGCCATGGAGCGGTCCGTCGAGTACCGGGGCGAGGGCGTCCGGCAGCTCTCCACCGACTCCCGCTTCGCCATCGCCAACATGACCGCGGAGTTCGGCGGGTTGAACGGCATCTTCGAGGCGGACGAGGTGACCGCGGCGTGGCTCGCTGGGCGGGCCGACCAGGACGATCCGTCCGCGCTCCAGCCGATGCGCGCGTTTCGCGCCGATCCGGAGGCGCCGTACGTGGCGCGCCATCCGATCGCGCTGGACGAGCTCGAGCCGCAGGTGGCGAAGCCGTTCTCGCCCGACAACGTGGTGGGCGTCAGCGAAGTCGCCGGCATGCCGCTCGAGGGGCTGTTCATCGGCGCCTGCACCACGACGGAGGAGGAGCTGGTCCTGGGCGCGCTGGTGCTCGAGGCGGCGGAGAAGAAGACCTCCGGAAAGTCGCGGCGGCCGCCCCAGCCGAAACAGCTGGTGGTGCCCGGGGACCTGTCCATCCAGGAAGATCTGCGCCGCGCCGGGCTGTGGGAGGTCTACGAGCGCAGCGGCTTCCGCGTCGGGCCGCCCGGCTGCTCGATGTGCCTGGGCGTCGCCTCCGAGAAGGCGGGGCGGGGCGAGAGGTGGCTCAGCTCGCAGAACCGCAACTACGAGAACCGGATGGGGGAGGGCTCGCTGGCCCATCTCGCCTCCGCGGCCACGGTCGCGGCGAGCGCCGCGGAGATGAAGGTGACCGATCCGCGGCCGTTGCTCGCGCTCGTCGACCAGGACCGGTACCGGCGCATCCTCGGGGAGCGGAAGCCGAGGCGCGCTCCCGAGGTGCAGGTGGTCGAGCCGCAGCCCCACCTTGCGCCCGCGGGAGCGGCCGCGCGGCCGGCCCGTTCTGCGAAGGCGGCGCGAGCCGCGGATCGCGCGGCTGCGCCGGGCCGGACGGTGAAGTCGCGCATCCAGCGCTTCGACGACAACGTGGATACCGACGCCATCATCCCCGGCGAATTCTGCCACCTCACTTCGCTGGCCGACCTGGGGGCGAAGGCGTTCCACTACGTCCGGCCGGAGTTCGTCCAGCGCGCGAAGGAAGGCGCCACGGTGATCGTCGCCGGCGAGGGATGGGGCTCGGGCAGCTCGCGGGAGCAGGCGGTGCTGGCGCTCAAGGGCGCCGGCATCGAGGCCATCGTGGCCGAGAGCTACGCCTTCATCCACAAGCGCAACCTGGTGAACGAAGCGCTCCCCTTCCTGGTCGTGCACGACGACGCCTTCTACCAGGCGGCCAGAGAAGGGGCCGGGATCGAGGTGGACCTCGCCCGCGGCCGCGTGCGCGTCGCGGGCCGGGAGTTCCAGGCCGAAGAGCCCTCGCGGATCATCCAGGCCCTGGCCGGCGAGGGCGGCATCGTCCCGGCCATCCAGCACCACGGCACCACCGTATTCGAGAAGCTGACCGGTTAGCCGCCGCCGATAGGGCGGCGCTACGCTTTTTCACAGCGCGGACGTCGCGGGATGCGGGGCCCGGACGGCAGCGGCACTCTAGCATCTGGCGGCGGCGCGCCGGATCGGAGAGCATCGTCCGGCCATGGCACGCAGCGACGATCTCCATCGCTTGCCCGCGGGGCTGCCGGTTCCGGGCGACGACGGCGCGGCGAAGCATCTGCCGCACGCGATGGTGCCGCCCATCGCGCTGCCCTCGACGCGGGGGCGCGAAGTGGTCCTCGCGGAGGAGTCGCAGGAGCGCCGGGTGGTGGTGTACGCGTATCCGCGAACGGGCCGGCCGGACCAGGAATTGCCGCCGGGATGGGATGCGATCCCCGGAGCGCGGGGGTGCACGCCGCAGAGCTGCGGGTTCCGGGACGCGCACGCGGAGCTCGCCCGGCTGGCCGCGGCCGTCTACGGGCTGTCCACGCAGACGACGGAGTACCAGCGCGAGATGGCGGAGCGGCTGCACCTGCCGTTCGAGGTGCTCAGCGACGCGGACCTGCGCTTCGGGCGGGCATTGAAGCTGCCCACCTTCGAGGTCGCGGGCATGACGCTGTTCAAGCGCCTCACGCTGGTGCTGTTCCGGGGCGAGGTGGAGCACGTCTTCTACCCGGTGTTCCCTCCCGACCAGAGCGCGCAGAAGGTGCTCGACTGGCTCCGCGGAAAGGGGCGGTAGGAGTTCCCGCGCGGCGTGCTAGGTTGCGCCGCCATGCCCCAGCGCATCGCCGTCATCCCCGGCGACGGAATCGGCCCCGAGGTGGCGCGCGTCGGCGTGCGGCTTCTCTCGCGGCTGGCCGAGCTGCGGGGGCTCGCGCTGCAGTTCGACTCGTTCGACTTCGGCGCCGAGCGGTACTTGCTCGACGGAACGGTGCTGCCGGACGGGTTCATGGACACGCTCCGGCGCGACTACGCAGCCGTGTACTTCGGCGCGGTGGGAGATCCGCGGGTGCCCGGGAACGAGCACGCCAAGGGGAGCCTGCTGGCGATGCGCTTCGAGCTGGACCTCTACATCAACCTGCGCCCTTGCCAGCTGCTCGACGACCGGCTGAGCCCGCTCAAGGGCAAGGGACGGCGCGAGCTGGACTTCGTGGTGGTGCGCGAGAACACCGAAGGCCTGTACACGGGCGCCGGCGGCACCTTCAAGAAGGGGACGCCCGACGAGATTGCGCAGGAAGTGGAGATCAACACCCGCAAGGGTGTGGAGCGCATCTGCGAGGCGGCCTTCGCGGTGGCCGAGGCGAACGGGAAGAAGCGCGTGTGCATGGCGGACAAGTCCAACGTCCTGCTGCACGGGCACGGACTGTGGCGGCGCGTGTTCGCGGAGGTGGCCGGGCGGCACCCGGCGATCGAGGCGAAGGCGATGTTCGTCGACGCGCTGGCCATGGACCTGGTGCGGGCGCCCGAGGCCTACGACGTGATCGTCACCAACAACCTGTTCGGCGACATCCTGACCGACCTGGGGGCGGCCTTGACCGGCGGCCTGGGCATCGCCGCCAGCGGGAACATCCACCCGGGCCAGGTCTCGCTGTTCGAGCCGGTGCACGGCAGCGCGCCGGACATCGCGGGACAGGGCAAGGCGAATCCGCTGGCGATGGCGCTCTCCGGCGCGCTGATGCTGGAGCACCTCGGCCACCCCGCGGAAGCGCGCCTCTTGGAAGAGGCCGTCCGGCAGCAGATCGCCGAAGGGGCGCACACGCCCGACCTGGTCCCGATGCTCGGCGGCCCGGCTTCGACCACCGAGCAGGTCGGGAACGAGCTGCTCGGCCGGATCGAACGGCTGGTCAGGCAGCCGGCTGCGGCATCGGCATCGACTCCCCGGTCTCCCAGAGCGTCTCGAGGCCGGAGAGGGTAGTGCTACTGCTCACATGTCAAGCCGGGCCGCGCGGGTTATCCTTCGGTCCTCACTGGGAGACCTCATGAAGCCGATCCCGACCGACCTGGTGTTCCTCTCCGCCAAGCGCACTCCGTTCGGCACCTATGGCGGCGCTCTGAAGGACGTTTCCGCCACCGATCTGGCCGTGCACGCGGCCAAGGCGGCGATCGCGCAGAGCCGGGTGAAGCCCGAGCAAATCGACAACGTGGTGTTCGGGAACGTGATGCAGACCAGCCCGGACGCGATCTACCTGGCGCGCCACGTGGGACTGAAGGCAGGCCTGCTGCAGCAGGTCCCGGCGTTGACGGTGAACCGCCTGTGCGGGTCGGGGTTCCAGGCGGTGGTGGACGCCGCGCTCGAGATGCTCGCCGGCCACTCCCAGTGCGCGCTGGTCGGCGGCACCGAGTCGATGTCGCAGGCGCCGCACGTCGCCCGCGGGCTCCGCTTCGGAGTCGGGCTGGGCAAGTCTCCCAAGCTCGAGGACGCTCTCTGGGAGGCGCTGACCGACAGCTACAACGGCCTCCCCATGGCGATGACCGCGGAGAACCTGGCGGTGAAGTACGGCATCTCCCAGCGCGAGGTGGACGAGTACAGCGTGCTCTCCCAGAAGCGGTTCGCCGCGGCGCAGGAGGCAGGACGCCTTTCGGAGGAGATCGCTCCGATGGACCTGCCGGGCAAGAAGGGAGCGGTGGTCCAGTTCGCCCGGGACGAGCACAACCGGCCGGAGACCACCGTGGAAGGGCTGGCGAAGCTGCCCAAGGTGTTCAAGAAGGACGGAGTGATCCACGCCGGCGCGGCGAGCGGCATCTGCGACGGCGCCGGCGCGCTGGTGCTCGCCACCCGGCAGTTCGCGCAAGAGCGGGGCCTGACTCCGATCGGCCGGCTCCTCGGCTGGGGCATCAGCGGATGCGATCCATCGATCATGGGGATCGGCCCGGCGCCCGCCGTCCGCCGCGCGTTCGAGCGGCACGAGGCCAGGCTCTCCGACTTCGACCTGTTCGAGGTGAACGAGGCCTTCGCCCCGCAGTACCTCGCCGTGGAGAAGGAGCTGGGCCTGCCGCGCGAGCGCACCAACGTCGACGGCGGCGCCATCGCGGTGGGGCACCCGCTGGCCGCCTCCGGTGCGCGCATCACCGCGCACCTCTTGTACGAGCTGAAACGGCGGGGCAAGAAGCGCGGGGTGGGCTCGGCCTGCATCGGCGGTGGCCAAGGCATCGCGCTGCTCCTGGAGTCGGCGTAGGATCCGGGGAACCATGGCCGCGGAGCAGGACCTCTTCTTCGACTGGAACTCCGCGCAAGCGGCGCCGGATCGGCTGGGAGAGGCGCTGGTCCTCGACGAGACGCTGCGCGACGGCATCCAGAGCCCCAGCGCGGTCGATCCGCGCATCGAGGAGAAGATCGAGATCCTGCACCTGCTCGACGACCTGGGAGTGGTTCAGCTCGACGTCGGCCTGCCCGGCGCCGGCCCGAACCAGCGCGCGGCGGTGAAGCGGCTGGTGGAGGAGATCCGGGACGCGCGGTTGAAGATCCGCGCCAACGTCGCCTGCCGCACGGTGGTCGGCGACATCGCTCCCGCGGCCGAGGTCCAGCAGGAGACGGGCTTCCCCCTGGAAGTCTACGCGTTCATCGGGTCCTCGCCGATCCGGCAGTACGCGGAGGAATGGGACCTCGCCTTCATCGAGAAGCAGTCGGTGGAGGCCATCCGCTTCGCCGCCCGGCAGAACCTCGCGGTCACCTACGTCACGGAGGACACCACGCGGAGCAAGCCGGACGATCTGCGCCGGCTGTTCCTCGCCGCGATCGAGGCAGGCGCGCGCCGCCTGTGCCTCTGCGACACCGTGGGCCACGCGACTCCCCAGGGCACCGCCGCGCTGGTGAAATTCGCCCAGGAGGTGGTGCGGGAGTCCGGCGTGGAAGTGGGGCTCGACTGGCACGGGCACAACGACCGGGGGCTGGCGCTGGCCAACGCGCTGGCGGCGGGGGCGGCGGGGGCGACGCGCCTGCACGGCTGCGCCGCGGGGATCGGCGAGCGGGTGGGGAACACGGCGGTGGACCAGCTGCTGGTGAACCTCAAGTTGCTCGGCCATCCCGTCTACGGAGGGCGGGACATGACCAGGCTGGTGCGTTTCGTCGAGTTGGCCGCGCGGGTCACCGGGCACTCGCTGCCGGTGAACTATCCGGTGGTCGGGGAGGACGCGTTCCGCACCGCCACCGGAGTGCACGCGGCGGCGATCGTCAAGGCGCAGCGCAAGGGCGATCGCTGGCTGGCGGACCGCATCTACTCGGGCGTGCCGGCCGGCGAGTTCGGCAAGGAGCAGCGGATCGAGATCGGTCCCTTGAGCGGGCTCTCCAACGTGAAGCACTGGCTCGCCCGCCACGAGATCCCCGCCGACGAGCCGCTCGCCAAGGCGATCCTCCAGCGCGCAAAAGCTTCCCCGCGCACGCTCACCGAGGCGGAGCTGCTGCAGCTCGTGCGGGAGCTGCGGCCCGAGGCAAGGTCATGAACCCACCCGTGTTCACCGGCATGAAGATCTTCTCCACCACGCTGGCCCGCGACCGCGAGGTGATGGGAGAGACCATCACCCGCTGGCTGAACGACAACGCTGCGCTCGAGATCGTGGACAAGATCGTCACCCAGAGCTCGGACAAGGAGTTCCACTGCCTGACCATCACGCTCTTCTACCGCGAGCGTCCGCGGACCTGAGGACCTAGGCTCTTCCCATGTCTCCCCGATCCTCCATGCCGATGGGCAACTTCGCCTTGCCGCCCTTCACCCGCGGCGTGAAGTGGCTGCTCATCGCCACGGTTGCGATCTCCATCCTGGTCCCGCTCACCGGCGCGGACAATCTCAAGATCCTGCTCGGCTTCATACCGGCGGCGCTGCGGCGCGGCTACGTCTGGCAGCCGTTCACTTATACCTTCGTCAACCCAGACCCGCTGGGACTGATCTTCGCCGGGCTGGGGTTGTGGTTGATGGGCGGCTCGCTCGAGGCGATGTGGGGGACGCGGCGGTTCGTCACCTTCTACTTCGCCACGTCCGCGCTGGCGGCGCTGGTCACCGCTGTCATCGGAATCTTCTGGCCCGGCGTGGCGGGGTTCCTGTACCTCGGGAACTGGGTGGTGATTGAAGCTCTGGCGGCCGCATTCGCCGTCTCGCTCCCCAGCGCTGGAATCTTCTTGTACTTCCTGCCCATCGAGGCGCGGCTCCTGCTCCCCATCTCGGCAGGGATCACGGTCCTGTTCATGATCTTCTATGGACCGGTGCCCTTTCTGCCGCAGCTCTTCGGCCTGGGCGCGGGCGTCCTCTTCGCGGGTGGCGTGCGCACGCCGAAGCAAGTCCTGCTCCGCCTGCGGGTGTGGTGGATCGATCGCCGGCTGCGCAGCCGCCGGCTACGGGTGGTTCGCGGCGAGGAGGACCTGCCGGGCCGGGGCCGCAGCGGGTCGGACAAGTACCTGCACTGAGCTCAGACCAGATCGACGAGCGAGGCGACCGCGGCCCGGGCCACGTAGATCCGCTTCGTGTTCGTCTTCTGCGCGTCCAGCGGCACCAGGAAGAAGCCCTGCGGGCCGTCGCCTCCTTCGCGGTGGCCTTCGATGCTGCGGCCGTCGGAGAAGGTGACGCGGATCTTGCCGCCGTCCGGCGCGGCCGGCGCGTCGCCGGGCGCCAGCATGAAGAAGATCGCCTTGACCTCGGCGTGCGGCACCAGCTCCGTCGAGCCGCCGCCCTGCGGCTGCAGCGCGAACTGCGGCCTGCCCAGGTCCAGATCGGTGACGCTCCCCCGCCGGGTGCGCCCCCCGCGGGTGTGGATCGCGACCCGGTGCTCGCCGGGGACGACGCTTCCCGCGGGCGCCGGACCTCCCGAGGCCATCGGCGGCGCGTCTTCGTCCACGGGGACGAGCAGGTCGGGGTGGTCGTGCGGGTTGAGCATCACCACCGACTCGCCGTCGGTCACCGGCTGCAGGGTCGGGTCCATGACAGGCTGCAGCGCAGGATCGAGATTGCCCGGTGGATGCAGGATCGAGATGGGCTCGCCGGGCGGCTCGTCGTTCGCCGCCTGATCGACTGGCCGCAAGAGCCTGGCTGCTTCCTCGTCCTCGACCGGCTCGAGGAGCACCGCCGTCTCCTCCTCGGCCAGGGCGCGCGGACCCTCTTCCTCTGCCGGCCATTCCTGGACCGCGGGCGGGTCGGCTGGGGCAGACCACTGCTCTTCGGCGGAAGTGGTCGCCGGTGCGGTCGGGTCCCAGTCCTGGGCAGGCTGCGCGGGCGCCGCCCAGGGAGAAGGATCCTTTTCCTGCCAGGCCTCGGGTTCGCTCCCCTGCGCGGTGAAGTCCTCGGCCGCGGGAGCAGGCACGGCCGAGAACCCGGCGTCGTGAGCTTGGGGAGCCCAGGCCGACTCGGCCGGCGGTTCGGTCGCGGGGGGCGACATCGCCCAGCTGTCCTCGCTCGCATCGCCGATGCGTGTGGGCACCGGCAGCCCGTGGGCGCGGGCCGGTCCCGGCAGGCCCTCCGACCAGTCGCCCGCGAGCGGATCCGGCTTGGGGGCGGCGGGTGGAGAGTCTGACGAGGGAGACGGCTGCTCGGGCAGCGGATCGGCTCGGACGTCGGACATGCGAGTACACAGCTCCCCTCGACTGGAGCATAGCAGAGAGGGCCGGGGCCCCCGCAGAAACCGTCCTGGCTTTGGGCTGTGGGATTTACACACATCTCTCCCGGCGTTAGACCCTCCGCGATGTCTCCACTGGTCCAGATCGGGAAGCGGCCCGGCGCGGATGCCTTCCTGCCCACCAATCTGGCGGAGGCGCGCGCCCGCGGATGGCAAGGGCTCGACGTCGTGCTGGTGAACGGCGACGCGTACGTCGACCACCCCACCTTCGGCGTGCCCCTCCTCGCCCGGGTGCTGGCCGCCCGCGGCTTCAAGGTGGGGATCGTCTCGCAGCCCCGGTGGGACGAGGCGAGCTTCGCGGAGGACTTCGCCGCCTGCGGCCGGCCCCGTCTCTTCTTCGGCGTCTCCAGCGGCAACATGGACTCGATGGTCAACCACTACACGGCCGCGAAGAAGCGGCGCTCGAGCGATGCGTACACGCCGGACGCCGCGCCGGGCCGGCGTCCCGACTACGCCACCGCCGTCTACGCGCGCCGGCTGAAGAAGCTGTTCCCCGAGGTGCCGGTGGTGATCGGAGGGGTCGAGGCTTCGCTCCGGCGCCTGGCGCACTACGACTACTGGAGCGATCGCGTCCGGCGGTCCATCCTCGCCGACTGCCCGGCCGATCTGCTCGTGTACGGGATGGGCGAGGTCCCGCTGCTGGAGATCGCCCGCCGCCTCGCCTCGGGCGAGGACGTCTGCGGGCTGACCGACGTGCGCGGCACCGCGGTGCGCTTCCGCGACGACCCGGAGCAGTCCTGGCGCGCCCTCGCAGGCGAGCGGGATCGCGAGGAGGTGTGGCTCCCCTCGTACGAGGAGATCTGCGCCGACAAGCAGGTGTACGCGGAGTTCTCGCGCCTCTATCACCTCGAGCACAACCCGGACAACGCGCGGATCCTGGTGCAGAAACACGGCGGCGAGCTCGTCTACGTGAACCCGCCCGCGCAGCCGCCCGCGACCGAGATGGTCGACTGGGAATACGAGCTTCCCTTCACCCGCCTGCCGCACCCGATGTACGGGGAGGCGAGGATCCCGGCGTGGGAGCAGATCCGGTTCAGCGTGACCATCATGCGTGGGTGCGCAGCTGGGTGCGCGTTCTGCTGCATCACCGAGCACCAGGGCCGCGACGTGGTCTCGCGCAGCGAGGGCAGCGTGCTGCGGGAGATCGAGTCGCTCGAGGACGTGCCGGGCTGGACGGGCGTGGTCTCGGACATCGGCGGCGCGACCGCCAACATGTGGCACATGGTCTGCACCGACGAGGAATGGCACCAGAAGTGCCGCCGGGCCTCGTGCGTCTACCCCAGCGTGTGCCCCAAGTTCGGCACCGACCACGGGCCGCTGATCGAGCTGATGCGCAAGGCGCGCGCCCTGCCCGGTGTGAAGCGGGCGTTCGTGGCCAGCGGCGTGCGCTACGACCTGGCCTTCGCCGACGCGGAGCGCGGCGACGAGTACATCCGCGAGCTGGTGGCAAATCACGTGGGAGGGCACCTCAAGATCGCGCCGGAGCACATCTCGCCCGGCGTGGTGCGGGTGATGAAGAAGCCGGGCAAGGAGCAGTTCGTCCGGTTCAAGGAGTTGTTCGAGAAGTACTCCGGCGAGGCGGGCAAGGAGCAGTACCTGGTGCCCTACTTCATCTCCGGCCATCCCGGCTGCGAGGTGAAGGACATGGTGGAGCTGTCCGACTACCTGGAGGAGAACGGCTGGCGGCCCCAGCAGGTGCAGGACTTCACGCCCACGCCGATGACGCTGGCGACCGACATGTACTACTCGGGCTACCACCCGAACACGGGCAAGCCGATTCACGTCCCGCGCGGCACGGACGAGAAGGCGATGCAGCGGGCGCTGCTGCAGCCGCACCTGCCGCAGTACCGTGCCGCCGCCGCCCGGGCGCGGCGCATCTCTGGTGCCGGCCCGCGCCCGAAGCGCAAGCGCGCCTCCGGCGCGCCGGCGAAGGTCGAGCCGAGCGACTCGTTCGAATCGTAGCTGGCGCCCCCGACGCTACGTCCCCCACAAGGAAAAAAATTTATTTTTCGTCCAGTTTCTGAACAGGCTGGGCGCGGTCGACCAGCGCGGCGAGATCGGCGCCTCGCGGGAGGGTGCCCAGAGTGCGGCCCCAATCGCCCGAGAGGCGGGAGGCGCAAAACGCGTCCGCCACCTCCTTCGGCCCGTGCAGCGCCAGCAGCGTTCCCTGCAGCGCCAGCGCCAGCGCCTCGACCAGGCGACGGGCCTGGCCCTCCTCGGCGCCCGCGAGCAGCGCCTCGGTGGACTCGAGGTGCGCGTCCAGGCGCCGGTCGGCGCCGCGGGCCTTTCGCAGCTCGGCGAACAGCGCTTCCACGGCCGCGGGTTCCTTCGACACCGCGCGCAGCACGTCGAGACAGATCACGTTGCCGGATCCCTCCCAGATCGAGTTCAGCGGCGCCTCTCGGTAGAGGCGCGGCAGGCCGCTCTCCTCGACGTATCCGTTTCCGCCCAGGCACTCCAGCGCCTCGCCCACTCCCGCGGGGGCCCGCTTGCAGACCCAGTACTTGCTGACCGCGGTGGCGATGCGGCGGAACGCGGACTCCTCCGGCCTGTCGTACGCGCGCGCCAGGCGGATGGCGAGGAGCAGCGCGGCCTCAGACTCGACGCACAGGTCGGCGAGCACGTTGCGCATGAGAGGCTGCTCGACCAGGCGCTTCCCGAAGGCCCGGCGGTACGCGCAGTGGTGCGCCGCCTGCCACTGCGCCTGGCGCAGCACGGCGGCCGCGCCGAGCACGCAGTCGAGCCGGGTATGGTTCACCATCTCCAGGATGGTCGGCACGCCGCGGCCTTCTTCACCGACCAGCCGGGCCCAGGCGCCGTCGAGCTCGACTTCGCTGGAGGCGTTGGAGCGGTTGCCCAGCTTGTCCTTGAGGCGCTGCAGGAAGAAGCGGTTGCGGGCGCCGTCGGGCGTCCAGCGCGGCAAGAGGAAACAGGAGAGGCCGCCCGGCGCCTGGGCCAGCACCAGGAACGCGTCGCTCATCGGCGCCGAGCAGAACCACTTGTGACCGGTGAGCCGCCACGCCTCGCCGTCGCGCGCCGCCCGGGTGGTGTTGGCGCGGACGTCGGAGCCGCCCTGTTTCTCGGTCATCGCCATGCCGATCAGCGCGCCCGACTTCTGCGCCGCGGGCACGAAGCGCGGGTCGTAGGTCCGGGTCGCGATGCGCGGCTCCCACTCGTCCGCCAGCTCGGGCTGGCGCCGCAGCGCCGGGACGGAGGAGTAGGTCATCGAGATGGGGCAGCCGTGTCCCTGCTCGCACTGCGAATCGAGGAACATCAGCGCGGCCCGGGCCACGTGGGCCCCTTCGCGGTCCTCTTCCCAAGGCAGGCAATGGATGCCGTGCGCCACCGCCACGCGCATCAGCTCGTGCCAGGCGGGATGGAATTCCACCTCGTCGATGCGGCTGCCGTAGCGGTCGTGCGTCCGCAGCCGGGGCGGGTTCTCGTTCGCCTGCGTCGCCCAGACCTGCGCTGCGCGCGACCCGGCGAGCTGCCCCAGCTCGAGGAGCTGCGCTCGCGCCCAGCTGGCGCCCTCCCGGTCCACCGCCTCCCGCAGGACGCGGTCGGCGGCGAACAGGTTCACCTCCAGCGGCGGAGGCTGGTTGAGCGCCTCGTCGGTCGGCATCGTTCCAGTCTATCGCGATCCTGCGCTGGGTTTCGGCGCCCGGGTGGGGAGCTTCTCCTCGAGCTCGTCGATGTTCTTCGGCCAGTCGGACTTGAGCAGCCTCGAGAGGGAACGGTCGGAGAGGATCCGTCCCTCGGTCTGGCAGCGCGGGCAGTAGTTGGTCTCGTTGTCGGCGTACGCGATGCGCTGCACGGCCGTGCTGCAGACCGGGCAGGGCTTGCGGTAGCGGCCGTGCACGGCCATGCCTTCGCGGAACGCGGTGACCTTCTCGGGGAACCCGGCGCGCGCCTCCGCGCGCAGCCGTTCGATCCATTCTCGCAGGACCTCCTGGGTGGCGCGGTGGAGCCGGGCGATCTCCTCCTCCGACAGCTTGTGCGTGGTCTGCACGGGGGAGAGCCGGGCGCGGTGCAGGATCTCGTCCGAGTAGGCATTTCCGATCCCGCTGAACAGGCGGGGGTCGGTCAGCGACCGCTTGAGCGTGTGGTTCTCGCGCAGTAGCGCCTCGCGAAACGCGGCGAGAGGAGCGCCCATCACCTCGATGCCCCCGCGATCCATGGCGCGGACGGCCTCCGCTCCGCGCACGAAGTGCAGGGAAGCGCGCTTCTTGGTGGCCGCCTCGGTAAGGATCAGCGTCCCGTAGGGAAAGTCGATCGCCGCGAGCCCCACCTTGCCGGGCACTTTCGCGCCGCGGTCGAGCCATTTCAGCCGCCCGGCGATCATCAGATGCAGGACCAGGAACAGGTCGCCTTCCAGCTCGAGCGCGATGCGCTTGCCGACCCGCTGGATGCCGATCACTTGCTTGCCGACCGCCTCTGCGATCGGCGGATCGAAGGTGCGCAGGACGAAGGGGGAGGCGAGGCGCACCGCCTGGATGGGCTGGCGCAGGATGCGCGCCTCGAGCGCCTCGATGTAGGCGGAAATGTCCGGCAGCTCAGGCACGCAGCTCGACCAGCTCGAATACGTAGCCGTCCGGGTCCTCGAAGTCCCGCGAACGGCCCCCGGGGATCTCCTGGGTGGCGCCCAGGGCGCGGGCCCCATTTCGCTCGACGAGCGCGCCCATGTCGTCGAGCGACTGGACCCGGATGCCGAGCACTGGCCCGCCGCGGTCGTACCCGCGCCGCTCCAGCGCCGGCGGGTGGAACACGGGGTGCAGGGCCAGGTGCACCCCTGCGCGCAGCTCCAGCTCGACCCAGGTGGGTGTTGCGGATCGCTCGGCCAGGCCGATGATGTCGCGCCAGAACCTGCGGGACTGCTCGACGTCGGGCACCTGCAGCGTCACCCAGGTGAGCTCGTTCACGGCGCGGCAATGTAGCTTGAAGCGGGCCGTGGTTGAATCGGATCCGCAGGCCTGGGCATGGAGGGGCCATGAAGGTGGTCATCGGCGGCGCGAACGGGCTGATCGGATCGGAGCTGGGCCGGGCGCTGCGGGCGCGCGGAGACGAGGTGGTGGCGCTGGTGCGCAAGCCGCGGGAACCGGGGGAGGTGAAGTGGGACGGCCGCAGCCTGCCGGCCGGCGCGCTGGACGGGGCGGAGGCGGCAGTCAACCTCTCGGGCGCGAACATCGGCGCCCGGAGGTGGAGCGAGGCCTACAAGAAGGAGATCGTCGACAGCCGGGTGGAGTCGACCCGGGCGTTCGTCGAGGCGATGCGCGCCGCGCGGGCGCGGCCTCGGGTGTTCGTGAACGCCAGCGCGGTAGGCGCTTACGGTGGCCGCGGCGACGAGGAGCTGACCGAGGAGTCCGCGCGCGGCGCCGATTTCCTGGCGGGAGCCTGCAAGCAGAGCGAGACGGAGGCGCTCCGGGCCGAAGAGCTGGGCGTGCGGACGGTCCTCTTGCGCACAGGGGTGGTCCTGGCGCGGCAAGGAGGGGCGCTCAAGCAGATGCTGCCGCCCTTCAAGGCGTTCGTGGGTGGCCCGATCGGCAAGGGCCGGCAGTGGTTCCCCTGGATCCACATGGCGGACGAGGTGGGGGTCATCCTGTGGGCGCTGGACGGCACCGTGCGCGGTCCCGTGAATTCCGTGGCGCCGAATCCCGTGCGCATGAAGGAGTTCGCCCAGGCGCTGGGGACGGCCCTGCATCGGCCTGCGCTGTTCCCAGTGCCGGCCCTGGTGCTGCGCCTGGGACTGGGCGAGATGGCCGAGGTGCTCCTGGAAGGGCAGCGGGCGGTGCCGCGCAAGGCGCTGAACGGCGGCTACCGGTTCCGGTACGGGGAGCTGCACGCGGCCCTGCACGACTTGCTCGCATCGCGGCCCGACTGAGGATTTCGCGCCGCGGCGGCGTCCGCGACCAGCGCTTGACGGGGGTCCGTGCCATGGTGTTCCTACGCCATGCCCGCGGACTTCACGCATCTTCATCTCCACACGCTCTACAGCCTGCTCGACGGGGCCATCCGGCTGCCCGACCTGATGGAGTCGTGCGCCCGCACGGGCATGAAGTCCGTGGCGGTCACCGACCACGGCAACATGTTCGGAGTGGTGAACTTCTACCAGGAGGCGAAGAAGGCGGGGGTGAAGCCGATCATCGGCTTCGAGGCGTACGTCGCAGGCGAGAAAGGGATGACGGACAAGGGCCAGCGGGTGGGAAACCACCTGGTGCTGCTGGCCATGAACGACGCCGGCTACCGCAATCTCAGGTACCTCAGCACCAAGGCGTTCACCGACGGCTTCTACTACGACCCGCGCGTGGACAAGCCGCTCCTGCGCGCCCACAACGAGGGCATCATCGCGCTCACCGCCTGCATGGCGGGCGCGGTGCCCAAGGCGATCCGCCGGGGCGACATGGACGAGGCCCGGCGCGAGGCGCGCGAGCTGAAGGAGATCTTCGGCGACCGCCTCTACCTCGAGGTGCAGTCCAACGCGCTGAAGGAGCAGTTGCCGGTCAACCACGGGCTTTGCGAGCTGTCGAAGGAACTGCAGATCCCGCTGGTCGCCACCGCGGACAGCCACTACGTCAAGCGCGAGGACGCCAAGGCCCACGAGGTGCTGATGGCCATCGCCTCGGGCCGCACCTTCGACGATCCCCGGCGCCTGCGGCACGAGACGGAGGAGCTGTACATCAAGGGTCCGGAGGAGATGGCCTCGGCCGCCGAGGCGACCACCGGCGTCGGCGCCGAGTGGCGCGAGGCGGTGCACAACTCGTGGCTGATCGGCCAGCGCTGCAACGTCGAGCTGAACCTGACCGACAAGTTCCTCCCCAAGTTCCAGGTGCCCGAAGGGGAGACGCTCGACTCGTACATCCAGCGGCGCTCGCGCGAGGGGCTCGACCGGCGGTTCGCGGAGATCGCCCGGGCGGGGCGGAAGATCGACCCTGACCAATACCGCGAGCGGCTCGAGCGCGAGCTGTCGGTCGTCATCGAGATGAAGTTCTCCGGCTACTTCCTCATCGTCCACGACTTCATCGACTGGGCGAAGCAGCGAGGCGTGCCGGTCGGACCGGGACGGGGCTCGGGCGCGGGATCGCTGGTCGCGTACGCGCTGCGGATCACCGACATCGACCCGTTGCCGTACAACCTCCTCTTCGAGAGGTTCCTGAACCCCGAGCGCGTGTCCATGCCGGACTTCGACGTGGACTTCTGCCAGGACCGCCGGGGCGAGGTGATCGACTACGTCACGCAGAAGTACGGGATCGAGAACGTCGCGCAGATCATCACCTACGGGGCGCTCTCGGCGAAGAGCGCGATCAAGGACGTGGCCCGGGTGATGGGCGTGCCGTTCGCGGAGGTGAACGAGCTGACGCGGAACATCCCCACCCTCATCGAGGGGCATCCCGCCACCATCCAGAAGGCGCTGGAAGTCGAGCCCAAGCTCACGCAGATCCAGGAGCAGAAGCCGATCTTCAGGACGATCATCGAGTATGCGCGCGCCCTGGAGGGCCTGACGCGCTCGACCGGCATGCACGCGGCGGGCGTGGTGATCGGGGAGAAGCCGCTCTGGGAGTACGTGCCGCTCTGCCGGGGGCAGAACGGCGAATTGGTGACGCAGTTCGCGAAGGACGAAGTGGAGCTCGCGGGGCTGATCAAGTTCGACTTCCTCGGCCTGACCACCCTGACGGTGATCAGCAATGCGGTGAAGCTGATCAACCGCGGCCGGCCTCCCGAGGAGCAGCTGGACATCGCGCTCCTGCCGCTCGACGACAAGAAGACCTACCAGCTCATCTCCAGCGGCGACACCGCGGGGATCTTCCAGATGGAGTCGTCGGGCTTCACCGAGATGGTGAAGAAGCTCAAGCCCAACGTGTTCGAGGACGTGATCGCGGCCGGCGCGCTCTACCGGCCGGGTCCGCTCGAGTCGGGCATGGTGGACGTCTTCATCAACCGGAAGCACGGGCGCGAGCGGGTCAGCTATCCGCATCCGCTGCTCGAACCGATCTTGCGCGACACGTACGGAGTGATCGTCTACCAGGAGCAGGTGATGCAGATCGCGCAGGTGCTGGGCGGCTACTCATTGGGCCGCGCAGACCTGCTCCGCCGCGCGATGGGGAAGAAGAAGGCCGACCTGATGGCGAGCGAGCGCAGCGGCTTCGTCGAAGGTTGCGTAAGGAACGGGGTTGATGCAAAACTAGCTACCGAACTTTTCGATACCATGGAGCAGTTCGCTGCCTACTCCTTCAATAAGAGCCACAGTGCCGCTTACGGATTGATTACCTATCAAACGGCGTGGCTCAAGGCGCATTACCCGGTCGAGTTCATGGCGGCGCTGCTCACCTCGGAGAAGGACAACACGGACAAGGTAGTCGCGCACATTGCGGAGGCGCGGGCGGATGGCATCACGGTGCTGCCGCCCGACGTGAACGACTCGGACCTCGCGTTTGGCGTCGGCCACGATGCGCAGAAGGCCGGGAAGAAGGTGATCAGGTTCGGGCTCGGCGCCATCAAGGGTGTGGGGGAAAACTCGATCGAGGGCATCCTCGCCGCGCGGAGCAAGCCGTTCGCCGGGTTGTTCGATTTCTGCGCGCGCATCGATACCAAGAAGATCAACCGCAAGACGCTCGAGGCGCTGGTCGCGGCAGGCGCGTTCGATTTCACGGGCAAGCCGCGCAAGGCGCTGTGGGACGCGATCGAGCCGGCGCTGGCGCAGGGTTCGTCGGCGCAGAAGGACCGCGAGTCGGGACAGTTCGGACTTTTCTCCACTCCAGCGAGGCGCGCCGCGAGTGCCGGCGAGTTGCCAGCTCCCGAGGAGCGCGTCTTCGGCAAGGAGGAGTGGTCCGAGCGCGAGCGCCTCGCCAAGGAGAAGGAGGCGCTCGGCTTCTACATCACGGGTCATCCGCTGGCGCGCTACGCCGATGACGTGAAGCGGTACGCCACGCACACCTGCGCGTCGCTCGCGACCGCGAAGGGGTTCGAGAAGGTCGCGGTCGGCGGCATCGTCACCGGCTACCGCGAGCGCCTCACCAAGATGGGCAAGAAGATCGGCTTCGCGGTGCTAGAGGACCTGACCGGCACGCGCGACCTGGTGCTCTACGAGGACGTGCTGCAGCGCTTCGAGGAGCTCCTCAAGGGCGACGACCCGGTGCTCGTTCGGGGCGTGGTGCGTCTCGCCGAGAAATTCGGCGCCGAAGCGGCGCAGGACCCGGCGGCGGAGCCCACGCCGGAGATCAAGGTAGACGAGGTGTCGCGCCTCTCGGAGGTGCGCGCCGCGAAGGCCACCCGCGTGGAGCTGAAGATGCCCGTGGAAGCGGCCACGCCGGAGCTGCTCACCGAGCTGAAGGCGCTGCTCGCAAAGCACCCCGGCACCTGCAGCGCATCGCTGGTGCTGGTCCAGCCGGGCCTCACCGAGACGCGCATCGCGCTCAAGTCCACGCGGATCGCCCCCGACGACGATCTCTTTGCCGCGGTGGATCGCCTCTTCGGCCAGAAGGTCTGCCAGGTCCGCTGAGGGGGTGTTCCCCAACGGCCTCAGTCTTCCTCGAGCCCCACCGGGTCGCCGGCGCGCAGCTTGACCGGCTCGTCCAGGCCCACCGGCATGTAGTCGTCCGAGTTGATGTACTTCCAGCGGACCGGAAAGGGAGAGTCGAGCGCGTCCTCGGGGCCGTCGAGGTGCACCTTGAATCGGGCTACGTCCAGGGTGAGGCCCGGCATGGCGCGACGGAACCTTTCCATAAGAGCCCGTACGCGATCCGGCTCGGCGCCGGCGGCCGAGAGCTGAGCGGCGGCGATCGAGACCTTCACCGGCAACGTAGCGGCGGAAGCCTTGGCCTGCGTCCAGAGATCGTCGAGCGCGGCCCGGCAGCGCGGGACGGAATCGCGCTTGCGGGCGTCCTCCCAGGCCACGCCCAGGTACTTCGGCCATCGCCCGAAGGCGCGGAAGTCGTCCGCCACCACTCCCAGGCCGAAGTGGGCGCGGATGGACTTGAAGAGCCGCAACAGGGAGCCGTCCGCGTCCTCCGGCACCAGCTCCACGATGCCCATCTCGTGAGGCACGCCGCGGGGGACGCGCTGGGTCGCGCGCGGCGTCTCCTTGCCGCCCCCGGCGGTGCCTTCCAGCGCCTCTCGCAATACCGCCATCACCAGCAGCAGCTTGGCGTTCTGGTAGTGGAAGATGTTCACCTGCCCCCGGATCTCGTCGATCTCGTCGACGTCGTAACCGGCCCACTCCAGCTGCGTCTCGATCAGGGGGCAACCCAGCTCGACCGCCGCGCGCGAGGCGCTGGCCCGCAGCTCGTCCGCGGCCTCCTCGAAAGCGCGCAGCCGCACGGCCGGCCGCAGCGCCTGCCAGCACGGCAGGAGGGCCTTCACCCCCGCCAGCGCGCGGAAGAGGACCGGCACGCGCGGCACGCGCAACTTGCGAGTGATCAGCTCGTAGGCCTCGATGGTGGGGCGGTTTGCCTGGGTCTCGTCGACCAGCACGATGCGTTCGCCTGCCTTCCCGCTCACCGGACGGACTGCCATGCCTTCCCCCGCAACCAAGGGCCGCGGCCCACGCAACGGTAGGTCGCGCGGGCCGGAAGGGCACCCTGCACAGCCGAACCGCGCAGAACGGAGGCCTCTTCCCGCCCTGCCGCTTTTCCGCCAACGGCAAGCCGTCCGCCGCCAGCCGGTCTTGATCCTTTCCCGGTCCTCGGCGACGCTGCGCGGTCCATGGTGACGCTCCAAGACGTGCTCGCCGCCCGCGAGCGCATTCGCGGCGACGTCGACGTCACCCCGTGCCCGCGCTCGTGGACGTTCAGCGATCTGTGCGGGGCGTCCGTCTACTTCAAGCTGGAGAGCCTGCAACGCACCGGGTCGTTCAAGGAGCGCGGCGCTGCCAACAAGCTCGCGCTATTGGGACCGGAGGAGCGGCGCCGTGGGGTTGTGGCGGCGAGCGCCGGCAACCATGCGCAGGGCGTCGCCTATACCGCGCAGCGTCTCGGGGTGAAGGCGGTGATCGTCATGCCCGAGACCGCTCCCCTCATCAAGGTGGCGGCGACCAAGGCGTTCGGCGCCGAGGTCGTCCTGTGCGGGACGGTGTTCGAGGACGCCTACCAGGAAGCGCGCCGGCTGGAGAGCGAAAAAGGTTACGTCTTCATCCACGCCTTCGACGACGACGAGATCATCGCCGGCCAGGGCACGGCGGCGCTGGAAATCCTGGAGCAGGTCCCGGATCTGGACGTCCTGATTGCCTCGGTGGGCGGCGGAGGCTTTCTGGGCGGGATGGCCTTGGTGGTGAAGTCCCTGAAACCATCCGTCCGGGTCGTCGGGGTAGAGTCGGCCGCGCTGGCCAAGATGTCGGCGGCGCGAAAGGCCGGAAAACCCACGCTGATCCCGCCGGCGACCACGCTGGCGGACGGCATCGCGGTGAAGAAGGCAGGGGAACGGACGTTCCCCCTCTTCGAACGGTACGTGGACCTGATCGTGCCCGTCGACGACGAGGAGGTGGCGAACGCCATCCTGGTCCTGATCGAGCGGGAAAAGGTGATCGCCGAGGGTGCCGGGGCGGCGCCGGCCGCGGCGCTGCTGCAGAAAAAAGTTCCGGGTCTCAAGCCCGAATCCAAGGTGGTGTGCGTCATCTCGGGGGGGAACATCGACGTAAATCTCTTGTCCCGGATCATCGATCGGGGCTTGGTGAAGGAAGGGCGCCGCGTGGTGCTCAAGCTGCGCGTCCCCGACCGGCCCGGCGCGCTGGCCGGAGTGTTGCAAACTGTTGCGGCGGAGAAGGCAAACGTGCTGGAGGTGCACCACGATCGGGCGTTCGTCGCGGGCCCGATCGGCGATACCGAGATCGAGCTGACGCTGGAAACCAAAGGGGCTTCGCACGCCGAGCAGCTGGTCGCGGCCCTGAAGGGAAAGGGGTATGCCGTGACCCGGCGTTGAGACGGAATCGCGGGTGCGGCATCATCGTTCAAAGGATCACATGCAGGAAGTTCGGCATTCCTTGTAGGCTTCTTCGACGCTGGATATCCTTCCGCACACTCGCCTCCTCGCTCCCAGGAAATAGCGCCCAATGCGAACGAAGTCCGCGCTCCGTCTCGCCGTTCTGCCGGTTGCAGTGTTCCTGTCGCTCGCCAGCATCCCGAGCGACCGCGCGCCCAGCGCGCTGCGCATCGCGGAGGCCCGGGCGGCGGTCGAGCCGAAGGACGGCTACGACCTTGCGAGCCTCGACATCTTCCGGCGCTCGATCGTCCAGATCAAAGACAACTACGTCGATCCCAGCCGCATCAACCCGAAGGAGATGTTCACCTCCGCGCTGGAGGCGGTGGAGCGGCAGGTGGCCGAAGTGATGGTCGAAGTGGGCGGCCCCGCCTGCTCCGATCAGGGCCTGCGGCGCGAGCCGGGCACGGCCGCCACCGCTTCGGTGCCCGACTGCGGCCACGCGAACTCCAGCCTGGGAGAGGGGAAGGTGCGCGTCACCGTCGGCAGCGCGTCTCGCGAGTTCGAGTACCGCGACATCGACACCATCTGGCAGATCCCGCTCAAGATGCGGGAGGTCTTCTCCTTCATCCGCGACAACCTGGTCACCCAGACCGACCAGCGCGACATCGAGTACGCGGCCATCAACGGCATGCTCTCCACGCTCGACCCGCACAGCTGGCTGCTCAAGCCGGACCTCTACAAGGAGATGAAGGTGCAGACCCGGGGCGAGTTCGGTGGCCTGGGCTTCGTCATCTCCATGATCGACGACCGGCTGACGGTGCGGAAGGTGCTGAAGAACACGCCCGCCTGGAGGGCCGGCATCAAGAAGGGCGACGTGATCACCCAGATCGACGCCGACTCGACGGTCTCCATGGAGTTGCAGGAAGCCGTGGACCGGATGCGCGGCAAGCCGGGCACCCGGGTCTCCATCGTGGTGCAGAAGAAGGGGCAGGAGCCGCGCAAGCTGGACCTGGTCCGCGCCACCGTGACCTACGAGACGGTGGTCTCCAAGCTGCTCGACAACGGCATCGGCTACGTCCGCCTCTCCGGCTTCTCCGGCACCACCACCCGCGACATGCAGTCCGCCATCCGCGCCATGAAGCAGCAGAACGGCGGAACGCTGCGCGGCCTGGTGCTCGACATGCGCGGCAACCCCGGCGGGCTCCTCGAGCAGGCCATCCAGGTGAGCGACACCTTCGTCGAGGAAGGCACCATCGTCACCACCGTGGGGATGAACGGCCAGCTGCGCGAGCCGAAGCTGGCCCGCAACGACGGCGGCGAGCGCGAGTTCCCCATGGCGGTCTTGATCAGCTCCGAGAGCGCGAGCGCCTCCGAGATCGTCGCCGGCGCGCTGAAGAACCTGAACCGCGCCGTGATCGTCGGCCGGCAGAGCTTCGGCAAGGGATCGGTCCAGGTCCTCTACGACTTCCCCAAGAAGGAGTCGGGCGACGAGAGCGCACTGAAGTTGACCATCGCCCAGTATCTGACGCCGGGAGACGTGTCGATCCAGGAAGTCGGCATCACCCCGGACATCGAGCTGGTGCCGGCGCGCCTCCTCAAGGAGCGCATCGACCTGTTCGCCCCTCCCAAGACGTTCCGCGAGGCGGACTACGACAAGCACTTCTTCAACGCCTTCGCCCGCGACGAGGAGCAGGCCAAGGCAGCCCGCGAGCGCGCCGCGCAGAAGCCGCTCGAGTCGGTGCGCTTCGTCAAGGAGGAGAGCGCCAAGGAGCGCAAGGCCCGCGAGGCGATCGAGGCGGGGCAGGCGCCGGAAGAGGACGATTCCGACGACCCGACCGACGACGACGGCGTGACCCTCGACTACCAGATCGAGTTCTGCCGCGACCTGCTGGCGCAGGCCACCAGCACCAACCGGCAGGAGCAGCTCAAGCAGATGAAGCCTTTCGTCGAGCAGCGCCGCGCCCAGGAGCAGGAGAAGGTGCGCAAGACGCTGGAGGCGATGGGCCTCAACTGGGCCAAGGCTCCGGCCCAGCAGCCCGCGCCGGCGGCCGCGCAGTCGTCGCAGCCGGGCCAGCCGGCGCCCGCGCCGGCGCCGGTGCGCGTCACCGCGGAGCTGCGCGCGCCGCGGACCCAGGCGGGCGACACGATGGAGCTGGCGCTGACCGCGCACAACAACGGCACGGTGCCGGTCTACCGGTTGCGCGCCTACACCAAGAGCGACAACAGCATCCTCGACCGGCGCGAGTTCGTCTTCGGGCAGCTGCAGCCGCACGAGAAGCGCACCTGGACGGTGCCGGTGAAGATCCCGCGCTACATGCCCTCGCGCAAAGACGACGTGACGGTGAAGTTCGAGGACGATCAGGGCGACTCGATCGAGGAGGTGCGCGGCGAGAGCGACATCCAGGAGCTGGCGCGGCCCTCCTTCGCCTGGAGCTGGCAGCTGGCCGGCTCGGGCAGCCCCGACGGCCTGCTCCACAAGGGCGAGCAGGTCGAGCTGATCCTCGACGTCAAGAACGTCGGCTCGGGCAAGGCGTACGACGCCTTCGCCGCGCTGAAGAACCTGTCCGAGGAGAAGATCAACGTGAAGAAGGGCCGCACCAAGCTGGGCCCCATCGCCCCGGGCGAGACCCGGACGGCCACCTTCCTCCTCGAGCCGAAGAAGGGCCTCGACGAAGCGCCGGTGAACGTGCGCCTGGAGCTGGGTGACAAGGAGACCTGGGAAATCGAGAAGGAGAAGCTGGTCCTTCCCGTCGGGGCACCGATGGTTTCCTCGCCGAGCGTCGCGGCCGTGCGCGTGCAGGTGGACACCAACGTTCTCTCGGCGGCGGTGGAAGCCGCGGACAAGCTGGCCTCGGTGAAGAAGGGCTCCGTGCTGGCGGCGAAGGGGAAGGTGGGCTCGTTCTACCGGGTCGAGTGGCAGAAAGGCCGATTCGGCTTCCTGCCCGCGGCGGCCGCGAAAGACGCGCCCCGCAGCACGAAGCCCGCGCTGGCCAAGGTGGTGGCGCTCACCCAGCGCGAGCCGCCGTACATCAAGCTGACCAACGTGGATCCCAGCCGCGGCGGCGTGGAGGTCGACTCCGACCGGCTGACGCTGACCGGCATCGCGGGCGATCCCAGCGGCATGCGCGATCTGCAGATCTTCGTGCAGCACGAGAACGACTACCGGAAGGTCTTCTTCCGCACCGCGAAGAAGGCCGGGCAATCGCAGAACGTCTCCGGACCCATCCAGCTGGACTTCTCCGCGGAGCTGCCGCTCAAGCCGGGGAACAGCACCGTCTACCTGATCGCCCGCGAGGACGACGACCTGCAGGCGCAGCGCACCCTGGTGATCCACCGCAAGCAGCCCGCGGTGGCGCAGGCGCAGAAGACGCGCAACACCGGCACGGAGCGTTAGCGCGCCACGCGGTAGATCCCGTCGACGGACCAGTACACGTAGCTCGAATCGAGCGCCACGCCCCAAGGATGCGCGATCGCATCCGCAACGACATCCGCGCGCCCCTGTCCATCGAGACGGAAGAGCCCGCCGAAATAGGTCGGCAACCGTACGACTTCTCCGTCGACCACTCTGGTCGGGCCGTCGGGCAAGAAGCGCGCCTCTGTGGCGATCGCATAGAGGCCCAGGTCATCGGCGACGAACCGGGCGTTGAGGATGGTTCCTGCGATCGTGCGGACGGCTCCGCCTGCCTTGGGCATCGCGGAGGGTCCCCCGCGACCCAGGAAGTACAGCGTGGTCGAGTCGACCGCGAGCGAAGTTGCATTGCCGGGATAGATCGTCTGCGGATGGGCCAGGTCCGACTTGGGCGCGCGCATGATTCCGTTCTCGTTTGCCCAGTAGAGCGCATCGTCGCCCACGGCGACCGACCACCCTTGATTGGTGCTGGTGGCGAGGGTCTCCGGGGTCCCGCCCGAGCGCAGCAGCGTCCGGATCTCTTTGGTCGGGGTCCTGCCGTTCGTCTGCCAGTAGAGACGATCCGGATCGGCGAGGAGGCCGAATGGCTGTGTTTCGTTGAGGGCGACGGCGGAGGCCGTCCCGCCGCCCTTGGGGACGACGAGGACTGCGTCATAGGCTGCCAGGTTGGAGGAGTAGCCGAGATACATTGAGTCGCCGACCAACGCGATGCCGACGACGCCGCCGGCCGGTAGCGTCGCTCCGAGATCGACCACGGTGGTGACGGCTCGCGACGCGAGGTCGATCCGCTGCACCGTGGCATCGCCCGAGCTGCCATAGATCGCGGCGCCGTCCGCGGCCATGTACACGAAAGTGCGGGGCGCCAACAGCTCGCCGGGGTGCGGGCCTCCCCCTCCGCACGCCGAACAGGCCAGACACGCGACGAGCACCCGGCGCATGATTCTCGAGCTCAGGCAAGCGCCGTGCCCACCCGCAACCGCGCAGAATGTCGAGGCACCCCACCGGCGCACCCTGACGCGATCGCGACAGCCGTGTCTCATCACTCCAACTCGATCAGAGTGAAGCGGTCCTTTCCGGGCTCGTCCTTTTTTGCCGGCTGGCCGGGCTGAGAAGGCTGCGCCGGCTGCTGCGGAGGACGCTGCTGCGCAGGCGGCAGAGGAGTGGGTTGAGCGCCGCGAGACTGCGGGGCCTGCTCAGGCTGGTAGAGCGCGCGGTTGTAGATGCTCGCGGCTGCCCCCGGGACGCTTTCCCGGCGTGGTTGCGTGAGCGCACCCGGAGGCGCGGTGGGCCGGCGGTACTCGGTGATGGGCAGGACGCCGTAGCCGTCGATGCGGACCGAGATGTTCTCCCCGTCGATGAGGAACCGCTCCAGCACCGGGTCCTTGCGCGATGCCTTGAGCCGCTTGAGCATCTGCGCGAACGACTCCTCGCCCGCGCTGTCGGGTGCGAGGTCTCCCGATTCGCCCGCCCGCGAGAGCGGCAGGACGCCCTCGACCACGTACGTGTTGAGCAGCTGCGCGCAGAGGTCGACGAGCTGGTCCGGCGGCAGGGTGCGCAGGCGCGCGCGCAGCTCTTGCGCCACCTGCGCGGCGGGGTCGAGGTCGTTGCGGGGCTTCGCGTCCTCGCTCATGGCGAGAACCCCGCCGGAAAGCGGCAGCCGATGGCCACGGCGCCGCGGAAATCGGCGCCGTCCAGCGCCGCGTCGGTGAAGTCCACGCCGACCAGCGTGGCGCCCGCGAACGTCGCGCCCTGGAGGTTCGCGGACCGCAGCGAGACGTCTACCAGCCGCGCGCCGCCGAAGTCGGCCTTCTCCAAAGACGCTCCGCCCAGGCGCGAATCCAGGAACACCACCCGCACGAGCAGGGCCTGGTCGAACCGCGCGCGGTACAGCTTGGTGTCCTCGAACCTCGCCACCGCCAGCTGCGCGCCGCTGAACACGGCGTTCATCGCTTCCGATCCGTGCACCTTCGTCCGGCGCGCGGAGACCTCGCTCGCGTCGATCTCGTTCAGGTCGCAGAAGTAGAGCTCGACGCGCTCCATGCGCGCGCCGCGCAGCCGCGCCTTGCGCAAGGCGGTGTGCGCGAAGGTCGCTTCGCGGATGCGCGTGCCGGCCAGGTTGGACTGCGAGAGGTCGGTCTTCTCCACCACCACCTTGAGCCAGTCGCTGCCGCTCGCATAGACCGTGGACAGCGCGCAGTCCGCGATCCGGTCGCCGTTGAAGCCCCCTTGGTCGCGGAGGCGCTGCAGCGCCATCTGGTCCTGGTGCGCGGTGAACTCCACGCTCTCGACGGTAGCGCACGTGCCAGGGGGCGGCAAGGCGGCCCACGGACGCCGTTTGATCGACCTTCCGGCCGGATGGTACCATCCCCGTCCCCATGACTCCTTTCGAGGCCGATCCTTTCGGCTCCAAGAAGCCGGCCCCCGTGTCGCTGGCGGGGGTCCCGGCCATGGCGCTGTCCAGCCAGCCGAAGGAGGTCGCCGAGGAGGTCGCGCGTGCCGCCCAGCTCCGCCGGGTGGACAAGGACCTCGAGCACCTGATGCGGGCGCGCTACCCGCTCATCTACATCCTGAGCTCGGAGGAGAAGCGGGTCGAGGAGTCGATCCGGCGGGTGCTGCAGAGCCGCGAGCGCGACAAGGGCGTCAAGACCAAGGTGTACACCTGGAGCGTGACCGAGGGCGTGCGCCTCGGCGCGGAGGCGCAGGGCGACTCGAAGGACCCGCTCAAGGCCCTGCGCTTCGTGCTGGAAGCGAAGAAGGACGAGCGCGCCGTCTTCATCCTGCGCGACCTGCACGCCTTCACCAAGAACCCCGAGGTGGTGCGCCTCTTGCGCGACCTGGGGCGCAACCTGAAGGAGACGCTGAAGACCGCCTTCCTGATCTCGCCGGTGTTGGTCATCCCGCCGGAATGCGACAAGGAGATCGCGGTCGTCGAGTACCCTCTCCCCGAGCTGGCCGAGATCGGCACCATCCTCGACCGGGTGATGAGCATGGTGCCGAACAAGGCGCCTCCGGCGGGGCAGGAGCGCGAGCACGTGATCGAGGCGGCGCTGGGCCTCACCGCCGACGAGGCCGAGAACGTCTTCGCCAAGTCGCTGGTCCAGACCGGCACCTTCGACATCGACGTGATCCTGAGCGAGAAGGAGCGGATCGTCCGCAAGAGCGGCGTGCTGGAGTTCTTCCGCGCGCACGAGAAGATGGACGACATCGGCGGGCTCGACCAGCTCAAGACCTGGCTGAAGAAGCGCCAGGCCGCGTTCAGCGAGGAGGCGCGCAAGTTCGGGCTGCCGCGCCCCAAAGGCATCCTCATGATCGGCATCCCCGGCGGGGGGAAGTCGCTCACCGCCAAGGCCGTGGGCGCCTCCTGGCGGCTGCCTCTCTTGCGCCTCGACGTGGGCAAGGTGTTCGCCGGCATCGTCGGGTCGTCCGAGGAGAACATGCGCCGCGCCATCCAGATGGCCGAGGCGGTGGCGCCGTCGATCCTCTGGGTGGACGAGCTGGAGAAGGGCTTCTCCGGCACCGGCTCCTCGAATCAGTCCGACGCCGGCACCGCCGCGCGGGTGTTCGGCAGCTTCATCACCTGGCTGCAGGAGAAGACCAGCCCGGTGTTCGTCATCGCCACCGCCAACAACGTGGACGAGCTGCCGCCCGAGATGATGCGCAAGGGCCGCTTCGACGAGATCTTCTTCGTCGACTTGCCCGCGATCCGTCGCAGTTCGACCTGGACCGGATCGCCGAGAAGTCGGAGGGCTTCACCGGCGCCGAGATCGAGCAGGCGGTGGTGAGCGCGTTGTTCGACGAGTATGACCGCCACGGCTCCGCCGGCATCCTGACCACCGAAGGCGTGCTGCACTCCATCTCCGAGACGGTGCCGCTCTCGCGCACGATGAAGGAGAAGGTCGCCGCGTTGCGGACCTGGTGCCGCACGCGCGCGCGTCCGGCCTCGTCGGACTACCACCGCGAAGAGCAGGCCGGGTCGCGAAAGCTGGACCTCGACGCCGCGGGGGGGAAGGCGCCGTGAGCCACTTCACCCAGGTGGAGACGAAGATCAACGATCTCGCCTGCCTGAAGCTAGCGCTCGCGGACTTGAACGTCGAGCTCGAGGAAGCCACCGCGGACCAGTTGGTCAAGGTGCGCGGGTGGAAGGGGTCGACCCTGACCGCCGAGGCGAAGATCAAGGCGTCGAAGAGCTACGACATCGGCCTGCAGCTCACCGAGGAAGGCACCTACAAGCTGGTCGCCGACTGGTGGGGCATCGAGGAAGAGACCAACGAGACGCAGGAGAAGATCACCCAGCGCATCGTCCAGCGGTACGCGTACCACAAGGTGAAGAAGGAAGTGGCCGCGCAGGGCTTCACCATGGACGAGGAGCAGGTCCAGGCGGACGGCACCATCCAACTCGGCGTCTCCAAGTGGTGAGGCCCTGATGGCGGAGAAGCAGAAGATGGAGATCACCATCCTTCCCAACGGGGAGGTGTCCATCAAGGTGCTCTGCGTACCCGGTCCCTCGTGTGAGCAGGTCTCGGCGGCGCTGGAAGAGTCGCTGGGCAAGGTCAAGGCGCGGGAGCACACCGCGGAGTACTACCAGGAGCCGCTCGACACGACCGAGATCACCCAGAAGAGCGGCACGTAGCGAAAACGCATGGTGCGGCTGACCCATCTCTCCGGAAGCCTCCAGGGCACATCGTCGATGTCGCCAAAGGCGGTGATCCGGATCGGCCGCGGGGCCGCCTGCGACGTCCGATTCGACCCGCAGGTCGACACGCGCGTCTCCGCGTACCACGCCGAGATCCGCTTCTCGGACGGTCACTACGTGATCGTGGACGTGGGCTCCTCGAACGGCACGCTGCTCAACGGCAAGATGATCAAGCAGCACCGGCTCCGCTCCGGCGACAAGCTGCGCTTCGGCGCCCAGGGCGGGCCGGAGGTGCGCTTCGACATCGACGACTCGATGGCGGCGGTGCGGGCGTACTCGAACGGGGGGATGGCGGCGCCCCAGGCCTTCGCTGCCTCGATGGCGGCGCCGGCCCCGCGCCTGCAGCCGCCCATGGCGCCTCCGCAGATGGCCGCGCGGCCGGCGGTCCCCGACAAGGATGCCTCGGCGCTGGCGGCCGAGGCGCAGCAGAAGATCGCCATGGCGCGGGCGATGAGCGGCGCGGAGTCGAGCGGCCAGACCATGTTCATCATGGCCGACACGCTCAAGCAGGTGGAGGCGACCACCGAGCGCAAGGCCGGCAAGCACTGGAAGAAGATCGTCGGCGGGGTGCTGGCCGCCGCGTTCGTCGGCTTCGGCGTGATGGGCGTGGTGATCTGGCAGCAGAACCAGCAGATCGAGGCAATCACCCGCAAGAAGGAGAGCGCCGACAAGGAGATCCAGAGGATCCAGCTGCAGATGCAGCTCGAGACGGATCCGGAGCGCCTGCAAGGGTTGGAGGAGCGGCTGCAGATGCTCACCGGCAAGGCGCAGGCGGCCATCGGCGAGATGGAGCAGAAGGACAAGTCGCGCGCCGCGGAGATGGCCGCCGGCGGCGACGAGTTGGACCGGGAGATCCGGCGCATCCTGCGCAAGTTCGACGCCGACACCTACGTGGTGCCGCCCATCTTCAAGGAGCGGCTCAAGTTCCACATCCAGCAGACGATGCAGCGGAGCAACACCCGGACGGTCGTCTACAAGCGCAAGAAGCAGTACTGGCCGATCATCGTGAAGGAATTCTCCGCTCTGGGCCTGCCCGAGGAGATGGGATACGTGGCCTGGGTCGAGTCCCAGTTCGACCCGTATGCGGAGAGCCCCGCGCACGCCCGGGGGATGTGGCAGTTCATGGATTTCCGCGCCCGCGAGATGGGCCTGCGGGTCGACTCCAAGGTGGACGAGCGCACCGACGTGGTGAAGTCGACCCGCGCCGCCGCCAAGTACCTCGCCAATCTGTTGTCGGACTTCGGCAGCGACTCGTTCATGCTCGCCATCGCCAGCTACAACAAGGGCGAGAACGGCATGCGCCGCGTGCTGCACCGCCTTGCCGAGGAGCCGGGCGGCTTCCGCAAGGAGAAGCGCGACTTCTGGCACCTCTACCGACTGAAGAAGCTGCCCGAGGAGACGCTGGAGTACGTCCCACAGATCCTCGCGGCCGCCATCATCAGCAACAACCCGCAGAAATACGGCCTGGATTAGCCAACCGGAAAGGACTTCGCCGATGAAGATCGTCTACCGAGCATTGACCGCGCTCGCCCTCGCCGGACTCTGCGGCTGCCACGCCCGCGTCCCTCTCATCGGCACCGCCCCCGAGTACCACTTCCGCCAGCAGTCGCAGGAGGGCCAGCTGGGCAAGAAGATGGACGTGCAGCTTTCGGACGAGGGCGAGTTCTACGCCGGCGGCCTCCGCTACGAGGTGCCCGCGAACGGAGGCCTCATCGCCACCGCCAAGCCGGTGAACACGTCGGTGCCCATCACCATCAGCCTGTACACGGACGGCGGCGGCAACGAGCCCATCGCCAAGGGAGAGCCGGGCAAGAAGATGGAAGCGACCGACATCACGCCCGGCACGTACTTCGTGGTGGTCTCGGAGCCGTGGAAGGACGCGGTCAAGACGCGCGTAGCCGTGATGACTGTGTTCAAGCCGCAGGATCCCGAGCTGGCCAACGGGCCCTACAAGACGCAGGCGGGAGCGCGCGACCTGTCGCCGACCGGCACCGTCTCGGACGTGGTGGACTACTCGAGGATGAAGCGGACGCAGTTCTGGAAGGTGTCCATCGCGGCGGGGGGCCTCAGCCTCAAGTTCAACCCGGGCGACGCGAACCTGACCGCGGAGCTGATCCCGCCGTCGGGGGCGCCGGAGAAGATCGATCCCACGGTTGGCCTGAAGAAGGACAAGCTGACTGGCGGCGACTACTACGTGAAGGTGTACGCCAACGAGCCGGGAGACGCGGGCAAGTACGAGCTGACCAGCACCTTCGTGCAGGGCGACATCTGCGAGAACGGCGGCCCCGCGTGCGAGATCGCCGGCGCCGAGGAGCTGAAGCTGCCGCAGGACTCGAAGACCTCCGACGTCGATTTCAACAAGGCCAAGGCGAATCACTTCTACAAGGCCAGCTTGAAGGAGAAGGGGCGGCTCACGATCGTCTTCAAGGTGCTGCAGCCCACCCGCGGCTCCAAGGTGCAGGCCCTGTTCAAGAAGAATGCGGACGACGAGGGCGACCGCATCACAGGCACCTCGGTGACCAAGGACGTCGACGCTCCCGGCGACTACTTCATCCAGGTCTCCGCGCCCGAGCCGGGAGTGCAGGCCAAGTACGCGCTGCAGACCATCTGGCAGCCGGCCAACTTCATCAGCGCCGAGGTGCTGGAGATCCAGAAGGCGGGCGGATGCATGCTGACCGTCTCGGCGGGCAGCAACCACGGCGTGCGCGCGGGCGCCGCCTGCACCGTGGTGGCGGGGGCGAATCCGGCGCCGATCGACTCCTGCGTGGTGGACCAGGCCTTCCCGAACCTCTCCAAGGTGCGCCCCAGCGGGAGCTGCTCGAAGATTCCCACGCAGAACGTGAAGGTCCAGATCTCCCAATAGTTCGAGGGGGAGGGGCAGTGCCGGGGCCGGGCAGCGGATCCCGCGCTGCCCGGCCCTGATCTTGAAGCGGAGCGACGCTACATCTTCGCCTTGAGCGTCAGCACCATCGTGTGCCCGGCGGTATCGTCCCTGAAGTCGATCTTCCCGCCGCACCGGTCCACCGCGAATCCCCGCACCAGGCGCGCCTGCGGATCGGCCGGCTCGCGGTAGCGCTCCTTCAGCTTCCCGTCGACCCCGCTCACCGTGGCTGTGATGGTGAGGCCGTCGGTATCGATCTTGATCGCGGGGCTCTTGCCTTCCTCGGGGTGCTCCTTCGCCTCGCGCAGCAGAGCGAAGGCCCAGAGGACTGCCTCGTCCTTGTCCGCTTCGACCGGCGGCAGCACCGCCTCGATCTTCACCGGCACGTCGGACTGCGGGTCCACTGCGTGGAAGAGCCCCTGCGCCTTGGCGAAGGCGGCGTCCATCTCGATGCCGCGGACCTCCTCCTTCTTGAAGGCGTCGGAATAGTCGAGGATGAGCTTCTTCGCCTTGACGATGCTCTCCGCGTTCTCCTCGGAGATGCCCTGCATGTTCTTGACGATCACGTCGGGTTGGGTCTGGTCGATCAGCTCGACCAGCATCTGCTGCTGCTGGGGCTCGAGCCGGGTGTAGTCGACCTTGCGCACCGCGTTCGCCAAAAGCCCGCAGTCCTCGACGTAGCCGCGCAAGAGCTCCGAGTTGCGCCGCAAGAGCGAGACGGAGTTGTTCACCCCGTCCAGCATCTGCAGCACCAACGAGCCGTGCAGCTGCGCGCGAGACTCGACCAGCCGGACCTGCGATTCGTCGACCCCTCCCGCGCCGCCGCTCTTCGCCGCCTGTTCCCGGGCCTGGGTCAGCTCCGCCGTCGTCTTGGCGGCCTGCTTGCGCAGATCCCCCAGCTCCTCCGACGCGGACTTGTAGCGGGCCTCCCAGTCGGACCCCAGCTCGGAGCTGGTCTGCGCCATCCGCGCGTCGGCCTCCAGCGACTCGACCCGCGCCTTCAGCTCGTCGCGCTCGCGGACGATGTCGTCGTAGGTGCCGCGGATCTTCGCCAGCTGCGCCTCCAGCGCCGCCGCCCGCTCGGCCGCGTCGGCCGCCTCCTTGGCGCGAGCGTCCCGGTCCGCCTTCAGCATCGCCTGCTGCTTCTCGAAGCTGTCCCGGTCGCCCGACCGGCGCAGCATCTCGGAGAGCTGCCCCTCCACCTTCATCCGCGCGTCGACCGCGTCGGTGACCTTCGCTTCCATCTCCTCGATCTGCTTGCCCAGGTCCTTCTTCTCGCTCTCCATCGCGTCGAGCTTGCCGCCCAGCACGCTGGCCGCGTCCTTCGCCTTGGCCACCTCGCCCTCGAGCTGGGCGATGCGGTCCTGCATGGCCTTGGTGGCGCGCTCCTGCTCCTCGACCGCCGCGGCGGCCTCGTCCGCTCCGCCCACCCTGGCGATGATGAGCCGCGCCTTGGCGAGCTCCTGGACCAGCTCGCCCCGCTCCTTGCCCAGCTGGGCCAGCTGCGCGTTCTTTGCCTTCAGCTTGTCGTTCAGCTCCTTCTCCTTGCCCGCCGCGGCGTTGGCGGAATCCTTGAGCGCCTTCGCCTGCTCCTGCAGCTCCTGCACCTTCGCGTCGCGCCCCTTGATCTCCGCCTGGATCTCGTCCTCGCGCTCGGAGAGCATCTTGATCAGGTCGTCCTTCTCCTTCAGCTGCCGGGCCACGGTGTCGCTCTCGGCGCCGCGGATCGCGACCCGGTGCTCCAGCTCCTTGATCTGGCGCTGCAGCGTCTCCGTCTCGCGGCGGCGGTCCGCGTCGATGGCTTGCTCCATCCGCTTGCGCTCGCGCTCCAGCTCGGCCGGCGAGTAGTACGTCTCCTTCTCGTCCAGGTCCTTGCGCAGCTTCTTCAGCTCCTCGTCCTTCTGCTTGAGGAGCCCGCGCAGCTTCTCCGCGTCCGCCCGGGCGCCCGCGGCCGCGTCGTGCGCCACCTGCTCCTGCACCTTCACCATCTGCGCCTTGAGCTTGCGGTTCTCCTCCTCGAAGAAGGCCACCTTTCCGCGCAGGGTGGCGATCTCCACCTCGTCCTGCGTTTTCACCTCGGCGCGCAGGGCGAGCTGGGCCGGGCGGCGCGGCTGGTCGGTGACGATGACGCCCTCGACGGGCTCCTCGAGTGTCGGGGTGCGAGCCGAGACGCGCGGCGGGGCGGCCGCGGGGCGCGACGGAGCGGCGGCGCCCCGGCCAGCGCCAGCGCCTCGTCCGGCTGCGGCCGGCGGAGCGGCGCGCGGCTTGGGCTGGTCGGCGACGAACTGCGCCTTGGTCATCCCGAAGGTGATGGTGTCGCCGTCCGCGAGCTGCTCGCGGTCGACGTCGCGGTCGTTGACGAAGGTGCCGTTGGTCGACCCCAGGTCCATCACGAAGAACACGCCGTCCTCGCACCAGATCTTCGCGTGCTTGGAAGACACGCCGGCGTCGCCGATCTTGATGTTGCAGCTCGACCCGCGGCCGACCGTCTGGGGGTCGGGGATGAGCTCGATCTCCTGGCCTTCCAGGGACCCGTTGAGCACGCGCAGCGTGGCCATGAATGTTCCTTCGTTAGGCCGGGCCGCTTTGAGTGTCGCGCTGCGGCGCCCGGCCGCGGGCCGAGCGTAGCGGTGGTGTCACTTGGGGTCAACGGTCAGCAGGAGCGCCTGGACGGATGCCGCGAAATCCGATAAACTCATCAGGTCCCGGAGCGCGGGCGCCTTCGCGGCCGCCGCGGAGGCCGGCGGGTTTCCCGCCGGCCGGGCGGAGCCCGAAGGGCGGAGCGTTGGAGACGAGGTGGTCCGTGGCGAACCCCGACGCGCACCTGGTCCCGGACTGCAAGGTCAGCGTCGGCGGGAAGAAGCTGGAAGGCGAGCAGGACGCTCGGCTCACCAAGGTCGAGGTGGACCTGGACGTCGACCTGTTCGGGCAGTGCGCCCTGGTCTTCAACGATCCCAAGCTCGCCTTGATCAACGGCCCGGACTTCAAGGCGGGTGCGCAGGTCAAGGTCGAGATCGGCCACGGCTCCAAGCTGGGCAAGGTCTTCGAAGGCGAGGTGGTCGCGCTGGAGCCGCAGTTCCGCCGCGACCTGCCGCCCTCCTTGCGCGTGGTCTGCCAGGAATCGATCCACAGGCTGGCGCTGAAGACGGCCACCCGGGCGCTGATGGAGGTCGACAGCAAGGAGATCGCCAGCAAGATCGCCCAGGAGCATGGGCTCACCGCCCAGGCGCCTTCCGGCACCAAGGAGCACGTGCTCCAGGCCAACGTGTCCGACTCGACGCTCTTGCGCAGGGTCGCGGCCACCGCCGGCAACCACCTGCGCATCGAGGGCAAGAAGCTGGTGATCGGGCCGCCTCCCAAGGGCGAGGAGATCACCGTCGCGCCGGGGAACGGCCTCAAGAAGATGCGGGTCCGGATCAAGGCCGCGGGCCAGATCGGCGAGGTCTCCGTCCACGGCTGGGATCCGAAGGCGAAGAAGGAGATCGTCGGGAAGGCGAAGGGCGAGGGCGTGACTGGCGAAGGCAGCAAGAAGCACGGCGGAGGCGCCACCATCGCGTTCGCCGACCACGAGCTCCTCCCGGCGGATGTGGCCACCGCCGAGGCGATGGCCAAAGGGCGCATGCGCAAGCTGGCCGAGGCGTTCGTGACCGCGCAGGTGGAGATGATCGGCAATCCCGACGTCCAGCCCGGGGCGGTGATCACCTTCGACAAGATGGGCGAGAAGCTCGACGGCAAGTACCGCGTCGAGAAGGCGCACCACGATTTCGGCAAGCACGGCTACTTCGTGAAGTTCGACGCGGTCTGGGTCGGCAAGAAGAAGGCTCCCGGCGCGCAGCCGGCCCCGCCGGCGGAGAAGCCTCCGCCCAAGTCGGCCGAGGACGCCCTCTCCTGGATCGCCCTCGAGGTCGTCGACGATCAGGGCAAGCCGATCCCCGACTTGCGCTACGAGATGATCGCGCCCGGCGGCCGGCGCATCACCGGCAAGCTGGGCCAGGATGGCAAGGCCCGCATCGAGGCCGTCAAGAAGGGCAGTTGCAAGGTCCAGTTCCCCGAGCTGCCGGACGATTCCTGGAAGCCGGCCTGACGAGGGCTTGATGCCAGCTGGAAAGGTCGCTCCCGCCGCGAAGAACAAGCTGGTGGTCCGCGTGCAGCGGCGGATCGTGGTCGAGCTGGGCGACCGGGACGCGGTGTTCGCCGCGGCGAACACGGTGCAGGGCAAGCAACAACGCCTGCAGGCGCTCGGGTACTACTACGAGCCATTGACGGCAGCTGTCGCGAACACGCGGACCGAGGCGTACGAGCGTTGCCTGGAGAGCTGGAGGAAGCGGCGCGAGCAGAAGACCGGACGCAAGATCAAGCTGGTCGCCGAGATCGCCAAGGAGCTGTCCATCCACGTGCGCGAGTTCGTGCTCGACAAGGGCAAGCTGCCCGCCGTGCGCGGCGAGCGGCGTGTCCGGGTGCCCGGCGCGCTCACCTTCGGCACGACCAGCGACCTGGGCGCCGGCGGAGCGGCGGACGGCACCCCGCTCGCGTCAATCCGCTTCAACGACGAGAACGCGCTCTGGACGGCCAATCCGACGCTCGGGAACATTCCGCTCCTCGTGACCGTGGAGAAGAGGGTGCGCGGGCGCTGGCAGCCGGCCGACGCCGAATCCGTCCACTTCCAGCTCATCCCGCCGTTCCACGATGACGCGGCCCACGAGCTGGACGACGTGAACGCGCTCCGCAATACCTCCATCCGGCCGCCCACTCCGCCGGGGCGGGGCAACCCCGCGGTGGCGCCGGGCGCGGCGGTCGCGGCCGGGCCGCGGCAGTTCATCACCAATGAGATGAACACGAACTTCAATGCCGCGGACCCGCAGCGTTACAACGCGCACCAGTCGCGCGGGGGCAAGCGCGGGCTCCCGGTGCTCGGCAACATCTTCGCCGCGCTGCCGGCGGCAGGTTTTCCCGGGATGGCGGCGCCAGCGGCCTCGCCCGCGCCTCGCACCGACGCGGTGTTCGTCCAGACCAACCCGCAAGGAAAGGCGGGGGTTCTCTTCACGCCGTCGCGCATGGGCGGCGATCGGTACAGGATGCGCATCTTCCTCGATCCGAACGGAGGGCTGCCTTCGAACGGGACCGAACCGGACGCGGTCGCGCACGAGACCGGGCGCTTCGTGGTCTGGAAGCACGTGCTGTGGTGGAACTACCTGCCGAAGCCGCCGCCTTCGTTCCCGGCGCTCAACTCGGTCAAAGGCGTGCAGGCGCGGCTCGCGGTGCTCGGCTACGACACCGGGGCGATCGACGGTGTCGACGGGCCCACCACTCAGGCGGCCATCCAGGCCTTCCAGAACAACAACACCGCTGCACTAGCCGTGAACGGCAGCTGGCAAGACGCGCCCACGCGCGCCCTGCTGAACACGACCGTGACCCAGTACATCAGCGGCGGCGGACCGACCTACAGGTTCGGATTCGGGCCGAACGTGGGCCCCTTCAACTACCTCCACGCAGACCAGCAGTTCCGCTGGATGTACACCGAGCTGGAGCTGAACCCGGCGGTCCGCGCAAACCCGAAGCCCACCCCCGCGCTGTACCAGGCCGCGCTCCGCTGGGCCATCTCGCAGGTGCAACCGTCGTTCCCCACCGTCGACCTCACCTCGATGTTCTCCGACGAGTACGAGACTCCGTTCCTGTTCGAGATCCGCCATCCAATCCACTACAGCCGCATCATCAATCCAGCGAACTTCGGCCCGTTCGCATCGGGTCCCAGTCCTGGCCCAGGGCTCCCGGGGCCGTATACTACGTACTGGCAATCGGCCGCATTCGCGATCTACGGCCGACTCCCCAATCGCGACATCTGCCTGCTGAACCTGTTTCTGCGCTTCATCGCAGGCGGAGCCACCTCCCGAAGGGCGCCGGGACCGAATCTGACGCCCCTCTCTTGCCCTGGGGTTACCGTGGTAGCCGCCATGGCAGCTTCCCGGCTCTTCCGGCCGCCCAGCGAGGGCGGACAGGTGCAAATCCAGATCGGCGCCTTCAACGGATGCAGGGCGAGCGGGATTGCCACCAAGGAGCGCGGCGCGACTGTCTACGGCGGGGTGAACTACTACACGAACTGGAGCTGGGTCTACGCCCCCGACGGCTACACGAAGAACGCGCTGCACGAGTTCGGCCACACTCTCTACATGCGGCACCAGTTCACCGGCCCCAACTACCTGCATCCGAGCAACTTCCGCGAGGACCACGACTCCAGGAGGACCGTGAACCCGGCCACGGCGGGCGCCGTGTACGATCGGTGCCTCATGGGCTACCTGGACTGCGAAGGCGAGTTCTGCGGAAAGTGCCATCTCAAGCTGCGCGGCTGGGACATCTCCCAGATGCCGACATGACGGCGAACGGTCTCGAGATCGAGGCGCGGCTCTCGCGGCCTCGGTTCGCTCTCAAGGAGCGCGTCGGGCTCACGCTCACGGTGACGAATCGGCGTAGCGAGATGGTGCACGTCCCGCACCCGATCCACAGCACCGCGCTCCACCTGGTCCTTCGCGGACCCGACGGATCTGAGCAGGTGGTGACGCCGGGAGCGGTCGTCGAGCCAGGGACCTCGCCGCAAATCGTGTACCCCGGGCTTCCCCCAGGGCGAAACTGGGTCGAGGACTTCGACGCCTCGGAGTATCTGCAGCTGGACCGGCCCGGGGAGTACGCGCTGACGCTCGAGTACGAGTGGGCCGAGGACGGACGCTGGAAGTCGGAGCCGCTGCCGCTGACGGTCGCGCCGGCCGCGGGCACCGCCTGGGTAGCAGCGCCGCCGGAAGCTGCGCGGCTCGGGTGGCCCTGCGTGCTCTGGGTCGAGCGCGAGGGAGAACGAGGTCGCTTCCTGTTCTGGACCGGCGTCGAGCCGCCGCTGCGGGGCGCCGTGCAGGTCGCCGAAGGGAGTCACGAGGCCCGTCCCGTGCTGTCGGCGACCGAGCCGGGCAAGACGTGGACCGAGACCTGGGCCGCGTGGGTGCAGGGAGGCGAGCTATACCGGACCTACTTCGGACAGGGCCTCTTCCCGCACCTTCCCCCGGAGCGCGTGCCGCTCGAGGGCGCGCAGCCGATTCGGGTGGTGGAACCGCTGCTGGCGGAGTTCTCGCCCAGCGCACGGCCGCGGTGCACGGCCGGGGTGCTCGACGCGAAGGCGTTGCACCTCGTCGAGCTGGGTCCAGACGGTTCCGCGGCCGCACGCGGAAAGGTGGTGCTGCCTGGCCGGCCCGAGGCAGCTTGGGCCACGCACCAGGCCAAGCGCGGGCGCGCATTCGCCTTCGCGCTCCAACGCGGCGAGAACATCGCGGTCGCGGCGGTGCGCGCTCCCTACGGACGGCCACCCGGCGCCCTCGAGCAGTGGCTCGAAGTGGCCGGCCGGTTCCTGGGCGGCGACGTGCGCGCGAGCGCCGACGGCACGCAGACCTTCGCGGGTGTGCTGGCAGCGCGGCAACAGGCGTGGGCGCGGCTCACGTTCCGCGCGCCGGAGCCGGGAAAGCAGGCCGAGCCCTCCCTGGCCGCCATCGACTTCGGCGCCGATGCGCGGATCCGCCGCGTTCGGCTCGGTCCGGACGGTCAGATGCATCTGCTGGTCGAGCATGCGGAGACGCTGCACTACGTGCCGCCGGGCTCGGCCAAGCCGAGCTGGAGCGATTCCCGCCTGGGCCGGCACGCGCGCTTCGTCGATCTGGCGCTGCCGCCCGGAATTCCACCGGCGCTGGTCGTCTACGACGACGAACGTGGACCCTCCCTCCTCCCCTTGCGCTGAAAACGACGATGCCCTGGCACACCATCAAGCCCGGCGAATGGATGCGGCAGATCGCCCATGACCATGGGTTCACCGACTGGGAGGCCATCTTCCAGCTCCCGGAGAACCAGCCGCTCCGGGACGCCAAGCGGGACCCCAACCAGCTGCTGCCCGGCGAGCGCGTCTTCCTGCCCGATCGCAAGCGCAAGACGGCCGAGGTGGCCGCGGGAGCGTCGCACAAGTTCGTCGCCAAGCGGCCGGTGCAGCAGATCTCCATCCAGGTCCACGACGAGCAGGGAAAGCCGCTCAAATCGAAGCCGTACAAGGTGCATCTGGCCGGCAAGGTCTTGAAGGGAACCAGCGACGGGGACGGCGTGGTGACCATCGATCTGCCACCCAACGTGCGCGAGGCCACCCTGGAGATCGACGATCTGGAGCTCGATCTCCTCCCGGGCCACCTCGACCCCGTGGAGGCGGAGTCGGGCGTCCGGGCGCGATTGCAAAATCTCGGGTTCGACGCCGGCGAGGATCCTGAAAAGCTGCGCAGTGCTTTGCAGCGATTCCAGCAGGTGCAGGGGCTCGAGGTGACCGGCCAGGCGGATGACGCAACCCGCAAGAAGCTGGTGGAGCAGCATGGTTGCTGAGCCAGTTCCCGGCACCGCCGCCGCAAAGGTCCTGCGCTACCGAAGGGCGGGGGCGCCTTGACCCCACGAAAGACCGCGAGATACGCTTTGAAAACACCATTCGCGCAGCCGCGCGGAGCCCGCATCCAATCCGATGGCTAATCCGCAGCCGCAGCAACTCCAGGTCGGCAGCTATTACGGCAAGTATTTCCTGCTGAAGAAGCTGGCGGCCGGCGGCATGGGCGAGATCTTCCTCGCCAAGCAGCAGGGGCCCGCCGGCTTCGAGAAGATCCTGGTGGTCAAGAAGGTCCTCCCGCACCTGACCGAGAACAAGGAGTTCGTCGAGCTGTTCCTGGGCGAGGCGCGCCTGGCGGCCCGGATGAACCACCGCAACATCGTGCAGGTCTTCGAGCTGGGCGAGTACGAGCGCAGCTACTTCATCGCCATGGAGTACGTCTCCGGCCGCACGCTGCGCGACCTGATCGATTCCGCCGCGAAGAAGAGGGAGAAGCTCCCCGCCGAGGTGTGCCGTACCGTCGCCGAGCAGATCTGCGACGGAGCCAGCTACGCGCACAACCTGACCGACGTCAACGGACGCTCCCTGAACATCATCCACCGCGACCTGAACCCGCAGAACGTGCTGCTCAGCTACACCGGCGAGGTGAAGATCATCGACTTCGGCATCGCCAAGTCGGAGATGAGCACGGTCAAGACCGAAGCGGGGATGATCAAGGGCAAGTTCGTCTACATGAGCCCGGAGCAGTCGCTGGCGAAGAAGCTCGACAAGCGCTCCGACATCTAGTACGACGCCGCGTACGCCCAGTTCGATCCCATCATCGCCAAGGCGCTGGCCAAGGACCGCGACCGCCGCTACCCGGACGCCGCCGAGATGCTCGACGACTTGCGGCGCATCGTGGTGCCGCGCGCCCCCGAGCGGGTGAGCCAGCTGATGGGCCGGCTCTTCCGGCAGCAGCTCGAGGAGGAGCAGAGGATCCTGCTCGACACCGACAGCGGGCGGGCTTCCGGGATGGCGCGGCCCTCCTCCGGGCGCACGCCCTCCCGCGCCGCGCCGACTCCGGTGGCGAAGTCGGAGGCCGAAGGCGGGACGCTGATCCTCAACCCGTCGGCCGCCGCGGCGGCGAAGAAGCCCTCCACGCCGGCGCAGCCTTCCGTTCCGGCGGGGGCGAAGAGGCCGACGACGCCGCCGCGAGCGGTGGCCGCGCCGAAGCCGGGCGTTCCCCAGCGGCCGGTGGGCGCGTCGGACACGCTGCTCGACGCGGGCGTATCCCCGCTCTCCGCGGACGACGACGTGCCGGGCGGCACCGCCATGCTCCGGCCGGGGCAGCCCCTGCCCATGCCGCCTTTGCGCAGGGGCCCGCCGTCGACGGACACGATGCCGGACGTTCCCGAGGTGACCGAGCCGGCGCTGGCGGTGGAGGGCGAAGGAAAGACGGCGTTCCTCGGCACCGCTCCCGCCCGGGCCGCGCGCAAGCCCCCGCCGCAGCCTTCGTCCAACGGGGGCGGCACCAGCATCCTCACCCCGGAGGAATCGGAGGCGGCGGCGCGCGAGGCGATGGCCAAGCTCCAGCAGGCGCAGCAGCAGGTGGTGCGCACCCGGACGCGCCCGCAGGCGGGGGCGGGACCGGCCAGGAAGCACAGCGGCAGAACGCTCTGGTTCGCCCTGGCCGGCGGCGCGCTCTGCGCTGTGGGCGGCATCGTGGCGCTGATTATCTGGCTCCTGTCGGACGAGCCCGTCGCGCCGCATCCGCGCCGCGCCACCGCGGCCATCGTCGAGGCGCAGAAGGACGAGTCGGCCCCCGCCGAGGCTGGGGGGGCCGCGGAGCGCAAGCGGCGGCCCGAGGAGACCCGCGAGCAGAAGAGGCCGGCGCCCAAGCCCGCTCCCGTCCAGAAGGCCGAGCCCGCCCCGCGCAAGATCGGCTCCGGCAAGCTGTACGGCACCCTGACCGTCAACCCCCAGGGTGGGGCCCTGATCACCTTCGCCGGAACCGCGCAGCCCAGGCAGATCGGCGCCCACAACCTGCCCGTGACCGGCGACAGCGGCACCGTGGAGGTGGGCGACTCGAACACGCCTTACAGGGTCCAGCTCGAGTACGTCCGCTCGGGCAGCGCGCTCAACGTCAAGGTGAGCACCTCCCCCTGGTCCATCGTCTGGGTGGACGGCACTTCCCGCGGCCGCGCCCCCGTCTCCGGAGTCAAGCTCGAGCCCCGCCAGACCCTCCTCGAGCTGAAAAAGCCCGGCGAAGACTCGGGCATGTCCGTCAAGCTCCAATACCGCCCCAACTAACCCGACCGTTCCGAAGACCGTTTCACGCAGAGGTCGCGGAGGAGGGGGAGGGCGCAGAGGTGCGGTTGGGCTTTCGTCTAACCAACGTCTCCTCCGCGCCCTTGTTCTTGCTCCTCCGCGCCCTCTGCGTGAAACGAAGCCCATGCGCGGGCGTCGAGCGCAGGGAGGGCCTACTTGATCGGGGAGCGGGTGACGGACTAAGCTCGCGCTCCTCCCGAGAGCGTGACTGTCGAGGGTCAGCCACAAAGGCTGAGATAGTGGGGGTACGTCGAAATGCCGGAGAGCCCGGAGGACCGCCTGAGCGAGCTGGAGTCGCTCTGGTACGAGGTCGCCCAAGCGATCGCCGCCGGCCGCACGCAGGGGCTGGTGTGCCCCGAATGCCAGTTTTCCGAAGGCCTGGTGGTGGAGGAGCAGTCGGGGCGTACCACCGTGCGGTGCCCGAGTTGCAAGCGCGTCGTCGAGGTGGGGATCGCCACCGCGTAGCGGGCGGCTTGAGGGGAACAGGGCATGAGCAACTTCCTCGGCGTGGGCTTCAGGTTCCCCTTCTCGGTCGGGCCCACGGGGGCCATCCAGCTCTCCAAGTACGAGCAGAACATCGAGGAGTCGGTGCGCATCGTCATCGGCACCGCCCTGGGCGAGCGGCAGATGCGGCCCGACTGGGGATGCCGGATCCACGACTACGTCTTCGCGCCGAACAACACCACCACGCAGACCCTGGTCGGGCACCACGTCGAAGAGGCGCTGGCCAAGCTCGAGCACCGCATCCGCGGCATCCAGGTGGAGGCGCTCCCCGACCCCGACTCGGCCGAACGGATCCTGGTGGACGTGCGCTACGAGATCCGCGCGACGAACAGCATCCACAACCTGGTCTTCCCGTTCTACCTGACCGGCAGCTAGAGGCGAGGTTTTCGCCCATGTCCCTCCCCGTTCCGAACCTGGACGACCGGTCCTGGAAGCAGATCGTCGACGAGGCGATCCGGCTCATCCCGCGCTACTGCCCGGAATGGACCAACCACAACGCCTCCGACCCCGGGGTCACCCTGCTCGAGCTGTACGGGTGGATGACCGAGATGGTCATCTACCGGCTCAACAAGGTCCCGGAGAAGAACTTCCTCACCTTCCTCGACCTCATCGGGGTGCGGCTGAAGCCTCCCGAGCCCGCCCAGGTGGTGCTGGAGTTCACCCCCGCCGAGGGCATCGAGGGGGAGCTTTTGGTTCGCAAAGGGACCCAGGTCGCCACGCTGCAGGCGGCCGGAACGGATCCGGTGACGTTCGAGACGCTGCGCGACCTGGCGCTGATTCCCGTGCACGTGGTGCGCGCCGTCTCGAGCCACCGGGGTACCGTCGCGGATCACACTCCGGCGCTCGCCTCCGGGGAAGCGAAGGAGCCGCTCTTCACCGGCGTGCAGGAGGTGGAGCGCTTCCTCTACGTGGGCGACGACCGCCTCTCGGCATTCAACGAGGAGAGCGCGGTCGACCTCTTCTTCGAGGCCATGCCGGGGTCGAGCGGGCCGCGCATCCCCACCATCACCGAGTGGCAGTACTTCGACGGCAAGCGCTGGCGGGAGATGACGCTCAACCGCAACGAGAGCGACCAGCGCCGCCTGGCCTTCGGCCGGCACGTGGGGATCGAGAAGCAGATCGTCAACAACGTCGAGACCTATTGGATCCGGGGCAAGCTCGCCGAGCCGCTCAAGGATCCCCGCCAGGTGATGCTGGACAGCATCTCGCTGCGCATCGAGATCCTGGGCGAGGGCATGGCGCCCGAGTCGGCGTTCGTCAACATCGGCAGCTACATCTTCCTGCAAGTGGACCAGGGGAAGAGCTTCCACCCCTTCGGCGAGGAGCCGAAGTTCGACTGCGCGCTCTACGTCGGCCACAAGGAGCTGTTCGCCGCGCCCGAGGCGCGCATCAAGATCGAGGCCTCGCTGGTCGAACCCTCGGTGGTGATGAGCCCCGAGGCCAGCCCGGATCTGCTGGTCCACTGGGAGTACTGGAATGGCCGCAAGTGGGCCGAGCTGGGCCGCACCGGCGGCATGGGCGTCTCGGGGCCCCAGGGAAGCTTCAACTTCCTCGATTCGACCGGCGCCTTCACCCGCAACGGCGCGGTGCAGTTCGATCGCCCGCAGGACATGGTGGAGACCGAGGTGGGCGGCCAGAAGAACCTCTGGATCCGCGCCCGGATCAACTCCGGCAACTACGGCGCGCCGGGCAGCTACGAGCTGATCGGCCAGAACTGGGTGTTCAAGGAGGATCGGCCGCTGCGGCCGCCTTGCCTCAAGTCCCTGGTGTTCAAGTACGTGCGCGAGCCGAAGCCGGTGCAGTACTGCCAGAGCTACAACGACTTCCAGTTCCGCGACCACACCGACGACCTCAACACCCCGTACGTCTACTTCCAGCCCTTCCTCCCCGATCAGGACGAGACGCCCGCCTTCTACCTCGGCTTCGATCAGAAGTTCCCCGAGCGCAGCATCCACCTCTATTTCGAGCTGGACGACTCCGAGGCCGCAGGCGGGGGCGCGCAGCTGGGCGGACCGCCGCCGGGCGCCGCCGAGGAAGACACGGTCCTCAAGGGGCCGCGCGTCGTCTGGGAATTCTGGGACGGGAACCGCTGGGCCGACCTGCTCCCCGAGGACCTGACCTACGGGTTCACCCGCTCTGGCTACGTGAGCTTCGACGGCCCCAAGCAGCTGGAGAAGCGCACCGTCTTCGACACCGCCTTCTGGCTTCGCGCGCGCCTGGAGACGGGGGCCTACGACCTGCCGCCCGCCCTGCGCGCGGTGCTGGTCAACGCGGTCTCCGCGCTGAACGGCATCACCTTGGAGGAGGTGCTGGGCTCCTCGGACGGGTCGATCGACCAGAGCTTCACCGTGGCGAACGTCCCGTTCCTCGCCGGCCCCGAGCTCTGGGTGCTGGAACCCGACGCCCCGGCGCCCTCGCAGCGCAAGGTGATCGAAGAGGAGGAGGGTCCCGCCTCCATCCAACCCGACGAGGACGGCAACGGCACCTGGGTCAGGTGGCACCAGGTGGAGAACTTCTTCGACTCGGACGCCGGGGCCCGCCACTACACCTGCGATCCGATCAAAGGCGAGGTGGTCTTCGGCGACGGCCGCAAGGGCTGGGTGCCGCCCACCGGGCGCGACTCGATCAAGATCCGCTATCGCTTGGGCGGTGGCGTCTTGGGCAACGTGGGCACCAACTCGCTCACCGTGCTCAAGCAGAGCATCGCCTTCGTGCAAGGGGTGACGAACCCGTTCCCCGCCACCGGGGGCGCCGACCCGGAGACCGTCGAGGAAGCCAAGCGGCGCGGGACGTACGCGATCAAGAACCGCGACCGCGCCATCACCGCCGAGGACTACGAGCAGCTGGCGCTGGCCGCCTCCCGCCGGGTGGCGCGCGCGAAGTGCGTGCAGGCGAGCGACGGGAGCATCTCGCTGCTCCTGGTGCCCAAGGCCGAACGGGAGAACGGCGACGCCCGGATGGTGCCTTCGCGCGATCTGATCGACCGGGTGGCCGCGTTCATCGACAAGCGGCGCCTGATCACTGCCCGGGTGAACGTGGGCAAGCCTCGCCAGGTGCCGGTCTCGCTGGAGCTGACCATCTCGCTCAAGCCGGGCGCCACCGCCGACCGGGTGAAGAGCGACGTGAAGGAGAAGGTGAAGCAGCTCTTGCATCCCCTCAAGGGCGGCCCCAAGGGCGAGGGGTGGCCCTTCGGCCGGGCGGTGGGCAAGGCCGACCTGTACCCGGTGGTCGAAGGGGTCGACGGCGTCGACCGGATCACCGACCTGGCCATCGTCGACGAGGGCAGGCGGCTGCGGGTGGAGATGCTCAAGCTCACCGACGACGAGCTTCCGCAGCTGATCGGCGTCGAGATCATGGACCGGGGGTAGCATGGCCGACGTCGACGAGCTTCCCCTGATCGCGCCGCCGCTGTTGGGCCTGCCCATCGGCGAGGCCCGGCGCGTGGCCCGCAAGCGGGCGGGAGCGAAGCTGACCGTCAAGCTGGTCGACAGCGAGGAGAAGCAGCTCCACGTCGTGCGCCAGTTCCCCGAGCCCGGCGACGATCTGGACGACGGCCGCTCCATGAAGGTGGAGATCGCCACCCGGCCCTGGATCCAGTTCCTCCCCGGGATCTACCAGGACGCCGACGAGGAGAACGCCGACTTCCTCCAGCGGTTCCTGCTCATCTCCGCGCACCTGATCAGCGGGATCGAGGAGCGCCTCGAGTACCTGCACGAGTTCTTCGACCCACGGCTCACTCCCGGCGCCTTCCTGCCCTGGCTGGCGAGCTGGCTGGCCATGCCGCTCCTGGAGGGGTGGGACGAGGAGAAGCGCCGCGAGATCATCCAGCGCGTGCCCGAGCTGTACCGGCTGCGCGGCACCGCCCGGGGACTGCAGCTGGCGCTGCGCCTGTTCGCCGACGTGAAGGCGGAGATCCACGAAGGCGAATGGCCGTATCCCGGCATGGTGATCGGCCGCTCGAGCACGGTGGGCAAGGACACCGTGCTCTCACCGCCGGTGTTCATCAGCCAGTGCTTCACGGTCGAGCTGCCCGACAAGAAGGCGGAGATCTCCCGCGAGCGCCTGCGCACCGTGCAGGCCCTGGTGGAGACGGAGAAGCCCGCCCACGCGCACTACGCCCTGGTGTTCCAGGAGACGGAACAGACCTACGAGGCGGTGCCGTTCCTGCACGTCGGCAAGACCGGCCGCATCGGAGTGGACGCCCGCATCGGTGGCGCCGAGGACGTCCCCGAGTCACAGGACGAGGAGCTGCAGAACCTCCGGCTTTCGCGCCGGAACTGACGGTTTGACACAACCGGCCCCGAGGTGCGTTCCTCGCCAAGGCCGCTGAAGGTTCGGAGGATGCAATGGCGGAGCAGGCCAACTTCAAGCGCATCAACTTCTTCGAAGGGTTCTTCACTACCGACGAGGACTGGAACGCCGCCGAGGCGTACCATCTGGAGAAGAGGCGCCTGCACAACCGCGTCCTCCACACCCCGGGCGTGGTCCCGGTGGCGGGCGGTGGGATGAAGGTGCAGGCCCGCGGCCGGGGCGACCTGTCGTTCGAGGTCACGCCCGGGTACGCGGTCGACGGGCGCGGCAACGAGTTGGTGCTGCGCGACCCGGCGGTGAAGGTGGTGGAGGCGGACAAGATCAAGCTGCCGCAGACCATCTACGTGGCCATCCGGTACTTCGAGGAGCCCACCGATTTCATCGCCTACAAGGAGAACCCGCGTTTCAAGGGGCACCGCCGCATCGAGGAGAAGGTCAAGATCGAGGTGATGGCCCGCGAGCCAGACGGCGTCGAGTCGCTGGAGCTGGGCCGGGTGCGGCTCGAGGAAGGCGTGCGGGAGATCCGCGACGCCCTGGATCCGCGCGTCCCCGGACCGGGCGAGATCGACCTGCGCTACGTGCCGGTCGCCGGCTACGCGGGCAGCCACGCCTCGCCGCAGCTGCGGGTGGAGATCGCCAACGGCCTTTCCGAGAAGGCGGTGCTCGCCGCGCTGCTCTGCAAGATGGGCGTGCTGCCGGCCAACTACCTGCGCGGCGCGGTGCTCGCGGCGGAGATGCTCAACAACTCGAACGGAGTGGGCCCGTTCAACCTGGCCGACGTAAGAAGGCCCTGGAGGCGCTCACCAAGGTGGTCCGGGACCGGCCCCGCGACGCCGACGGCGCCATCGGCATCGCCCGCTTCCTGAACGCCTCCAACCAGACGCTCACGCCGGTGGTCAAGGAGAAGCTCGCCCCGACCGCGAAGAAGGAGGTCAAGGGCGAGGCGACCACCTGGAAGGACATCGTCACCCGCAGCCAGCCCTTCCCGGAGGAGCTCAACATCGACGGGTCGAACTTCACCCGCGTCGACCACCTCCAGCTGGTCAACGACGACTCGGAGAAGGCGCACAAGTTCCGGATCGAGGGTCAGAAGGACATGTGGAAGTCGCGGCAGACCTTCACCTATCCGGACAAGGAGAGCGTCTCGGACTCGGGCGTCGCCTACATCGGTGGCGAGGCGAAGTGGCAGACGCATAATCTCAAGCCGGGCAAGGACCTGATCATCATCAAGCGCTTCGACGCCATCCTCGGCGAGCAGATCTGCGACGTGCTGGTGGACGGCAAGAAGGTGGGGCAGTGGAAGGTGACCGAGGCCGACCGCAAGCACCGCTGGCGCAACCACTACTTCCTGGTGCCGGGCACCTTCATCACCAACGACACGGCCGAGATCACCGCCAAGGCGGTCTCGGCCGAGCGCGACATCAACATGTTCCAGCTCTGGTTCTATCAGCCGGCTTGAGCTTGGGGAGGACTCCCGCGTGTTCCTACAGATCGTCGACCGGATCCTTCCCTTCCTCAAGCGCGGCAAGAAGGAAGGGAAGGTGTGCCCCAACGGGCACGTGATGCACCCCAGCTGGGACGTGTGCCCCTACTGCCTGGAGATGCAGCAGATGATGGCCATCCAGCAGGCGGGCGGCGGCGGCCCCGGGATGCCCATCCCCATGCCGCAGGCCGGTCAGGGCACCGCGATGGTGAACCTCTCCGACCTGGGCAAGGGAGCGAAGGACGCGCGCAAGGGCGAGGTGTGCGGCTGGCTGGTGGCGCTCAACGGGCAGCACAAGGGCGAGGACTTCCGCCTGCGGGTGGGCAAGAACGTCCTGGGCACGGCGGCTGACTGCGACGTGGTGCTCACCGACAAGAAGATCTCCCGCAAGCACGCCACCATCCGCTACGAGGGGGGCGAGTTCCAGATCGCCGACCTCGACTCCTCCAACGGGACCTTCGTCAACGACGAGAAGGTGCAGAAGCACGACCTGATCGACAACGACATCCTCAAGCTGGGAGACATCGAGTTCGAGTTCAAGTGCCGCGCGCTCCGCGAAAAACGCGAGTAGCCCCAGCCCTCAGCGTTGCCGACCGTAAGATGTTGGGGGGTCCAGGGGGGAGCCAGCTCCACCCTGGTGGAGGCGCCGAAGGCGCCGGATCGGAGAGCTTCACATCGAAGCTAGAAGCGCTCATCTGAGGCGACCGGGCGGAGAATGAAAGGAACATCCATCGTGATCAGGCATCCGAGGGCGTTCTGGGCCGCGATCGCGGCCGCGCTGCCGCTCGCGGCGCAGGCCGCCGGCCCCCAGCTGTCGATCCAGCAGGTACAGATGGACAAGGGGACCTGGCCGCGCGGGATGCGCGCCCGGGCCTGGGTCAACGTGGTGGGCGCTTCCGGGTCGCCGATCCAGGGCCTGGGCCCGGACATCTTCCGGGTCTACGAGAGCGGCAGCTCGTCCAGCTCCAGGATCACCAGGGTAGAGACGCTCGAGTCCCTGGGCACCGGCGCCTCGATCGTGCTGGTCATCCAGGCCTCCGGGGCGATGGAGCCGATCTGCGAGGAGCTGAAGAAATCGGCCAGCGCGTTCGTGAACGGCCTGGGGGAGAAGGACCAGGCGGCGGCGGTCGACTACGCCGAGACCGCGGAGACCATAGCCCCCTTCTCGCCCGAGAAGGGCGACGTGGCCGGCAAGATCGGGAAGATGACCTGCACGGGGAAGAGCTTCCTGCTCTACGACGGCCTGGCGCAGGCGATCTCGCTCTTCGGCGCCACCGCGCCCGGCAAGGGCCAGCAGGCCACGCTGCCCGCTCCCAGGGCGATCATCGTCATCGCCGACGGGCGCGACAACGGCTCCGCCACCGCCGAGGAGAAGCTCATCGCGGACGCGAACAAGCGCCGCATTCCCATCCACGCGGTCGGCCATTCCGAGCTGGACCAGGATTCGCTCGCCGGGCTGGAGCAGATCGCCCGGCGCACCGGAGGCACCTACCGGGCGGCGCCCACGGTCGAGGACATCAACAAGGGCCTCACCGTCATCAAGGACTACATCAGCAAGGCATACGTCATCGACTGGAGGACGAAGCTCGACCACGACGGCAAGGAGCACAAGGTCGAGATCGCCATGGAGAGCGACAGCGGGCCCGGGCTGAAGGGTTCGCTGATGGTGCGCACCCCCGACTACTTCGACTGGATGCGCCTCGCGGCCTGGGTGGTCGGCATCCTCCTCCTGGTCATCGTCGCGGGCGCCGTCTACGTGCTCACCCGGCCCAAGCCGCCGCCGCAGCGGTTCTGCTTCGTCTGCAAGCGGGCCCAGATGCCCGAGTGGGACGTGTGCCTGTTCTGCCTGAAGAGCGCCAAGGCGCGCCTGCTCATCCAGAAGGGCATGAACAAGGGGAAGCAGTACCCGCTGGTGGGCAAGGTGGTCAGCCTGGGCAGCGGACCGGAGAACAACATCCGGCTGCTCGACGGCGCCGTCTCCGGCAAGCACGCCGGGGTCTCCATCGACGACAACAAGTTCGAGATCGTCGACCTGGGCTCCAAGAACGGCGTCCTGGTCAACGGCAAGAAGACCCCGCGCCGTTTCTTGCGCAACGGCGACGTCATCACCCTCGGCATGACCGAATTGAAATTCGAATCCACCATCGCCTCCGGCGCCGACGAAGACGCCGACGACTGAGCCGCGGTAGTGGACTACAAGCGTTTCACGCGGAGGAGGGGAGGAGAGGGAGGGCGCGGAGGAACCTGGTTTTGAAAAACGAAGCTCCTCCGCGCCCTCCTTTTCCTCCGCGCTCTCTGCGTGAAACGCTCTAGGCCCGGATCGGTCGGCGCTAGGTGCGGTAGGTCGTGACGATCTGGGAGACGCGGGCGGTCACGTTCTGCAGGCGGTCGATGGCCTCGCCGGTGGAGTCGAGCCGGGTGCGCGTGTCGCGCATGCCCTCGCCCAGGTCGCTGACCGCGCTGAAGATCTGGGAGATGCCCGCGTTCTGCTGGGACACCGAGGCGGTGATCTGCCGCACGGCGTCGGAGGTGTCCTTCACCATGGCGGAGAGGGCGAGCATGGTCTCTCCCGCGGAGCGCACCTCGGAGAGCCCGGTGTCGGTGAGCCTCCGCCCGGCCGCGCTGATGGTGACTGCCTCATCGATGGAGCGGGAGATGTCGAGCAGGATCTCGCGCACGCGCTGCGTGGCCTGGATGGACTGATCGGCGAGGCTGCGGATCTCCCGCGCCACCACGGCGAACCCCTTCCCGTGCTCTCCCGAGCGGACCGCTTCGATGGCGGCGTTCAGGGCCAGCATGTTGGACTGGTCGGCGAGGTCCTTGACCGTGATGTTGATTCCGTCGATCTGGCGCATCCGCTCCTTGAGCATCTCCATCTTCTCGGCCATCGAGACGACGCTCGCGCCGATCTCGGAGAGCCCGCTCAGGCTGCGCTCCAAGGACTCCGCGCCCGCCCGGCTCACCTCGTCGGCGCGGGCCACCACCTGCAGCACGTGCTCGGCCTTCTGGGCGGCGGCCGCCGAGGTCTGGCGGATCTCGTTCGCGGTCACTTGCGTTTCGTCCAGGGCGGTGGCCTGCCGCAGGATCGAGTCGCGCTGCTCGTTCGCGGTCACGCCCAGGGCGCCGACCGACCGCGCCAGCACCTGAGAGGCCTCGTGCAGGCTGCTGGGGATCTCCCGCAACTTCTCCACCAGGCGCATGAAGGAGCCGGCCAGCTCTCCGATCTCGTCGCCGGAGCGGACCTTGATGGTCTGGGTCAGGTCGCCGTGCTCGACGATGCGGGCGGTGACGTCCTTGAGGGTCCCGAGCGGCGCGACCAGCCTGCGCTGCAGCGACAGGGTGAGCAGGACGGCCAGCGCGAGGCAGCCCGCGATCCCTCCGCCGAAGCCGAGGGCGCGCCGCTGCAGCTCCGACGAGGCGTCCGCCAGCCGCCTTTCGACCCACGATCGCTCCGCCCTCTGCGCTTCCTCCAGGTTCCATTCCACGGCTGCCGCCGCGCGGGTGAACTGGGGCCCCAGGTCCCCGGCCCGGCTCCACTGCTGCTGCGCGTTCGCCTGCGCGTACTGGCGGCCGATGGAGACGGCCGTGTCCATCAGCTGCGACAGCTCGTCCGGCCGGATCGACGGCGGCAGCCGCCGCGCCAGCGCCTGGAGCTTCTCGTGGAACCGCTTGGTCAGGACCTCCACGGACCGCAGGTCGGAAGTGGTGCCCCCCGCGGCGGAGGCCGCGATCACCAGCCGGGCCTCGTGCGCCAGGAGGCGCAGGTCGGCGAGCTCGACGGAAGCCTGGAAGGCCGCGCCGAGCGATCCTCTCATCTCGCTCGCCATGCGGGCCATGGTCGCGTATCCCAACGCGCCCAGGGCGAGCACGATGCCGATGACGACCGCGAAGTAGAGGCGGACCCGCGCTCCGATCTTGAGCCCCATTGCCGGACCTTGCCCTCCCTACGCCGATCTCATGGTGTCCGCGCTGGGAAGGGTCGGGTCGCCATCCTGCCGGTCAGTGGCGTTCCGCCAGGGCCTTTTCCTCCACCGGCAGCCCCTTCTGTTGCCAGGCGAGGAGACCGCCTTCCAGACGCGAGGCGCCGCGGCGGCCTGCCTTCTGCAGGACGCGCCCGGCGATCAGGGTCTGGCTGCCACCGTGGTCCATCACCGCCAGCTCGCCGGCGGGCAGCTCGTGGGCCCGCTTCTCCAACTCGTCGAGGGGGATGTTGACGGTGCCGGCCACCCGGACCGTGGCGAACTCGACGGCGTCGCGCACGTCGACTACCGCCGGCCCCTTGCCCGATTCCATCCGGGCGCGGAGGTCCTCCGGGCTGACCGAGGCCATCTCCACCGCCGGCATCGGGTTGCCCGCGACCGGCAGGTTCGCCTTGCCCCAGGCCGGGAGGCCTTCGTTGTACTCGAGCACGTTGCGGTACCCGATCGAGAGGGCGACGCGCGCCGCCTTCTGGCTCTTCGTGCACTTGGGGCCGTTGCAATAGAAGATCAACTGGCGCGACTTGTCCTTCACCAGCTTGGGCAGGAGCGCCGCGGCCTGCGAGGCCGGGCAGTTGATCGCGCCGGCGATGTGGTTCTCCTCGAACTCGACCCGGGTGCGGGCGTCGACCACGGTGAACGCCCAGCGCGCGGTCGGGGCCGAAGCGGTCTTCGTGTGAAGGTCGGCGGTGGAAATGAACGTGAGCGGCTTCTCGTCGCCCCGCGCTTGGGCCGCGGCCACGAGCGCCGCGGAAGCGATCATCCAGTTCTTCATTTTCGTTCCCCCCTGCAGGTCTGTAGAGGATCCGTAACGTAGCTGCCGAATCGATCGGCGGCCAGAAATCGAGCCGCACGAGCTGAAACCTTAGACGTCCCGGTGAGGCGCACTCAATGCGTCGCTGCGGGGATCTGTGGGCAGGGGTGCGGGCGTACGGAGCGCAGGTGGTTTGACACCTCCGCGGCGCGGATGCGATCCGGATCCTGGCAGCGGGTCAGAGGGGGAAAAGCGCATGCCACGTGTGCTTCGCGCCGCGCCGCCCAAGGCGGGTCGCCGCGGTCCAGCCGGCCGGGCCGCGCCCCGGCATCTGATCGTCCGCGATCACCCCCGCAACGCGGAGACCTCGCCGCGCGCACTGGGCGCATACCTGACGCCGGCGGCGGACCGGTTCGTCCGCTCGAACTTCGCCGTTCCGCGCCTCTCGCGTCGCTCGCACCGGCTCTGCCTGGGCGGGCTGGTGGAGAGTCCCCTCTCCCTGGGAGTCGAGGAGCTGTGCCGGTTGCCCCAACGGACGCTCACGGTCACGACCGAGTGTGCGGGAAACCACCGGACCACGATGTCGCCGCTTCCTCCGGGCGAACCCTGGAGCGGCGGCGCGGTCAGCACCGCCCGCTGGACGGGCGTGCCGCTCGGCGCGCTGCTCGAGCGGGCCGGAGTCCGGCCGGGCTCGCTCGAGGTGGTGGCGACCGGAGCCGATTGCGGGGAGGTCGCCTCCCGCCAGGTCTCCTACGCGAGATCGCTTCCGCTCGCCCGCGCGCTCCACCCGGACACGATGGTGGCGCTGCGCATGAACGGCGAGAAGCTGCTGCCGGCGCACGGCGCGCCCCTGAGGCTCGTCGTCCCCGGGTGGTACGGGATGGCCAGCGTCAAGTGGCTCGCGAACGTCGAGGTCGTGGCGGAACCCTTCGCGGGATACTTCCAGGCGGAGCGCTACGTGTACCGCGAGCCGGGGAAGCCGCCCGCGCCGGTGGCCGAGATGCGCGTGAAGGCGGTGTTCACCTCGCCCTTGCCCGGGGCAAAGGTGGCAATGGGACCCGCGCTCATCTCCGGATTCGCCTGGTCGGGCGGCGGCCGCATCGCCAAGGTGGAGGTCGCGTGCTCTGGAGGAGACGACTGGGTGCCGGCGCGCCTCATCGGCGAAGACGAGCCCTACGCCTGGCGCGCCTGGGAGCTGATCTGGACGCCGCCCTGGCGAGGACGCCACGTGCTGCGCTGCCGCGCAACCGACGAAGCGGGGCGCACCCAGCCCGATCTCCCCCGCTGGAACGAGCTGGGGTACGGAGCGAACGGCGTCCAGTCGCTGCACGTCGACGTGCGCTGACGGCCGTCCGCACCGCTCCCCAAGGGACCATGACCGCCCGAACGGCTCAGCCGTCGGCGAGGGCGTCCATCAGGGTGCGCCATTCGAAGTAGGCGTCCGAGCTCTGCAGGCTGGCGGCGGGGGCAAAGGGTCTGGGGAGCGGTCCCCCTGTCCACGTTTTGGCGGGCACCAGCTGCGTGACGTGCGGGGCCTGGTGGGCGGCGATCGGCCGCGGCGCCTGGTTGCGCTTGTAGCGGGCAGGGTCGGGCGGCGCCTCGTCCTTCGCCACGTCGCGGCGGATGAGCATCTGCTCCTTCACCTCTTCCATCCACTCCGCGATCCGGGCCGGCGGGCGGCGGAGCTTCGGCGAGGCTCCACCCTGCCTCGCGGCTTTGTGCTGGGCCCACCACGAGGCGAACCATTCCGCCGCGAGCGGGGCAACGCCGAAGGGTCGCCGCGACGCCATCCAGCGCGGCTCGACCACCGCGCGCCGCAACACCGGATGCAGCCAGACGTGCTCGATTCCGGCGGCCTCGAGCGGAATTCCTTCCTGGTTGGCGTCGAGGCGGAACGCGCGGGGGTCGACGCGGGAGATCGGAGCGCGCGCGAGCGGGGTCCGCGGGCGTGGCGGACCGCGGGCGGGCGCGGGCGGAGGAAGATCGGCGGCGGTGCGCGCGGCGCCCCGCTCGTGAGGCAGGCGCAGATCGCCGTCGAGCCGGAACCGATCGGGCCGCACTCCGGAGAATTCCGGCAGCAGGGGAGGCAGCGCGGCGAGCCGGAGCAGGCGGCGCGGCCCGGCGCCGCGGACGATCTGGGCACCGAGCAGGACCGTTTCGTACTCGCCGGGCGCCGGATCGGCGGGGGTGCGCAGCGCGGTGCGCAGGGCCGGAGCGGTCGGGCCGCGCGGCAGGCGCTGCTTGAGCAGCGCGCGGGCGCGGAGACGGCCGAGGAAGGCGCGTATCCAGTCGAGCAGCGCGGTGACGAGGCGCATCGGCTAGCGGTCGAGCGTCGGGGTCGAGGGAGAGGGGGAGGTCGAGGTCGAGGGAGAGGGAGAGGGAGAGGGAGAGGGAAAGGTCGGGGGGGAGGTCGATAGCGCTGCGGCGACGGGCAGTAGCTCCGCGAAGAGCGCGCCGAAATGCACTGTTCCGTCTGGCGCTACGTAGATGGATGCACGCACTGGCAGCCGCGGCGCTGGTAGTTCCTCCGGGATGCTCATGCCGAGACGCTACCATGGGTTGGACTTGGGCGTCGCGCACCCGTTGACCGGGACCCCCCGCTTGCTTCATGATACGGCGGTCCCTCGACTGACCTGCTCCTCCAGGCCGTCGGGGCGAGCGCGGGGGCCCCTCTCGTGGCGGACGACAAGCGACTGGTGCCCGCGTTCGAGGTGCTGGTCGACGGCCAGAAGGCCGGACCGGACCTGGCCAGCGCGATCATCGGCATCCGCTGCTCGGACGACATGGACCGGGCGGCGCGGTTCCAGCTGCACATCTCGGACGTCGGCCGCAAGTGGACCAAGAGCGACAAGTTCAAGCCCGGCACCGCGATCGAGATCAAGCTCGGCTACGTGGGGAAGCTGAAGACGGTCTGCAAGGCCGAGGTCCAGACCCTCGAAGTGGTGCTCACGCCGGACGGGCCGACCCGGCTGGTGGTGGCCGGGTTCGACAAGGGTCAGGGCTTCACCAAGGGGACCCTGACCAAGACGTACAAGGACGTGAAGGACTCGGACCTGGCGCAGCAGGTCGCGCGGCGCAACGGGCTGACCGCCGACGTGGACGACAGCAAGGTCGTCCACGACTACGTCCTCCAGTCGAACCTCTCCGACTACGACTTCCTCCTGCAGCGGGCCGCCGTGGCCGGGTTCCGCTTCAACGTGGACGGGAAGAAGCTCTGCTTCAAGAAGCCGCAGCTGGGTCAAGCCTCGGCGGCGAAGCTCGTCTGGCGCGAGAACATCGGCCGCTTCGCCATGGAGGTGAACACCTACGACCAGGTCTCCAAGATCACCAGCAGCGGCTGGGACCCGGACAAGATGAAGAACATGACCTCGCCCTCCAAGAAGGGCGACGAGTACGGCACCCAGGGCGGTCAGGTCACCGGGGCCCAGCTGGTCAAGAAGATGTTCGGCGAGGTGGAATCGGTCCTCACCGTCGCGAGCGGGCAGCAGAACCTGCTCGAGGCGGTCGCCAAGGCCGAGTTCAACAAGAGGGGCGGCGCCTTCGTCGCGGCGGAAGGGCGGATCGTCGGGGACCCCGCGGTGCAGGCCGGCTCGGTCGTCGAGGTGGACAAGGCCAGCCAGCGCGTCAACGGGCAGTACTACGTCACCGGCGCCGACCACATCTTCTTCGCCGACACCGGATACGCGACCGAGTTCCGCGCCAAGCGGTACGCGATCACGAAGCAGGGCTCGCCCGCGAAGGACCTGGCCAAGTTCGCCAAGGCGGTGCAGGAGGCCGCCAAGAAAGCGCAGGAGATCGCCGACAAGATCAAGGAGGCGGCGGCATTCGCGCTGAAGGCGGCGCGCGAGGCCGCCAAGCGCGCGCAGCAAGCGTGCGACTCGGCCAAGGCCCTCTACAGCCAGGTGAAGCAGGCGCTCGAGCAGGTGAAGCAGGGCGCCGGCGACGTGGCGAAGACGATGCTGGCCCAGGCCGAGCAGCAGATCACCGGGATCCGCAGTTACTTGAGCGAGGCGGCGGGAAAGGTGGGCGAGGCGGCCGGCGAGGCGGCGGCCGCGGCCGAGGACACGGCGAAGAAGGCGCTGCAGACGGCGCACGAGGCGGCGGGCAACGTCGTCGAGCTGGCCAAGAACGCCTGCCAGCATGCGCAAGACGCCTTCGACGCGGTGAAGGCCGCGGCGCTCGACGCCGTCCACACCACCGGCGACCAGGAAGGGCCGCTCTCCGCTCCGGTGAAGGGGATCAAGAAGAGCCTGCTCGCCGCGGCCGAAACCGCCCTGGCGGTCGGGAAGGCGGGCATGACGCTCGCCAACGCAGCCATCGTGAAGGGCAAGAGCGCCATCGAGATGTGCGCGGCCAAGGCGCACGAGATGGCCAAGTCGCTGATCAAAGGGATCGGCGCCGATCTCTCCAACGTGATGGATTCGGTGAAGCAGTCGGGAAAGGCTTCGAACGACTCCATCCTGGGCGCCATCTCCTCCGGGGCGCAGCACGCGCTGGACCAGGCGAAGAAGGCAGTGTCCGAGGCCCAGGACGCGATCGCCAAGGCGAAGGAGGCGGTCAAGGAAGCGCAGAAGACGCTCAAGGAGCAGGTGGGCGACAAGCTGAAGGGCTACGTCGAGCAGGCGAAGGGCCTGGTCGACAAGGTCAAAGGGACCGTCGACGAGTACAAGCAGAAATTCGACGAGTACAAGCAGAAGATCGAGGAGACGATCGACAAGCACGGGGGCAAATGGGTCAAGGCCGGCTTGTACATCAAGGAGCACGGCGACAAGGCGTACAAAGCGGGCAAGGCGGTCTTCGACGGCTGCAAGGACGCGATCCAGAAGTGCAAAGAGAAGAAGTGGGACGAAGCCCAGAAGGACGTCGATCCGCTCAAGGCGAAGTTCGAGGAGTGCAAGACCGAGTCGCAGCTCTGCATCGACAAGCTGGAAGAGGTCGCGAACGACCTTCCCCCGGCGGCGAAGACGACCTTGTCGACGATCGTCGAGCGGCTCAAGCAGATGCTGCCGCAGGGCGAGTCCACCCTGCAGAAGACCATCGACGCCATCCTCGCCAAGGTGGGGGAGCTCGCGAAGAAGGCGAAGGAGTACTACGACAAGGCCAAGCAGGTTTATGAGCAGGCGAAGGCCGATTACGAAAAGGACAAGAAGGAATTCGAGAAGCTGAAGGAGTTCGCCCAGGCGACCAAGGAGTCGAAGGAGTTCGGCGAGAAGGCCTGGAGCGAGGGCAAGGCAGGGGTCGCGAAGTGCAAGGAGGCGCTGCAGAAGGTCGAGAAGCGCGACTTCGAGAACGCCAAGAAGGATGGCGAACAGGCCAAGGAACGGCTCGAAGCGGCGCAGAAGAACGCGCAGGCCTGCTACGACGAGGCGAAAGAAGCGAACGAGAAGCTCCCCGAGTCGGTGAAGCGCGCTCTCGAGCAGTTGATCGAGAAGCTGCGCGGGCTGATGGGCAAGGGCGACGGGACGCTCTCACACACCCTGCGCGCCATCGAAGCGAAGGTCGGGGAGCTGGCGGAGAAGGCTAAGGAGCTCGCCCAGAAGGCCGAGGAGAAGGCCGCCGAGTACAAAGGGAACTACGAGCGGTACAAGAAGGATTTCGACCAGCTCAGGCAGGTGATCGAGGAGGCGAAGGCCGCCAAGGAGGCCGGCGATCTCGCCTACAAGGACGCGAAGGCCTGCTACGAGAAGGTCAAGGAAGGCCTGAAGCAGCTCGAGCAGCACGACTTCGAGGGTGCGCAGAAGACCTCCGGCGAAGCGCAGGAGCTCTTCAAGGCCTCGCAGGCGGCCGCCGAGGACTGCTACGCCAGGGCGGAAAAGGCGAGCGCGGACGTCCCCGCGGACGTGAAGGACGCCGTCCAGGCGGTCGTCGACAAGGTCAAGGCGCTGGTTCCGAAGGGCGACGGCAAGGAGTCTCCGTTCGGCAAGTTCGTCGCCGAGCTTAAGAAGAAGATCGGGAAGGCCGCTCAGGAAGCGCAGAAGCTCGCCGAAGAGGCCAGGGGAAAGTTCGAGGAGGCGCGCAAGAAGTACGACGCGCTCCGGGCCGACTTCGAGCAGCTCAAGGAATTCGCCCAGCACGCGATGGAGGCGAAGCAGCACGGCGAGGAGGCCTACGCGAAGGGCCAGGAAGTCGTCGACCACTGCAAGACCGCGCTCCTGTGCGCGCGGAAGCACGACTGGGGCGGCGCGCACGCTGAAGTCGGGACAGCCAAGGCTTCGGTCGAGGAAGCGAGGAAGCAGGCCGAGGCGTGCCAGGCCGCAGCGGAGCAGGCCTACAGGGACGTGCCCGAGGACGTGAAGAAGGCGGTCGAAGAGCTGGTCGAGAAGGTCCGGTCGATGCTCGCGGCCACGGGTGAGGGGGAAGACTCCGTCCTTTCGAAGACCATCCGCGTGGTCGAGCAGGCCGAGAAGGCCGCAGCCGAGCTCGACGCCAGCGCGATGCGCGAAGCGCAAGAGGCAGCGCAGGACGCCTCGCAGCGCATCGGTTCCGAGTACGGCGCGGTCAAGAAGCAGCTCGATGACAAGGCGGCTGCGGCAAAGGACCAGGTCGGCCGGCTGGTCGACGGGACGAAGAAGAACGTCGAGGACTCCCTGGCCCGGGCGAACGAGCTCTACCAGCACGGGAAGAACGCGGCGGACAAGGCGTACGCATGGGCGAAGAGCGATGCCGAGCAAGAGGTGGCGCGGGCCCACGACGTCTTCGAGCAATGCAAGAAGGCGCACCAGGAGGCGGAGGCGAACCTCGCGGAGCTCGTGGCGCGCTTCGGCAGGGAGAAGGGGGAGAAGGCCGGCCGGCCGCTGGTCGATCAGGCCAGGTCGGCAGTGGAGACGGCCCAGAAGCTCCTCGACAAGGCAGCGCAGGCCGTTGGCGAGCTGGGGAACAGCGCGCTGGAGGAAGCGAAGAGACAGACCGCCGACGCGGCGAAGGAAGCCGACGGCGGGCTCAAGGAGGCGTCCGATCGGCTGCAGAAGACCGGCGACGCGGCCTCCCAGGAGATCGGCGCCATCGTCGACGCCACCAAGGTCAAGGTCGAGGCCGCCGTGCAGCGCCTGGCCGACCTGGTCAAGAAGGCGCACGAGATCACCGATCACGCGCTGAAGCGGAACAAGGAAGACGCGGAGAAGGTCCTCGCCGAGGCCGGCCAGGTGGTGGAGCAGTGCAAAGCCGCCTCCGACGAGGCGGCGGCGAAGCTCGAGGAGCTGAAGAAAAAAGTTCCCCAGCGCGGGCCCGCCGCCGGGCAGCCGGTGGTGGACCAGGCCAGCTCGGCGCTGCGGGAGGCGCAGAAGCTCTACGAGCAGGTGAAGGCGGCGGTCGAGGAGCTCGGGCAGGACAACCTGGCCGAGGCCAAGAAGGACCAGTCGGAGGCGGAGCAGCTCTTCGCGAAGGTCTGGGACGAGGGGAAGAAGGAGCTGGACAAGAGCGCCGAGCAGACGAAGAAGAAGGTGGCGGAGGCGGTCGATCGGATCGAGAAGAAGGTCGAGCAGGAGGTGCTCGAGGGCGCCAAGAAGGTGCTGGAGAAGTCGCTGGAGACGGCGAGCCACTCCTGGGACCTGAAGGAGAACGAATCCAAGGCCGCCAACGACGCCCAGAAGCAGATGAAGGAGCTGATGCAGAAGGCGCTGGCCGACTGCAAGGAGGAGCTGGCCAAGCTCGGACAGGAGTTCAAAGGCGAGGCGCAGAAGGCCGGCACCGAGATGATCGCGCACGTCGCCATGGGGACAGATGCCGCGGGCGAGATGAGCAACCAGGCCGACGCGGCGGCCAAGCAGACCCAGGACAACCCGGTCGGCAAGGCCGACAAGCACGAGCAGGAGACCTCGCCCAAGCGCGACGAGCTGCAGAAGCAGCACGACGCGGAGAAGGACAAGCCCGAGGAGCAGACCAAGTCGGCCCTGAAGACGATGAAGGACCAGTACGGCAAGCTCCACGAAGCCGGCCAGAAGCTGCAGGGGCCGCTGAAGGCAGCGGTGGAGAAGAGCGACACCGCGATCGGCAAGAGCGCGCAGATCGCCATGTCCCAGGCGCGGGGGGCGGTCGATCAGGTGCAGGCGGCCTACGCCGACGCGCAGAAGTCCCTAGAGGAGGCCAAGAAGCAGAAGGGCAATCTGGCTGAGTTGACCGATCGGGTCCCCGAGCTGCGCCAGCACGTCGACGAGGCGATGGGCCAACTGCAGAGCGCGGCCGACGAGGGGAAGAGCGCGGCCGACAAGGCGCGGGAGACGGTCAAGGAGCACGAGAAGCAGATCGAGATCGAGGCGGAGAAGCTGACCGCCAAGGCAAGCGAGGCGATCGAGCGCGCGCAGGCGGCGCTGGCCAAGGCCAAGGAGCAGGTCCGCAAGAACCAGCAGCTGATGAGCGGGCTGCCGGTGCGCCAGGGCACCGGCGATGCGATGGAGGGCGCGACCAGGGCGGCGGAGAGCGCGGCGGCCGCGGCGGAGAGCGCCACCAACAGCTCCAAGGACGCCAAGGGGACCGCGACCGGCGCCTGCAAAGTGCCCGACGACGAGAAGGTCCGGGAGGCGGCGCTCGACGCGATCGGCGAGGCGGAGAAGGCGGCGAAGAAGGCCGCCGAGACGGTGGACACCGCGCAGGAAGCGGTCCGCAACGCGAATCGCGGCGACGGCGCCGGCGCGAAGCAGAGCGCCGGCCAGGCGGCGGGGCAGCAGCAGGCGGCGGCGAGCGCCTCGGCGAGCGCGGGCGCCGCGTCGCAGCGGTCGCAACAGAGCGCCGCCGCGGCCGCGGGCAAGAAGGAGCCGCCCAAGGACGAGCCGAAGAAGGCTGAGGAGAAGCCGGGCGTTCCGGACGCGGGCGCGGCGCAGCAGGCCCAGGCGGGAGCGGGCGGGGCGCAGGCCGGAGCGGGGCTCGCGGACCAGGCGCAGGCGGGTGCCGGAGCGGCCAAGGCGCCGGAGGCGGGAGCCGGGCTGGCGGATCAGGCACAGGCGGGAGCCGGCTCCGCTCAGCAGGCCCAGCCCGGACCCGGAGGAGCGCAGCCGCCGCAGGCGCCGGTGGGAGTGGCAAAGCCGGCCGCCGCCGCGCCGCAGGCGCCCGCCGCCGCCCCGCCGGGCGTCGCGGCTCCGGCCCCGCCGTCGGTTCCCGTTGCTGCGCCGGTGCCGGTTGCACAGGCCCCGGCGGCCTCGATCCCGCGCGTGCCCGAGGCTCCGTCCGTGCCGGGCGCTCCGCCGGTGCCGGAAGCTCCGTCGGTTCCCGGAGCGCCAGCGATGTCAGGAGCTCCGCCCATCCCTGAAGCTCCGTCCATACCCGGCGCTCCGCCGATCCCGGAGGCTCCGTCGATCCCAGGGGCCCCATCGATTCCAGGGGTCCCGTCGATCCCCGAGGCCGCGGGAGCGCCGCCGCTGCCCGAAGTTCCTTCCGTTCCAGAGGTTCCGCCCTTGCCCACCGCCGCGGACTTGCCCGGCGCTGGAACCGCGCAGTCCGCGGTCGAGGCGGCGCAAGACGTGTCCAAGGATCCGCTTGCCGCGGCTCAAGAGAAAGCCCAGGCGGAGGCGGTGTCCGCAGTCCCCGGAGCGGCACAGGCGGAGGCGGCGAAGGACGCCGCCGAGGAAACCAAGGACCGGGTGGCGGACGCCGCGAAGGACGTGGGTCGCGCGGTGAAGCCGAAGGGCGGCGGCGGCGAAAGCTGAGCGATCGCGGGGGGGGGGGGAGACGGCAATGCTCACGGTGGATCGACCAGGCGTACGACGGGCGCGCCGCCGCAACCCGGCTCCGGTCCCTCTTGACTTCGCCGCCGATTTCTTCAAAATGGTCACACCCCCTCGAATCAACATCTCGTCCTTCGGGAGAACCCTCTCCTGACACGGTAGCGGAACGTCCTCATGCCGAAGTACCAGGTCATTCGCGACGTCGGCCACAGCCTCCTCGGCGTGCTGCGCGCGGAGCTGTCCGCCGCCCGCGCCAAGGGCAAGGCATACCTGGCCGCTCCCACGGCCGAGTTCCTCCGCAAGAACCAGCCCTGCCTGCTCCTCTTCCTCTACGACCTGCGCCCCTCCATCCGCGTCATCCACGAGGAGAAGTGGGAGCTGGAAGAGGAGATCGTCGACGAGCGCGGCGAATCGCACATCGTCAAGTACGGCCGTCCCCTCGACCTGCGCCTGAAGTACCTCCTCACCGCATCGGCCGACGACCTGGGCGACGAGCACGAGCTGCTCGGGCTGGGCATGAAGGGGTTCCTCGACCATCCGAAGATCTCCGGTGAGCAGCTCGCCGGAGACAGCTTCGGCAAGGGCGACTCGCTCACGGTCCATCACGACAGCGACTTCACCCTGGCCACCTCGCAGGCCGTGCTGGGCGGTCTGGGCCTCGGCGCCCGGCTCGCAGTCGGTTACCAGGTCGACGCGCGCCTCTACAGCGGGCGCGAGGTCGGCCGCACCAAGCGCGTCCGCGAGCGCCACATCGACGTGTTCGATCCCCTCCGTCCGCCCCCCGGCAGCATCAGTGCCAAGGAGCTGGGGGTGGAGGCGAAGCCACCGAGGATCGTGGGTCCGCCCGGAAAGAAGTGAAGCTCCCTGGCATTTCGAGGCAGTGAAGCAGCGTTCGTCCTGTGGTCATCGAGAAAGGCAACACAACCCACGCGAGGCCGCCTCCCTAGTGCGGACTCCAACCACCGAACGGTAAGGAGAGCAGTCCATGCCTACGTCGTATCTGTCCCCTGGCGTCTATATCGAGGAGGTCGACCGCGGATCGAAGCCCATCGAGGCAGTCGGGACTTCGACCTGCGCGTTCATCGGCGAGTCGTCGGTCGGCCCGACGAACGAGGCGGTGCTGGTCACGAACTGGGCGCAGTACACCCGGACCTTCGGCGACTTCCAGCACTCCACGTTGCTTGCCCACGCCGTGTACGGCTTCTTCAACAACGGCGGCACCAAGGCGTTCGTCTGCAACGTGGCGCCCAAGACCGTCACCGCCGAGCAGGCGGCGAAGGACGCCGAGAAGAAGGAAGCCGAAGCGAAGAAGGCCACCGAGACGGGCAAGCCCGCCACCGCGGCAGCCGCTCCCGCTCCTGCCGCCGCGGCCGGCGCCAGCCCGGCGCTGTTCATCGGCAGGGACGAGGGCCCCGGCCGGCGCACCGGCCTGAACGTGTTCAACGACATCCCGGAGATCTCGCTCGTCTGCGCGCCAGGACAGGCGGACCCGGCGATCCAGGACGCGGTCATCTCGCACTGCGAGAACAACAAGTACCGCTTCGCGATCCTCGACTCGGCTGAGGAGCTGGGCAAGGATGGCATCGCAAAGATGCCCAAGCCGCGCGACTCGCAGTACGCGGCGTACTACTTCCCCTGGATCCAGGTGTACGACCCCGAGAAGGGCAACATCTTCGTGCCGCCTTCCGGGCACATGGCGGGGATCTACGCGCGCAGCGACGCCGAGCGCGGAGTGCACAAGGCTCCGGCGAACGAGATCGTCCGCGGCGCGCTGGGTCTGCGCTACAGCATCAGCCGGCCCGAGCAGGACTTCCTGAACCCGCGCGGCATCAACTGCATCCGCTACATGGGTGACCGCGGCATCCGGGTGTGGGGCGCCCGCACGGTGTCCAGCGATCCGTCGTGGAGGTACATCAACGTCCGCCGCCTGTTCCTGATGATCGAGCAGTCGATCGAGATCGGGACGCAGTGGGTGGTGTTCGAGCCGAACGACGAGACGCTCTGGAAGCGCGTCACCCGCAACATCTACGCGTTCCTGCTGCGCGTCTACAACTCGGGCGCCTTGATGGGGAAGACGCCGGAGGAGGCGTTCTTCGTCAAGTGCGACGCGGAGACCAACCCGCCGGAGGTCGTCGACGCCGGCCAGTTGGTCTGCGAGATCGGCATCGCGCCGGTGAAGCCGGCCGAATTCGTCATCTTCCGCATCGGCCAGATGGCGGGCCAGAGCAAGTAGCGACGAGGGGGCGGGAGGCCCCGGCGAGGGCCTCCCACGTTTCACAAACCAATCCCGTAAGGGACCAGGCAAAGAGGAGAGAAGAAGATGCCAGGATGGGGCAGGTCAGAGAAGAGCGGTGAGCACGGAGGCGACCACAACCTGAGCAGCCACTTCGACCTGGAGATCGAAGGAACCACGCAGAAGGGCGTGACCTCGATCTCGGGGCTCGAGAACTCCTTGCAGACCGTCGACTTCGTGAACGGGAACGACACGACGGTGCGCTCGCGCGTGGCGCGCAACAAGTCGGGCAACCTGGTCGTCCGGCGGTACTACACCGCCGCGAACGACGACTGGGTGCAGTACTTCCAGACCCACCAGAAGGGCGACACCAAGAGAGGGACCGCCAGCGTGGTCCTCAAGAACATGGCGGGCGAGGACACCGGCCGGTTCGATCTGATGGAAGTGCAGCCGATCCGCTGGAAGCTGGGCGAGCTGAAGTCGGATCAGTCCGGCAACCTCGAGGAGGAGCTGGAGATCAAGTACGAGACGGTGAAGTACACGTCGATGGCGAAGTAGCCGCCGGCGGGGGGGAATCCACCGGGCCCCGAGGGTGCTCCGCATGAGCCGGAGGCCCTCGGGGCGGACTGAAAAAGCACCGTCACTCCCAGCAAGGGGCATCTGACAGCGATGGCGTTCAAGACCGAGTTCGAGTTCACCCTCCCCAAGGGGTACGTCGACGAGAAGGGGAACCTGCACCGCAAGGGCGTGATGCGCCTGGCCACTGCCAAGGACGAGATCATCCCGCTGCAGGACTTCCGCGTGAAGAACAACCGGGCCTACCTGGTCATCATCCTGCTCTCGCGGGTGATCACCAGGCTGGGAGACCTCGACTCCGGATCGATCAATCCGGGCGTGGTCGAGGCGCTCTTCTCGGCGGACCTGTCGTACCTGCAGGAGTTCTACCGGCAGGTCAACGAGAGCGGCACCGCCAACGTGAGCGCGAAGTGCCCCGGCTGCGGCCAGGAGTTCCAGGTCGACATCGGCACCGGGGCGACCGCCGTGGGGGAATCATAAGCTACCCGCTGGACAAGCTCGCCGGCGAGGTAGCCTACATCGCCTATCACTTCCATTGGCACATGGACGACATCCTCGACATGGAGCACGACGAGCGCCACATGTGGATCGAGGAGATCAGCAAGATCAACAAGAAGATCAACGAGGCCTCGAAGACGCCTCCGGAAGGCGGAGTGAGCTGATGCCGAGCCTGTACAAGTCACCGGGCGTCCACATCGAATCGGCCGGCGACCGGTACATCCCGCTGGAGGCGGTCGAGACGGGCGTCACCGCGTTCCTCGGAGTCACCCGGCAGGGGCCCCGGCAGGAGCCGGTCCGGATCGGCTCCTTCGAGCAGTTCGAGAAGCTGTTCGGCGACGACCAGGGCTTCTTCTCCGCCGCGGTACGGGGGTTCTTCGACAACGGCGGCCGCACTGCCTACGTGGTCAACGTGGAGCCGGAGGGCGGCCTCGACGCGACGCCCGACGACTACATCGGAGCGACCGGGACCGACTGGCGGGGCCTGCGCGCCCTGGAGCGCCTGGACGACATCGACCTCCTGGCCGCGCCCGATCTGATGCAGCAGTACGGAAATTCGCTCGGCTTCACCCAGCCGGAGCACGTGCTCGCCGTGCAGCGGGCCATGGTCGACCACTGCGAGCGGATGCACGACCGGATGGCGCTCTTGGACCCGCTGCCGGACATGGACGTCAAGGCGGCGGTGGAGTGGCGCGGCCACTTCGACTCCAGCCATGCCGCCTTCTATTTTCCCTGGATCAAGATCCGGCGCGGCGAGGACGTCCTCCCGCCGGTGCCGCCCTCGGGGCACGTGGCCGGCTCGATCGCGCGGAACGACGCGGAAGAGGGCGTCCACCGCGCCCCGGCCAACCAGGCGCTGCAGGGGCTGGTCGACGTCGCGCAGCGGGTCCGCAAGCGCGAGCGGGACTGGGCCTTCGACCACCGGGTGAACACGCTGGTGGCCTTCCCCGGGCGCGGCATCCGCATCTGGGGGGCGCGCACGCTCTCCTCGGACCAGGCATTCAACCAGATCAACGTGCGGCGCACGTTCATCCTGGTGCGCAAGAGCGTGGAGCGCTTCTCCCAGTGGGTGGTGTTCGAGCCGAACGAGCCGGCGCTGTGGAAGCGGCTGATCACGCCCATCGACGCCTTCCTCGACGGGCTGTGGCGCAAGGGGGCGCTCTTGGGCGCCACCGCCGCCGAGGCGTTCTACGTGAAGTGCGACGAGGAGACGAACCCGCCCGAGGCGCGGGACGTGGGACAGCTCCTCTGCGAGATCGGCATCGCGCCGGTGCGCCCGGCGGAATTCATCGTGGTGCGCATCCACCAGTTCACCCGGGAGCGCACCGACCAGGCCGGCCCCGAGGCCACGGCGCCGCAAGCGGCGGCCGGAGCTTGAGCAGTTCTTGCCCTGCGCTCGCCTGCTTGCGAAGCCATCTAGCCAAGCGCTCGTTTCCATGGTAATCTGAAAAGTGTCAGGGCTCTCTCCTCGGATCGGTCGAGGCGCGGGAGCCGCGGAGGGCGCGCGCGCCATGGCAACCACAGGGGCACGCAGGGACCACGAGCTCGTCGCACTCTTCCACGTCGAGATCGAGGGGATCGACGGCGCCGTGTTCACCAAGTGCTCCGGCCTCAAGACCGAGACCGAGGTGTACGAGCTGCAGGAAGGCGGGGAGAACTCCCTGGTCCGCAAGCTCATCGGCCAGTCCCGGGCGAGCAACATCGTTCTCAACTCCGGGTTCGTCAACGACACCGCGCTCTACGCATGGCGCGATCAGGTGGTGAACTCCGGCGAGAAGGTGCGCAAGAGCGGCTCGATCATCCAGTACGACTCGAAGATGAACGAGATCACCCGCTGGAGGTTCTTCAACGCCATCCCCATCCGCTGGGAGATGGGTGAGTTCGACGCGATGAGCAGCGCCGCGCAATGCGAGATCCTCGAGCTGGCGGTCGAGTCCATCAAGAAGGGCCCCTGAAAGCCGGAGTGGAGATGTCCGCGAGCTCGACCCAGCCGGCCGCTCCCTCGCTGGAGGACATCCTCTGGCGCGCGATGGACCGGTTCGCCGAGGAGCCGTCGGTCCTGGACGCCGAGGAGTTCGCCGTCCGCGTCGCCGCCGCTTTCGGCGGCGAGCTGCCCGAGGAGACGTTCGTCGACCGCTTCGTCGACGGCAATCCCGAGCTCGCGCGCAAGGTGGACATGGCCGAGGCCATCGTCCGCTCCACCCCCTCCCGGTTGCACGTCTACGAGTTCGACCTGAGCCACCTCGACTACGTGGTGATCGAGGAAGAGGAGCAGGTGCTGGTGGTGAGCGACTTCGGCCAGTTCGCGCTGGCGAACGATCGCCCGGCGCAGCAGGCCATCGCCGCCGCCGTGGTCCGCGACCGCGGCGGCCTCGAGCGGCGCGCCGTGGACCGCGCCTCGTCCGAGCCGCGCGGCTACCTGGTCCGGCAGGACGGCGATCTGGTCGTCCTCGACGTGCAGAAGCTCGCCGCGGCCATCGCCCGGCTTCCGGTGAAGCAGGTCTCCGTGCCCGCCGTGCAGCGCCCGCAGGCCCGGCTCCTCCCCTTCGAGCCGCGCCCGCGCCGGCTGAGCCAGCGCAGCGAGATGCGGGCCCTGCGGGAGAACGACCGGCGCGCGTCGATGCCGGTCCCGGCGCGATCGAGCACTTCCGGCCTCGAGGACGGCTTCATCGCCGGCGCGCGCCCGACCACCGCCGCGCCCGCGGTGTTCGTCCTGCTCCCCGACGGCTCGCTCGCGCGGCCCGAGATGGGGTCGGCGGCGCGCTGGCACCGGATGGTGTCGGACTGGGCGCTCCGGGCAGGCCTCTTGGGCAGCAGCTCGAGCGGCTCGGTCGCCGTGTCGGGGTCTCGGCGCTTCGCGGTGCAGGCGGGCAAGGTGACCGCCGTGTTCACCGGCGGCGAGTCCAGGCTCTCTCCGGGCAGCGTCGGCGCGGCGGCCGCGGCCCGGGGCGACGGTGTGGTGGCCGCGCGAGCGGGCTTCGCTCCGGTGCGCGTCCTGGGCGACGACGAGCTGGCGCAGGCCGTGGCCGCGGGGGCGGCCCGGATCGTCGCCGGCTGGGCCGCGCCGGCAGCGGCCGCGGGGGGGCTGAGCGACCGGTACTGGGTGCAGCCGGAGACCGTGTTCGCCCCGACCTCGGAGGACCGGGAGCTGGTCGCCCGGGCCGATCCCTCGGCCGGACTCGACGCTCCGGCCGGGCCTCAGCTATTGGCCCCGGGCGAGCCGCTGCAGCTGGGGCAGATCACCGGCGATCCGTGGACCGACTGGGCGCTGCAGGTCGGCCAATCGGGCGAGGGCGCGCCGCTCGCCGCCCGGGCGTTGCGCGATCGCGCCGTCCGCGAGATCCGGCTGCGCGGGGAGCCCGTGGTGGCCTTCCGCGCGCCCGACGGCACCGTCTTGCTGAACGGCGAGCGGGGACCTGTCCGCCTCGCCGCCGCCGATCGGATCCGGGAGGGGGGTTCGCCCGACGGCGCCGCGCTGGGGGACGCGGCGCCGTCCGGTGCGATGGAGGGGCTGCGGCTGCGCGCCACCCGGCTGGCGCCGCGCTCCGGCGCGCTTCCGGCCACGGCGCTCGCCGCTCTCCGGACGGCGCTCGAGCGAACGGCGGTCGCCGGCGGGTACAAGCTTCCGGTCTCGGAGCTGGCCGCCGCGCCCGACGCCATCGAGGTCGGGCACGCGCTGCCGATCGGCGCGGGCGATCCCCGGCGCGGAGCAGCCTCGCTCGCCGCGCCCGCATCGCTGGCCGGCGATCCGGGCAGCAAGGTGGCGCGCCTGCTGCTCTCGATCCCGTTCCCCAATCCCGGCGAGGTCCACGTCGGACCGGATCTGGCGGACGCGCTCACCGCCTACCTCTCCGCTCCCGTGGTGCCCGCTCCGGCAAGGCCGGTTCCGGAGCTGTCCGTCGTCCCGGTCGCGGCCGCCGCCATCGACCCGGCGTACCCGCGTTCCGGCGAAGCCGGGGCCTTGCATGCGCGCGCGGTGTCTCACGCGCGCCGCGCCCAGGAGGAGCTCTACTCTTTGCCGGCCTTCCAGGCCGGCGCCGCCGAGTCGCTCTCGGCCCTGCCCCCGCTGCTCCACCGGGCGGTGGTGGCCTCGGGCGAGTTCAGCCCCGGCCCCGGCGCGCCGATGCCGGGCGCCATCCGGCGGTTCGCCCTGGCAGGTCCCTTCGAACCGCCGGAGCTGGTCGCCGCGCCGGAAGCGGAGCCCGGCCCGGGGCGGCCGCTGGGCCCGGGCGAGGACGAGATCGTCATTCCGCTGCCGCTCTGGGTACAGATGGGGCGCGGCCAGGCCAGCTCCACCGATCACGTGATGGCTTCCCCGGTGGCGCGGACTTCCTACGCTCCGCCGCTGGGGACCTATACCCTGGTGCGGCCTGCGGACTTCCGTCTGCTCGATGCGGAGGATGAGTCGCTCGAGGCGACCCCAGGCCTCGTCGAGCTGTCCGGCCCCACCGGGATCCGCCTCCGGCCCCGGGTGCAGGGCGGCGCTCGCGCACACTCCGCCGGCGGCAAGCTCGTCCTGGGCCATGTTCCCCTGGACGACGGCTCGTCGCTGGTGGGAGCGCGGGGCCGGATCCGCGTCGGCGAGCCGCTCGATGCCCAGGCGGTGGCGGCACGCCGTGCGGCGTTTGAGCAAAGCGTCCCGGCGCTGCGTCAGGTGCCCCTCGCAGGCGAGGTAGAAGATCGCGCCCTGCCGTCCCGGCCCGTCTTGGGCGCCCTCACGGCGGCGGAGGAGTCCGACGGGATCGAGGGCCTTCCGCCGGGCGCCTGGAGCGGCGCCCTTCCTGGCTCGCCCGGAGGGTACGTCCCGTGGACCTACTCGGGCGAGCTCCGGCGGGGAGCGACGACCGCGGTGGGCGGCGTCGGTCTCGCGCCGCTCCCGAGGCCCGACGTCCCTGCCCTCCCCACCGGGATGCGCTTCCGCTTCGTCGCGGCGCCGCTGTGGTGGTCGAGCGCGCTGCCCGACCGTTCGGCGGAAGGCGAGGAGAGCGCCCCGGCGTCGCGCGCCGTGCGCTCCGGGCTGCGGGCCGCGAACTCGGCCGCGGCGATCTGGCGGTCGATCTTCGCCGCCGGCGCGCCGGGCGGCGATCTCAGCGGCGGGATGGATCGGGGTCATGACGAGCCGGCGCGCGCCCTCTCCGGCGTCGAGCGCCGCATGGACGTGCTGGTTTCGCTCGGCCTGGTCGGCGGCGGCGCGGCAGCCGCCGCTCCGGCAGCGGGGGCGCGCGGCCCGGAGACGGTCTACGTGGCGATGGACGAGCAGGGGCGGGCCGGCACGGCCACCGCCGGACAGGTCCGCCGCACGAACGCGCTCGCGCGCTCGGTCGAGATGCGGATCGTCGCCGCCATCCCGCCCAGCCCGCCGCCGCTCCAGTCGATGGGCGGAACTGCGTCGCCGGTCCAGGCTCCTCCAGTGCTCGCCCGGCAGCGCCACGCGCCGGGCGGCGAGCACAAGGCGGCGGAAGAGAACGTCAGCCAGTCCCGGATCGAGGGCTCGGTGGACGCCATCGCGCAGCGCATCTATCACCGTATCCGGCAGCGCATCGCGAGCGATCGCGAGCGGTTCGGCGGCTAGCCTTCGGAAGGAAGAGTCCATGGCGCTGGTGAAAGCGAAGATCATCAACCTCGACAAGTCGGGCGACGACCTGACGGTCCTCTTCAACCCGAAGGAGTTCTCCATCCAGAAGACCGTCCAGTGGGAGCCGCACAAGGCGCCCGGCCTGAACCTGCCCGAGCAGGAGTTCACTTCCGGCAACCCGCGGGTCCTCTCGGTCGAGCTCTTCTTCGACACCTACGAGGAGAAGAAGAGCGTCCACGAGTACACCGACAAGCTGCAGAACTACGCGCTGGTGGACCCCGACAAGCACCAGCCGCCGGTAGTGCTGTTCCAGTGGGGCCAGGTCAAGTTCAAGGGCGTGGTGGAGACCCTCAACCTGCGCTTCACCATGTTCCTCTCCGACGGCACCGCCTGCCGGGCCGTGGCCACCGTCAGCATGAAGGAATGGGAGACGGCCCAGGACCAGACGACGAAGAATCCGAACAACTCTCCGGATCACAGCAAGCGCCGCACGGTGAAGACCGGCGAGACGCTGGCGCTCATCGCCCACGAGGAGTACGACGACGCGGCCGAGTGGCGCCGGATCGCCGACGCCAACGGCATCCTGGACCCCAAGGACGTGAAGCCGGGGACGGTGCTCACCCTGCCGCCCATCCTGTAAGGGTGCCGAGGCCCTCCGATGCAGAACGTCGTCGAGCTCTTGCAGAAGTTCGCCGAGACGGGCGCCAGCCGGGACTCGAACCGGTACGGCGTCGAGGTCGGCATCGTCACCAACGTGCAGGACCCGCAGAAGCTCGGCCGCATCAAGGTGCAGCTGCCGCGCCTGCCTGATGGCCCCGAATCGGACTGGGCCCGCGTCGCGCAGCCCGCCGCGGGCGCCGGGCGCGGGTTCTACTGGCTTCCCGAGGTGGGCGACGAAGTCCTGGTCGCCTTCGAGCTGGGCCAGGCCAACCGGCCCTACGTGTTGGGCGCGCTCTGGAACGGCAAGGACAAGCCGATGAACGGCGCCTACGCGGACGACAACACCACCCGGATGATCCAGACCAAGTCGGGCCACAAGATCGTCCTGTGCGACAAGTCGGGCGAGGAGAAGATCGTCATCGCCGACAAGTCGGGGAACCGGACCATCACCTTCGACGTGAAGGCGAAGAAGTTCCTGGTCGAGGCCAAGGAAGGCGACATCGAGCTGCACGCCGAGAAGAAGATCGTGCTCGACTGCGAGGATCTGGAGATCAAGACGTCGAAGACGACCAAGCTCGACGTCGCCTCCAAGTTCGACCTGAAGGTCGGCTCGGACGCGACCATCAAGGCCGACGGGAACCTCAAGCTCAAGGCCAGCCGGGTCAACATCAACTGACCAGAGGCCTTCCTCCCTCGGGACGCGCGCCTCTCAGCGCTTGCCGCAGTCGGCTCCGTCGATCAGGGAGGTCAGGACCCCGCCGGCGGCGGCGATGCTGCGGCTGAAGCACGCGCCGCTCGAATCGGCGGAGAAGTAGTGCTGGGAATTGGCCTGGCCTGCCCCGGTCGGGAACGTGTCGGTGGGAGCCACGGCGTTGGAGACCGTGCTCACGAACTGGATCTCGCCTCCGCGCGAGACGGTGTCCGTCCGGTCGAAGCCCTGGCGGATGCCGGTGGTGAACGTAGAGCCGTCGGCCGGCGCGCTGATGTCGACCTCCAACGGCCAGGACATGCGGGTGGTCACCTCGCGGAGCTGGCCGCCGCCCCGCACTCGGGTGGTCGAGGAGATGTCGGTGCGCTGGGTGATGTCCTGGACGAAGGCGGCCGAAGTGGCGGACACGTCGAACTGCTGGCTGTTGGAGAATTGGATCGTCTGGGCGATCTCGGTCTGCACCTTCCCGTGCGAAGTCTTGACGAATCCGGCCACGACGAAGCTGCGCGACGAGGAGATCGCCAGGGTGCCGCTGATGGTGCCGTCGGACGCCGTGGTCAAGCCGTTCTGCAGCACAGGGGCCGGCTGGCCGATGGTGTTCGCGGTGACCGCGCCCGTCACCTGCTTCGATCCGTGATCGAGGAAGACGAGCAGCGTCGCGGTGGTGGAGAAGAACTGGCTGTTGTTGAAGACGTCGATCGCGATCTGGTGCGGCTGGCCGTCGCTGAGCAGGCCGGCGAACGGCGTCAGGTCGACCCGGTAAGGGACGAAGTTGAGCGTCTGCACACCGGGGATGGGCCGCCAGAGCAGCGGATCGATGCCGCCGGTGAAGATCCACGGGTAGATGGGGACCACGCCCGCCGGCTGGCCATCGACGCTCACTTCGCCCTCGCGGAACGCGGTGCCGGCGCAGCTCTCGAGGGGGCCCGTCAGATCGTTCGGGACGCAGGTGTACCAGAACTCGTCGTTGGCCCCCTGGTGCTGGAGGACCACGTCGAGGAAGGCCTTCTCGACGTTGGTCGGCAGCTTGAACGTCTCCGCCAGCGCGGCGGTCGGATCGAAGAGGGCCACGGTCCCGCCGGTCGGCCCCGCCGACATCGGCAACACCAGGTCGGCGGTCAGCGGCGACCCCCGCTCCGAATCGTCGTCGTCCCTCTCGTCGCCGCGCATCGGATAGAAGGCGAGGTCCGCGCTTCCCCACAGCGAGCTGGTGAAGGTGCTGTTCACCAGGTTCCCCAGATCCGCCTCGCCGGCGGCGGGCGAGAGCAAGAGCGCGGTGTAGTCGGTCAAGTTGCGCTCGACGTGCCACGAGCGGCCCACCTTGCGGGAGGGCTCGGCGGTGGTGCCGAAGTAGACGTTCACGCCGCCGATCCAGAGATTGGCGGTCCGGTCGAACTGCCTGCCTGCCTCGACGGAGAAGTCGGCCTCGAGCACCACTTTCTGCCAAGGGCCGGGACACGCGTCCGGCGGCGCGTAAGCGAAGTGCTTCGCCGAGAAATCGGCAAAGCGCAGGTCGGTGAAGAGCTGGACCCGGCACGGCGTCGTTCGGGGCCGCGGCACGTTCGGGTCGGCGACCACCGTGTTGGCGGATCCGATGGTCGGCGGTGTCTGCGGCACGGGCTGGGCGAGCGAGGCGGTCGAGAGGAGCAGCGCGCTTGCTGCGACGCAAGGCCTACGAGGCATCGGACGCTCCGGTGGCGGAGGGGGGGTCATTCACGCCAACGCCAACCTGGCTGTCAAAGGACGTAGGTCCGTGGTGCCGGAGCGACGTGGCTTTCATCACAACCGCGGAGCGGCGCCCACCCCTGGGATCGGAGCGCAAAGTTGACCGGGTGAGGCCCCGTGCTACGCACCGAGGATGCGGCGCGCTGCGCTCTTCCTCTTGCTCGTCTGCTCCGCCGGCGCCCGCGCGGCGCCGAACGACTTGCAGCTCTGGCGGCTGGGCAGCCCCGACAATTTCACGGTCTGCACCGTGTGCAACGGCACCGACAACACGCTGGTGCCGGGCGACCCTTCCGCGCAGACGCGCTTCGCGCGGCTGACCGCGACGCTGGCGCTCGCCTTCGCGCCCGCCTTCGAGGACGCGGCGCAGACCACCGGGCAGTCCGGGTTCGAGCTGGGCTTCGGCACGCAGGTGGCCTATCCCCGCCTTTCCGAGCAGGAGTGGCCTTCCGAGGGGACCCTCGGGACGGGCGCGCCGCCGCAGGCGCTGATCCTGCCGACGGTGACGGTGCGCAAGGGGCTGGGAGGATCGATCGAGCTGGGCGTGGCGGCGTCGATGCTGGTCAACTCGCAGATCTTCGCGCTGGGCGGGCAATTGCGCTGGGCTCCGCTCGACGGACTCTACGGCTGGCCGGACGTCGCGCTGCGCGCCTGGGCGAGCCACCTGATCGGAGTCCAGGACCTGAACATGACCTTCGGGGGCGCCGACATCCTCGTCTCCAAGAGCTTCGGCGTGGCCGGGACCTTCCGGCTGCAGCCCTACGCGCAGTACGGACTGACGATGGTCGACGCGAGCACCGGAGCGATCGACTTCAACCCCAGCGCCGAGAACCCCGGCAATCCCTCGGCGGACGACGCGTCGTTCCACCGCCTGGCGTTCTGGGAGAACCGTTACCACCGCTTCGTGGCCGGCGTGCGCTTGGTGGGCGGGCGGTGGCTGATCGGGGTCGAGGGCGGCATGGCGATGGGCAGCAATCCGGTCCAGCACGACAACTCGTCCACGGCGGCCACCCAGTTCAGCCGCCTCTGGACCACCTCCGCGCATCTCGGCTTGACGTTCTGACCCCCCACGGCTCGCTCGAGTTCGCCGCTCTACCCGGCACATCACGCTCTTCGATCCGGTGCCTTTGCGAGGGGGGATCTCGCTCCCCCTCACGATTGGTCACTTCTCGCTTGCGAGACCCGAGGCGAGTGCCGAGGCGCGATCGTGAATTCCGCGTCCGAGGACCGCACCACGAGGATCTCAAGTGCTTTCCAGGGGGCGTCGAACGATGCGCCAGCGGAAATCCGGCTCGCATGGCCAGCGGCCCGCGTAGGAGGGGTTTGGCACGAGACGGCAAGGAGGCTTCCGCCCGTTGGCGGTCTTGACGCGCTGCGGCCCGTCCTGGAACAGGTTGACGCACGTGGCCTCGGCACGGGCGACGAGTCATGGCGCCCTCCAGCGCGGGCAGCGAGTCGCCGAGGTTCCGACCACTCCCCAGAAGCAACTTCGACGCGGGGCGCATCATCGGTCACTTGACCGATGCCTGCCTTTTCTAGTTGACGAGTTCAGCAGGCCGTTCGGATCGCGCTCACGCATCTGCACGATGAAGATCGCATCCGGCTGCTGTGCCGTGCACACAACCAGCGCGCGGCGGAGAAAACGTATGGGCGCGCGTTCATGGAGCGAGCACGATCCAGACGCGACTCTACTTGTTCCGGAACAGGACGCGGCGCGTTAACGGGGGCCACACGCCAATTGGACCTGCTCTGCCAGCCGACACCTTGGCCGAGGATGCTCAGACTCTGCGCTATCTGCGATCAGTCGCTCTGAAAAGCATTCTTCTTCGCCGTGGGTTCGCGAATCGACCCGCTCGAAATCGCGAGGCGAGAAGTGACCAATCGTGAGGCTCCCCCCTCGACCCCCCCCCCACAGATCCGGTCAACACGACGGAGCATTGGAGTCAGATCGCGCAAACCGCGCCAGCATGAGATCCGGCACGTTGGTGAAGATTCCCGTCGCTCCGGCTTCGAGGAGGGACCGGGCGCGATCCGGATCGTCCACGGTCCACGGAGCGACCAGGTAGCCGCGGCGGCGCCAGGAACGGATGGACGCCGGCGTGGCGAGCACGTCCTCGGGGTGCAGCGAGACCGGGCTGAGCAGGGGCGCGGCGAACGCGTGCCGCAAGGGAAACGACGAGTCACGCTCGAAGAGCAGGGCCCGAGGCACCTCCGGGGCGAACGTGCGCGCCCGCCACAAGCAGAGGGGATTGAAGCTCGAGAAAAGCACCCGCCCCTCCGCGCGCGCCTGGCGGACCACGTCGACCGCCGCGGCGGTGAGGCCGCGGTCGTCCGCGCGATCGCACTTCAGCTCCACGTTGACGAGCAGCGTGCCTGGGGTCTGCGCGAGCACCTCGGCGAGGAGCGGCACGCGCTCGCCCCTGAAGCGCTCCGAGAACCGCGCGCCTGCGTCGAGCGTGCGCACCGTCGACCAGGGCGTCTCCGCCAGCAGGGCCGCAAATCCGGTGGTGCGCCCCAGGGATTCGTCGTGCAGCACCACCACTTCGCCCGTGGCGCAGCGCTGGACGTCCAGCTCGATCCCGTCCGCCCCCATCTCCGCGGCGAGCCGGAAGGCGGCCAGGGTGTTCTCCGGCGCCGCCCGCGACGCGCCGCGGTGCGCCCAGACGAGTGGCCGCCCGGGCCGCGTGTACTGCTGCGAAGCGGCCCGGCCCGTGGTAGCGTTCACTCCGCGCACCTGGAAGGAGCAGCGTACATGGGAAACCTCGGGTTCGGCGAGCTCCTCCTCATCTTCCTGGTGGTGCTGCTCGTGTTCGGGGCGAGCAAGGTGCCGCAGCTGGGCGACGCGCTGGGGCGGGGTATCCGCAACTTCAAGAAGTCGATGAGCGGCGATGACGCCATCGACGTCACACCCAAGAAGATCGACGAAGGATCGCAAAAGCAGCCAACCGCCACCGACAAGTCCGCCCAGGCCGCCGCCACGCCCCCGAAGAAGTAGCTGTTCCGCAAGGCGCAAGCCCCCAGGGAGCCGATTCCGTCATTCCGCCGCGGGCCCGGTCCGGTGCGCGAGCAGGAGCCTCGCCTGGACCCGCACCTCCGGCGAGATCGTCCCGTCCGAGGCGATCTCGCGCAGGTCGGGTGTGGTGAGGATGGCCAGCGCCGAGATGGCCAGCGAAGGCGGGCTGTAGGGGTTCTGCGCCAGCGCCTTGCGCACCCGCCGGTTGGTCGCCCAGCGCCGCGAGCGGAACACCTCCTGCAGCACGGCCGTCCGCACCGGCCGGCGGGAGGCGGCGACCAGCGCCTCGCGCTCGGTGCAGCGCGGGTTCTCCAGGAGGTTGCGCACCACCGTCGGATCCTGGTCCTGCGCGAGCCGCGCGAGCAGGTCGCGGTTGCGCCCCCGCGCCAGCGCCTTGCGCGCTCCCAGGCTGCGCGCGCGCATCTCGCGGTCCACCCAGCCTTCCTTGTCCAGGTCGAAGCTGCGGATGGCTCCGCTGCGGGTGAACAGCGCCGCCACCGCCCGGGTGCCCTTGGCGTCCGCCGCCGAGCGCAGCCGGGAAGACACCTCCTCGGGCACGAAGGCGTGCAGTCCCCGGAGCAGGCCTTCCAGCGCTGCGGAGTGCGGGTCGCTGCGGCGGTGCGTCCGCCGGAGGAGCTCGTCGAGCGCCTCCACCGCCTCGTCCTCGGACAGCTCGCCGAGGAACTCCGCCGCGCGCCGCGCGCGCAGCTCGAGGTCGTCGATGGCGCCCAAGAGGCGCGAGATGCGCTGTGCCGCGCCCACCGCGCTACTTGCTCGCCTCGGCGGTGCGGGGGGGCGCCCAGCCGTCGATCGATTCGAGCCTGAGGTGCAATCGGTGCCGTTGGAGGTCGGCGGGCGGATCGGAGATCACCGCGAAGAAGGGAATGCTTGCCCCGGGGGCGAGCCTGCGTTCCGCCTCCGTGCCCAGGAGCGCGCGCTGCAGCCTGTCCGCGTCGGCGGCGCTGCGCAGGGCATAGACGTCCTCGGGGCTGGGCTCGGCGCCGGCGATGGTCTCCGCCTTCCCTTCCGTGTCGCCACCCGCGACCAGCTCCGCGACCACGCGCACCGGGCCGTGTCGCTTGCGGCCGCGGTTCTCCACCCGGCCGCGCACGTAGAAGACCGGCTTCCCGGAGGCGGTGTCGTACAGACCGCTCACCACGCTCGTCGCCACCACGTCCGAGCGGGCGGTGTACCCCAGCCACCCGGCGGATCCTTCGTCCGGCAAGGCGGCCACCAGCACGACCACCACCGCCAGCGCCGCGCCGACCAGCCCCGTGAGCGCGCTGGAGATGATCTCCCGCTTCGCCGAGGGCGGCGGCTCGGGCGGGCTCTGGAAGATCGACCTGTATTGCTTGCCCGATTTCGACTGCTTGTCCGACTTCGCCTGCTTGTCGGTCCGGGGCTTCTGGACCGGCTTGGAATCGGGCCTGACCGGCCCGCTCGGCGGCCGTCCTGAGGCGGTGCCTTGGAACGGGTCGACCGACGGCCCCGGGTTCCCGCCGCTCTTCTTGTCCCACGCGGTTTCGTCCAGCTCCAGGCCCGACGAGCCGCTGGCCGCCCCGCGAACGGGGCCGGTCTTCGGCTTGGGCCGGCCATCGACTCCCTGGGGACCGGTCTTTACTTTCTCCAGCGGGGCGATGGGTCCGGTCTTCGGCCGGGAAGGAGTCGACTCCTGCTTCTGCGGTCCGGTCTTCGTCTTGGCGGTCGCCGGACGTCCGGAGAGCGGATCGGTCGAGGGCTTCACCGGCGCGAGCGGCTCGTCCTCGAGCAGGTCGAGCGCGTCGAAGTCGATGCCAGATTTTCCCTTGGCGGACGCGGGCGCCTGCTTCGAGCCGCCGCCCGTCGGCTCGGGCATCGCGAACAGGTCGTCCGCGTCGAGGCCACCGGCGTCGCCTCCCTTTCCCGGGGATTGCGACCCGCGTCCGACGGCCGACGCCGCCCGCGACGCCTTCGCGGCGGGCGGCGTCGAGCCGGGGGTCGGCCCGGTTCCGCCGCGGCGCGCCGGGGGAAGGGGCGCGTCCAGCCCGGAAAGGTCGATGGCGATTCCCTCCGAGGCGGATTCGGCGGTGCCGGACTTCTTCACTGGGAACACATCTTTGCAGCTGCTGCAGCGCACCCGGACGGTGCGGTCGCCCACCTTTTCGTCGGCGACACGGAAGCGGGTCTGGCAGCTTGGGCACTGGACGACCACGCTCTCATTCTCGCAGCGCGTAAGCGACGCTGACAAGGAAACGGGCAGAGGGGAAACACCCACTCCGGGGCGCCTTGACACACACCGGCACCTGTGGGGGAATCCCGCTCCCGGCGCTTCGCGTCAGAAGCGCCTTGGAGCTTCCCAGATGAACGAGCAAGAGCAGACAGCGGCCCCCCAGGGCGGAAGCGAAGTGCCCGAAGGGCGCAAGGAGCCCAAGGTCATCAAGCGGTACACGAACCGCAAGCTCTACGACACGGTCGAAAGCCGCTACGTGACGCTGGACGAGATCGCGCAGATGATCAAGGGCGGCGCCGAGGTGAAGGTGCTGGACAACCGCACCAAGGAGGATCTGACCTCCGTCACCCTGGCGCAGATCATCTTCGAGGAAGAGAAGAAGCGCTCGCAGATGCCGCTCGGCGTGCTGCGCGAGATCATCCGCCACGGCGGCGAGGCGGTGGCGGTCTTCTACCAGGACAAGGTCGGGAACAAGCTGAGCGAGCGCCTGGAGGAGATGAAGAGCCGCACCGACGCGCTGCGCGAGAACATCGAGCAGAAGGTGCGGGGCGTGACCTCGCTCCTGCGCGGGTCGGAGGACAAGGGCAACAGCCCGGTGAAGGAAGTCCTGGCCGCCGGCCAGACGGCCGTCGAGGAGCTGCGCGCCAAGGTGGACCAGAGCGTCAAGCAGGCGCTGGACTCGTTCGGGTCCGGCGCGATGGCGCAGGAGCTGGAAAAGCTGCAGCGCAAGATCGAGGCGCTGGAGAAGAAGGTCGAGCAGATCGGCAAGTGAGCACCCTGGCGCAGGCGCTGCTCCCGCTGCACCGCGGGTACCTGCGACGTCTCGACGAGATGGCGGGCCGCATCGGGGTCGATGCGGCGCTTCGCGAACCGACCGCGCGGGACGAGTCGAAGCGGCTGGTGCGGCACGAGAGCGGCTTCGTGCTGCGCTTCGACCTGGCCGATTCCCGCAGTGGCGAGACTTTCGAAGTGCACGGCTCCCGCCCCGACGAGCCGGCCGGGCGCGAGTTGCGGGTGGGCGCGCTGACGTTCTTGCTCGAGCCGGGCAACTGGGAGGAGCTGACGCTGCGGTGCGTCTTCGGCAGCGCTCCGGCGGAAGAGGACGTGGCTGCGCTCGCCGAGCTGCTCCACGGTTGGGCGGTGCTCGCGGCGCACGGCGGCTTCGCCGCGCGCGGCGAGGCGGAAGCCGGCCGGTGGACGGGGCGGCTCCACTCCGCGGCGGTCCGGCTCGATGGGCCGGAGCTGGTCGCCGAGCTCGACCTGGGCACCTGCCCGCCCGCCGCGTTCGATGCCCTCGGCGAGGCGCTGGCCGCGTTCGCGGCCGATCGGGCGCCGCTCTCGCGCGTGGTCATCGGCGCGGCGCGGCGCGAAGATTCCTGACAGCCCATGTCAGGAGGCCGGATTACACTGCCCGCGTGCTGAAAGGCTTCCACCCCACCGTCGCCGGCTGGTTCGAGCGCCGCTTCGGCACGCCCACGGAGCCGCAGTCGGCGGGCTGGCCCCGCATCCAGGCGGGGGAGGACACGCTCATCGCCGCCCCGACCGGATCGGGCAAGACGCTGGCCGCCTTCCTCGCCTGCCTGGACGCGATGATCCGGCAAGGGGACGCGCTGCCGGACCAGACGCAGGTCGTGTACGTCTCGCCGCTCAAGGCGCTGGCCAACGACGTGCGCAAGAACCTGCTCGAGCCGCTGGCCGAGCTGCGCGCGCTGGGCGTGCCCGACATCCAAACCGCGGTGCGTACCGGCGACACGGCCCAGGCCGAGCGGCAGCGCATGGTGAAGTCGCCGCCGCACGTCCTGGTCACGACGCCCGAGTCGCTCTACGTGCTGCTCACCTCGGCCAGCGGCCGGCGCATGCTGTCCACGGCCCGGACGGTGATCGTGGACGAGATCCACGCCGTGGCGCGGGACAAGCGAGGCGCACATCTCGCGCTCTCGCTCGAGCGGCTCGAGGCGCTCTGCCCGGCGCGGCCGGTGCGCATCGGCTTGTCCGCCACCCAGCGGCCCATCGAGGAGATCGCCCGGTTCCTGGTCGGGGCCGCGCGGGTCGATCCCGACGGGACGCCTCGCTGCGCGGTGGTCGACGTCGGGCGCAAGCGCGAGTACGACCTGCGCATCGAGCTGCCGGGCCAGGAGCTGTCGGCGGTCGCTTCCAAGGAGCAGCGGGACGAGGTGTGCGACCGGGTCGCCCAGCTGATCCGCGAGCACCGCTCCACGCTGGTCTTCGTCAATACCCGAAGGCTCGTCGAGCGCATCGCGCACGCCCTGGGGGAGCGGATCGGCGAGGACCAGGTCTGCGCGCACCACGGCAGCCTTTCCCGGGAGATGCGGCTCCTCGCGGAGGAGAAGCTGAAGCGGGCGGAGGTGAAGGCGGTGGTCGCCACCGCCTCGCTGGAGCTGGGGATCGACATCGGCGCGGTGGAGCTGGTGGTGCAGCTCGACTCGCCGCGCTCGATCTCGGTCGCCCTGCAGCGCGTCGGCCGCGCGGCGCACACCCGGCACGGCGTCCCCAAGGCGCGGCTCTTTCCCCTCACCCGCGACCAGTTGGTCGAGTGCGCCGCGCTGGTGCGCGGCATCCGGACCGGCCGGCTGGAGGAGACCCGGATCCCGGCGCATCCGCTGGACGTGCTCGCCCAGCAGATCGTCGCCATCGCCGCCTGCGAGGAGATCTCCGAGGACGCGCTCTACGCGCTGGCGCTCAGGGCCTGGCCCTACCGGAAGCTCGAACGCAAGGACTTCGACGCGGTGATCGAGATGCACGCCCAGGGAGTGGCGCGGAGGGCGGGCCGGCTGGTGGGCGCGCGCCTGCACCGCGACGGCACCTCGAGAACCGTGTCCGGCAGGCGGGGCTCCCGGCTGGCGGCGATGACCAGCGGCGGCGCCATCCCCGACACGGCCCAGTACCAGGTGGTGGCCGAGCCCGAGGGCGTGGTGATCGGGCAGCTCGACGAGGACTTCGCCATCGAGAGCCTGGCGGGAGACGTGTTCCTGCTAGGCAACGACTCGTGGCGGATCCGCCGGGTGGAGGCGGGCCGGGTCCGGGTGGAGAACGCGCGCGGCGCTCCTCCCAGCGTGCCCTTCTGGAACGGCGAGGCGCCAGGGCGCACCGCGGAGCTGTCGCAGGTCGTCTCCGAGCTTCGTACCGAGATCGAGCCCTTGTTGGATGACCGGCCAGCGGCGGCGTCGTGGGCACTGCGCGAGTGCGCGCTCACGGAGTCGGGCGCGGAGCAGCTCGTCTCGTACCTGTCCGCCGGCAAAGCGGCCCTGGGTGCGCTGCCCACCCAGGAGGTGCTGATCGCCGAGCGCTTCTTCGACGACTCCGGCGGCATGCAGCTGGTGGTGCACGCGCCCTTCGGGGCCCGGCAGAACCGGGCGTTCGGGCTCGCCTTGCGCAAGTGCTTCTGCCGGACCTTCGACTTCGAGCTGCAGGCGGCCGCGACCGACGACGCGGTGCTGCTCTCGCTGGGTCCGCAGCACAGCTTCCCGCTGGAGAGCATCTTCGACTTCGTCCACCCCTCGCGCTTGGGCGAGGTGCTCACCCAGGCGGCCCTGCAGGCGCCCATGTTCGGCGTCCGCTGGCGGTGGAACGCCACCCGATCGCTGGCGCTGCTCCGCCACAGCGGCGGCCGCAAGGTGCCGTTCAACATCCTGCGCATGCGCTCCGACGACCTGCTCGCCCAGGTGTTCCCGGCGCAGGTCGCTTGCCAGGACAACGCTGGAACGGGTCCGCTCGAGCCGGTCGATCACCCGCTGGTCAACGAGACCCTCCGCGACTGCCTCCACGAGGCCATGGACAGCGAAGGCCTCCGCGCGCTCCTCCAGCGCATCGTGGGTCGGGAGGTGCGCCTGGTCGCGCGCGACCTGCCCGAACCTTCCCCGCTGGCGCACGAGGTCTTGAACTCGGCGCCCTGGGCGTACCTCGACGACGCGCCGCTCGAGGAGCGGAGGTCGCGGGCGGTGACGTTGCGCCGCACGCTGCCCGAGAAGGACGGCGACCTGGGGGCGCTCGATCCGGCCGCGATCGCCGAGGTGGCGGCCCAGGCCTGGCCGGAAGTGCGCGACGCGCGCGATCTGCACGATGCGCTGCTTTGCCTGGGCCTGTTGCCCGACGCCGAAGTGCCGGAGGGCTGGCGCCCGGCCCTTTCGCAGCTGGCCGATTCGGAGCGGGCGGTCCGGCGCGGGGAGCACTGGGCGGCGGCCGAGCGGCCCGCTCCGGAGCTGGTGGAGGTGGCGCGCGGCTGGGTCAGCTGCATCGGCCCGTTCACGCAGGCGGGTCTGGCGGGACGGCTCCGGTTGCCGATCACCGAGGTCGAGCTGGCGCAGCTCGAGTCGGAGGGCCTCCTGCTCCGCGGCAGGTTCCGCCCGGGCGCGACCGGGCAGGAATGGTGCGAGCGCACCCTGCTCGCGCGCATCCACCGGCTCACGCTGGGGCGGCTGCGGCGCGAGATCGAGCCGGTCGCGACCTCCGACCTGATGCGCTTCCTCTTTCGCTGGCAGCACGTCCACCCGGGCACCCAGGTGCACGGGACGGTGGGACTGTCCGAGGTGCTCGGGCAGCTGCAAGGGTTCCAGGCGGCGGCGGGCGCGTGGGAGGGAGACCTCCTCGCGGCGCGCGTCTCGGGGTACCAGCCCGCGCTGCTCGACCAGCTCTGCCTCTGCGGCGAGGCCGCCTGGGGCAGGCTCTCCTGCGCGCCGCTGGATCCAGAAGCGCCGCGCAGGCGGGCGGCGCCTCATCGCCTGACTCCGCTGGCGCTCTCGCGGCGGGAAGACCTCCCTTGGCTCTTGGAGGCGACTCGCGGTCCGGCGGAGCCGCTGGGGGATCGCGCCCGGCGCCTGCACGCGCTCCTGGAACAGCGGGGAGCGTTGTTCTTCCACGAGCTGCAACGGCAGAGCGGGCTGCTCGCCTCCGAGCTCGAAGCAGGCCTGTGGGACCTCGTCGCCGCCGGGCTCGCGTCGTCGGATGGATTCGCGGCGGTCCGATTCCTCACCTCGCCGCATCGCCGGCCTCCCTCCGCCGGGCATCCCCTGTCGGCCGCCGGGCGCTGGTCGCTCCTGCGCTCTCCCTCCGAGGAGGCGGACGCTCCGCGCGGGGCGTTTGCCGACTCGCCGGCCTGGCTGGAGAAGCTGGCTCGCCAGTACCTGCGCCGGTACGGCGTGTTCTTCAGGGACCTGCTCGCACGCGAACCCCGGCCGCCGCCCTGGCGCGAGCTGGCCCGGCTGTACCGGCGGATGGAGGCGCGCGGCGAGCTGCGCGGCGGCCGGTTCGCGCAGGCCTTCTCGGGCGAGCAGTTCGCCCTGCCGGAGGCGCTCGATGCTCTGCGCTCGGTGCGGCGCAACCGGCCCGCGGCCACCGAGCGGGTCTGGGTCTGCGCGGCCGATCCGCTCAACCTGGTCGGCATCCTGACGCCCGGCCCGCGAGTGCCCGCCCAGTCGGGCGTCCGCATCGCGTTCGTGGACGGAGCGCCGGAAGCCCTTCCCGCGCTCGCTTCGGCCTAGTCGCCGCCGATAGGGCGGCGCTACGCCTTTCACAGCGCGGACGTCATGGGATGCGTCGTAGCGCGACTCCCGCTCCCGCGACTGAATGCCTACCGTCGGCCCCGGAGGCCCTAGCAGCCGTGAGTCCTCGCCCCCAGGGGTGCGTCGTGCTGCTGGTGCACGACGATACGGGCCGCCGCCTCGGCACGCGCGAATCGCCTTTTTCGGAATGGCTACAGGGTACTGATCGCCGGCACGCTGGGGAGCACCCGAAATCCGCTGGCGGGCCTCCTTCCGGGGAGCGTGGTGGTGGACATGGGAGGCAACGTCGATCGCGCGGTCGAGCTGCGGGCGCAGCTCAAGCAGGACCCCGGCTTCAGAGGGGTCCCGATCGTGCTCGACCTCGACCTGGACTGACCGCCCCGACGGCCGGGTTGCCGGCGATCGGGTTTAGTTCGGCGGGCTGGGCTGCGCGCCCGGCGGCGGTTCCCGCTGCTGCAGCTCGGCGATCTTCGCCGACAACCCTTCGAAGACGCGCTCCAGCTCCTCGATCTTGCCCTGCAGCCGCTGCACGTCCCCGGCGGTGGGGATGTTCATGGTCGACAGCACGCTCTGCACGTTGCGCTCGACCAGGCCCTTCGCCTCCAGGGCGGCGCTCACGGTCTTCTGCAGCGCCCCCATCAGCTTCTCGTTGGAGAGCAGCTGGGTGGCGATCTTGCCCACGCGCTCCTCGCCGGTCGCGATCATCTTCTTCAGCACTGGATTGTCGCGCAGCATGGCACGCCTCCCGAGCCGCGCACCCCCCCCCGCGCAGCTGCCCGCGGACCCTAACGGCCGGAACAGGCAGGCGTCAACGTGAAAGCGAAGTCGAGGGGGAGGTCGAGGTCAAGGTCGAGGGAGAGGTTGAGGTCGAGGTCGAGGAGGAGGTCGAGGGAGAGGCTCAGGGTGAGGTCGAGGAGGAGGTCGAGGGAGAGGCTCAGGGTGAGGTCGAGGGCGTTCTATCGGAATGGTGTCGCGCAATCGGGCAAGAGGCTGTTGTTTGTCTTCGATCACGGCGTTTCTCTGCAATTCGCGAAGGAGAAATGCCGATGACGGACATGCCGAGATTGCCGCACCACAAGTTGATCGCCTTTGGGGTCGCGAAGGATCTGTTGATCGCGGTGCGAGCTGGTCGGGTCTCGTTGGCGGACAAGGCCCGGGCGTTCACCATCGCTCGCGGAGAAGCCTGCGAAGCAGCAGCCGCGCTCGAGGTGGCGGCTTTGTCTGGCGACGCTCGTCCCGAGGACGCGCGACGAGTTGCGGAACTCGCCGGCGAACTCATTGCCATCCTGACTGCGCTCATCCGGCGCGCATGGTCTCGGCCGTCGGACTGAAGCCAACCTCGAACCTTCTCCCTTGACCTCTTCCTCGACCTCTCCCTCGACCTCTCCCTCGACCTCCTCCTCGACCTCGACCTTTCCCTCGACCTCCTTCGTTGACACCCCAGAGGTGCCTCACTACAGTCCCGCGCTCCCGTGCCACCGGCCGCATCAGATGCTCGCGCCGGGCTGCTCGACCGGCGGCTGGTGGTGTTCACCGGCAAAGGGGGAACGGGCAAGAGCACCCTGTCCGCCGCCCTGGCGCTGGCGGCGTCCCGGCGGGGCAAGCGGGTCCTGGTGTGCGAGGTCACCGCCCGCGAGCGCGTGAGCGAGCTGTTCGGCCGGCCCGCCTCGGGAACGCAGATCCGCGAGCTGGCGCCGAACCTGTACTCCGTGCACGTCCGGCCGGCGGAAGCGATGCGCGAGTACGCGCTGATGATCCTGCGCTACGAGACCCTCTACAACCTCGTGTTCGAGAACAAGCTGGTCCGCTACTTCCTGACCGCCGCGCCCTCGCTGGCCGAGATCGTCCTGTTGGGCAAGGTGTGGTGGCACGCGGCGCGCGAGATGGAGCGGGGCCGGCCACGCTGGGACCTGGTGGTGCTGGACGCGCCCGCCACCGGCCACGGGCTCACCCTGCTCACCGTGCCGGACGTCTTCCTCGGAATCGTCAGCGAAGGGCCCCTCGCCCGCGACATGCGCGACATGCAGTCGCTCCTCAAGGACCCGGCCCGCTGCCGCACTTGCATCGCCACCCTGCCCGAGGAGATGCCGGCCAACGAGGCGATCGAGCTGCACCGGGCCCTGGACCAGCACGGCCTTCCCCAGGGGGCGCTCTTCCTCAACGGATTCTTCGAGCCCCGCTTCACTCCGCAGGAGCGTACCCAGGTGGCGCGCGGCGGTCCCCTCCTGGCGGCGGCGGCGGACGCGGTGGAGTCGCACGAGGCGCGGGCGGACCTCTCCGTGCGCTACGAGCAGCTCTTGCGCAAGGAGGTGCAGCTCCCGCTGCTCCCGGTGCCGTACTTGTTCGACCGCTCCTTCGGCCCGCAGGCGATCGAGAAGGTCGCCCGCGCCATCGAGGGCGCGCTGTGAGGCGGCTGGAGGAGCTCGCGGCCGCGCCCCGGCCGCCGCTCGACCAGGTGCTCGCGCGACGGCGGGTGGTGTCCTGCGTGGGACCGGGCGGGGTGGGAAAGACCACCACGGCGGCGGCGCTCGCGCTGCGCGCGGCGATGGCCGGAAAACGCTCGCTGGTCTTGACCATCGATCCGGCGCGCCGGCTGGCGAACAGCCTGGGGCTCAAGGCGCTCGGCAATCGCGAAACGCGCATCGAGGACGACCTCTTCCGCGCCGCCGGCCTGCATCCGCGCGGCGAGATGTACGCCATGATGCTCGACCTGAAGCTCACCTGGGACGAGCTGGTGCAGCGGCAGGCGCCCTCGCCCGAGCGCGCCCGGCAGATCCTGGAGAACCGCCTCTACCAGAAGCTGTCCACCGCGATGGCCGGGAGCCTCGAGTACATGGCGATGGAGAAGGTCTACGAGCTGCACAGCTCCGGGCGCTTCGACGTGGTGGTGCTCGACACTCCGCCCACCGCCAACGCGCTCGACTTCCTCCGCGCGCCCGACCGCATCCTCGACGTGCTCGACAACGACGCGATGCGGATCCTGCTGGGGCCGATGCTCAAGGCGAGCCGCATCGGCCTCAAGATCTTCGCCCTCCCCACCGGCCTGGCGCTGCGCACGCTGGCCAGGTTCACCGGCCAGGATTTCCTCCGGGACCTGGCGCACTTCATGGTCGCCTTCGAGGGGATGTACGACGGCTTCAAGCAGCGGGCTGCCCAGGTCAAGCGGCTCCTCGCCGGTCCGGAGACCGCCTTCGTGCTGGTCACCACCCCCAGCCCGCTCAGCATCGAGGACGCGCTCTTCTTCCACCGCGCGCTGGAGGCCGACGGCATCCGCACCGCAGCGGTGGCGGTGAACCGCGTGCAGCGCGATCCGCACCGGCTGGGCGGCCCGGACTCGGCCCCGGCGCTGCGCGAGGCGCTGCAGCTCGCGCAGATCCCGGATGCCGGCGATCCGCCTCTCTCCGCGCGACTCGCCCGCACGCTGGCCGAGCAGGCCACGCTCGCCGATCTCGACCGGCGCCAGGCGCAGGAGTTGTCGCGCACGCTGCCCGGCGTTCCCCTCTACGTGGTGCCCCGCCTGCGCAAGGACGTGCACGACCTCGGCGGTCTGTGGCAGATCGACGAGTGCCTCTCTGCCGCGGAGGAGTGAATGGCGTTCTACCCGGGCACCGTCGAGCTTCCCACGCAGAAGCAGCCGTCACCGTGGTCGGCTGAAATGCGCGCACTGGTCGCTTGGAGCGGAGGCAAGGACGCCGCCTGGGCGCTGCACCTCTCGCGCTTGCAGGGCGTCCAGGTGGCGGGGCTCTTGACCACCATGGCCGGAGATCGCGTGGCGATGCACGACGTTCGGGGGGCGCTCGTCGAGGCACAGGCGGCCGCCGCCGGACTGCCGCTGTGGAAAGTGCCCCTCCCTTGGCCATGCCCCAACGTCGAGTACGAGTCGGCGATGCGGGCACACCTTGCGCGGGCCCGCGGCGACGGGATCGAGGCGGTCGTCTTCGGCGACCTGTTCCTGGCCGACATCCGCGCATACCGCGAGTCCCTGCTCGCCGGGACCGGGGTGCGCCCGCTGTTCCCGCTCTGGGGCGGGGATACGGCCGCACTGGCGCGCGAGATGCTCGCGGGAGGGCTGCGGGCGACCATCGTGTGCGTCGATCTCGGCAAGCTCCCCGCTGGTTTCGCTGGGCGGGACTTCGACGAAGCCCTGCTCGCGGACCTGCCTGCCGGATGCGATCCCTGCGGCGAGAACGGCGAGCTGCACACCTTCGCCTGGGGCGGCCCGATGTTCCGGGCGCCGGTGCCGATCGCCCGCGGCCCGATCGAGGAGCGCGGCGGGTTCGCCTTCGCGGATCTGCTCCCCGCGGGATAGCGCCGTGTCCCTGGTGATCGTGCGCGGCCTTTCCCTCCGGTACGGAGGCAAGGTGCTTCTCGACGGGGCCGGCTTCGTGCTGGGGGCGCGCGACCGGGCCGGCCTGATCGGGCCCAACGGGTCGGGCAAGTCGTCGCTGCTCAAGCTCCTGGCCGGCCGGCTGGAGCCCGACGCGGGCCAGGTGCAGCTGGTGCGCAAGTCGCGGGCGGGTTACTTGCCGCAGGAGCTGGCAGAGCTTCCGCCAGGGTCGATCCTGGAAGGTGTTCTGGCGTCGGTCCCGGGGCGGAAGGAGCTGGAGGCCCGCGTCGAGGCGGCCCAGGCCGCGCTGGAAGCAGCCGGAAGCGAAGAGGAGCAGGTCGAGCTCGGGGGCGAGCTGGCCGAGCTGCACGAGGAGCTGGCGCACCACGAGGAGCGCTACGGGCGCCACCGGGCGGAGGAGATCCTCACCGGTCTGGGGTTTCCTCCCGCGCAGCTCTCGCGGCCCGCGGCCGAGCTGTCGGGCGGCTGGCGCATGCGCGCGGCGCTGGCGGCCCTGCTCCTGCAGGATCCCGAGCTCCTGCTCCTCGACGAGCCGACCAACCACCTCGACGTGCCCACGCTGGAGTGGTTCGACGGGGCCTTGCGCCGTTCGCGCAAAGCGCTGGTGCTCGTCTCGCACGACCGCGAGTTTCTCGACCGGCACGTCTCGCGCGTGCTCGCGCTGGAGCCCGAGGGCCTGCGCACCTATCCGGGCAACTACGAGGACTACCTGGCGGCGCGCGCAGCCGAGGAGGAGCAGCTGGCCGCGAAGGCCGAGCGGCAGCAGAAGCGCCGGGCGCAGACGCTCGCCTTCATCGAGCGGTTCCGCGCCAAGGCGACCAAGGCGAGGCAGGTGCAGAGCCGCATCAAGCAGCTGGAGAAGGAGGAGCTGGTCCAGGTCCGTGAGGTGCGCGCCGCCGTCCGCTTCCGGTTCCCGCAGGCGCCGCGCAGCGGCCGCGAGGTCGCCCGGCTCGACGGCGTGAGCAAATCCTTTTCCGGCCGGCCGGTGTATCGCTGCCTGTCCGCGCAGGTGCTGCGGGGCGAGCGCATCGCCGTGATCGGGCTGAACGGCGCCGGCAAGACCACGCTGCTGCGGGTTCTCGCGGGCGAGCTGGAGCCCGAGGAGGGCACGGTGCAGCTGGGACACAACGTGCGCCTGGGATACTTCGCGCAGCACCACACCGAGACGCTCGATCCGTCCCGCACGGTGCTGGAGGAGATCGCGCGCCTGGTCCCCGATCGGCCGCAGAGCTGGGTCCGCGGCATCCTGGGGGCCTTCCTCTTCTCGGGCGACGAGGTCGACAAGCGCATCGCGGTGCTCTCCGGAGGGGAGCGCGCCCGGGTGGCCCTGGCCCGCCTGCTGGTCGTCCCCTCGAACTTCCTCTTGATGGACGAGCCCACCAACCATCTCGATCTGGAGTCCTCGGAGGCGCTGATCGACGCGCTCGGCGGGTACGACGGGACGCTGCTGTTCGTCTCGCACAACCGGTCGTTCGTGAACGGCCTCGCCACGCACGTCTGGGAGGTGAAGGATCTGGGCGTCGATGCCCAGCCCGGCGACCTCGACGACTGGCACCGCCGGCGGGCGGAGTCGGTCAGGCCGGTCGCACAGCCCGCCTCGCACGCGCCGCGGCCCGAGCGCGCGGGCGGGCAAGGCAAAGACGCCCGCAGGGAGCGCGCGCTGCAGCGGGAGAAGCGGCTGCGCGCGCTGGGGCCGCTGCTCGACGAGATCGGGCGCATCGAGGCGCGCGTCGCCCGCCTCGAGCAGGAGAAGAAGGACGCCGAAGCCCGTCTGGCCGATCCGGGTGTGTTCACGGACCCCGCTCGGAGCACATCGGCGTTCGCCGCGTACCGGGACGCACAGCGCGAGCTGGGCGAGCTGTACGAGAGGTGGGCGGAGCGGCAGGAGGAGCTGGAACGGGCCAAGGCGCGCCTCGACCAGGGGTGATACGGTTCGCGCCGATGAAGAGGGGCGTCCTCTGGCTCTTCGCGTTGGTGGTGATCGGGGCGATCGGTTTCGCCGCCTGGCGCCTGATCGACGAGCGGCAATTCGCCGCGACGCCTTACGGCCAGGGGACGCGCACGGTGGTGGTGCCGCCGCGCAGCGGACCCCACCAGCTCTCCCAGCTCCTCGCCCGCGCCGGAGTGGTGTCCGACGCCCAACGCTTCTACGTCCACCTGCACTACTTCCGGCGGAAGGCGGTTCCCCGCGCCGGCGAGTACGAGTTCGACGGACCCGTGCTCCCCGACGACGTGATCGGCAAGCTGGTCCGGGGCGAGGTGAAGCAGTACCGCTTCACCGTGCCGGAGGGCCTGCGGGCGGACGAGATCGCGCCCCTGGTGGGCGCCACCACCGTCTGCTCGGCCGAGGATTTCCTCAAGCTGGCGCACGATCCCGCGGTGGCGAAGAAGCTGGACGTCCCGGGGCAGGGCCTGGAGGGCTTCTTGTTCCCCGACACCTACGCGGTGCCGCGCAGCGCGGGCTGCGCGGGCATCGTCCAGGCGATGGTGGGCCGCTTCCGCGACGAGTGGCACAAGGCGCAGGCCCACCGCGCCCCGGAGGTGACGTTGGGCGAGCTGCAGGCGGTGACGCTGGCCTCCATCGTGGAGAAGGAGACGGGGCAGGCGGTGGAGCGGCCCCGCATCTCCTGCGTCTTCCACAACCGGCTGCGGCGCAAGATGAAGCTGCAGACCGATCCCACGGTCATCTACGCGATCCTGCTGGAGCACGGATTCAAATGGGACGGGAACCTGCACAAGGGCGACCTGTCGATCGCGCATCCGTACAACACCTACTACGTGAAGGGACTCCCGCCGGGGCCGATCGCCAACCCCGGCGCGGCCTCGCTGCAGGCGGCCCTCAATCCGGCCCAATGCAACGATCTGTTCTTCGTGTCGCGCAACGATCACACGCACGTGTTCTGCCCTGACTTCGCCTGCCACGAGCGCAACGTGCGCAAGTTCCAGATCGACTATTTCCGGCGCAAGCGCGGGTAGCGATCACCGCGCGGCGGAAGGCAGGTCGCAGCGGCGGTAGATGGTCGCGTAGACGAAACGCTGCACGATGCAGAATCGCAACTGGCGGAAGGTGAAGGCGTCGGCGTCCTCGGTGGCTCCTTCCGCACCCTTCTCCCAGCGCAACTTGCCCTGATACAGCAGCAGCGCCAGCGTCGGTTGCGCGCGCGCCAGTCGATCGTCGAAATCGGGCCAGCGCAGGCGCGCGATCCGCTGGTCGGGAAGCCCGGAGGCGAAGGCGAGCGGGATGTCGAGGTAGTGCCAGGCGCTGTCCAGGAGCAGGACGTCGTCCGGGCGGGCGTTGACCCGCAGCCAGCGGGAAGCCTGGGCGATCCCCGGCGGGACGGTCGAAATGGGCGAAAGCGGGCGCGCCCACTCCGCCAGGCCGCCGTTTCGCCCGTAGGAGGCGAGCGCCAGGGCCGACGGCGTCGCGACGAGGAGGATCCCCCCGAGCGCGGCGGTGGCGATCCGCAGCCGCGCGGGCAGGCCGGAGAGGACGGACCAAGCGAAGGGCAAGGACAGGGTGGCTGCCACCAGCGCGAACCGGGACAAGGGGCGGAAGTCCGCCAGCACGGCGCCCCGGAAGGTGAAGTACGCGGCGGGGACCCAGGCGATCGCGGCCAGCTCCCATCCGGTGGAGCGCCGCCACAGCGCGCGCGCCGCGCCGGCGAGCGACAACAGGCCCAGCACCGGGGTGGAGAGAAGGAGGACCGCCAGCGGCCAGTACACCAGGCAGTACGCACGCCAGCGGAGCTGCCCGAACCAGCCCAGGGCCATGGCGGCCAGGGCCTGGTGATCGCGATCGATGTAGTGGATGGGCGCCAGCCAGTCGCCGCTGAAGCGGTGATTCAGCCACAGCCAGAGAGGCACGGGCAGCACGGCCAGGGCGCAGAACAGCGCGACCTGCGGCAAAGCGACGCGGCGGAGCAGCAGCCATCCGGCGATGAGTGGCACGTAGAGCCAGCCGTCGTAACGCACCATGCCGGCGGCTCCGAGCAGCAGCGCGGAGAGGACGAGGCGATCCGCGAGCAGCAGATCGATGGCTCCCAGCAGCAGCGCGAGGAACGGGGCTTCGCTGGCGGAGGTCGTGCTTGCCTGGATGTGCAGGGGCGAGAGCGCGAGCCCCAGGGCCGCGGCGAACGCCGCGGCGGGGCCGAGGAGCCGCTTCGCGATGCGGAACAAGAGCCAGACCGCGGCGAGCCCGCAGAGCAAGGAGAGGGCCCGCGGCGCCCAGATCCGATCCGGCCACAGCTCGAGGGTCCCACCCAGAAGGGTCAGGTGGAGCGGTCCGAACTGGAAGGCCTCCGAGAACCCGCGCCACAGGTGAGGCGCCCGGGCCCATCTTTCGGCGATCTCCACCCGGACCGGGCCGTCCCCGTAATGCTCCATCCCGAGCAGCAGCGCGGGCAGGCGCACGGCAAAAGCGGCCAGGAGCGCGGCAAGAAGGAGGCGGCGCGGCGGCACCGGCCGCTTCGACCATACCGGAGCCCCCGGACGCAAGCCTTCCGGCCGGGCTCCGGGGTCGTTCATTTCCCGACCAGCTGGAAGAAAGCTGTGCAGCCGGGCTGTTCAGCGCCAGAATGCCTGGCATGCGCCCCGCATTGCCCCACTGCACTCGTCCCGCTACGTTTGAACTGACCCGCTTGGAGCGGGGCAGCCTTCGAGGGGAGACCTAGATGCAGAACTTCCGTGAGACGGACAGCAGCCTGGTCGGACGCATCGCCACGCTGCAGGACAAGTCGAGCTTCAAGGAGCTCCACTGGGACGGGTCCTTCGAGGAGTACTTGAAGATCGTGCGCGAGAACCCGCGCGTCACGCGCACCGCCTTCCAGCGCATCTACGACATGATCCTCTCGCACGGGAAGACGGAGTACATCGACAACAAGAAAAAGCTCATCCGGTACCACTTCTTCCACGATGAGCACTTCGGCGGGCGCGACGCGGTCTTCGGGCTCGACGTTCCGCTGATGAAGCTGGTCAACGTCTTCAAGAGCGCCGCGCAGGCCTACGGGACCGAGAAGCGGGTCATCCTGCTCCACGGACCGGTCGGATCGTCCAAGTCGACCATCGTCCGCCTGCTGAAGAAGGGACTGGAGGAGTACTCGCGCACGCCGGACGGCGCGCTCTACACGTTCATGTGGGCGCTGGATCGGAAGGGCGAGGGAGGCAAGGGTCAGGAAACGTACCACACTCCGATGAACGAGGACCCGCTGCTCCTCATCCCCGAGGACTGGCGCGAGAAGGTGTTCGCCGACATCTGCCCGCCAGATTCGGGCTTCCAGATCCCCTCCCGCGGCGATCTGTGCCCGGCCTCGCGCCTGATCTTCCGGGAGCTGATGACCGAGTACAAAGGCGACTTCGCCAAGGTGATGTCGCACGTGCGGGTCAAGCGCCTGCTGCTCAGCGAGAAGGACCGCATCGGCATCGGCACCTTCCAGCCCAAGGACGAGAAGAACCAGGACTCGACCGAGCTGACCGGAGACGTGAACTATCGCAAGATCGCCGAGTACGGCTCCGACTCCGATCCGCGCGCCTTCAACTTCGACGGCGAGTTCAACATCGCGAACCGCGGCATCATCGAGTTCGTCGAGGTGCTGAAGCTCGACGTGGCGTTCCTCTACGACCTGTTGGGCGCCTCGCAGGAGCACAAGATCAAGCCGAAGAAGTTCCCCCAGACGGACATCGACGAGGTGATCGTCGGGCACACCAACGAGCCCGAGTACAGGAAGCTCCAGAACAACGAATTCATGGAGGCGCTGCGGGACCGCACCGTGAAGATCGACATCCCCTACATCACCAAGCTCAACGAGGAAGTGAAGATCTACGAGAAGGACTACAACCCGCACCGCATCCGCGGGAAGCACATCGCGCCGCACACGCTGGAGATGGCGGCGATGTGGGCGGTCCTGACGCGCCTCGAGGAGCCCAAGAAGCACAACCTGACGCTCTTGCAGAAGCTCAAGCTCTACAACGGCAAGACGCTGCCCGGCTTCACCGAGGACAACATCAAGGAACTGCGCAAGGAGGCCGCGCGCGAGGGCATGGAAGGCATCTCGCCGCGCTACGTGCAGGACAAGATCTCCAACGCGCTGGTCTCCGACAAGGGCGAGGGGTGCGTGAACCCCTTCATGGTGCTGAACGAGCTGGAGGGCGGGCTGCGGCACCACTCGCTCATCTCCTCCGAGGATCAGCGCAAGCGCTTCCGGGAGCTCTTGTCGGTGGTGAAGGGCGAGTACGAGGACATCGTGAAGAACGAGGTCCAGCGGGCCATCTCCGCCGACGAGGACGCGATCGCCAAGCTGTGCGGCAACTACATCGACAACATCAAGGCGTACACGCAGCGCGAGAAGGTCCGCAACAAGTACACCGGCCAATACGAGGAGCCCGACGAGCGGCTGATGCGCGCCATCGAGGAGAAGATCGACATCCCCGAGTCGCGCAAGGACGACTTCCGCCGTGAGATCATGAACTACATCGGCGCCCTGGCCATCGAGGGCAAGACGTTCAACTACCGGACCAACGAGCGGCTGCACAAGGCGCTGGAGCTGAAGCTCTTCGAGGACCAGAAGGACTCCATCAAGCTGAAGAACCTGGTCTCCTCGGTGGTCGACAAGGACACGCAGGAGAAGATCGACATCGTCAAGGACCGGATGATCAAGTCCTACGGCTACTGCGAGATCTGCTCGACCGACGTGCTGAACTACGTGGCTTCGATCTTCGCGCGAGGCGACGCGAAGGACTAGGATGGCGTCGCCCGACTGGAGGCGCCCTAAGTGCCGCTGAAGATCAAGCAGGACCATAGCCGCTTCCGGGAGATCATCCGCGGGCGCATCAAGAACAACCTGCGGAAGTACATCCAGAAGGGAGAGATGATCGGGAAGAAGGGGAAGGACCTCATCACCATCCCCGTCCCGAGCATCGACATCCCGCACTTCAGGTACGGGCACAAGGACCAGGGCGGCGTTGGCCAGGGCGACGGCGAGCCCGGCACCGTGCTCGCGCCCGGCGCGGTCGAGGGCGACGGCCACGGGAGGGCGGGGCAAGGCGAGGGGCAGCATGCGCTGGAGGTGGACCTCTCGCTGGACGAGTTGGCGGAGATCCTCGGCGAAGAGCTGGCGCTGCCGCGCATCCAGAACAAGGGCAAGCGGAACCTGATCACTCCCAAAGTGAAGTACTCGGGAGTGCACACCGCCGGCCCCGAGTCGCTGCGCCACTTCAAGCGCACCTACAAGCAGGCGCTCAAGCGCAGCATCGCCTCGGGCAAGTACAACCCGCAGGTCCCGATCATCGTCCCGGTCCGCGAGGACAAGCGCTACCGCAGCTGGCGCGTGCAGGAGCTGCCGCAGTCCAACGCGGTGGTGATCTACATGATGGACGTGTCGGGCTCGATGGGCGACGAGCAGAAGGAGATCGTCCGGATCGAGAGCTTCTGGATCGATACCTGGCTGCGCGCCAACTACAAGGGCCTGGAGACGCGCTACATCATCCACGACGCGGTGGCGCGCGAGGTGGACCGGGAGACCTTCTTCCACACCCGGGAGTCGGGCGGCACGATGATCTCGTCCGCCTACAAGCTCTGCAAGGAGTTGATGGACGCCGATTACGACACCGGGTCGTGGAACATCTATCCGTTCCACTTCTCCGACGGCGACAACTGGAGCGCGGACGACACGCGCACCTGCGTCAACCTGCTCAAGGGGGAGATCCTCCCCAAGGTGAACCAGTTCGCTTACGGGCAAGTAGAGAGCCCGTACGGCAGCGGCCAGTTCATCAAGGACCTGCGCGAGGCCTTCGACGCGGTGGAGAACGTGGCCCTGTCCGAGATCAGCAACAAGGACGCCATCTACAACTCGATCAAGGACTTCCTCGGGAAGGGGAGCTAGCGTGAACGAGAACCGCGACACGCAACTCCCGCCCCGACTGTCGGACATCAAGAGGGAGATCGAGGGGTACGCGCGCGGCTTCGGGCTCGAATTCTACGAGACGATCTTCGAGGTGCTCGGGTACGACGAGATCAACATGGTGGCCGCCTACGGCGGCTTCCCCAACCGCTACCCGCACTGGCGGTTCGGGATGGAGTACGAGCAGCTCTCCAAGGGGTACGAGTACGGGCTGTCGAAGATCTACGAGATGGTGATCAACAACAACCCCTCGTACGCGTACCTGCTCGAGTCGAACATGGACGTGGACCAGAAGCTGGTCATGGCCCACGTCTTCGGGCACGTCGACTTCTTCAAGA
>WNEZ01000032.1_pt1 | contig 181571 bp, 152 predicted proteins | sample 5400521 | NCBI WGS metagenome assembly WNEZ01 (sample SAMN13153339, study PRJNA577476) | soil metagenome | isolation source: 120 cm saprolite under Douglas fir tree site 2 hole 1 replicate 1 | place: USA:California | collected 2015-04-18
AAGACCTGGTCCTGGGATTCCCGTGGAGCAGCGCCTCCATTCCTGGAGTCACGCAATTGACGGAGGCCTTCGATAGTACAACCGGCGACTATGCCTTGCTTTCGCCGTCAGAAACCTTGTCCGGCTACAATCCGCAGCCGCTCACAGCCTACGGTTATCCGCGATACGGCAACGCTTCTGAAATGTTGCTGAGCTTGTCGGCCGGCGGTGCCACCGTCGAGTCCAACGAGATAGCGGGCGGCACTACCTGGCGCTGGTTCTGGAACGGAGTCCAATTCCTCAACCACGCCGATTACGGACGGGAAATCCAGGGCGCGTTCTACTACCCTCCTGGCCAGGACCTGAACCCGAACGAAGCAGGGGATGGGCTCACCTTTCCCGATCTCGATCCCTCGATCCGCCATGGCTCGCCCGTACTGCAGTTTGCGAATCAGGGCACGACGCAGGTCACACGGGCAGTGCCCTTGAATTGGGATCCCGCGATTTTCGGCGGCGACCAGGACCACCCAGTCATCTGGGACAGTCTGGTCCTGGGCAAAGACCTTACTCTTAACTTCAACAATCTGGGAGCGGTCGCCCAGTACACTACGCATCTGGTCATTCCCATAGCCTCGCGAGGCACACTCGCTGACCCTGCCGGTTATCTGCTCTCCAGCTTCAATCGTTACTGGACTTACGACGCTCGGTCCAAGACTCGTCAAGAAGTGACCAATGCCATGCCCGATGGCTGCCTCTCACTCAACGGCTCCAGCTTTGGTGGCTACTCGTTCTTCGTGGATTCCGGCGGCATCATCATGTCGGATGCATCCGGAACGAACGCCATGGGAGTTTACGGTGTCAGCATTGCGCACGGCGGATCGCTTTCGTACTTTGCCATGTGGAAGTTCTTCTGTTGGGGAGACGGACCTTCCGAAACCGCATCGGACACCACAGCATGGAGTGCGGTGAGTGGGAACGGAACAGATGTGTTGTTTCCCGCCGGCGAAAGTACTTACAACGTTTACCTCATCACCGACTCCGTGCAGAACGTTACCGCCAGAATGGACGACCTGTTTCAACTGGGCGTGAAATAGCGGCCTGTACTTCGGCCGTCGTCCTTGATTTTTCCTCAAAGCCACATTCGCTCTAAGCGAGGAGCTGTGCCATCGTGTTGGCGAGGAGTAGAAGCCAAGCGAAGGGCCAGGAAAATGTTATCAGAACCGCCCAAGAGGGTTGGTCGAGCAGCGTGTCAGCCTGACACAGCAGCGAGGTAGACTACCGTTCATGCTGTTTATGGTCATTGAACGGTTCAAGCACGGCGATGCCACGCTAGTCGGCGAACGGTTTAAAGGTAGTGGCCGGATGCTGCCCGATGGCGTCGTCTACCACGCGAGCTGGGTGGATTCAGCAGGCACTCGCTGTTTCCAAATCATGGAAGCCTCACATCCCCAGAGCTACTGAACCTCCGGGCCAGTCGCTGGGATGACCTGGTCGACTTTGAAATAGTTCCAGTCGTGACCTCTAGCGAGTTCTGGGGCAAGATGTCTGAACCGGATTCGAATTGAGCCACTACCAGAATCTGGCGCCCAGGCCGGCGCGCCGGCGGGTGGAACGATCCAAACACACAATCGCCGAGGGATACTGCACTTCGTTCAGCGGTGGGAAATTGCGGGTAGAAGGCTCAGACGAAAAGCACCCACTTGCAGCGCAGCAACCAGCAACACGGTGCCGACCGCTGCCCAAAGGTGGGCGCTGCTTTTCACCCTCCACGCTTCCGCCATCCCCACCAGAGAAGCTAAGCCGACGATCACAGTCATGACGATTTCCGTTGGTGAGAAGGTTCCCGAAACAATCCGCGCCCAGCCGAGCAGGAAGAACCAAATAGCTGTCATCAGTATCAGCCAGAAGACAAAACATGGGAACGCTGCCCATTTGACCCAATGAGATCGCCGTGTTCCAAGCACGATTGCGATCCACAAAGGTGATGTTTGCACAATATGCCGAACGACGCCCGATGACACCGCCCCGACCACGAGGAGGGCCGCTATTATGGCAAGGCAAGAGCCCACGAGGAGGCCGAAGTTCTGCTTCATGCGTGGCCTCGCGCCATCATAAACCTTTGGTGATTGTTGTTCCCAACCGCTTAAAGCTCCGAGACCGTAACACCTGGGGCTCATTTTCATAAGAGAGGCTCGCCAGCCGGAGGCTCGTCGCGCATGTGCTCTGTGCAGCTTCGGCTGAGGCTCACGATCAAGGCGGTCTATGAGGGTGGTCCCTTCCTAACGAAGAAGTCGCAAGGGTGGATCGTCGCAAGAACGACTTACACGGAAATTCCTGAACAAGCATCATCTGGAACACTGTCGAAGCCAACGTGTACTTTGGATTCTGGTCCACAAATGCGATGAATTCTTGAATGAGTGTCATCGTTGACGTGTCAGAGATGCAGACTCTGAACCACTTCACATTATCAGCCATGGAGGCTGACACGTCTGCCGCACCTTGCACGTAGAGAAATGTGCACGGATCTCTGCTGATGCATGTTCCCTTACACTGCGTGTGCCGTAAACAACGAGATAGGAAAGCGGCATCGCACCGCAAGAATTCTTATCTTGAGGGAGGTCGGAATGTATGCGTTTTTGTATGCGCTCGCTGCAACCTGGCGTTGTTTTCGCCTAACTGCGATAAGTCAGCGCCAAGCCTAAGCGGCAGAATCGTAAGCTATTTGCTTCATTGCTAGGAACTTGCCAAAAGTGGGAAATTCGGGGGTTGCGATGGTGTGTCTGCCGGCTCCGCCATCGCCAGCCAACCGCGTACGCGCACACATCTTGCTCTGCCTGCGGCTCCACTACGCTGACCGGCACATGCACCGAGGCCTACCTCCCCCCGTGTTCGACATGACGACAAAATGGCGGAGGCGCAACGGAGTACCTCCGTGGTGCGCCCGCCCAGGGCTCGTCCCGCTGCTGAAGCTAGGGCCCAGAGCAAACGCAATCAGGGTCTCTCAGATTCGAAATCATACGCAGACCAGCGGCAGTGAGGCTGATCGACAGTGTTCTCAAACAGAAGAGCCAATCGGTTACGAAGAGGATGAAATTGAAAATGATTTTCAAAAAAAGTGCAGGAAGGGTGCAAAATTCGCCGCACATACGGCGTTTTCGGCTATACTCGGCGAGATAAGTTGTTTATTTTCGTTGGCGTTGGAGTTTTTCACCCGCTTTCGAGGCGGATCGTTTCAACCACTCACGCACCTCTCCGGAAAGCAGTCGTTGGACTCAGTCGTCGGTCTTCGGCGGTCAGCAAAATCAGCTGGTCTATTCGTCGGTCGCTGACGACCGAGGACTGACGACCGACGACTGTTCTCCCGACTTTTCTTCCCGCCGCAAGCGAAAGAACGACTGCAATAGCTCCGCGCAACGGCCTGCCAGCACGCCCGCGCGAACTTCCATGCGGTGGTTCAAGCTGGGCTGATTCAGCACCTGCATCACCGAATGGATTGCGCCTGCCTTCGGGTCATCGGCGCCATAGACGAGGCGTTTGAGCCGGGCATGGACCAGCGCGCCGGCGCACATCGCGCACGGCTCAATTGTAACAAACAGTTCGCAGTCTTCCAGGCGGTGGTTGCCGAGTGCGGCACCGGCTTCGCGCAGGGCGACCACTTCGGCGTGGGCAGTGGGATCGTGATCGGTAAGATTGCGATTGCCACCGCGGCCGACGATCTTGCCCCCGCACGCGACCACTGCGCCTACCGGGACTTCTCCGGCTTCCAGCGCGCGTTGGGCGGCGCGGAGAGCTTCTTCCATGAAGAGTTCGTCGGAGTTGGTTTCATGGTTGGTTGGAAGCATGTTGGTTGGAAGCGGGTTCACGCCAGCTCGGTTCTTGGTCAGTCGCTCCGGTGCGTCAGTCCATCTGGTGCTGTGCCAGCATCGACGCCAGCAGCGGGAGGTTCGGGCGCAGTGGTTGGTTCACGAAAATATATTTTCCCGCGCTTTCGGCCAAAAGATATGTGGAGTCCGGCGGCAGGTGGGAAAGGGCGTCTTTGCGGAATTCTTCCGGGACGAAGATAAACACGCGGTTGGGACTGCTCCAGAAGGCAGGGAACTGCTGATCGTCCAAGAACGTGGGAGGAACGTCGGGATAGTTCGATCCGATTTCCAGGTTGGTGCCGAAGCGTCCGTTATAGATCCACACGTGGCGATGGGTGTAGAACGGAATGCTCGAGCCGGAATTGAAATCGCCATACTGGACGACCTGGTCCTGGGGACGCAGGTAGGGAAGGATGGAGTCGGCTAGCGCCCGGGAGGACATCCGCGGCTCGAATCGCTTGAAGGCCCAGTTCGCGGCAAAGAAAAATAATCCCATGCCTAAAGCCAGGGTGAGAGTGGCGGCTGAGTTCTTCCAGCGGCGACGTAAGCTCCACGCTCTGCCGAAGCCGACAATGAACAGCAGCATGGCGAAAATTGCCGGACCGCGGAGGGCAGCGAAAGTCTGCGGCGTCAGATCGAAAATATGGGCCATCGAGAGACGATAAGTATCGAGGTCGTGGTACTGGAGCAGGTGCGAGATACCGCCCTTCGAGGAGACATCCAGCGAGTCGAGCACAAGATACCCGAGGACAACCGTCGCGAGCAGTCCAACCACCGCCAGTCCGGCTTGAAGACGAGGCAACCAGCGGTCGCGGGCTTCTTCAGCGTCAGCCAGGCCTACAGCAAGAAGGACGGCGATCGCGGGCCAGGCGCCGAAACTGTAGTACTCCATGCGCGAGCCGCTGGTGAGCGAGAAGAAAAACAGAATCAGCCCAGCCCAGATGAATAGCAAAAGCCGCGCCTGCTGCGCCGGTTCCATTGTCTTCCCCCAGGTTTTGCGCCGGGGAAACTCGCGGAACGCATAGTGCACGAAAAAGCTCCAGGGAAAGAACCACACCAGGTGCAATGCCCACCACAGCAGCAGGGGGACGGCTTCATAATCTGGCGGATATCGGGTGCCGAGGGCGCGCTTAAGATGTTCGTTAATGAAATAAGACCAGAGAAATCCCGGCGAGCGATGTTCGGCCAGCACGTGCCAGGGCACGGCGATGACCAGGAAGATCAAGGCGCTGGAGAAAATCCGCAGCTCGCGCCAGCGTCCCCAGCCGCGGGTGAACAGGATGAAGAAAAAGATCACGCCGAGCGGAAACAGCACACCGATCAAGCCGAGCGTAAGCGCGGCCAGGGCCATCACCACGGAGGCGCCCCAGTAGCCGACGCGCGGGCTCAGGGTGCCATTCCATGCGCGCAGGAAAAGGTAGAACAGGGCGGTCAGTTCGAGGGCAAAAATCGCCTCCGGAACCATCACGCGGGTAAAGAGCCACGTTCCGACGCTGGTACAGATGACCAGCCCGGAGTAAAAGGCCGCAGTCTCGCCAAACCAGCGGCGGGCCAAAAAATACACCATCAGCACCAGTCCGACGACTGAAAGCACCAGCGGCAGCCGGGTCTGGAACGCGCCCTGTCCGAAAAGCTTGTAGCTGACCGCAACCATCCAGTAATGCAGCGGAGCTTTTTCGAGGTAGCGAATCCCGTCCTGATACATGACCACCCAGTCGCCCCGCTGAAGCATCTCGCGGGAGACCAGCGCGTGCGACGCGTCGGCATCATCGAGCAGTGCCGGCTGGGCGGCAGTGGCGACGTAGATTCCGAGAGATAACGCGAGCAGAATGAGGATGGAGAATCTGCGGTTCATCTAGGGTCGAAAACGTTATTCACCTTTCGTCACGCGGGCCGGGAGATAGAGGGTCAGGACGCTCATTGCGGAACTGCTAATCATAGCATCTGGATGGGCGGAGGGACGGTCGGGCGCTAGGACTACGGCTGCCCGCCCAAGTGGAATTTGGCAAGGACCGAGCGGGAGAGGCTGCTGAGATCCCACGCTTCGCGAAGCGAGCATCCGAAGCCCTGGGGGCTAACAACGAGCAACAAGGGTGAGCCACTTGCTTAGAATCCAAGTGACGCAGCCCGTGATAGAGGTAATACTTGCCGACCATGGCGACGTTGAGTCTTATGCACCCGGGTGGGCACCCGGCAGTTCACGTATGACTCAAGTCCAGTGTTCGATATAGCAAGAAGATGAACACTAGCTCGTAGGCCGTCCCAAGCAGGGCAAATGTCGCGTGGAACTTTCGATTAGTGGTCTTAATCGCCACCAGGCTTAGCACGATGTACGCAACCGTCCGCACAGAATACAAAATTCCCAGGGTGTGCAGTTACGCGGTTCCTTTGATCACTGTGTCCAGCACATCGACCGCAAACAGCGCCGCCAGCGCCGCAAACATCCATTTCCTGCGCGAATCGAAATAGCTGTCGAATCGGTCGTAATCGCCCATCTGTTCCGGAAACAATGGCGCACACAGCAGGTAGAGCAAGACCGCGTACACGGCCACGAAAAGATACAGCGGAAAGGTCCACTGCGGCACGCTCTCCAGCCTGAATTCCCACCACCAGAAGTGAATCAGGTAGAGAAACAGGAAGAACACCCAAACCAGGTGCACCCAATACGCTTTGTTCTTTCCCGGATGTTCCACGATTCGCGCGATCCCTCGCAGCAGATGGGTAACACCCAGGCCGACGATCATCGCGAACACCACGCGCACGTGCAGGTACATGTCCATGGTCAGTTCACCGCGCCGCTATCATACATTTCCCCCAAACGGCGCGGCCCGTAGAAGTTTCGGTTTCGATGTGCTCTGGGCGCTTTTCGAAATCGGGCCGGACACTGCAGCTGGCAATGGGCCGTGACGTGTACACAGAAACAAGTCAAAAGGAGGTACCGAAGGCGGCTGAGGCCAACTCGTGACGCAGTGGCCCGAACTTCTCCAGCTTTCCTATGACAATGGTAGAACCGGGGTCTGTATTGAGATCTTTATTGAGTGTGGGATACGACTTAGTCCAGTAGTCCGGTTGAGGGGAAAGGGTCTCACGAAAGTCCATTCGGAAAAAGAAATCCGACCCTCCAAAAAACGAAGGGTTGGGGCACCCGGTTTTAGTTCTGCCCCGACGGTTCCCCGGGGTCGAACACGGTGATATCGGTCCACAGATTCAGAGGGTCGACCCACCAATTGAAAAATCCGGAGAGAAGCGCTTTGGCATCGCCGATTATCACCCAAAAGGTAACGCCTCCATCGTGAGGCGCGACACTGCTTACCTGGAAGTGAGCACTGCCTACGAATCGTTCCGGGGCTGAAGGGTCAAAGAATAAGCCTTCCTGGCGCGGGGAACCTTCGCTAGCCGTGATTACTACGAACGAATCGTGGCGGATTGCATCCCACTGGAAGTTGAAGCGGGCCGTCTTCTGCGGTCCCCAGAAATGCCTAAAGTGCTGTGCCATAGGACCTATCCCCGTCGTCTGGGGTCAATTCCTTCACCCGGCTTCGGAGGGCGTACCACCAACTTGCCGTTTAACGGAAAAGCATTCAGCAGTATTGTGAAACCACCGTCCGTCGTCGCATAAGCGGTCCCGATACGCTGCCAAAAATTCTCCTCTTGTACTTCTGCCTCTGGCGGCTTCTTTGTTGCCTCAGTGGGATGAGCCGCACGAACCGTCCGCGCAGCCTCGATCACGCTGAACACTGGCATCCAATCCGATTTCTCCATTCGTTCACTCCGAGCGGCAATCAGTATACAACAGGGAGGTGGGCCGATGGCCCGGCTTACCCCGGTCAATCTTACCCTCGAGAGTCATCTATAGGGATAGGCCGGGATCCCCGGCAAGCGCGGACTGCATCGCTCCCGAAGCGCCCCTTCCCGGCCGTAAGTCCAAGCAGGCAAAGATAGCTTCCTCATTATACTTATATTATTGTACGCACATTAATGCCATAACGAAATGTTCCACGTGGACCATTAGGTCAATTTGCGGGCTTAGGTATCCCCACCCTTCAAGAAACGAAGGGCGTGGGACCCTCAGGCCATGGTGGCGTAAACTTCGAGGTATTCCGCTTTGATTACCGTGTGATCGGCGTCACCTCGGTTGTTGTTGGCCCAGTGCTGGGTGAGGTCGTCGGCCAGGGCTTTCTGGGCGGGCTCGTCCAGGCGCGCGAATGTGGTTTGGGTGGGGCCGAAATATTTTCGGAAGAAGGCTACTGCGTCCGCGGGGCTGAAGGGATAGTCGAAGAGCAGCTCCTGTTTGCTGGTCTGGAGGCGCGCGATTTTTCCTTCACCCGAACCCAGGCGTTCGGCGACGACCTTTCCGACTCCCCAAAGGGACGGGGGCAGCATGCCGGGCGGAGGCGGGGCGTGACGTGCGGTGATCTGGAACATCTGGCCTACGAAACCTTCCGGAGTCCAGTTTCCCATTGCGATCAAGCCGCCGGGGCGACAGACGCGCTTGAGCTCCGAGGCGACGACCTCGGGACGCGGAGCGAACATAGCTCCGAACATGGACAGCACTAGGTCGAACTGGCCGGCGGGGTAGGGGAGCTTTTCGGCGTCTCCCTCGATGAATTCAATTTTCAAGTTTTCTGACGCGGCGCGCTGGCGAGCCTGTTCCAGCAGGTTGGGAGCGATGTCGAGACCTGTGACCTGCGCCCCAGCGCGGGCGGCGGGAATCGATTGATTGCCGGTGCCGCAGGCGACATCCAGCACTCTCATTCCCGGCTTGAGATTGAGTCGGGTGACGAAGTCTTCGGCTCCTTGCGAGTTAAGGCGCGCGATTTGACCGAAGTCGCCGGCCATCCAGGCGGCGCGCATGCCTCTTTTCAATTCTGCCAAGCCATCGGGTAAAGCTGCCATTACTACCTCCAGAGCAAATGAAGTTGAGAAGAGTATAGAGGCAACGGCGGTATCTTTTCATCCACTAGTCGGGGATGCCGACAACCAACGCCCGCCTGCGAGGTAGTTGAGCGTCTGGAATTTCCGCTATGAATGGCACCTCGAGGCCCAAGCGGGCGCATTCGTGAAGCGCGGCATCGTTGAAGAAGTAGACTACGTCTCCTCCAAATCGATCTTTCAGCCGGCGGCGTTCGTCGAGATCGAACGGGCTGGCTGAGTAGACTTTCAGATCCTTCACCTCATCTACGGTCGCGCCAAGTTGGCGTTGGAACTCCAGTGCTCCTTGCCTTACTTGCGCCATGGTGAAGGCCACAACATGATATGACATAAGCCTGGTTCAACTAAGCTTGGTTCAACTCGCCGAGCATGGCTCCGCCGGGCGGGTGAGGGCACCCGCCCCTACGTGTGCACTGTCCGCCTCACGTGTGCAGTGGCGGGCCCGTCAAAGACCTGCCTAACTCTCCATTTGTATTTGCAGGACCTCACCTGGGAGCCGCACCATTCTAGACCGGGGTCCAGATCCAGAGTCCAGGCGATTGAGGTCCATAGGTCGACGCTCGCGTGTTTCAAGGGGAGAGTCGTCAGCCTGCATTCTTTCGATCCGAATGCCAAGGGTGCGTTCCAACTGGTGCAACTCCGCGCGCTGGTCTCTGGTGAACAGGGTGGAAGCCACGCCTAGGTTGCCTGCGCGACCGGTGCGTCCGACCCGGTGGATGAAGTTCTCAGCCACCTCGGGCAGATCGTAATTGATGACTTGGGCGATGTCCTCAACATGAATGCCGCGCGAAGCCAGATCGGTCGCTACCAAGATCTGGTAGCGTCCCTGCTGAAATCCCGACAGGGCCGCGGTGCGCTGGGATTGCGAGCGGTCACCGTGAATCATGGCGGCTGCGAAGCCTTCGCGGTTCAGGTTCTTCGCCAGACGCTCTGCGCCACGCTTGGTGCGGGCGAACACGAGACAGCGACCGGTTTCTTTCGAAAGTAAACGGTGCAGGATTTCCTGCTTGCGATCGGCGGCCACTTCGAAGGCCTGGACGCGCACGTTTTCAGAAGGCTTCAGGGTTGATCCGAAGGCGAGCCGCACCGGATTCCTCATGTAGTCGTTGACCAGGTGCACCACCGAAGCTTCGAGAGTCGCGGAAAAACACAGCGTCTGGCGATCCTTGGGCAGGACGGCGGCGATGCGGCGAATGGCGGGAAGAAATCCCATGTCCAGCATGCGGTCAGCTTCGTCAAGGATGAGCACTTGAAGGCTGCGGAAATCAATGAGCCTGCGATCGAGGAAGTCTTCCAAGCGGCCCGGAGTGGCGACTACCAGGCGCGCGCCTCTGCGTAGCGCAGTCAATTGTTGCCCTTCGGACAGGCCGCCTACGACCAGCACCGCTGGCGTTAGTCTGTTTCCGCGCAGCGCGTTGTACTGGTCCACCACCTGCATGGCCAGCTCGCGCGTCGGAACCAGCACGAGGGTTGAAATTCCGGGCGTGACTTTCCCCAACAGGCGTTCTATGACCGGGATCAGGAAGGCCAACGTTTTGCCGGTTCCCGTCTGCGCCGTGGCCAGTACGTCTTTGCCGGCGAGCGCTTGCGGGATGGCAGCTGCCTGAATGGGGGTCGGGGTTGAAAACTTAGCTAGTGACAATCTCTCCTGGGTATAAGGAGAGAGAGGCAATTCTGAAAAACTCTGCATTGATGGTTATTCTCTTTTTCTGTTGGCGGAAGCGATCGCGGCGCGCACACGAGCTTCCGGGCGAGCACAGCAACTTGCATTGCCATTTTTTAATCTACGCCGAAGACAAACGGGAGGGACTCAGGCGGGAATTCAGGTGAAAACCGGAGCAACCGCACCACAACCGTGGTATTAGACGCAACAGTAGTGTATCACGGGGGCGAAGCTTGGAGATCGGATGGCGGGGTAACTTTGGTGATGCATCGGATACGGTGGCTGGAAGCCTTAGGGGTGGGTTGAAGGTTTTTGCTTGGCGCTGTGGCCTAAGGCTACCAGGAAGATGGCGCCTTTGCCTTCGGCGTGGGGTGAGAAGAAGTTGGATACGTCGTCGTCGAAAAACGTGAGGCCGGTGGCGCCCAGGTGTTGGGCGTAAGCCGCCAGGTAGAGCTTGCCGCCGAGGATGCCGGCTTCGAGTTGCACGGCGCGATATCCACGATTGCCGGAGCGCTGAAGTGTGGGGCGCAGGTCGGCCAGGAAGAAGACGTCAACGGCAGCGTCGGCGGGCAGAGCTTGCTGCAGTCCCAGGTATCCGGCTTGGGAACGGAAATCTCCCTGCTTCAGACATTCGAGCGATTTGCGGCCGCGGTGGAAGACGTATGCTCCAGGCCCCAGACCTTCCACGGCGTGAACGATCAAATAGAGGTGGTTGAGTTGCGATCCCACGGGATCGAGGAAGTCTGCAGGTACACCGCGCGTGGCCCGGTCGAGCATGGTGGAGAGTTGCGCCAGGGCGATGGGCGTGCGGGCGAACTTGCGGCTGGAGCCGCGCCGCAGGATGACCTGCTCGATGGGATCGCGAGGCGTCTCCGCGTCGTACAAAGGTTGGAGCTGAACCACTGGTTCCTTGGGAGGCGGGGAGATGATCAGCGGAGTGCCACCGCGCCAGGCCGCAACTTCCGCGGACGAGTGCAGCGAGGAGGCAGCATGCATTTCGCGCATGAGCGGATAATCAATTTCATGGCGCGAGAGTGGGACGGTTTCGAATCCGAGAGGGGAGACTGGTGTCGGCGGTTGCTGCGGGACCGCGGAGACGTGGCCGAGCGGCACCAGGGAAAAAGCTACCTCGCGCCGGGGATCGACATCGAGCAGAGCGTTCACGGTGTCGTCCACAAAGCCGCATACTACCTTGGCGGGCAGACCTAGCGCGGTGCCGACAGCCAGCAGGTTGGCGAGCAGCGTGCCGTTGTCCCAGCCGAAGTGGCGGTAGGTGCGGTCCTGATACTTCCAGGCATTGCGCCAGTAGGTGCAGGTGCAGACGATAGTCAGCGGAGCGTTAGCGATGCCGGGTTCAGCGGCGGTGGCCTCGATCAGGACGCTGCGATAGTCTCCGGCGCGCAATTTTCGGAGACCAAACTCGGCGGCGGCGAAGTGATAGACGCCAGCTTCAAGGTTGGCGAGATCGCCGCAGACCAAATACAGCTCGACCTCATACAGTGCGCCCGTGCATGCGGCAGCACGAAAGTAGATTTCTCCGCCCGGATATTTTCTGTGACGGGTGATGCCTGCGGAGAGATAGAGCAGTTGGGCTACGGCTTCGAGGTCGGGCGCCGAATCGGTTTGTGGAGGGACGCTCTCGGAGATTGCCGAGAGGGCAGCGATGCCGGTCTGACGCACATCGGCGGGCAATGGCGACGGCTCCAGAGTGGGGTAGATCTTGAAGGGTAAGGGCTGGTTGTTGAAGTCCAGGAAATGCTGGCTGTTGCGGACGCTGGTGTAGGAGTGTTTGGTGGCGTTGTGGTAGCTTCGCGCGATTTCGAAATGTTGGTTGTCCGGCATGCGGTGTGGCTGTGATGAGCATACTCTCCAACCGGTGTCATCCCGTACTCGGCTTCGGCCGGGTGAAAGGGCGCCCGGAGGGGCGCCTCATAGCAGCCCAGCGATTTGTCGCTGGGTACGGATCACAGAACGTGATGTCCCATAGGAACGACTGAAACCAACCATTACGGTCGTCCCTACCGGACCCGGTTCTCTTCGGACGTCCACCCGGCGCTGAGCAGCGCCGGGCCACTATCGGCTGCCCCTCCGGGGCTTCACGCTTTCACCGAGCTGAAAGTGGTGCGAGATGACGCCGGGTTGTCATATCGTGAGTTTCAGGCCAGCAAGACTGGCCGGCCGGATAGCTTTTGTGAGAGCAAGGCTTGGTGGTATGCTTACCGCAATATGGGGATACCCAGCCTGCTACGCAAGATCTTCATGGTGGACCTGCTTCAGGGATTGAAGGTCACCTTCCTTTATCAGAATCCGAAGGAGATTTATACCGAGCAGTATCCGCTTCAGCGGCCGCAAGTGGCGGAGCGCTATCGCGGGGCGCCGCGGCTAAATGTGAATCCCGATAACAATGAGACCATGTGCATCGCCTGCGACCTGTGTGCGCTGGCGTGTCCGGAAAATCTGATTGTGGTTTCAAGCGAACGCAACGAGAAGACCCGCCGCAAGGAACTTACCAACTTTACCTACGATCTAAGCCGCTGCATGTTTTGTGGTCTGTGTGAGGACGCTTGTCCGACCGACGCGCTGGAACTGACCCAGGATTTTGAGCTGGCCAGCTATACCCGCGACGGGGCCATCTGGAACCGCGAAATGCTGGAGAAAGGACCGCAGCCAACACAGTATAAGAGGTAGTTGTTGATCGGTTGTGGTTTGTCGGTGGTCGAAACCTTCCGCCCCCTCTCGAGGCGCGTCCTCACCAAGTCCGCGAATGAGACGGGGGGCCCCTGCTTTCATCAGTAGGATTGCTTGATTTTCGATTTCACGCTGCGGGCCAGCTTCTCAATTTGTTCGGCCTTTTTGAAGGTATCGGCAGCCAAGATACCCTGACTGGATTTGTCTACGGATTCCTTTAGGTCGGCAGATAGCTGAACCAGCTTTTCCGTGTCGCGTTTGATTTCCACTTGAAGCATTTCGTTGGCCTTTTTGGCCCGTTCCCGGTCCGCTTCTTCCTGAGTCCGCACGGGTATGTTCGAGGTACTCGGCCCTTGCTGGACCAGAGGCGGGAGGTGTATCTGCCCGCCGCTTTGACCGAAAGCGACAGCGGCTACGCAGGCTAACAAAAGGGTTAGTGAAAAAATTGGATTGCGCATGACGAACCTCGTGTGAAACGTCTGTTCCGACGTACTATACACCGACGGCGGACTTCCTTCCGCGCACCCTGTACGACATAGCTGTATCTCGTCCAAAAGGCGGTCCAGGGTATGGTTCTTCTCTGAACCAGTTGCGCAGAGGTGGGCACCGAATCGTCACCTATGACTGATGACTAAAGCCTAACCGCCGGCTGTTGTTGCGTCATGCAGTGCATCGCGCCAAAGCCCCAGATCAGGTCTCCGGAATAGATGCCTACGACTTCACGGTCGGGGAAGAGGTCCGCCAGGATGTCCAGCGCGAAGCGGTCGTTGGCATCGTTGAAGACCGGAACCAGCACTATCCCATTTGCGATGTAGAAATTGGCATAGCTGGCGGGGAGACGGCGTCCTTCGAATACGACTGGACCGGGCATGGGTAGTTCGATGATGGACAGAGGTTTGCTGTCCTGGTCCGTGGCGGCCCGGAGGCGGCGGATGTTTTCCCGCAGTGGCTCGTAGTTGGGATCGTTGGGATCAGACTCGACGGCGGTGACAACCGTGTCCGGAGAAACGAAGCGGGTGATGTCGTCCACGTGACCATGAGTATCGTCGCCGGCGATGCCGGAGCCCAGCCAGATCACGTTCTTGACTCCCAGGTAATCTGAGAAAAGGTTTTCGTAGTCGTTGCGGGACAGGCCAGGATTACGTTGCTGTGTCTTGCTGAGCAGGCATTCTTCCGTGGTCAACAGGGTACCGCATCCGTTGACTTCGATGGAACCGCCTTCGAGCACGACCCGCGATTTGCCTTGAAAGGGGCGGATTTCACGGGCTTGGGCAGCTCTGGCCATGCGGCTGCCGATTTTCTCGTCGTGCTGATAGTTTGGATATTTGGCCCAGGCGTTGAAACGCCAGGTGAGGGCGGCGAGCTTCGGATCAAACAGCAGTTCCCTCGACGGTGAGGGATCGTTCGCAAGCGAACGACCCTGCTTCGCTCGGGATGACAGCTGGGGAGCCGCTGCTCCGACGACAAAGGTACAGCCAGAGTCGCGGGTCCAGACGCGGTTCGTCGGCCAGCGACGAAAGCGAACATTTTTGCTGAGGGCATTCGCCTTGCTTAGTACCTTGTGTGCGTGCTTTTCCGAGGTCGCGCTATTGACGATCAGATCGATGCGCTCGCGCCGGCCCAGGTGGCGGACGATTTCCGCGTAGACCCAGGCGATGGGTTCAAACTTGCCGGGCCAATCGCCGCGGTAGTGCGGCCAGGCGAGCCAGGTGGAAGCGTGGGGCTCCCATTCGGCGGGCATTCGGAGTTTACGCGGTGCGGGTTTCGTCGGGCTCATTGGGGACGTTGAATTCACGGAGCGGATGGCTAGCTAAAAGCCTGGCGAGCCCTGCTCGCCCTGGACGGGTCCCTTCGACTTCGCTCAGGGCAAACTCCGACCCGTCCCTACGTGGTTCCCGCCAGACTTTCAATCGATCAGCCTGCTGGTGATCTGGGAGTAGCTGTCGATGCGGCGGTCGCGCAGGAAGGGCCAGTTGCGACGGACATCTTCCACGGCAGCCAGATCGACTTCACCTACTAGAACTTCTTCCTTGTCGTGCGGAGCTTCGGCGATCATGCGGCCGAAGGGGTCGCAGAGGAAAGAGCCGCCCCAAAATTCCAGGCCGACTCCGGAGGCGGCGTTACCTCGTATGTCGCCGGTTTCATGCCCGACCCGATTTACCACGGCCACGAATACCCCATTCGCAATCGCATGGGAGCGCTGAATGGTGCGCCAGGCATCGTGCTGAGAAGCGCCGAACTCGGCCTTCTCCGAGGGATGCCAGCCGATCGCGGTGGGATAAAAAAGGACCTGAGCGCCTTGCAGCGCCGTAAGTCGCGCGCCTTCGGGATACCACTGATCCCAGCAGACGAGAGTACCCACGCGGCCGACGCCGGTGTCGAAGGCACGGTAGCCCAAGTCGCCCGGGGTGAAGTAATACTTTTCGTAGTAAAGCGGGTCGTCGGGGATATGCATCTTGCGATAGAGCCCGCGGAGAGTACCGTCCGTGTCGAAGATAACGGCCGTATTGTGGTACACGCCGGGCGCACGTTTCTCGAACAGCGAAGCGATGAGGACGATGCGAAGCTGCTTGGCCAGCGCGGAAAGCCGCGCTGTGACCGGGCCCGGAATCGGCTGCGCCAGATCGAACAGGCTGGAATCTTCACGCTGGCAAAAATACTGGGTCTGGAAGAGTTCCGGCAGGCAGACAATTTGCGCGCCACGCGCCGAGGCTTGATGGACCCTGTCGATGGCCCGTTGCAAATTCTGGTCGGGATCGGACGTGGTTGACATTTGTACCAGTCCGATTTGGAACTTCTGCGGCAAAACCGAGGCCTCCTGGGAAGACAAAATAGAATAACAGTTCTCGGTTTTCAGTTGTTGGTTGTCAGACGTTGTAGCAATAGCTTGCGGGGTTCTAGTAAAGTAGTGCTTCGCAAGCGGGGGGTGCAACTTGAAACATGACAATCATGACGGCGCAGGAACGGAGCGCCATCTTCATGATCCGATCGAAGACCGGCTGATTCCACTCGAGCCTCTCGACCTCAAGAAAGTACATTCGATCGATGACCTGTTGCGGGCCATGGCCAAGACCGCGTTCACCGGCCGGCAACTGGGCGAAGCCGTCGACGTTCTGGAAGCAATGGCGCGCGACAAAGACTGTTTCGTGGTGATGACCCTGGCCGGAGCCATGACTGTGGCCAAGCAAGGGCTGATCGTCGCTGAATTGATCGATCGCGGCGTTGTGAATGCGATCGTCTCGACCGGCGCGTTAATGGCACATGGGTTGGTGGAAGCGACTGGGCGCGCTCATTTCCGCTACAACCCCGAAGTTTCGGACGAGGAACTCTATGAGCGGGGTTACAACCGCGTTTACGACACTCTGGAGCCGGAGCAAAACCTGGACGACGTGGAGAAAGTGATGTTTGAAGTGCTGGAACAGTGGGATCCGAGCGAAATACTCTGTTCCTACAAGCTCAACCGTGCCATTGGAGAATTTCTGGCTGAGCATGCCAAAGGCCAACGGGGAATTCTGAAATCGGCTTTTGAGAAGGGTGTGCCGGTCTTCGTGCCCGCTTTTACCGACTCCGAGTTGGGACTGGACGTTGCGCTCTCCAACCGCGTGCGGGAAGCGGCAGGCAGACACAAGCTTCGCTTTGATCCGTTCGAAGATCTGGAACACTTCGCCTCAACCCTGCTGCGCCAGAAGCGGCTGGGCATCTTCACCATCGGCGGGGGGGTGCCGCGGAACTGGTCGCAGCAGTTTGGGCCATTCATCGAACTGCGGCACCGGCGAATGGGAGAAAATGTACCGCTGAAACGCTATCACTACGGTTTGCGGATCTGTCCCGAGCCGGTGTACTGGGGCGGATTGTCAGGGAGTCCGTATAGCGAAGCGATCTCGTGGGGGAAGTTCGTGCCGCCGGCGGAGGGCGGCAAGTTTGGCGAGGTCTTTCTTGATGCGACCGTTGGCTTGCCTCTGATTGTGGCGGCGCTGCTGGAGCGGCTGGGGAAAAGCGCGGGAAACCACAGGGGAAAGAAAGAAAAAGCGCTGGCAGGAAAATAAAAGTGGGTCGAGCCCTCACGACAGCCGCAGGACGCTGGCTGCTACCTGAACCTCAATCGAAGATCAGGACTGCCGATGCGATCACGGTGGTCCACAGGCCACGCTTGTCGCCTACCGCGGACTGGGTCACGTTGGCTGTGCGGACGATCTTGTTGGAAATCCTATAAATTTCTTTCTTCTCGTCCCAGGAGCGATCGGGGTCAAACTCCACGTTGAGGGTAGTGGCCAGCATTTCGGCCGCGAGTTCTTCTGCGTAGTCACCAGCGGCGTCTTCGGTTTCGCCGAAAGAGTGGTGCTCGCTCAGGTAGCCGTACGTATTGCGGTCGGCGGGGATCGCAACGCCGATGCTCGAAGCCAGCAGACGGTGTGGCTCGTGAGTGGAGTTTTCGGCTACCACGGAAAAGACCACTTCGCCCGGACTCAAATATTTCAGTCCCTGCGAACGCGGCACCAGCTTGCATTGCGGTGGAAAAATCGAGGAGACTCGAACCAGGTTTTGCGCGGCGATGCCAGCGTCACGCAACGCCAGCTCAAACGAAGTAAGACGTTCGCGATGTTTGCCGACCCCCTTGGTAAAGAAAATCTTCTTGGGGACCATGTCTTTTGACAATTCGAGTATCCTCCGGTGGCACTCGGCTAAATTTTCTAAAACATAACATAGGGAGTCGCAGGACAATATGAAAATTAAGAAAAAAAAGCCCCAAGTGTCGAAATGAGTACTTCCGGCGCAGGACTCGCGGTTCTACTTGGCGGCGGCTACGGAACTGACGGCTATGGTGTCGCCGTTCGCTTGGCCCGTGACTTTGGCGGGGTGGTCGGCGAGTTTGTCGAGCTCAGCGAGCGCGGTTTTGTCGCTGGTGTCGAGGGTGTAAACCTTATCCCCCACGACCAGTGCATATTTTGAGCCTTTATTGATGCAGGCACGAGCGCATGCTGAACCTTCGCCCGCCATCATGTGGCTCGCGCCGCACATGGAATCACTAACCTTGCCGGTAAAGGTCTGGGGCTTGTCGGCGGCGAGGGCGGAGGGCACGGCCAGGCTTGCGCCCAAAAGCAGAGTTGCCAGGGAAAGTACGGATTTCGTGGGAACAGAGCTCATCGAACTATTTCTCCTTGTTTAGTGACAGCGTTTAGTCGCCTAGGTGTGGTGGCTACCATGCTTTGTGTTAGATGCCGCGGGAAAAAGACCGCTCTCTTAAAAATGATCGACTAATAATACAGAAGCCCGTACATCCTTTCTGCTCACCTCTTGTGATCGAAGTGCAGGGAGATGTCCACAACCTTGTCTTTGTCCTCTACTGATTCGTGGACCGCGATACTCCAATCTTCACCGGGGAGAAGGCCGGTGGCAGACTCCAGGAACTTTTTTGGGTACTGCGCGTCGTAGGTATCGCCCTCCCGCAGCTTCCAGGCGGCCACCATGCGCTCCGTGGTCCGGCTATCGAGGCCACGGACCTCCAAGTCTCCCATCTTGTAGACGCCGCCCTCTTGAAACTGGAGCACGTATTTTACCGTGGAGTCCGCGTCGTTCATCTCGGGAGTGGTTACGATCCGGGCTGCCATGTAGCCACGAGTGCCGTAAAGCTGCTTGATCGCTTCGATGTCTTTGTCCAGCTTGACGGCGTTGGCAGGCTGGCCTATTTGCAGACGGATCAACTCGCGTAGCTTCTCTACGGGGAAGACGTTGTAGCCGGAGAGTTGGAGTTCGCTGAGCTTGTACTGCAGACCGGGAGAGACCGGAAAGGCGACGTCCACCAGAGTTTCCTCCGGGCTGTCTTCGAGAACTTTGGGCTGGGAATCTGAAAACGCTGCCTTCAAATAGCCACGCTCGAGGTAGACGGGCAGGAAATTCTTCTCCGCCTGAACCCGAAGAATGGTGCGCACATAGTCCTGCCCTGACAGCTTCTTTGCAGCGGTTTCCAAGGCGGGCAATTCGGCGGAGTCGGCACCCGGAAATTCGATTTGGTGGATGCGGATGTCTTGGCCGGTGATGCTGAAATCGAAGGCTTCGATAGGACCGTCTATCGGACCCGAGCGAAGATAGTCGGCTCGGCCCTTCAAGTGGTGTTCAATGGCAAGAGTCTGTAGAGCGTCTGAGACCTCATCCGCGAGTTTGCCACCCACCGGGAGCTGGCCATGGAAAAGGGGAACGCTGGCGCTTAGTTTCTCCAGCAGCCCCTGGTCGGAAAGCCAAACGAAGTTCTCGAAGCGGGCGGGCACGAACTGGTCGCTGTCGGTGACCTGCAAATCGAGCTTGATGCCATCCGACGAGGTCTGGAAGTTATACGCAACGTTGCTGAAGGCACCGGTTTCTCCCAGGTGCTGGCTGACAATCTTGAAGTCATCTTCACTGGTCGTCTGGCCCGGCTGCAGGCCGGTGGCGGCGATGATTTGGTCCGGTGTGTAGCGTTTTGACCCGGTCGCCTTGATGGAAAGCAATTTCGAGGCCGAAGGCGGAACTGGGTTGGGAGGCTTGCGGGTCTGGGCCAGGAGCAGGGAAGCGCAGCCAAGCAGCAAGGCTAGATGGATTGGTTTCACTGCCGGGATTCTAACGCACAATCTAGCGTTGGACACGTAGGGGCGTCCGGGTCTACGTGGTTTGGGGTGCTCCTAGCGCTTTGCTGTGGCGACGGGGTCTACCGCCTTGATCTTGACCGTCGTGTCAATGAAGGCGAGGGCGGCCCGGCTGAGCGCCTTGTCCTTGCGGAAGACAAGAGCCAGGTCGCGGCGAATGGGGGTCTCGGCCATGGGAATGGCGACCAGCACGTTGGCTTGCACATCCTCCTGCACGTTGGAACGAGCGATGAAGCCCACGCCCATGTCCGCGGCGATAAAGCGTTTGAGCAGCTCGCTCGAATCAAGTTCCATGGCGTACTGCGGTTTCAATTTGTTTTCGTGGAAGAGCTCTTCCAGAGCGTCGCGGGTGCGGCCCGCTTTGGGCATCACCAGGGGGAACTTCGCGACTTCGCAGATCGGCGCAGACTTTAGTTTGGCCAGGGGATGGTGTGGCGGCGCGATGAGCACAAGTTCGTCACGGTGGATGAGGACCACCGTCAGCCGAGTATCGGCGACTGGCATGGACATGAAGCCGAAGTCTACCGAGTTGTCGATCACCGATTCGAGAATTTTACCGTAGTCGGCGCGGGTGATGTTGACGGCCACGTCGGGATATTGCTTCTTGAACTCGGCAAAGACTTCGGGGAGGATGTGCAGGCAAGTGCCTTCGTTGGCGCCCACAATGATTTCGCCGCGAGGCACGCGTTCGGTCTCCGCAATTGCCGTCAGCACAGCCTTGCGGGCGTCAAGAATTTCTTCCGCATATTTCTGGAACAGCTTACCGGAGGCGGTAATGGAGACCTTTCCTCCCGAGCGATCCAGGAGCTTGGCCCCGACTTCTTCCTCCAGGGCACGGATTTGCGACGAGATCGCCGGCTGGGTACGGAAGCGCTTCTCCGCAGCCCGGGAGAAAGAGCTGTGGCGCGCGACCTCGAGAAACGTTTCTAGCTGTTCAAAGTCCATGGGGGAGCACTTGGCGTTCAGCACCCGGCATTCAGTCCTTAAATCCTCGGGGTGCTCGCGGGAGTACCCGTTCGTGTGAGGAGCTGAACGCTGAGTGCTGAATGCTGACGGGTTTCACGCCACCTAACTGTCTGAAAACTCACCGGATGGGGCCGCATAAAGCTTCGTTATCCGGGCCATAAAAACAATGGATTTCCTTGCACAGGCCACGGCGCATTACACTCGCCTGCGGCATGTACGATGCGGAAAGATTGTAGCAGGCGCGCTCTATCCCCTTAAGTCCTCGGGGCAGGTTTCGTTGGGCCTGGAGGTTCCCGAGGTTCTGGGGGGCAACTTCCCTCTCCCTTCATGTGAAAGATTACAAAGGAGCGATTCATGGCTGATCCGAAGACCATTCTGGAGTTTGTGAAGAAGAATGGGGTCAAAATACTCGATCTCCGCTTCACCGACTTGCCGGGATTACAGCACCACGTTTCCTATCCCATTGACCAGTTGAGCGAGGCGTCATTTGACGAAGGTTTCGGAATGGACGGCTCCTCCATTCGTGGCTGGGCGGCGATCCATGAGAGCGACATGCTGCTCATTCCCGACCCCAGCACCTATATCCTCGATCCCTTCACCGAGGTGCCCACTCTGGTCATGGTCTGCGACGTGGTAGACCCGGTCACCAAACAGCGCTATGACCGCGACCCGCGCTACATTGCGAAGAAAGCGGAAATGTACCTGAGTTCGACGGGGCTGGCGGATACGGCTTATTTCGGGGCGGAAGCCGAGTTTTTCATCTTCGACAACGTGCGCTTTGATCAGCGCGAGCAGCACGGGTTCTACTTCATCGACGCGGAAGAAGGACGCTGGAATTCGGGCCGGGCGGAGAACAATCTGGGATACCGGCCGCGCTACAAGGAAGGCTATTTCCCGGTGCCTCCCACCGACCACTACCAGGACCTGCGCAGCGAGATGGTCATGACCATGCAGAACTGCGGGCTGGAAGTGGAGTGCCACCATCACGAGGTGGCGACCGGCGGGCAGACCGAAATTGACCTGAAGTTCGATTCGCTGGTGCGCTCGGCCGATCACATGATGCTCTACAAATACATCGTCAAGAACACCGCCAACCAGTATGGCAAGACGGTGACCTTCATGCCCAAGCCGATCTATGGCGACAACGGCAGCGGCATGCATACTCACCAGTCGCTGTGGAAGGGCGGCAAGCCGCTATTTGCCGGCGACGGCTACGCAGGCATCTCGCAGCTCGCGCTCTGGTATATCGGAGGGCTGATCAAGCACGGGCCGGCGCTGGCGGCAATCATTGCTCCGACAACCAACTCGTACAAAAGGCTGGTGCCGGGCTTCGAAGCGCCAGTGAACCTGGCGTACTCGCGGCGAAACCGTTCCGCAGCGTGCCGTATCCCGATGTATTCGGCTTCGCCCAAAGCCAAACGGGTAGAGTTCCGTCCGCCCGACCCGAGCTGCAATCCCTACATGGCGTTCGCGGCCATGATGATGGCCGGTCTGGATGGAGTGGAAAACAAGATGGATCCCGGCCAGCCTTTGGATAAAGACATATATGACCTGGGGCCAGAAGAGTTGGCCAAAGTGCCGTCCATGCCGGGGTCGCTGGAAGATGCCCTCGATGCTTTGGAGAGAGACCATGCGTTTCTGCTCAAGGGTGACGTCTTCACCGAGGAGCTGCTCAGCACCTACATGGAATACAAGCGGACGAAGGAAGTGGACGCGGTAAGGCTCCGGCCGCATCCGTTTGAGTTCGCCCTGTACTACGACATTTAGACGTTGGTCGATCGTTGGTGAGTCGAAGGCCCGATAATTATTGGACGGTGGCCAGGCATCTCCGCGGAACCCTGCCTCGCAAACGTTCAGCAGCTAACTCAGCGTAATTTTCATACGCGCTTTGGGTCTCGAAACGGCCGAGCTCGTGAGTAATACATGGTAGTAGCAGTTCAAAATTCTCAAGCGTACGGGAGCAGAGAAGGCAAGCTGGGTCTTGTGGGCGTGGAAGGCTTCGCGCATTTCCGGAAATTTCTTCGGCTCAAGAATGATAACGGTCACATCCTCAATCGCGTGGAGCGTATCACGAAGCTCGTCGACTGATGTTTGGGCGACGCAAGTGAGAAACCGCTCTTGCGGCAGGGTTGCCCCTATGATGACCGAGTCTCCGGCCCACAGTGCTCTCGACAATTGATCAACCGCTAGTATGCTTTGGTCTTTGACGGCGCTCGCCTGTGGCCCCAGTCGAATGCGCGCCTGCACTCGTCGAGCTTTCGCTCAACCAGGATAAGTTGGCGCTGAAGACCGTTCTGGCAGCATCTGGGTGCTGGACAACGTGGGTCCGTAGCCGACGCCGCTCGCTTGAAACGAAAAAAGGCCCGGCCAGCCGGGCCTTCTATGCTATAGAGGTGTTTAAGCGGGGCTGCTGATGGCAGTTCGATCGGTTCGCGTGTGCATTCTTTCCGGATCCAAATCGCGAACCAGCTTGACTTCCTTAGGCTCGGGCAGGCCGAGCATGATGGCTCCCAGGGTCGAGTTGGATTTCTCCAGGACCATGAGGAGATATTTTTGGGCAACGGCGCGGTCAGATGGATGGATCAGGCTCCACCAGCGCCGAATCGACTCCTGAACCTCGACGCTGTTCTTGTCGCCTTCGACCATGGCGTCAACCAGCTTATAGACCTTGCTCTTGACTGCTTGGTAGGAGATAGAGACCTCCTGTGGCATTGTCCACCCCCGGTGCAGTCTCTGATAGCAATACGCGGGCCAAACGTATCCCTAAGTTATGTCTAGACTTAGGGTCGCCACTGATTCTAGTTGTGGGAGGAATAGAAAAATTTGATATGAATTTACGTAGACAGGTCTGAAACCCGCGTGATTCTTTCCGGTGAAAACCCAGTCTATTTCTGGCTCAACTGTTTTTCCACAGCGGAGATCACTTCCTTCGAATCGGGCCTCACGGCAGATTCAAACCGTTGTATGACGTGGCCGTTGCGATCCACCAGAAATTTGGTGAAATTCCACTTGATCTCGCCGGCGATGGGGGGATCGGTTTGTTTCGTGAGGTATTGGTAGAGCGGGGTCTGGTCGTCGCCTTTGACCGAAACCTTGCTATAGAGCGGAAACGTGACGCTATACTTTCGTGAACAGAAAGTCTTGATTTCCTGGTTGGTGCCAGGCTCCTGCGCACCAAAATTGTTGGCGGGAAAGCCCACGATGACGAAGCCCTGGTCCTTATATTTCTCGTACAAAGCTTCAAGCGCGCTGTATTGCGGTGTGTAACCGCAGCGGCTGGCCACGTTGACCACGAGAACAACCTTGCCCTTGAAATCCGCCAGAGGCATGGGCCTGCCATCGATTGAGGGCAGGGTGAAATCGTAGATGTTAGAAGCGGCAAAGACGGATCCAGCCATGATGATCACCAGTGCCATTACAACGAACGTGCGGATGCTCCCGTTGCGCACAGCTTTCATTTGCATCTCCTTGGCGCTGCTGAAAGTCCGAACGAAGTTGAAAGGCAGAATACCGGAGAGCAGGTTGGGTGCGCAACTAGGCGAGGGAAGGCGGAGGGAACCTTCAGGATTCGCCTTCGTGCAACTTCGTGTCCTTTGTGGTTCGCGCCTTTGAGCTTACCTAAGACGCTACCTTCGAATTTGACCGCCCGGGGTACAATGTGGCGCCCGCGTAGGGAACTGCTCCATACCTGCCCGGCGGAGGGACGCTTTAGGCGCTGGGCTGGCCCACCCCGGCAGAACGTCCCGGTCTACGTGGCCGATAAGCCGAGCCAAAAGCTCCGGGAACCACCAGTCACATCGGAGGCCCGGCCCTGAATTTCAGAAGTAATGCACTCAAATTTCTTGCGGAGGCCTCATGAAGCAGGCGCTGCTGTGGATCTTTGTATGTCTGGCGATGTCTAGCATCTTATCGGCACAGGGAGGTCGGGCCAAAAATGGCGCTCCGCCTCCGAGCGCGGACCGGATGTTCTTTCCTCACGACATGTTCTGGGGATATGGGCAGTTCGACCTCGCTCCCCCGCACAATGAGATTGATCCCAACCTGTGCCGTGCCGACGCCGGAATTTCGGGGGGAGTGAACGATCCCTGCAATGCCTTCGCCCGCTACATGCTCTCCGGATACGTGGAGGTGCGCCCGTTCGGCCGGACCGAGTTGCGAAGATTTTTCCTCTTTGGAGAACCTCGATTCGTGTTTGGCAAGAATCTTCCGCAGACGCTTTATACATGGTCGTTCGATGCGATCGGAGTGGAGCGAAGCTGGGGTGCCGGGATTTACATGGGGAAGGGCTTCGAGATGCGCTGGACCCAGCATTTTCTGTTCAGCCGATTTGGGGCGCGGGACCGCAACCTGGGTTCGGCCGACCTGGGTCCCAACGGTCCCTGGGGCCGATACAACATGATCGGAGTGCGGAAATATTTCGGGCAGCGACGATATTGACAAACTTGGGTAAAGTGCGATGGAAATGATCACGACCTGACCGCCGAGCTCAGCTGTCCCCTCGTGGTCATTTCCGATATGCTGAGAGTCCGAGCCGCGAGCCTTGCGTCCATCGAACACTCCAAATCAGCCGACCGGACCTGGTGCCTCAGGGCCTAGTATTCCGGGACGTGGTGCTCCGAGAGAAACCAGCCCGGCTTCGCTCGGTAGGGGCGGGTCAGAGACCCGCCCCTACACAACCATTACCTCCGGAGACGTTCCTTTCCGCAATCCTGAAAGCGCCAAACTGAGCCTGGAGCGCGCCAGCGCGCGACTTTCACCCCCCTTGGCGACGGCTTTGTCCTCGCTGCTGGCGGATTCTCCGGACCCGGATTGTGCTTTGCTCTTGTTTGAGCGGCTGAGCGAGCCTTCCGAGGTAGTGCGTTTGCTGGAGCGGCACAACTTCCTGGCCCACTATGCCATCGTTGTTTTCGGTCACAGCAGGTTTCTGGGGGAAACGCTGCTGCAGAATACGGATCTGCTGCCGTCCTTTCTGCGGGAGAGAAATCTCGACCGCAGCTTCTCGCAGGAAGAGTTTCACGAGAGTCTGGCGCGCTTCCGCGCGCGTTCCCTCGAGAGCGATGTTTCCCTCATACTGGCGAGGTTCAAGCGCCGGGAGTATGTCCGGATTATGCTACGCGACGTGTTGAAAATCGCGCCGCTGGCGGAAACCACAGCGGAAGTCTCGGCCCTGGCCGATGTGCTCATTGAGGAAGCTCTGCGGGAAGCCGACAGCCAACTGCAGCGCCGCCACGGTACACCCCAGCATCTCGATGCCCTGGGTCGCCTGGTGGATACGCCGTTCGCGATTCTGGCCCTGGGCAAACTCGGCGGCAACGAGCTGAATTACAGCTCAGATGTAGACCTAATGTACATCTATGGCGACGGCGACGAACCGCCAAAAACACAGGTTTCCAACCGCGAATATTTTATCCGGCTGGCGCAGAACACGACGGAGATCCTCTCGCGGGTCACCGTGGAAGGGCCGGTGTTCCGCATTGATCTGCGGCTGCGGCCCCAGGGTGGAGAAGGAGAGCTAGCCATCCGCTTGTCCCAGGCATTGACCTACTATGCCGAAACCGCACACGACTGGGAGCGCCAGGCGTTGATCAAGCTGAAACATTCCGCCGGAGACGCAGTTTTGGCGCGCGAGTTCATCCGCGCGGTGCAGCCCCATGTTTACACCGAAAAGGTGAACTTTGCGGCGATCAAGACCGCGCTGGTGGCGCGGGAGAAAATGCAGAAGCGGCGGCAGCAGGGAAGCGTGCTGGCGCAACCCAAAGAGACCATCAACGTGAAGATTGATCGGGGAGGGATCCGGGATATTGAATTTCTGGTGCAGTGTCTGCAACGGGTCTATGGAGGGGCGGAACCCTGGCTACGGTCGGGAGGAACCCTGTTTTCACTGCAGAAGTTGCACGATAAGGGACACATCAGTGGCAAGGAATTTCATGACCTGACCAGCGCTTATGAGTTCCTGCGCCACCTGGAGCACCGGTTGCAGCTTCGCGAGGGTCGGCAGACGCACCGGTTGCCGACATCAGAAGCCGACTCCCGAATCCTGCAGAACGCCATGGAGGGCTATGCTCCCGGGGAATATCGCGTAGGCGACCTCGCGACCATGGTCCGGCGCCGAATGGGGGTGGTGGCGGAAATTTACCAGCGGATTATTTTTCAGCAGCAGATTCGCGGTCGGCAACAATTGCGCGACACAGAATTCAAATTGCTGAGCGCGCAGGAGCCGCCTACGCCCGACCCGTCCAGCCAGCATATGCTGGAACAGCTGGTGGCGGACGCACCGGCGCTGTACGAAATCGCGAACCGTCCTGACCTGAGCCCCCCAACGCGAAGAAATGTTCACCGGTTTCTTGCCGCGGCATTCGCCAGTTCGCGTCGCTATGCCGCCGTGCTGCGGCACCAGAAGGAGGCCTCCCGCGCGCTGGCCTTGTTCGAGGCCAGCGACTATCTGACGGAAATTCTCGTTCGCCATCCTGAGGAAATTGCGACACTCGCGGGAAAGGAGGAAGCAGGGCCGCGGCTGGGGCCCGGGTATTTGTTCGAGAGGTGCTTAAAGGAACCATCTTCATTCGGCCCGTCTTCGCTTGAAGGGCCGCTGGGGCCGACCGATCCGGTCTTTGCCTACCTGCCAGACTCGCCGGTTCCGTACGGAGAAAAGTTGGCCCTGCTGCGGCAGCACTTCAGGCACCGGGCGTTCGCCGTGGGCGCCAGAGATGTGATCGAGTTGCGAGATGTGTACGAATCCTTTGGAGACATCACCTTGGCAGCTGCGGATGCGATGGGGGCAGCGTTTTCCATGGCCGGCGCGCCCCAAGGATTGGCGGTTATGGCGCTGGGAAGGCTGGGAAGCGGCGAGTTCGATTTGTTGTCCGATGCCGACGTGTTGTTTGTCTGCGAGGAAGAGGGCGATCGAATTGCGCTGACCAAGTGCGCAGAGCAGATGATGCATGCGTTGTCCGCTTATACCCGGGAAGGCATGGTTTTTCCGGTCGATGCGCGCTTGCGTCCGCGGGGTGGGGAAGGCGAACTGCTGGTCACTCCCCTGCAACTGGCAGCCTATTTCGAGCACGAGGCGCAGCCATGGGAGGCCCTGATGTACACGAAACTGCGCTTTTTTGCGGGCTCGAAAGCCTTAGGTGTGCGCGCCACCGCACAGCTGAAGACCTTGTTCGAGAGGTTTGCCGCCGATGCGCGCTTCACCCAGGCGGTCCGCGAAATGCGAACAAAATTGGAAGTCGCCGAGCCGGGGAAAAGCTTCAAGTCTTCTCCCGGCGGGACCTACGACATTGACTTCATCACCAGCTTTTTAATGGTGAAACACGGGGTTGCTTCCAAGCAGGGCAGCTTACGTGACCGGCTGTGGCGCTGCGTGGCTGCCGGGTTACTCGACAAGAACGACGCCGGCACACTCGACCATGCCGCCGAGTTGCTGCGCACCGCCGAGCATGTGTCGCGGCTGGTGGTGGGCCGGCCCGGTAAATGGCTGCCCGCGACGGAACACGGACGGCAGGTAACCGAGAAGCTGACGGGCAAGATTCTGAGCCGGGAGTTTCCGGACGGGCTGGAGAGCGAACTGGCGCGAACCTTTGAAAGGGTGCGGACGATTTACGAAAAAGTATGTAAGGATGCTGGCTGAATTGTCCGATACCCGAGATGGAGACACCGAGGGTGAAAGTGTGAGAACGTCCGTTGCTACATCGACGGGGTGCTCGGCAAAACCGCTAGTTCCGTCGCAGCGTGTAGGCTGGAACCGGCGCGGGGCGCCGACTTCGCTGAATGAGCCAGATGATCAGCGCCACCAATCCGCCGAGGAATACAAACGGCAGCAGGAAGACTAGAAAAACCCATCCCCCTCCGCCCATGGAAGTGATGTCACCGCCGACGGTGGCTTTCGGGTCCCGGCGCGCAGTCCCTGCAATTGCGGTCACGTCGCCCGCCACCTGTGTGCCATTGTCGAGGCGAGCATTGCCACGAACTGTGGTGATGTCTCCCGATATAGTTGCGCCTTGCTCGGCCACGATGTTCCCGTTGACCGTCGTCACGTCGCCCGAGACCCGGCCGAGAACGTAAACCGAGCAGTTAATGCAGGTGACGTCCCCAACTTGATCTTCCGGTTGGATATGGATGTCGTGGTTGACCTGGAAGCGATCGGCGTTGGCTTGTGCCGCCAGCGCCGCGGATGGCGCCGGCAAGATCGCAAGAACACAGAGTGTACTGAGGGCAAGCAACCGGAGCATGGGTGTTCTCCTGCGAAACGTCAGCGTTGCTCATAGTATAAGCCAGTCCACATCTTGTTACTCGGCCCCTCGCGCCTCATGGCACTGAATGCTTGGACTTCAGGGAATAGTTTCGAGCGACCCCGAATCCGGTGACTCCGATATGGATGATTGAAATCCAGCGTTCGATCTTGTGGTGCCCGACCTGATGCATCCAGTAGGAGAGACCGACCGACGCAGCCGTTCCCGCTACTTCCAGGCCGGCAAATCCGGCGGAATTGTTGACCACATCGTCGGGGATCAAGACTTCCTCCCTCCCACGAGCCTGAAAATTGCGGGTGGACGCGTAATCGAGGCCGCGAAAGACGCCTACACCGGAGAACAGCAGGGTATTGGTCCGGTCCCAGAAGGCGTGGGGCGGCGGAACCTGGGTCGGAGGAAAGCGAGCGGGGACCGGAGCCTTGGTGGACACCTGGCCTGCCTCCCCCGGTGGCGGGGTTTGCTGTGCTGCGGAAGTTGAGGCGAACAGGAAGCAACTTGCCAGGAGCCAGGTCAAGATGCCGGACGAACTGTCGGACATCTTTGCATTGTAGCGGGGAACAAGCCGAGGGGCCGCGTTGAGCGATGTCGGTTTAGGGTGTTAAATCTTTTTGAGACACGCCGGAAGTCGAATGGGGTGTCCCCGAGCGGTTCCTACCCTTTATAATTATCGGTTTTATCCTTGCAACTTGGAGGGCTTGTAATGGCGGCTTCATACAACGGTTTGCCAGTGCCAGCAAAGGGCGCTCGGATCACATACGGCAATGGACGGTACCAGGTTCCCGACAATCCGATTATTCCGTTCATCGAAGGCGATGGCACGGGCCGGGATATCTGGAAGGCGTCGGTGCGCGTGTTCGATGCGGCCGTGGAGAAGGCCTACAAAGGCAAGCGCCGGGTGGCGTGGTACGAGGTGTTCGCGGGCGAGAAGGCGATGGCGAAGTTTAATACCTGGCTGCCCGATGACAGCGTGAAGGCTATTCGCGAATTTCGCGTCGCTATCAAGGGACCGTTGACAACCCCTGTGGGAGGCGGCATCCGATCGTTGAACGTGGCGCTGCGGCAGATTTTGGACCTGTATTGCTGCGTGCGGCCGGTCAAGTACTACAACGGTGTTCCGTCGCCGGTAAAGCATCCCGAACGGATGGATGTGGTGATCTACCGCGAGAACACGGAAGATGTCTACGCTGGCATCGAGTGGGAGCAGGGTACGCCAGAAGCGGCGCGGCTGATTGAGTTCCTGAACAAGGAAATGTTAAAAGGCGGCAAGAAGCAGGTGCGTCTGGATTCGGGTGTCGGGATCAAGCCCATCTCGGTGACGGGGACCAAGCGCCTGGTTCGTATGGCAATCAAGTTCGCGCTGGAGAGCGGGCGCAAGAGCGTGACCCTGGTTCACAAGGGAAACATCCAGAAATTTACCGAGGGAGCGTTCCGCAAGTGGGGTTACGAACTGGCGACAGAAGAGTTTCGCGACCAAGTGGTGACGGAGCGCGAAAGCTGGATTCTCGACAACAAAGATAAGAACCCTAACATTTCGATTGAGCAGAATGCCGCGCTGGTAGAGCCGGGCATGGAGTTTGCCACCGAGGATTTCCGACAGTCGGTCTACAGAGAGGTGGGGACAGTTTTGGAGACGATTTACGCCACCCATGGCGAGGGCGCGTGGAAAAAGAAGCTCATGATCAACGACCGCATTGCCGATTCGATTTTCCAGCAGGTGGTGACCCGGGCGGACGAATATTCGGTGCTGGCCACTCCCAATCTGAACGGAGACTACATTTCCGATGCCTGCGCCGCGCAAGTGGGCGGACTGGGCATTGCCCCGGGCGCCAACGTCGGAGATGGCTACGCCTGCTTCGAGGCCACCCACGGGACCGCGCCCAAGTACGCGGATAAAGATGTCATCAATCCGGGTTCGGTCATTCTCTCCGGCGTGATGATGCTGCGCTTCCTGGGCTGGAATGAAGCGGCGGATCTGGTTGAACTTGGGCTGGAGCGCACCATCGAGCAGAAAAAAGTCACGTACGATTTTGAACGGCTGATGCCGGGCGCGACCAAGGTTAAAACCAGCGAGTTCGCGAAGTACATCATCGAGAACATGGGCGCGGGTGTGCTGACCGCTGCGGACTAAGAAAATCTTTAACCAGAGGACACGGAGGAGCGCGGAGGAAGCGAAGCGCTGGGCCTCTCTTGTGATCCTCTGTGTAATCGGTGGTTAACCGGTTCTAGAAAGGGCTCATTCATGCGCAAGAAAGTCACGATTGTAGGCTCAGGCAATGTGGGTGCGACCACTGCTCACTGGATCGCCTCCAAGGAGTTGGCGGATGTCGTATTGATCGACATTATTGAAGGCGTACCCCAGGGCAAAGGTCTGGACCTGCTGGAAGCCATGCCCATCGAGAAGCGCGATGCGCACGTGATCGGCACCCAGGATTACGCCGATACCGCGAACTCCGATATCGTCGTGGTGACCGCCGGTATTCCGCGCAAGCCCGGGATGAGCCGCGACGACTTGCTCAATACCAACCACAAGATCATGAAAGACGTGGTCAGCAAGGCGGTGCAGTTTTCGCCGAATTGCATCCTGATCATCGTCTCAAACCCGCTGGACGCCATGGCACAGGCGGCCTACAAGATGAGCGGCTTTCCGCGCGAGCGGGTAATCGGGATGGCCGGCGTGCTCGACTCGGCCCGCTTCCGGTCGTTTATCGCGGCAGAATTGAAAGTAAGCGTGGAAAATGTCACTGCGTTTGTGCTGGGTGGTCACGGAGACACCATGGTTCCGTTGCCCCGCTATTCTACGGTTGCGGGGATTCCGATCACAGAATTGATGGACAGCGCCACGGTGGATCGGTTGGTGCAGCGCACTCGCGACGGCGGCGCGGAAATTGTGAAGTATCTGAAGACTGGATCGGCGTACTACGCGCCCGCGGCGGCCGCGACCGAAATGGTTGAGGCTATTCTTAAAGACAAGAAAAAGATTTTGCCTTGTGCGGCATATCTACAAGGGGAGTACGGGATAACCGGCCTGTACGTCGGCGTGCCTTGCAAGCTGGGTGCGAAAGGTCTGGAGCAGATCATCGAGATCAAACTCACCGCGGAAGAGAAAGCCGCGCTGGATAAGAGCGCAGCTGCGGTGAAGGAGTTGGTGGGCGTGATCGGGGTATAGGTGACCGCTTCAGGGCAAGTTGTTTTCGTGAAGGGCGATGTCAAGGCTAGATCATAGGTGTTAAGTGAGTCTCCAATGCGAAAAATTGGCCGCTTTTTCCTCACATTCGCCAAGAAATACACATACGCCATGCGTCCGGACCGCCTCTTGGGAGCGGAGACATGCTTAACACACTGTGGAGACCAACCGCCAAACTTCTACTTAGAAATCGGTCCAACATTTGACCGATAGAGTTGAACCCGTTGCCAAGTATCTGCCCGCACTATACCCGCTCAATCGCTACCGACTTCACCACAGCATCCTTTAATGGCTTGTCCTGCCGGTTGCGCGGGGTGCCGACAATCTTTTCCGCTACGTTATAGCCTTCCACGACTTCACCGAAAATCGTGTGCTTGCCGGTAAGCCACTGCGTGGGCGCTATGGTGATGAAGAACTGCGAGCCATTGGTATTAGGTCCCGAGTTGGCCATGGCCAGCTTGCCGGGCTTGTCGAAGCTGTGCGGGGAGCCCTTGGTTTCGTCCTCGAACTGATAGCCGGGGCCGCCGAAGCCGGTACCGGCCGGGTCGCCGCCTTGGATCATGAAATCGGGAATTACGCGGTGGAAGATGGTGCCGTCATAGAGGCGGTCTTTGCTCTTCTTGCGGCTGACCGGATGGGTCCACTCGCGTTTGCCTTCGGCGAGGTCGGTGAAGTTGGCTACGGTTTTGGGCGCTTCTTTCTCGAAGAGGCGGCAGACGATGGTTCCTTCAGAAGTATCGAAGATGGCATAGGTACCGGGCTGGCGTGGCATGGGTTCCTTTCGTTTTGAAAATGCGAGGGCAAGACGCCCTCGCGACAACCGGCGAAGCTCTGTCTGAGCGAAGTCGAAGGAACGCCGGCACTACTGTGGAGCGGTTTTGGGTGCGGCTGGCTTCTTCACCGCAGGCTTCGCCGTTGTTGCCGGCTTGGCCGCCGCCGTGGTCGCTCCGCCTTTTGTGATCGTAATGTGATTAATCTTTACCGGGCGATAGGGCCGGTCGTTGGCATCGCGACCCATGCGCGTGATCTGCTTTACCAGGGCAACTGTCGCTTCATCGCACTGACCGAAGATGGTGTATCCGCCGTTCAAACTCGCATAGGGAACTTCGGTGATGAAGAACTGCGAGCCGTTGGTGTCCGGGCCGGCATTGGCGTAGGCCAGGCGTCCGGGGCGGTCAAACTTCAGGGTCGGGGAAGTTTCGTTCTTGAACATGAAACCAACGTCGCCGCTTCCGCTGCCCGCGGGGTCGCCGCCCTGGATCATGAAATCAGGAATTACGCGGTGGAAAATCGTGCCCTCATAGAGTGGGACGCCATGCTTCTTGGCGTGCGAGATGGGATTGGTCCAGTCTTTGGTGCCCTGGGCCAGGCCGATGAAATTGGCGACGCCGATGGGAGCTTTATCAGGAAAGAGCGTGCAGTTCATTTTGCCCGCTGTTGTGTCGATGATGGCCGTGGGTCCAGCAGCTGGGGCGGCCGCTGGCTTGGCGGCAACAGCCGCGGCTGGTTTTTTGGCCGGTGCGGTCTTTGCAGCGGGCGCTGTCTGTGACCAGCCCGCCGGACGCGCTGCAGAAATCAGCAAATAAATTGAGAGACAGATTCGCACGGACGCTCTTCGCATGGACGCTCCTGGGCCGGGCTTTGCCCGGCCGGGCGGGTGAGAGCACCCGCCTCTACGTGGTTTGTGATGACTGCGAAATACGATTCTACCCTAGAGTTCCGAAAAAGAGAGTCCGGGAAAAACTAATGCCTCGCCGATGTCCGCACGTTTTCGCCTTGCATTTTGTGGCTCACGTTTTCAACCTGGCGGAATACCCGCAGCAGGTTTCCGCCGAAAATCTTGTGAATGTCCTCGGCGCTGTAGCCGCGGTCGAGCAACGCCTGCGTAATCCTGGGCAAGTCGGCGGCGGAGTCAATGCCTTCGGGTGTGGCGCCGCTGACACCGTCAAAATCCGAGCCCAGGCCAATGTGATCCACTCCCGCGACCTTCGCGATGTGATCAATGTGGTCGATCAGTGACTTCAGCGGCGGACGCGGGATCTTCGCCGCCCATTCTCGCTCGATTTTGTCTTTGTCCAGATAAGTGACGGGCTTTCCTGCCGTCTTAAGCTCGGCGATACGTGCTTCGACGGCTGCCTCTGCATCCTTCTTCTGGGCATCGGCGGCCTTGCGATAGTCTTCGTCGATGAAGGCATCATAGAAATTCGCCTGTACCACGCCGCCATTTTTCGCGACGGCTCGCAGCATGTCATCAGTCATGTTGCGGGGATGGTTGGTGAGGGCGCGGGCCGATGAGTGTGACGCGATTACCGGAGCCTTGGTGGTGGCGATCGCGTCAAAGAAGGTTTTGTCGGCGACGTGCGAAATATCCACCATCATGCCCAGGCGGTTCATTTCGAGCACCACCTGCTTGCCGAAATCGGTGAGGCCATTGTGGTGCTCGATTTTGGGATCGTCGATATCGCCGGAGGAATCGGCCCACTCGTTGGTATTCGACCAGCTCAACGTCATGTAACGAACCCCCAGCCGGTAATAGTCCCGCAATAGGCGGATGTCGTTCTCGATGGAGTGACCGCCCTCGATACCCATTAACGCCGCCAGCTTCTTCTGCTGGTGGGCACGCTCAATGTCGTCCACCGAGAAGGCCATCATCATGCGTTTAGGATGGCGCGACGCCTGTTCATACACCGCATCGATCATGTCAAAGGTGGATTTGGCGAAGTGCCCGCTGGTGGTTTCGGGATCAGCCCAGATGGAAAAGAATTCGGCCCCCAGATTGCCGGCGCGGGCTTTGTCGAGGCTGATGTGACCGATATCTTTGGGATCGGTGGTGCCGATGTCGTAGTTTTCATAGAGAAAGCGTTGCGGCGTGTCGGCATGGGTGTCCACGATAATGGCGGAGGCGTGGATGGCGCGAGCGCGGGGACTGACGGTTTGGCTGAAGGCAAGTGAGGAAGACAGAATAAGGGCGAGGAACGAAAACCGGAATAGGCTCATTGGGCTTGTGGGAGACGGCGAAAAAGATTCTATACGGTTGAGACGCAGCAGGTAAGAGTTATTTCGCCGGAAGCACGCGGCCCGGCTACTGTTGCTGGAGAGAAAGTTCCCCGGCCTCGGAGCCTTCGGAGGTCAGTTGCTCGCCGGCCAGCATCCTCGACTCCCGCCAATCGGTGTAGCGGCCAGAGACCATCACATGGAAGACCCACTGATGACGTTCTTCTTCCGGTTCAATCAAGCCTTGGGCTTTCAACGGTGTCATGTAGTTCTGCACCCACTTGATCTGCTCATGGTTGAGGCCGCGGCGCTGTATGTCCACCGTGACACCCGCGAGATGGGAAGATGCGATCTCGCCTTCCGCCGGCGCGGCATTCCGATTGTGGCGGCGAAGTTTCTTTTGGACTTTCACCGTGCGAACCGCGGAGTTCACCTGAATCTGCGCATGAAACTGTTTGTAATAGGCGGAGCTGAGATCGTCCAGAAACTCAAGCGTCCAGGGACGGCAATAGCGGCGGTCGGGGTCGAGACGCGGATCGAAGCGAAGCGTTGGACCGGCAACGATCGGAACCAGATCTTCGCTAGCCTTAAGTTGCTCAAGCTCGACATCGTCCTGGATGCGCGGCAACTCCATGCGGTCAATTTCCTGATTTTGCAGGAGCAGGGATTCGTGCGAAGGACGAAACACGGGATTCCAACGAAGGCGCCGGCCATGCGCGCGCCGGACGCGGCGCGTGCGACGCTGAGGCGCGACGTAACTGTGCAGGCCAAACGACGGAGCACAGACCGCGAAGGTCAGTGCGAAAACAACTATCGCGCGTTGGATTCTGCCGTTCAACGAAGTGGCGTTCAACGAAGTGGCCTCAATCTGTAGCTGGTCTTACGACCGTGCCCCAGGGCGCTCTGAGACAGGCGCGTATTCTAAACTGGACCTGCACAAAAACAAGGGCTTTTTTTGTAGCCCGGGGGTGACCCAAGAGAACCCCCGGGCGTTACCCATGGTTACTGCACTCGCGCTATCGGCGCGCCCGTGGCAACCGCAGTAGATGGAAGCAACCCTGATGCCACTTGCAGGGTAAGTAATTCCCAAGGGGTTACGGGGCGAAAAGCCGCATGGAATGACAACTTGCGGTTCCGCGATGACACTTTCCGGTACCCCACTTTAGTGGGGTTACCGACGAGCGGTCACTTTCTGAACAAATCACCTATCGCCTGTTTCATAACCTCGGCGCCGACTTCGGCAATAGAGCGGGTCAGGGGAATGTCCTTGGGGCAGACTTCGACGCAGTTCTGGGCATAACCGCATTCCTGGATGCCGCCATCCTCCATCAAGGCCGCCAGACGCTCCCGCTTCAATGCTGCGCCCGTCGGATGCGTATTGAACAGGCGGACCTGGGAAATCGCGGCCGCGCCGACAAAGCCGGTGTCCTCGTTGAACTGCGGGCAGGCCTCCATGCAGCAGCAGCAGGAGATGCAACGCGAAAGGGGATACGCCGCTTCCTGTTCCTTCATGGTTACGCGAGGGCCAGGGCCGAGGTCGTAGCTGCCATCGATTGGAACCCAGGCCTTCACCGCCTTGAGGTTCTCGAACAGGACATTGCGATCCACAGCCAGGTCGCGGACCACCGGAAATTTGGAGAAAGGCTCGATGCGGATGGGTTGTTCCAGTTTGTCCACCAAGGCGGAGCAAGCCATGCGAGCACGCCCGTTGATCAGCATGGCGCATGATCCACAGACTTCCTCCAGACAGTTGGAATCGTAGGTGATGGGTGTCGTGGCCTTGCCCTCGCGGGTAACGGGGTTGGTGGCAATCTCCATCAGTGAAGAGATTACGTTCATGCCCGAGTGCCAAGGCAACTCGAATTCTTCCCAGTACGACTTGGCATCAGGTGTGGATTGGCGTTTGATCTTAAAGAGGATAGTTTTGGAATTAGCCATTAGCTTTTAGCTCTAGCTTAAAAACCCAACTACACCACCTAGGCCCGGATGCCCTCGTCCGGGCGGGCGAGCCAAGCTCGCCAGGTTGCCGAGCTTCGCTCGGCTGGGCGGGTGAGACACCCGCCCCTGCGTGGGCATTGCCTATTTCACCGCGTCGTATCTTCTCGGTCGCGGCGGGATCAGCGAAACGTCTACCGGCTCGAATTCAAACTTCGGCTCGTCGCCATCGGGAGCGAAAGTTGCCTTGGTCGTCTTCAGCCAGTTCTTGTCGTCGCGCTCGGGAAAATCTGGCTTATAGTGTGCTCCGCGCGATTCGTCGCGCAGCGCCGCGCCCTGGGCGATGACGCGCGCCAGTTGCAACATGTTATAAAGCTGCCGCGCGAACACGACTGACGTATTGGCCCACTGCGAGCGGTCGCTGAGATTGATGTGCCGGAAGCGCTCCAATAGTTTGCACAACTCAGCGTCCGTCTTCATCAAATTCTTGTTGTAACGGATGACGGTGCAGTCCCTGGTCATCAGATCGCCCAACTCGCGCCACAGCCGGAAGGGGTTCTCCGTGCCATCCGACTTCATCAGCGTGGAGTTGTTTTCTTCCTGGCGTTTGCGTTCGGCATCGAAGTAGCCATTGCTCGGCGCAGCTTGCAGGTTGCGAGCATAATGCACGGCGGTTGGCCCGGCGACGAAGCCTCCAAAGATGCAGGAGACCAGGGAATTAGCGCCCAACCGGTTGGCTCCGTGGTACTGATATTCGCACTCACCCGCTGCATAAATGCCAGGGATGTTCGTGGCTTGGGTGAAGTCCACCCACATGCCCCCCATGGTGTAGTGCATGCCGGGGAAAATCTTCATGGGTGTGCGGCGGGGATCGTCGCCCACAAACTTTTCGTAAATCTCCAGAATGCCTTCCAGCTTGCGGTCAAGAACTTTGCGATCGATGTGAGTCAGATCGAGGTAAACCATCGGCTTGCCGTCGATGCCGAGGTTGTGCTCGTACACCACTTTGTGAATGGCGCGGGTTGCAATGTCGCGGGGCACCAGGTTGCCGTATTTCGGATACCATTCTTCCAAGAAATACCAGCGCTCGTTTTGCGGAATAGATTTGAAATCACGCTTGTCGCCGGGCGTCTTCGGCACCCAGACGCGTCCGCCTTCTCCGCGTGCCGACTCCGACATCAGGCGCAGCTTGTCTTCTCCGGGAATACAAGTGGGATGAACTTGAATAAACTCGCCGTTGGCGTAGTAGCATCCCTGCTGATAAAGAGCGGATTGCGCCGATCCGGTACACACGACGGAATTCGTCGACCTGCCGAAAATGGCACCGTTGCCGCCGGTAGCAACGATGATGGCGTCGGCGGGGAACGCGCGGACTTCCATCGAGCGTAGATCCATGGCGCAAATACCGCGGCAGACGCGGTTGGAATCGAGCACGGCAGAAAGAAATTCCCAGTGTTCGAACTTCTTAACCTTGCCTTCCGACTCATGGCGCCGGACCTGTTCGTCGAGGGCATAAAGGAGCTGCTGTCCGGTGGTGGCGCCGGCGAACGCCGTGCGGTTGTAGAGCGTACCGCCGAAGCGGCGGAAATCGAGCAGTCCCTCCGGGGTGCGGTTGAAGGGCACGCCCATGCGATCCAGCAGATCGATGATGCCGGGCGCGGCATCGCACATGGCCTTGATCGGAGGCTGGTTGCCCAGGAAGTCTCCGCCGTAGACCGTGTCGTCGAAGTGCTGCCAGGTCGAATCACCCTCGCCTTTGAGATTTTTGGCGGCATTGATGCCGCCCTGCGCGCAGACCGAGTGCGAGCGCTTCACGGGCACGATGGAGAACAAATCCACGTTCCCGCCCATCTCGGCAATTTTGATGACGGCCGAGAGTCCGGCCAGTCCGCCACCGATCACGATAATTTTCGGTTGTGATGCCATGTCTTTCGGATTCCCATCTACCGGGCAGTGGTCCCTGGCCTTATTGCGCCCGCAAAAGAGTCACGCGCTCCATTCTCGGGACCGACCGGCTGCAGCGGCGTGTTGAGGAATGAACCCATAGTCAGGACTCCCACCAGAATGAACGCTGCCCCGATGACGAAGCAAACGTAACCGAACCTGCGCCGGGCCGCGTCTCCGGAGGTGATTCCCCACTTGGCAGCAAACAGCCAAAGTCCATAGGCAAAGTGCCATGAAGCACAGAAAATTCCCAGGGCGTAAAAAGCGATTGCCCAGGTGTGCTGGAATTCCAGTTGCACCTTGCCGAAGGCCGCGTCCGGATGACTTAGGATGTGAATCCCGCTAAAGCGCAGATGCCAGGTGTGCCATACGATGTAGAAAAAAGCGATGCCGCCGGTCCAGCGTTGGGCAGTGAACATCCAGTTGCCCGTCCAGGGATAGTCGGCGACATTGCTCTCGCCGCGGTACCAGATATAAAAGCCGTAGAGGGCGTGGTAGAGAATCGGCAGCCAGATCCCGAACAGCTCCAGATAGAACACAAAAGGAAAGCTGGAGAGCAATTCCACCTGCTTGGAGTATGCCCCGGGGCCCCTGGTGGCGAACGCATTGGAGACGAAGTGCTCAACCAAAAACGCTCCCACTGGAATGATGCCGCTGAGTGAATGAAGCTTGCGCAACAAGAATGAATGCCCATGGTCCGCTCGCAGGGGAGCTATGCCCTTGGAGACGCTGACCGGAGCTCTAGGACTGGCGGTTGTCGCCACGAAACCCCTTGTGAAACTGAAGATGATGAGAGAACTTTTTATTATCTCGGTGGAGGAGAAGGGAAGTCAAGAAAGTGGTTTCCTGATCCGGGGTTCTCTAATGGTTGAGAATATCCACCGCCAGCGTCTCAGAGGAGCTCAGAGTCGTATTTCCTAAACACGGCTTGCAGGGAAGCGGGGGTTCGCTCTGCCATTGCATGGATTTCTTGAATCAAGCGAAAAATGTTCGAGGTCATGACGAGTAAATATCGAACTGGGCCAGGGCCCGGGTTCCAATAAGTGTGCGGTGTCCCTCGTGGCACAAACACGCCAGAGCCCGTACCGACCTCGACCTCGTCGTTGCCAACCTGAACGCGCAAGGTCCCTTCGAGTGCGTACCAGGCCTCGTCATCGCTGTGGTGGAGATGCCGTGGGGCTATCAGGCGAGGTGGTCCTGCCGGGCCACCGGCATCACGCCATTCGGCAACAACAAAAGCATTGGCGATGGAACCAAGGATGTTTCCAGAAAGCGGGGGAGCGATAATCGATGGACTCATATCCACTGGGACCCTATATATATTCTACTGATTTGGCGGCGAACCGGCCTCGCCCAAGACCATGGTGCGGTACATCCGCTCGACCATCTGTTTTTGGGCGGGCGTCAGTGGGCGATTTTCATCGAGTCCCATCGCTTTCAGAGAGCGATGGTAGACCTCTTCTCTCTCCTGCCGGGTGAGTTCTTTGGCACGTTTCGGATCCATCATCTTAAGACCATTCTCCTGGATCCGCGCATCGTTCTCAGCGCTTCGCTTTGCTTCCTCCGCAATTCTGAGCTGATCCTGCTGACGCAACTTGTCTAGCTCTTCTCGCATGGCGCGTGCTTTCTCTCTGGCATCAGGTGCGCAACGCGCATAGCTTGCGATCAGATCCATCACCTCGGCAGCATCGAGGAAGTCCATTTCATGCTGCTTGGCGGCTTCGCGAACTGGCAGGATGCTTGCGCCACATTGGGAGGCCAGGGCAAACTGCGCTCCAACTTTGAGTTTCCGGTCGGCCCGGAGCGCAATGATGGTGGGAATGTCGGCCGGTGAAAGTCTCTGCGAGAGTTCGGTGAGCGACCGGTCGCTGTAGCCCATTCCATGCGCGCCCAGATGCCGGCTGTAGAGGATAATGACACGCACCCGCCCAATCGAAGCCTTCGACTGCGCACAAAGTACGCCTGAGTCTGGCACGAGCAAGCAACCAATGAGAAGAACAATACGGATGAACTGCGAAGTCACGAGCACGATTGTAGTTTCGCTGAACGCCGGTCGCAAGCTAGCGCACCCGGCAGCGGCGACTGCCTCATTTCCGGTGAAACCCCAAGGCTGAACTTTACAAGTCGTCACTAGTTATTCTAAGGGGTAAAGAGGAAAGCGCGTTCCCCGTTCTCAGCTATTGGTTTTTTGCGCTGAATCATACCAAGATAGGAACTGTCGGAATGCCGCGCCGCGGTGGCTGTACGGGGCTTTCTCTTCGGGCGTCAATTCTGCAAATGTCTTCTGAATCGGCGGAAAATAGAAAAGGGGGTCATAGCCAAATCCGTTCGAGCCGCGCGGAGACTCGAGAATCACGCCTTCGGCTTGACCACGAAATACAGCCAGAGTGTCGCCGTCGCGAGCTGCGGCGATCACGCACACGAAACGTCCGGTGCGTTTTTCCGGAACGATTTTTCTAAGCTCTCGAATCAGCCGGAGGTTGTTGGCGTGGTCGTCGGTATTGTTATCTACCAAGTGGGGCTGGTCGGCAGCGTAACGCGCGGAATGGACTCCTGGAGCGCCCCCCAGCGCATCCACTTCCAGGCCGGAATCGTCCGCCACGACAATTTCGCCGGGGACATAGCGGCTGTAGCCTTCCGCCTTCTTGCGTGCGTTGGCCTCGAAGGTTGAGCCGTCTTCGACCACGGTTGGGATGGACGAGAAATTGGGAACAGGCTCGACCTCGATTTCCTGGGCGGAGGCCGCTCCGGCAAAATCGCGGAGCTTGCCTGGGTTGGACGTGGCGATGAGAATGCGACGCATGGCTTCAGCGTTCTTCAGAAAGACTGGGAATACGTCTAGTGAAAAATGTCCATCCTAGTAGCATGATGCCGGTTCCCAAAGAGATCAGCCCACCGATTGTTCTGTCGCGCGTCCGCGTAAAAGTAATGCGAACCTGATTTTCCCCAGTGTCCACGGGAACCATCATCTGGCCCGTGACTTCTAGTGTTCTGGCTTGCACTGGGCGGCCGTTTACTTGGACCTTCCATGCCGGATAGTTAAACACCTTCAGCACCAGCTTGCCAGAGTGGCTAACGCTCGCCGTGAAAGACCTGGACTCTGGCGCCCACTGGGTGATGTAGATGCGCGAGTTGCCATCCTCCTCAAAGACCACACGGTGCGCATCTTTGTTGATTTCGTAAGCGTCAGCCCCGGTGGGAACATACTCATCGGTCCCCTCATAGCCCAAGCCGGATTGCTGATTGTCGTGCATTTCCGCGACGTCAGCGGCATTGTCCCACCATGGGGGCTGAACCCGATGCCAGACCCACATCAGCACAGCCAGCATCACGACGCAGGCTAAGGCACGCAGCAGCCACGCTCGCGAGGATGTGGTGAGCAGCAGGGCGAAAGCCACATTGAGGCAAAGCAACCAGCGCAAGGGAAGCTGCACAAAACGTAGTTCAGGGAGAATGCGATAAAGCGGAAAGCTAAAGGAAAACATGAGAACGGCTGCAGCTGTCCCCCAGGCGGTGAGCGTCCACCACGCCTGAGGGGCGCGAGTTCGCCAACGGCGAGACATGAGCATAGCGGAGGCCAGCAGGGTGATCTGGGCGGTCGCCACCAGGGAGATCAGCAGGTTGAACCGGTTGTGATCCGGGTCGTCGATAAAGGTGAACAGGAAGTTGTCCTGAGGACGGACACCCGGTGACAAAACCTGCGCGATTTCCACCCACTTCTGTTCGTACGCGGCGGGCACAAGATAAAACGCCGCCAGCGCGAATCCCAGGACCAGGGCCCCAGAAGTGATCACAAGGATTCGCGGCGAACGGCGCAGGATCGCGACAACCAATGCCAGCAACATCAGCGAGTAGGTGACCATGACCGCGGATGGCAAGTTGGTCAACCAGGCTGCGGCCACGATCAGGCCCAAAGGCAAAATCGTCTTCCGGCCCTCCTCCTCCGAGCGCAATACGTATAGCAGGAGCAAAGGCAGAAGCGCGCCTGCCAGCAACTCGGCAAAGGCGCTTCGCCAGTAGACAATCACGATGTGATAGGGGTTGGCGGCATACAGTGCCGCGGCAAAGATGGCGTCACGACGCTCCAGAAATCGGCGAGCGAGCAGAAACATCGAGCAGCCGGAAAGCGTGAGCGCGATCCACTCGTACACTCCGGGAACTATTTTCCAGGGCAGGAACGACCCCAGCGTGGCTCCGAGCAACCACGAAGCCGGAGGATAAAAAACGAATCGCGCTTCACCGAATCCGTAGTGCGCCAGTGCCGCCCAGCGCGGATAGAGAATGCCCTGTTTCCATTGATTGAGCACTTCCATCCAGGAGTTGACGTGAAACTCGAAATCGTGACCGGAAGGGATTCCGAGAAAGAAAGTAGGCAGGAGCACGGCGAAGCCCGCAAACATGATGATCAGAATCGGCGACGCGAGAAGCGGGCCTCTCCACAAGGCATCAAGCGGGGCGGGTGCGTTTACCATGTCAGGCGGACGTTTTGTCAGCACTAAAGTGTTTCGCTCCTGAGCGGAGGGGTGAGGGAAAGAAACTCCGTTCACCAACTGGCATGAACAAAGGACAGAATGGCCAGCGCCGCCACGAAAGATTGTTGCTTAATGGACGAAAATGGGCAAACGCGTTCCCGAGCCAATACCGGGAACCGGTACTTCACAGCGGGACCTGTGGATATGTCTCTAATTTTTGACATCAAATTAACTTGCCTGAAACATTTTTCGGAGAAGCTCGCGATAGACTGCGATGCATAGGGTGGAGCAAGCCCGAGAGGGCACTAAGAGGCCTGCATGCGATAACCATGCGGGCCTTTTAGCTTTTGCGGTTAACGAAAATCAGGTGAAACGGCTGGTATGTATTAGGACGAAGCAACTTCCTCGGAATTGCGTTGTTGGCGAAGCTCCTGGAGAAACTCTTCCTGGCTGAGCGAATCGGCGCGATTGAGCAGATCAAGCAAGAGATCCTCAGGTTCCACGGAAGCCTTGCTGCTGGGGTAGTCGTCGGCGTTGCCTGCCGCCAGGGCCTTCGGGGTGATGAGCAATTGAGGCACGGTTCCGGGACGGCTGGTGAGAAATCCGATAAAGTTGCCCACCTGCTCCCGCTGTTCCGCTGTGCCCGAGGCAAACTCAATCCCCATGCCGAATTCGGGATGCATGACTCGTACCAGGCCTTCGGCCTGTACTTCCATGCCCGCCGCCTTCAGGCAAAGGACAATGCCGGAGCGCTCCGGGAAAGGCGACTCTGTTTCTACGTAACAGCCGCCCAAGCTGAGATCGCTCAATCGGCATTCTGAAACCGGCTCGGGATCTTCAGGAAGGAATTCTGCCGCGTTGGCAACGACCCACTCCCGAAGAGTCTGGCGAAGGTTGTCTGGAAGGTCGGTATAACGAACGCCCGATTCGCCATTGGGATTCGCCCACGCAACTTCGCCGCGAAGATCAATCTCAGTAGTCTGGTCGGGAAGAATGAAACGCGCGTTGACGGTGGCAGCAGGACACAAGGGCTGAGCCGCCAATACATCGAGGCCGTCCTCGCTCAGGTCGAGCAGGATGCCTTCCATCTCCGCCCCGCTCTCGACTCGCAGTTTCACCGGAAGTTGGACGGGAACACGGAAAGACCTGCGCCGTTCACGCTTCATCAGAGCGATGGCGGCACGCAGGCTGGCCTCCGCCTGCTGCTGGGAAACTGGTTTATAAAGGACGAAATTTGCGCCTGCGCCAAAAACGTGGCGCACTTTGGTCTTGTCGTTGAGCAGCGCCACGGTCACCGTGTTGCCGCCCGCCGACGACTGGTAGGCATTCTGCAGAACCAGGGCCGCACTGTGCGGATCGTCGTAATCAACGATCACGGCGTCGAACTTCTGCTCCGTCAGCCGGCACAGCGCGTCCGGATACCCGCAGCACTGCACTCCCAGGCCGAAGCCCGCCAGGGCGGAGGTGAGAACATCCGTTGCCTGTTCGTCTTTGCAAACCAGAAGAGACTGAAATGTCATAAGCAGGCCTTGTATACCTTGCAAACCTGGCTGGATTAAGGCCAGCGCGGAGCGCGTGCCGGCTTGGCTGGCGTCGCAGTGCTGGATGATGCCAATCCAGCTCCGGCGGCCATGCTGTTGCCTTGCTCCTCTACTTCCGCCAAAACCGAGCTTTCGTCTTCGTTCTCGGCCAGCAGAGGGGCAACCTCGCGCAGCTTTTCGGCCGCTTGTTGCAGGGCCTCAATCTGCTTGGAGAGCTGGGCATACTTAGCTTGCTTACGGCGTAAAACCTCGTGAATATCCTTCATTACAACCCCCTGTCGCGAATGTAAGTACTGAGGCTGCTATGGTCAACGGCAATCCCCTCGGCTCCGATTACGGGAGTAACCGCCGCGTCACACCGGCTAAGAAAGCCAAGACGGGACGGTTCGGGCTTCCAGCTTCCAGCGATTAGCTTCTGGCGCCGGATGTGGGCGTGGGCATCCCGCTCGTGCTGTCATATATTGTCATATATGTCATATAGCCCGTTAGTGCCACACCCTTAGCACGAAGGTGGAATTTACATCCCGAGAGCGGAACCGTACTCTGCATATGAGCAGACTTCGGGGGAGGGCTGTTCGGGCGTCCCATAACTCGCGAGAGTTTGGGACGCTTCTTAATTTGTGGGCGCTTTTTATCCGCGTCATCGACCCGCGAGGACCGACGCACCTGAAGATGTTCCCCAAACCATTGTCCGCACCCGCACGGGCGGGACGCTTGCGTCCACCTCTGGGTAAACTTTACCGCTTTGATTTACATTTTGAGTGTCTGGGTTATGATGTGCCACGATTGAGGCCGCGAATTCCTAAAATTGGGGCCGATGAGTTAGCGACGACCGTGACCGCTACCAGCGGAGCCCTTACTCACACGACTACCCTCACCTTGAATGTTCAGTAGGGCGCCCTGGGAATAGTATTATCGGATTGAAGGGATCTTCGACTAAAAATTCAGATTAGTCACCGGCTGAAGAAGGTGTGTGGTCGGAGATCCTTCCGCAGATAGGGCAAGAAATGCCATGAAGATAAGGGTCACATTGTGCCTCCTGTTGCTGAGCGTCCGGTTGATGGCGCGGGATCAGGCGAATGATGTCTCTGCAGATGCGAGCAAGCTCATCGCCCTCGAGAATGCCTGGAACCAGGCGCAACTTCATCATGACTCGAAAGCACTCAACAGCCTTGTTTCTGATGCCTTTGTGTATACGGATTACGACGGCACCGTCATGAACAAGGCACAGTTTCTCGCCGACCTGAAGGATCCAGACTATCGTGCCAGCCTGATTGCCAATGAAGACACGAGGGTGATCTCGTATCCCAATGCTGCGATCGTCGTCGGAACGTACCACACCAAGGGAACTTACAAGCGTCAAGCTTTCGAGCACTATGGACGCTTCACCGATACCTGGCTGTTCCAGAACAACAGGTGGCAGTGCGTAGCCAGTCACACCAACCTCATTAAGAAGTGAGGCTGGTTAGAACGAAGGCCGAGGCGGGCCGAGGCTGCCTAACGCGCGGATTTTTTCCAGAAGGTCGGACGCAGCCTGGCTAGCCTCCAGCGTGGAAAATTCATCTCCCAGTTCCAGCACTGGGCACGCTACGCAAGCGGCTCGGAAGGCTTGTTCCGTGCCGGGCGCTGCTTTCAGGTTGGGCCCCATGATTGTCAGAGCGGGTCGGGTGGCCCTGAGCAAGATCAAGGAATCACGCAGGTTGTTATTGGTAAGCACGTTGTAGCCGGCGCGGCTTAGCACCTCCCGCAGGTAAGCCAGCACATCCGCCGATTGGTCAATACACAAGACGGCGAGGCCGGTCGGCACAGGCCGCGCTGGCGTTATTTTTCGCTGGTAAAATGCGAGGACCGCTTCTTCCTCGGATTCATGGGTGTCAAAAAGCGTGATCAGGTTGGTCATCTTCAAGACTTTGCGAACACCCTCCGGGACTTGGCATAGCTTCAAATCGCCACGGGCGCTGCGCGTGCTGCTCAGCAGCCGTACCAGCATTCCCAGTCCGCTGCTGTCAATGAAAACAATCTCGCCCAGATGCAGCACGATATCGCTACGATCAAGCAAGAGCTCGCGAACATGGCGGTGCAAGACTTCGGTTTCACCGGTCACGATGCGCCCGCTGCAACGGACGATGGTGACCTCTCCGACTCCGCGTGTGTTCAGTGAAAGCGGCACGACCCTCCTGGCAGCACCTGAAAGACGCGTTCACAAGTCGCGGCATTATACCGAACAGCCGCTCTGCGGGGTCTGAGGACACCGACTCCGTGGCGGGCCGCATTCCTTCGTTTGCGAATCCGATATCATTAGGTGTGCCCGTGACCGACCTTCCATGACCGAGCTTCCATGACCCAGGATCAGGCACTCCGAACCGTCGCTGATGCTCTGCGAAACCCGGCAGTCGTGGAATTCGTGAGCGCTACAGTCAAAGCCGGGTATCGTGAATTCTTCGATGCGGCGAATGGCCGAGTCTGCACAATGGTGGACGGCGCTTTCGAAAAGCTTGCCCACAGCCAACAGGACGGAGTTAACACCCGACAACTGGTCCACGTGACTTCTGAGCTGCTCGAGCGCACCTTCCGGAAAGCGGACCCCTTATTCTGGTTCAATCAGGTTTATCACCACTATAAGACCCAAACCAAACCTGAAACTGATTTTCAGCAACTGCAGAAGCTGCTCCCGGGGCAAAGAGTGCTCGATTACGGCTGCGGCAGCGGTTACTTCGCCGCGAGACTGGCCAAGGGAGGGTACAAAGTATTCACGGCTGACGTGCTTGATTACCGCTACGAAGAGGCGCGGTGTTTGCCGTTCGTGCAGATGGCATCGGCTACCGATATCCCGTACGCGGACGATAGCGTGGACGTGGCGCTGGTGCAGGCCGTGCTTCACCATATTAATCCCAGTGACCTGTCTCTAGTCCTCCGGCGCCTCGGCAAGATTGCAAAATACGCGCTGATCAAGGAAGACACCTATGGCCTGCCCGATCATCTGGAAGGGCTGACCGAAACACTGAAGACGCAGCCCTTGCTGAGAACGTTCGTCGCTACGCCACTTGCGGTGCAGTATCAGGTTCTGGTGTTGATTGATTTTTTCAGCAACGCCATTGCCCAAGGCCTTCCCGAAATGAACATGCCTTTCGAGTTCAAGACAGTGACCGAGTGGCGAGAGGTTCTGCTCAGTAACGGCTTCATGGTCAACAAAACCGTGCTTGCGGGCTTCGAGCCCGGACGCATGCACATGAGTTGTCATATCTGGCTGCTGTGCGAGCGCCTGCCGTAGCCGATTGCTTCTGCCCGCGCGCGGAACTGAGTTACACTTTTATCGTCATCTGGTTATAGAGGCATTGCGTCACCGAGCTGATTCCGTGAGGGATTGATGCCAACCGCATACCTGGAAGAAGTGAATCCGTGGGAAGCGCAGGTTGTCCGCTCCGACCTGGCAGCGAGGAAACTGAAACTCGACGACGGATTATGGAACATACTCCGCGAACCCAGCCGCGAAATCATCGTGCACATCCCGGTTCAGCTGGACGATGGGCGCTTGGAAACGTTCACCGGATTTCGGGTGCAACACTCCATTGACCGCGGACCCGCCAAGGGTGGCCTTCGTTATAGTCCCAACGTAACTCTGGACGAGACTCGCGCACTCGCCAGCTGGATGACCTGGAAATGCGCCGTGGTGAACATCCCGTTCGGCGGCGCCGCCGGAGGCGTGATTTGTGATCGCGACAAGATGTCCAATCGCGAACTCGAACGCCTGACCCGCCGCTACACAGCCGGGCTGATGGAACTGCTGGGCCCGGAAAAAGATGTCCTCGGCCCCGACCTCAACACCGACGAACAGATCATGGCCTGGATCATGGATACCTACTCCATGCACGTGCGCCATACGGAAACGGCGGTGGTCACCGGTAAGCCGCTCGGGTTGGGCGGTTCTCACGGGCGCATTGAAGCCACCGGACGCGGCTTGATGACCGTCTGCGACGAGGCTCTCAAGCGCCTCGACAGGAACCGGGAGCAGACGCGAGTCGTGATCCAGGGGTTCGGCAATGTGGGCTCGAATGCAGCCCGGCTCATGCACCGACGGGGCTACAAGATCGTCGGCGTATCCACGAGCAAGAGCGGGGTGTACAACCGGAACGGCATCGATGTGGAGGTGCTCTCGCGGTACCACCAAGACCATCGCACGCTGGCAGGCTTTCCTGGCGCGGATGAAAGCAATTCAGAGGAGTTATTAGTCGCGGACTGCGACATTCTGATTCCGGCCGCGGTGGAGAATCAGATCACCACCCGCAATGCCGACCGGGTGAAAGCCAAGATCCTTTGCGAGGGAGCGAATGGCCCCACCACGGCCGAGGCCGACGACATTCTTACCGACAAGCGCGTGTTTGTTATCCCGGACATCCTGGCCAACTCGGGCGGGGTTACGGTCTCTTATTTTGAGTGGGTACAAGATCGCCAGGGATACTTTTGGTCGGAGGCGATGGTCAACGACCACCTGGAGCACACTCTGCGAACTTCCTTCGCCGAAGTCTTGCACTACGCTGCTAGTCACAACGTCAGCAACCGCATTGCCGCCTATATGCTGGCCATCGATCGAGTCGCCTACACCTTGCGGCAGCGCGGAATTTACGCCTGAGAAATGGTGAGCCGATAGATTTGGAGGTGGCTAGCGGGAAACCGGAGCCGTGTCAGGAAAACTCACGGCAACAACATCGCCGGAAATAAAGGAAATTGTAATTCTCGTCTCACGTTCCACCTTCTGCGCATCTCCAGAAAATGGCTGGTAACGCCACTGCCGGATGGCCCTGGCCGCAGCCACAGCCAACGATCGATTACCGGTCAATACTCTGACCTGGCTTACCGTGCCATCGTAACCAACCACCGCTTGCAGGGAGACTTTGCCGCGTGCGCTGTCCGGACAGTCCGGATAAACAATTTTTCGCGGCGGCCCTGAGATCCGCATCCGAGGCAGTGCCATGGAACCATCTTGCGTGTCCGCCAGATCCGCGACGATGCTATGGGCGCTAAGTACTCTTTGGTTCGGCCAGCGTCTATTGGAGGCCTGCTGGTTGACACGAAACGATTTGGGCGATTGGCTTGTTGTTGGTCGTACCGAAAGTGGCGGAAGTGGCGTGGCCGTGATTGGCACTGTGCTGGCGATCTGTGCCAGGGAAAGCTGTTGGTAACCCTCGTTCGTCGGAGGTGGAACCACCACCGAGTCGATGCCTTTCGCCCGTTCCTTCTCCGGACGATTCTGCCCGCGTGGCCGCATCTTAGCTGCTGAACTTGCCGTCGACGCAGACACAACCGGACGGCTTCGCAACTGCTGCCAGCCCAGGACTACCATGACGGCAACGAGCGCTCCCGCGCCAACTCTTCGTGTCAGCCCGGAAAAAGCCAGCCGGGCATAGAGCGCTTGAATCTGTTCACTGCGGTTCCGAATCAAGACGTCAGCGAACTTCTTCGCTGGAACGCTTGGGAGCAATTTCTCGGCTACGGCAGAGACTGGAACCGGTGCAGGGCGCTGCAATCTGAAATCGTCGACCGTGCCGATTACAGTGGCTTCGTCCAGTTGGTGCGCCAGGTTGAAGGAAGCCGTGGGGTACAACTTCTCAACTAGTTCGCGCTGTCGGGCATTCAGAATCTTATGCGGCAGGCCGCGGAAGTTCCGGAATGTCCACAGCAGATAAGCTCGTTGCCAACCCGAAGCTTGAACGTAGGCCAGACCTCGCCCCGTGTCGAATGCCAGAAAAACTCGCTCTGATATCAAGGATGTCTCCGGGGAGGGTGGGTGCGCCTGTCTGATCGCAGTTTGAGTGCCAGAGAGAACTTCGGATAAGTGCTTGCATGCAAGATACTTGCGACCAGGTTAGGCCCGTTTCTGCAGACAACTATGCAAAGATTTTCACTGTGGGGAGTATCGGCCTCAGCTCTAACCCTAGCGAATCGCGCCGATCTTGGTGGCCGATTCGCTCAGGCCCGAGTTGGGCGTCGTCTTTCCAGATGTCAAGAAGCCTCATTGTGGCAAGCCCATGCGCTTCAGCAGATCAATGTAGCGCGCATCGGAACGGAGAGGATCCATAAGCGTAGTGACCTTGATGTATCCCAGGCTCCCGGCCTTCTCGGAATACGCCTTCTCCAGCCATGCGAACGCCTGCTCTTTTTCGCCAAGCGCCGCATAATCATAGGCGATGAAACCGATGTCTACATACCTGCGCTGTGCTAGTTGCTTGCGAAGCTCAATATCGCGGCTGAGGGCAGCGTGATAACCACCCTTTGCATACGCTCGGGCGTTTTCTTCTTCGATCGCAAGATCTTCCCGATCATTGGCGAGGGTGGCTCCCTTCTTCCATTCTTCAAGCCATAAGTCGTACTTCCCCATATCCAGGTACGTTTGCGAGAGGTTAGAGTGTGCGGCGGCGTAATTCGGATCGATTTCGAGGGTTTGTTTGAATTGTTCCAAAGCCTGTTCGTATTGGCGGGCATTTTCGTACCCGGTGGCAAGATTCGTGTGTGCAGTCAGATTCAGCGGATCCAGTTCCAGGGCACGCTTGAAATGCGTCAGAGCTTCCTCATGGCGCCCGATTGAAGACAAATACAGCCCGTACCACTGGTGAGCGATGACCTGGTTGGAGTTTAGTTCCAGAGCTCGCCTGAATTCCCTTTCTACGCGATCCCAGTGCCACAGATCTTGAGAAGCCGACCCGATCGCTGCATGAGCGTCCGCCAGAGTGTCGTCGATGGCGAGGGCCTTTTCAGCCGCCGCGATGGCCTTGGGGGCTGTTTCTGTCCGCCGCAAGGGCTCGTAGTCGGGTGCAGCGACATAATAGCTGGCCAGCCCGACATACGCCATGGCATAGCCCGGGTCCTTTGCAATAGCCTGATTGAAGTAGTCTTTGGCTTTTTCCAGTGCCTCCGGCGTGCGTTTCCCCCAATGGTAGAGGCCTTTGAGATAGAGCTGGTAGGCCTCGGGATCGTTCGTGCCGCCTTTGGCCACCTGCTTCTTGGTTTCGCCGGACAGACGCTCGCGCAGCTTGGCTGAGATGGCGCCGGTAATTTCCTGCTGTACGGCCAGCGCGTCGGAAAGCTTGCGGTCATACTGTTCGCCCCACAGGTTGCGGCTGGTGCGGGCGTCGATCAGCTCGGAACTGATAATGAGCTGGTCCCCTCGCTGCACGATACGGCCGGTGACCAGCGCCTGGACTTTCAACTCTTTCGCCACAGTTTGCGGATCGACATCGCGCCCTTTGTACCGGAACACCGATGACCGGGCCATCACCACCAGGTTCGGCACTTGCGAGAGGTTATTGATCAAACTCTCAGTGATGCCGTCACTCAAATACTCGGAGTTGGGATCGTTGCTGGCGTTGACGAAAGGCATCACCGCGACCGATGAGATTTGCTCCTGACTGTTCCGGCTTCGCCAGAGAAACGCACCGCCCGCCAGCAGTGCCAGGGCGACAACGCCGCTGATCGCCCAGACCAATGTCTTGCGCTTCGTTAGTTGGGATGGCGGTTTCGATGAGTCAGCAGCGATCTCGACCCGCGCCGAACTGGAATCCCGGCGCAAGCGCTTCAGGTCGGCCAACATTTCCGCGGCGCTCTGGTAGCGCAGGGCCCGATCTTTTTCGAGTGCCTTGTTGATGATGCGATCGAGTTCGGGAGGCAGCTCTGGGTTAACCCGCACAGCCGAGGTCGGAGCCTTATGCAGAACGGAGTCGAAGATCACCGCCGACGTGTTTCCGCTGAAGGCCATGCGTCCGGTGGCCATCTCATACAGGACGGCGCCGAAAGAGAATAGGTCGGTGCGGGCGTCGAGCTCCTCACCGCGAGCCTGCTCGGGCGACATGTAGGCCACCGTGCCCACCGCCGTTCCCGGACTCGTCAGGTTTTCCTCTATTGTCGCACCTTCCGCGGCGGGGGACTGCGCCCCGGTTAACTTGGCCAGTCCAAAGTCGAGAATCTTGGCTTGACCACGCTTGGTGATGAGAATGTTCGCCGGCTTGATGTCCCGGTGCACAATCCTTTCCGTATGCGCTGCATCAAGTGCATCGGCCACTTCGATCGCCAGCGACAGCAGTATCTCGGTTTGCATCGGCTGGCCCGAGATACGGTGCTTCAGCGTCACCCCGTCCAGAAACTCCATGGCGATAAACGCCTGACCATCCCGCTCGCCAATGTCATAAATCGTGCAAATGTTGGAGTGATTCAATGCGGATGCAGCCTGGGCTTCGCGTTGAAAACGGGCCAGGGACTGAGGGTCTCTCGCGACCTCATCGGGCAGGAACTTGAGGGCGACAAAGCGGCGCAGCCGGGTGTCTTCGGCCTTATATACGACACCCATCCCGCCGCCGCCCAGCTTTTCGATGATCCGGTAGTGCGAGATGGTCTGGCCAATCATGAACTTAGAAGCAACTGTGGAGCCGCCATCTTAGGCGGACAGCAGGGGCAAGTCAACGCGCCGGCGGGTTTTGGTACGAATGGAAAGCTTTCTAAGAGCGCGATCTTAAGGAGGGAACAACTGGCCGACAAAGCAGGAAGCGTCAGGTAGTTCGATCAGTGCTTTTTCCTGCGTTCATTTTCTTTGCGCTCGTTGTCCGCGACCCGCGCCTTCACCAGCTTTTTCAAAAGAGCGGCCGACAGAGGCTTGTCCATAGGGAAGCGGATAGTACCTTTGGCTGTCTGGAAGTCCTTGAGTTCGTTCTTGAACGTCTTTATCAGAGACGAATTCATAGGGAACAAACTGCAATGGTTCGAGAACGCGCCGAACGCCACCAGCGATCCTTTGTACTTGAAGGTGGGCATCCCATAGCTGATGGCCTCCGTGGCCTCCGGTGGCGCCACGGACCGAATCGTCGCGCGGACCCTGTTCAAGGTGCTGCGGGAAGGTTCCGGGACGCCTGCGAGGTATTCGTCGATGCCCTTCGGTGCCGCGCTGCCTTTCATGCCTGAACCGCGATTACCGGATTTTACTTTTCTCATACAACTATCTCCAGGCCGTTCCTTCAAGTTGAACAACCTCACCAAGCTACCACGCCGTCCTTCGACGCGAAACGTCGTAGTGTTGGGATCGGCCAGCGCTGTCGGACGTCTGATGCTCGTAGTATCAGCCTACTTTATGCATATCGATGGTCGGCTCGGCAGGAGACCGAGAACGGGCTGGCGCGCAAAAGTGCCGCCAGGCACGATTGATTTCCCAACCGGTCGTGCGGTGTTTCTTCGAGAACAGAAACGCCGGCGCGTCGCCGGTCCAGCTACTTCAGCGTGATTTCGCGAGTCAAGATACTAGCGACTACTCGAACGTTTTGTACACGCTTGTCAATCACCTGCTGCTCCTTACTCTTGTCGCCGTACTGTTTCATACGGAGATCAAGAACCTTTTGTGCTAGGCCGTCGAGGGCTGCGAAGTTCTTGTAGCTGAGACTGAAACCAATATCCCAGTCATCTGGGTTGGCTTTCGTTGTGTTCAGGAAGAGGCCATAGCTTTCAATCAGCCCCGCTTTCTTTTGCGCGTCCCAGATCGGTTTGATGTTAGTTTTCAGGTCATCCATGAACGCGTTGAAATGTCCGGGCAATATCTGGACCAAGGTGACGCGGGTGACTCCTCCCTCGGTGTATTGGTCTTGTGCGACTGCCGAGGCGACCGACATCAAGGAGAGACAAGTGCCGCAACTGCGAATCGAATGCTTTGTTTCATAACGATTCACCTCCGTGAATTGATGCGGCAGGAGTCTAGCTGAAAGGTTGGCTAACGTAAAGAACTGGAAAAGGCTGAAGCTTGCAAGCGATCTCGGATGCCCCATCGTTCGCGCTTTTTGCGAAGGCGGAATGATGATGGTGCGCCCTGAGAGATTCGAACTCCCGACCTTCTGGTTTGTAGCCGTTGCCCCACGAATAGTCAACCACTTGGACTTAGGGCACCGCTTATTTCTGAAGCGAGGCTGTCCAGAAACTTTCCCGATCGCTCCGGCGACCCCGGCGACCGCCCGAGCAGGCGAAGTGAACTAAAATGGGGCATAATAGCAGGAGGAAGACCTCCCGCGCCGTGGCGCTTTGCGGACTGCACAGCCAGCAAAGAACCTGATCGCACACTGCCGGTGTCGCGGTCCTGTTATCAGCTTGTCCTAGTAAACGCGGGACACAGGTCGAGACGTGAACCAAGAAACCGAGAAAGACAAGCCGGTTTTGAACGCGGAAAGCTTCCAGCGCCTTCTGTCCGCCGCATACATGCTACAGGTACACAATAATCGTCAGCGCTCGGTCCAGCCCATGGGCGCAGATCGCACGAGTCTTGTCGCGGCTGGAGCCATTGTCCAGAAACGAACTCCCTCTATTAGGCTGGCGCCTCCCGTTGAACCTACAGTTCCATACATAACGACTATTTCATTTAGGGGGCCAATGTTCTGGAGGACGGTCGAGACGCTCACAATAGCTATAGTCTTCTGCATGATGATGGGTTTGTCGATCCATCGCCTCTCAGCTCTTCCCGGCCGTGCGTCGCTGTCCTCCGAGATGTCAGAACAACGAAATGCCTCCCAGGCCGCGAGGTCAACGGCAAAGGTCTTGGGCTCGGCTCAGCAGCAGGTTATAACGCCAAACTCTCGCCAAGCGTCTGTAGGCAGCGAAGGCGATAGCGTCGCCGAAGACATTATTATCCGTTACCAAAAAGGCGCTGCCAATCTCCCTGGTCAGGCGGCGAAGAAAGCCACCAGCGGTCTTGTGCAAGGGCAATCCTTGCCTCCGAAGAATACGACTCCAAAGCCGCGCGTGCGACTAACGTTCGGTCGGGATGCAGACATGCTCGCCGCCGATACAGTCGTCCAATACGGCGCCGACGTGACGATGCGGTCAGGAAACACTAAGAGAGCCGAACTTGATCGTCTTGGGCGTTGACCTTCTAGGAGAAGGTCGAGTGCGCAGATTGCGGAGCAAGAGGAAGAGGAAAAGGAAAAGCTTCCGTCATCTCGGGGAAGAGTGGTGCGCCCTGAGAGATTCGAACTCCCGACCTTCTGGTTCGTAGGGCAATTCAGCTCTCCACGCCAGACCGAACCGGCCAGCCCGGTACAACGAAACAAAAGAAATCCTGCCTCTCTCGTTGCCCCGTTTTGCTTCGGTTTGTCCCCCGTTCACGGACAGAAGGCGGACAGTCCGTGTCCTGTAAAACGAAGAGGCAGGGTGTCGTGGGTCAGGTTTAAACACTCTCGCGAGCGAGGTCGAGAAAATTCGTGGCGCGAACCCCAAATTTCGGCAGCACCTCGATTTGGGTCATCACGTGCTGTGTATTCGGCCCAGGGAGTCTCATCAAGGCGGATCTCTGTACCGCTCCGCCGAGCAATTGGTCATCACGTGCTAGGAGTCCTCGAACGCGCTTTAGCAGAACGCTCGCATCGTAGTTGCAGTTGGAAATTCGAAGGTCGCTGCCATTCATGCTGTTGCACATTCTAAAGTGCTGCAACCCCTTGAGAAACAGCTCGCCTGCTGAACTGTGAGGATTTGACCACCTAGGAAATCTAAGGAGCTAAGGCGGAATTAGCAGATCTAGTCCATGGCCTCGTTCCGATTCAATGGAAGCGATTGAAAAAAAGGCGTTTGCAGCAATCCCGATGTCCAGAATCGGACATGGGATATCAGTGGGTCCGGGTCCAATCGCGTGGACGCCTCAACATCCCTTGCGGTGATCCAACATGCAGTGATGCGGGGAATGGCCTCACGATGGGGCGATGATTTCCGCTCGATTCGTCGTAACACTCCTCCATGGGTAAGGGGCGCTCTTCCTTCCCGTCGCTTTTGCCTCCCTGATTGAAGCCGTCCCGCTGAAATCCGGATGCGCCTAAAGGGATCGGTTTGGGCCGGCGGCGATTTAGGTCAATGACTCCGGTAACTTTTCCGCGACTGATTGATACAGAATAATGGTGCTCCCATGCTGGAAAAACGGAAATCGCCCAACTTCTAAAGGGAGATATAAAATGAGACTGAATTGGATGTATGGCGCACTGCTAACAACCGCTATTGTCGCGCCGAGTTCAGCACAGATTTCGGTGTACATCGGGACCCCGCCACCGCCGATTCGCTATGAGGAGTATGGACCAACTCCAGGTCCAGACTTCGTCTGGGTGGATGGATATTGGGAACCAGTTGGTCACCATTACAGGTGGGTCCGGGGACGCTGGGACCGCCCTCCGTATGAAGGGGCATACTGGAGTCATCCGCATTACGACCACTATCGCGAAGGCTGGCAAATGCACGAGGGACATTGGGACCATGAGGATCACGACAATGGCCACCGGCGAGACCATGATCATGATCGCGACCATCATGATCACGATGACCACTGATCACTAACTCGGGCCGTCGACGCCTGACCCCGCGCTGTTACAAGGGCGATCATTAGGATCCGCCACCACTCCGCGAAGCGCACCAGCTTCGCAAACCGGTGAAGCGCTCGGACAGGTTACGCCCAATCCGGTTTTCGCCAAAACTCCCCTCGGCCCAAATGCGCCGCCAAGTGATGTTCTGGCATACAACAAAATTCGCGCCCAAGGAACCTCTGCGCCCGCATCAGAAACGGGAGAAGCGCTTGGGCAAATCCAACCACCTAAACTTGTTGACCAGATCAAACAAAGAACGACCGCGGTGGAGTCATATCCGCTGCTCGTTGGCCAAATCAAAACGAAGCCTTCGTCCGAACTCTCCCGGCCAGTCACAGAGAACCCAGTGTCGGCAGCCTCGTCCGCGCCATGCAGAAATCCCGGGTGCCGATCGCGGAAATGTGGAATCTGCTGCTGAAAGGCTCGGGACGAGTAAACCGGGTCCTCGAGCCCGACGAGGACCTGCCGGCATCCTGGGGAAGAGCTTGAGACAGGCGAGAAGGCAAAAGGAGCCGTAATGCCGAGGACGTCAAACATAGGGTCCCTCAGCGCGCCATGGCGTCCTGAACCTCCGACTGCCGTTGTTGCCGGACCCGGCTGAGGTAAACCAGCAATTCCTCATAAGGCATTTCGAGCGCCGGAACCGACAGCATCCACCCAGGAAAAAGCCATTTTGGCCACAGATAAACCTGAACGAAGAGCAACTCTACACGAAGTTGGAGGGCGCGACTGATCAACTCGTCTGCCTCCTTGGCCAGCGCCGGATTCGCCCCCACCCGGGCCAGATGCCCCAGTTTGATCAGCATGGCAGCGTTGTTTCCCACCAGTTCCAGGATATGTAGCGCCAGTCGGCAACGCGCTCTCTGGAATCGCCGGAACTGAACCGGCGAAAGCGATTCGCGGAGAAATTTTTCCTCCGACGGTTCGAGAAGAATCCTCAAGGCGGCGAGATCGACCTCATGCTTCTTGCATTCCCAGTCGTCCAGGCTGCGAACCTCGGGCAGTCCGGGACGAAGAATCTTCCAAACCAAAAACAGGGACAAAACAGCGGCGATCACTATGATTAACGTCGATACCATTGCTTCACGTACTCACTCAGGGTGTCATGCCAGATCGTCAAGTCGGTATCGGGCAAACGATCCACCACTTGCACGGCCCGGGGTCGCAAGAAGTAAATGGCCCAGATCAAAACGCCGAGATTATATGCCGCGGGCGTCAGTAGCACAAAGACTGTGTCTGTTACCAGATGCAGATGAGCGCGAAGCTCGAGCAGAATGAGATCCAGCGCCGAGTACGCTCCGAATCCGGCCGCGATTCCTAGTGAATAGTGATGCCAGGCCAAGCCGAGGCGGGACATGAAGAAAATCAGTACGATCAACAAGCCTACCTGCAACACGCGCGCTGATCGCTCCATAAGGAGGATCGACTCCAGCAACCGGTCGGCCCCCCGCGGGCCCACACGGAGAAGTGAGAGCGCGAAGGCGGCAGCAACGAATGCCGCAATCCAGACTAGCTTGAAGACAAATTGCAGGAATTGATACGGTCGAAACAAATGCGAAAGAACTTCAAGAATTACTCCAAGGCTCAACAAGATTGCAGCTGCGTCTCCCCACCAGAAGATTGCGGAGTACAAGTTTCCGGTGTATGGCAACAGCTGGAGGATGAACTCACGGGCAACGATGAAAACGGTATAGGAAAAGAAAATGGGAAGCAATTTGGTCAGGCCGCGCCGCAGCATGACAAATGCAATGGCCGCCTGGAGGATGACCGGGACAAGCCACAGGACTAACAATATCAAGTGGGTAAATCTCATGGGCCGCACCGGCAGGCTACTCGCAAACCGGTCAGCCCACAAGGGCAATCAGACGTTTCCTACCGGCATCGCCGGTAGGTTATTTCCCAGGACAATTGCCGGGCGAGCACATCGGTGGTGGAGATCCGCCGTCGGCCAGAGACGACGTCGACATTGCGCCTAGCAACAGCAGCGTTAGCAGCAGCAGGTGAATCATCTTTTTCATGGAAAGCCACCCTCCGTGAGATCAAGCACTCGAGGTCACCATACTTTTTGGCGGGGAGAGGTCGGATATTGTTCGAAAACCGCGCGATCACGCGGTTCAGGCCGTCGGCCTACCGACAACAAGGGATGGGCACAGCAGTCTATGAATGCTATTTAAGCCCTATCTGTAACCGTGAAAATTGCGGTGATTCATCTAGGCAAGAATCCACCCGATAGGCACGGACTGCGAAAAAAATAACCTTCGCTCGTTGCTTTTCCGACGCCGAGCTGAGAGCGGCAACTGAGGCCGAGGCGCCAGCGCTGATATTCAAGAAACACTTATCTGTGGAACGGACGAACGGGAATGTAGGCGTAGTTTAGAAGCAGTAGTTTAGGGCGGGTGCTCTGGCTGGGTTTATGGAACAGAGGCGGCGAGCGGAGTTGACCGAACACGGGCAAGCGGCGAAGGTACTATCTCGGGAGTGCCGTTCTTCCAGCGGAGTTCTCCGATATCGATTGGATGCGCATCAGCATATTGTCCCAACTCGTGCCGGTGTTCGGCTGGAAAGTCTGGGCTAATTACGATAAGCGAGTTTAGAAAGTCATGGGCGACGGCCCGCACTAAGGCGGGGATTCGCAGGCTCTTTCACGATCTCCGTAGAAGCGCCTGCCGGAACATGATCGCGGCGGGAGCGATGCAGGTGTCTGGTCATAAGGCAGATTCGATGTTCCGGCGCTACGCAATCGTCTCCGAGACGGACATTCGGATGGCTCTCCGGGCGACTCAGCAGTACCTCGCCGCGGCGAAAGAGAATGTAGTCGCGATGGCCGCCAAGGGCTAGAACATTTGTCACGGTTTGGATTTTGCGGACAATTCTCGGACAAAAGGCAAAGGGCACCTGGCAGCGGGTGCCCTAAGCTATTGAAAGAATGGTGCGCCCTGAGAGATTCGAACTCCCGCCCTTCTGGTTCGTAGCCAGACGAAGGCCGCTACGTAAGACATCGCAGGATCATCAGGTGTAAGAAACGACGAGACCAAAGGCGATCAGCGATTGCATGCTTTCGCACACTTTTACCCCGCGTTAGGGGACAAAAGGGGGACAACACCGGCCTATGACGAGCGGAAGACACACAGCGGCTCAATGGAAAAAGTCCACCCGTAAACTACGGGCGCTAGAGAGCGTTGGCCTCAACATTTTCTAGCGCCGCAAACCTTCCGCTCCTGTGGGGCAGGGCGGGAGCACCGTTTCGGCGCAACCGTTCGACGTCAAAGCTGCGGTGGACGCCTATCTGGCTAAAGTTCCTCCTCAACAGCGAGCGCGCGGCGACGCCTATTTTGAAGGTGGCTACTGGCTCCTGCTGTGGGATTTCCTTTCCACCGTCTTAGTGATGTGGATGTTGTTGCGGTTTCTCTGGTCCGCGCGAATGCGCGATTTGGCGGAGCGCATCACCCGCTTCAAACCGCTACAAGCGGCACTTTACTGGGTGCAATTCGTCGTGTTGGTCAGCATCATTACGTTTCCGTTGACGGTGTACGAAGGTTTCTTCCGCGAACACAAGTACGACCTCTCCAACCAGACCTTTGCCGCATGGATGCGGGACCAGGCCATCGGTCTGGCAGTGGGTGCGGTGCTGGGCGCACTACTGCTAGCTGTGCTATTCGGATTGGTACGACGCCTGGGAAAGAACTGGTGGGTTTGGGGAGCGGTGGTGTCGGTAGTGTTCATTGCCTTCGTGGCGTTGATCGCCCCAGTTTTCATCTTTCCCTTGTTCAACAAGTTCACCAAGCTGGAAGACCCGCGAATTAAGGATCCGATTCTCAGCCTGGCGCGCGCCAACGGTATTCCTGCGACCGAAGTGTACGAGTTCGACGCCTCCCGCCAGTCGAACCGGGTGAGCGCGAACGTAAGCGGCTTCGCTGGAACCACCCGCATCTCGCTCAACGACAATCTGCTGAAGCGTTGCACGCTGCCCGAGATCGAATCAACCATGGGCCACGAAATGGGACACTATGTGTTGAACCATCAGTTCAAAGGCCTGGTGCTGAACGGAGTGCTGGTAGTGATTGCCTTCGCTTTTTTGAACTGGGGCGTCAATGCTTCGTTGGCGCGCTGGGGAGAGAGTTGGGGAATAAGGGGAATGACCGACGTGGCGGTTGTACCTTTGGCGGTGCTGCTTCTATCGGTGTTTTTCTTTGTTCTGACTCCGGTGTCCAACACCATCACCCGCACCATGGAGTATGAGGCCGACATTTTTGGCATCAATGCCAGCCAACAACCCGATGGAGAAGCCGAGGTGGATCTAAAATTGGGTGAGTACCGGAAACTCGATCCGGGGCCGGTGGAGGAATTCATCTTTTTCGACCATCCCAGCGGGCGCACCCGAATCACAGCGGCGATGCGTTGGAAGGCGGAACATCCGGCGGCTTCGCCGGCCAGTGGGCGGTAAGAAATGCGAGATCCGAGGGCGAGACGCCCTCGGACAGCCGGCGAGAAGCCGACGCTACGAGGTGTGGAGTAGAGAGTTGGTCAGGCAAGCTAAATCTGGCTACCATAGCGGCTTTTGGAGGATTTCCACAGGGATTCGGCAGGGATCTTGCGAAGGGATTCAAAGGCGGTAAATCTTTCCCCCTAAGGGGCAATTCCTACGCGATTTGGAAGATTCGGACGTAGTGTTTTCAGCAGCTTGAGAGTGGTACCGGGGATGCTTTAACAAATAACAGACGAAGTGGCGCGCAACGGGGCGCTCCAGAGAAAAAACTTCGGCCAGAGGTTTTCTTGAGCGCCCCTTGCATTTTTGTCACAGCCTAGTCCTTCCCCTGCTTACCTCCCCCAATTTCAAGCTGCCCCTCTGCCCCTGGGCCTGTTCAGGTCTGCGTCTTTTTCAGCCTCGGACCAGTCAGGCTAGGACCAGCTGTTCACCCAGATCCAGGCCGGTACGCCGCAGTAAGCCTGCAATGACAGGCTCCTTGAATCGCGACGCGTCAAATTCGACGCGAATGATCTGCTCGCTTTCGCTGGAGCTGATCCGCCGGATGCCATAGACTTCGCGCACGTTGTCGAGTGCGCGCATGGTCGCCTCGCTTGGGGGCGTGCCGTAGCGGTAAGCCACTTCCAATTGCGTCATGGAACGTTTCTGCCTCCGCCTTTGAAGATACAACAATCGACTGAATAAGCGAATGAATCTAATATGGACAACCAAGCTCCCACGAGCTGGCTGCCATCGTGATGGACAATTCTGCCAAGTCTGAGACTGCGGTGAAGGATCCGGTATGCGGAATGACCGTGGACTCCGCCAGCTCGAAACATAAATTTGAGCACGGCGCGAAAGCCTATTACTTTTGTGGCCCCCGTTGCCTGGAGAAATTCCGCGCCGATCCGAGTCGTTACCTGTCACCGCGCCCGGCGTCTGCCTCGGGGATGCACCCAGCCATGCACTCGGGAATGCAAATGATAAGCATTGCACCCGCTTCTGGGCCCAGGACGCTGGAGGAGAAGACCGCACCCGTGGCGGCCGCTCCTTCGACGCCGGCAAGTCGAACGCCTGGACGGCAGACCGCCTACGTTTGTCCGATGTGTCCGGAAGTCCGGTCGACCAAGCCCAGCGCCTGCCCGCGCTGCGGGATGGCGCTCGAGCCGGAGATGCCCGTTCCAGCCACGCGCGTGGAATACACCTGCCCCATGCATCCGGAAATCGTCCGGCTGAGCCCGGGAAGTTGCCCGATCTGTGGCATGGCGCTGGAGCCGCGCACGGTCACTGCGCAGGAGGAAGAAAATCCCGAGCTGCGCGAGATGATGCGGCGGTTCTGGATCAGCCTCGCGCTAACCGCTCCGCTGCTGACGGTCGCGATGGTTGACATGTTGCCGGGAATGCCCGTGCAGCACATGTTGCCGAATGGCTGGTTGCCCTGGATTGAAATGGTCCTGGCAACGCCGGTAGTCCTGTGGGGTGGTTGGCCATTTTTCCAGCGTGGATGGACGTCCATCGTCAACCGAGCGACCAACATGTTCACCCTGATCGCGATGGGGACGGGCGTGGCGTATTTGTACAGCCTGGTGGCGACGGCCTTTCCGCAAGCTTTCGCGGCCTCTTTCCGTGAGATGGGCGGCACGCCTCCAGTGTACTTCGAAGCGGCCGCGGCGATTACGACGCTGGTGCTGCTCGGTCAGGTGCTCGAACTGCGGGCTCGGAGCCGGACTGGCGCCGCCATTCGCGCTTTGCTCGATCTCTCTCCGAAAGTGGCTCGCCTGCTGCGTGATGGCAAAGAAGAAGACGTTCTGCTCGATCAGGTCAGGCCCGGTGACCGGCTACGCGTGCGTCCCGGCGAGAAGGTTCCAGTAGATGGCACTGTGCTCGAAGGGCGCAGTGCGGTGGACGAGTCCATGATCACTGGCGAATCCATACCCGTGGGCAAGGAACCCGGCGCCCGCTTGATCGGGGGGACGGTGAACGGAACTGGATCGCTGGTAATGCGCGCCGAGCGCGTGGGCAGCGAAACGTTGCTGGCACAGATCGTGCAAATGGTCAGCCAGGCGCAGCGCAGCCGCGCTCCTATTCAGCGGTTGGCTGATCGAGTGGCGGCCTGGTTCGTCCCAGCGGTAATCGCGATTGCGGTGGTCACTTTCATGGCGTGGAGTCTCTTCGGACCCGCGCCTCGTTTGGCGCACGCCGTGGTGAATGCGGTGGCCGTGCTGATTATTGCCTGCCCGTGTGCGTTGGGTCTGGCGACTCCGATCGCGATCATGGTGGGAGCGGGACGCGGAGCTCAAGCCGGTGTGCTGATCAAGAATGCCGAAGCGCTCGAAATACTGGAAAAAGTTGACACCCTGGTGATCGACAAAACCGGCACTCTCACGGAAGGTAAACCGCGCGTGATATCCGTGGTGGCTCTGCCGGGGCGGAGCGAGGACGAATTGTTGCGCTTGGTGGCCAGCGTAGAGCAGGGAAGCGAACACCCGCTCGCCGCAGCGGTCGTGGGCGCAGCCAAAGATCGCGGAGTCGCCCTCTCGGCCGTTGACGCGTTTCAGGCTGCTACCGGGCGAGGCGTAAGCGGCCGCGTGGACGGTAGGCAGGTTCTTACAGGCAATGACGGTTGGCTTCAGGAGAACGGAATTTCTTCCGCCGGGCTGACGCAGAAAGCGGAAGAGCCGCGCCGCAACGGACAAACCGTGATCTTCGTCGCCATTGATGGGCAACCAGCGGGATTGCTCGGCATTGCCGATCCGATCAAATCTTCGGCAAATCAGGCGTTGCGGGATCTAAGGGCCGAAGGCCTGCGTCTGGTGATGCTCACGGGCGACAGCCGCGCCACTGCGGAAGCCGTCGCGAGAAGCTTGGGTATCGAAGAGTACGAGGCCGGAGCACTACCGGAAAAGAAGGCCGAGGTCATCCAGCGCCTCCAGAACGAAGGACGAATCGTAGCCATGGCCGGCGACGGTATCAATGATGCGCCGGCTCTGGCCCAGGCCAACGTGGGGATCGCCATGGGCACCGGTACCGACGTCGCAATGGAGAGCGGGGACGTGACCCTGGTAAAAGGCGACCTCGCGGGCATGGTCCGGGCGCGCAAACTGAGTCAGGCGACCATGCGCAATATCCGGCAGAACCTGTTCTTTGCATTTCTCTACAATTCGCTGGGCGTGCCGATTGCGGCGGGCCTGCTCTATCCGTTCTTTGGCTTGTTGCTGAGTCCGATTTTGGCTGCGGCCGCCATGAGCTTGAGTTCGGTTTCGGTGATCACGAATTCATTGCGGCTGAAGAAGCTCAAGCTGTAGGCTGCGCCACCTCTGCAAGGCTGGGAGCGGCACAGCAATCCTGTTTTTCCCGCCTCGAGATAGGCCCTATGGCTGGCTTCATGATGCACGCGCTCCCGGCGGACTCTGCGGATGGTGTCCTCCGCAACGTTTGGGGGCAGCGGTTCATCAAAATTGAAGACTCATGCTCCGTGCTTTCTGTACCTGCGTCCCCTACCCTGCGCTGAGCGCAAGATGATCCGGCCGCAGAGCTTTCCCGTTCCCAACGGTCGCCGCGGCTGATCTGCCATGCATCCCGCACCGATAAAGCCGGGCGCGTGGTTCTGCCCAAACCGATTGTGATAATGGTGGTCTTAGTGCCATTTCACCATAGTATTTGGCAGTTTTGCTGCATCGGTCATCGGCTTGCACCATCCTGGCAATTGACACTCCGCGTTCCATATTCAACAATTGCTTTAACATTTCATTCCAACCGGTGGAGGACACCTATGGCGGACGACGGCGTACAAGCGTCGGAAGGTAGTACTGGAAAATGGATTCTATTGGCGCTTGCTGCGCTCTATGTCGCAGGCTCGCTCTATTTCATCTTCGACTTGCGCGGACGCCTAGACAAGGTAAGCAAAGACCAGGCCGCCAGCAGCACGCAGCTGGCTGACTTGGGCAAGCGAATGCAGTCAGCCGAAGCCGATGACGAAACCCTGGCCCATCAGGTTGGCTTGACCAAGAAAGAGATGGCGGCTCGTTCGGCGGATCTGATGCGGCAGCAGCGAGCCTCGGAAGCGCGTCTGGCGGAGCAGCAGAAGCAGCAGATCAGCGCCGTAACCGGGGAAGTGGCCGGGGTCAAGACCGATGTCGGTGGGGTTAAAACTGACGTCGCGTCCACCAAGGCCGACCTGGAAGCCACCAAAGCCAGGTTGCAGAGCACGATTGGCGACTTGGGAGTGCAGAGCGGCCTGGTTGCCAACACCCGGGAGGATCTTGAAGTCCTCAAGCACAAGGGCGATCGCAACTACTACGAATTCACCTTGATCAAAGGAGCAAAGTCGCAGCCAGTATCTACGGTCGGACTGCAGTTGAAGAAGACGGACGCGAAAAAAGGCAAGTTTACCCTCAACGTCACCTCCGACGACAAGACCATCGAGAAGAAGGATCGCAACGTCAGCGAGCCGATCCAGTTCTACAGTGGGCGCGACCGGATGCTGTATGAGCTGGTGGTCTGGTCGGTGGACAAGAATAAAGCCACAGGATATCTGAGCACGCCGAAGAACGCCCCCACACCGGTTACAGCGACTCCAGCCACGGCGTCCCAGTAAAAGCCATGTATCCTGGCGGGCACGTTCTGATCAGCATCGCACTGAGAACGGCGGTGATCTACGGTGTAGTCCTGCTGGGCATGCGGCTGAGCGGCAAGCGCGAGGTCGGGCAGATGACGCCCTTCGATTTGACTCTGCTCTTGCTTCTCAGCAACGCCGTGCAGAACGCAATGACGGGCCCGGACACGTCAGTCCTGGGCGGAATTGTCGCCGCTGCCACGCTGCTGGTGATGAATTACATCGTTGCTGAAGCCGCCGGGGGGAATCGCCGCTTCAGAAAATTGGTCCAGGGCCAACCGAGTTTGCTGGTCCACGATGGCAAGGTGATCACGGCGCACATGGCTCGAGAACACGTCTGTATGGATGATTTGCAACAGGCTCTGCGTGAGCACGGAATCGCCAACCTTCACGAGGTTGCACTGGCCGTGCTCGAAGTGGATGGGTCCATCAGTTGCCTGAAGTACGATGAGATCAAGCCTACGGCTGCGACTCATCTGGTACACAGAAGGTTTCTGAAGAAGCATCAGTAACATTCTGAACTATTCAAACTGCAGCAGCACAATCTCAGGCTTGGTCCCAACCCGCAAGGGTGGACCCCAGGTCCCCGCGCCGTAGGATGTGTACACCATGAGATTTCCCAGGCGCTGCAATCCGTAGACAAATTTGCCGTAAAGCCGGGACGCGATCCATGTGAAAGGAAAAAACTGTCCACCGTGCGTGTGGCCGGAGAGTTGCAGCGAAATGCCTTCTTCCTCGGCAATACCCACCCGGTCCGGCGCATGAGTGAGCAGGATGCTGGCCCGGCTGCGATCGACCGCAGCCTCTCGCAAGGCGGCCCGAAAGCGGTCGTCATTGGTCGAATCCCGATAGTGCACTCCGACAATCTGCAACCCATCGACGGTCACTTTCTCGTTGCTCAGCACGCGCACGCCCGACTGCTTCACCGCGTCAAAATACTTGGTGGAGTCGGAAAACTCCTCATGATTTCCGGCGACAAAATATGCTCCCCATGGAGCCGCAAGTCTGGCTAGGGGGGCAGCCAGTTCATTCACTTTGGCGACGGTGCCGTCGTACATGTCGCCCGCGATGAAGACGATGTCTGGCTTCAGCCGCGCGAGCGTAGCCACGATTCGCCGCAGGAATCTGGCGCCCCAGACGTGACCGAGATGGGTATCGCTGACCAGGGCGGCAACCCGGCCGCGCCAGGATTCCGGTAGGTTGGGCAATTTGACGGCGACTCGCTTCACGCGCGTCCAGGCTGCGTTGACGACGCCGTACAAACTCGCCAGCAAGGCCAGCCCAAAGAGCACGGTCACCAGCACGCGCCGGCTGGGGTGCATTCCGAGAAGGGGCGCCCCCAGGTAAACCGTCCAGCATGAGCATGCGGCCAGAACGCAGAAACTCAGGACTCCAAGCCAGACTGCGGAAATCCTGTATAGGACGCGAACGGCCACATGCGAGCTACGCCAGGCCAGCAGCGACGCGACCACGAAGCTGACCGACAGCAGCGCCAAAGCTAATTGCAATCCCGAAATTCCGGGAGGGTCGGGCGTTACCCAGAAAGCCGTCCATGTCTCATACAGAAACCAATGTGCCAGGAATAGAACCAATTGAATGATTACAACAAAGGCAGCGATTCGCGACCTCACAGTTTACGTTTTCTCCAGACAGGTTAGATGAGAGTGGAGCGGACTTCGACGCAGAGAACTAATTTAGGACCATTCGCAGCGAGCCAGGATGTCGCTTCGGCAGTGGGAATCGTACGAAATCGTTATTTGGCCAGCGCCTATTTAGTGAGCAGCGCTATTTCGTGAGTACCAGGGGCAGCGGCTGATCGTAAGGCTGGATCGCCACGCTCAACGATTTGCGCTTGTCGAACCCGTCCTGCGTGACCGGGAAACGCACTACCACCGTACCTTGCGCCTGGCTGCCGGGAGGTATCTTGGTCTCGGGTGGTATGGCTGCCAGGGCGTGTTCCTTCAGTCTCGGAAAGGCCTGGAAGTAACGGTCGAAGTCCACTGCGGACGCGGCTTCGTCGGTGAATTCGCCGCTGTCGGTCTTGATGGTGGCCTTGATGTCATGGATCCACAGAGGCTTCTGACCGGAATTGTGTACAGTGACGTTCACTGCCACCAGCACTGCGTTCTGGTCCGGAATTTCTGCGACCGCAATATTGTCAACCGAACCCCCGCCCTGCGGTTTCGCTCGCTCCAGGAATGCCAGCGTTCCCACGACGATAGCCGCGACAGCCAGAACAATGCCCACCATCTTCGCGGGAGGCAGATTACGTTTGGCGGTGCCAAATTCCTCGCCGATATTGATTCCCGGGCCGGGGCCAAGGTCCTGGGCTAACTGGGTGGCTATTTCGGGAGGCGCATTAGGAGCCGGTTTCGCAGCAGTACCGGGCGCGGCGGGTGGTAGAGAGGGTGTGTCGTCAGGCATAGTAGCCTCGTCTGCACCGATTCTATATCGTTTGCCGCAGGCAACATACCCGCAAGCATTCTCAGTGATCATTGCGGCGACGTAAATTACATTGCCTACTTCGCATCGCACCTCGTATTCTGCTGGCTCGCTTCTTCAATTCGTTATCGAACCTCTTGTCTTTCGAACCATTGTTTTTGAACCAGGGGGGAATTAGATGGTCACACCGAAATTGTGTCGACAGGCCGGATGCGCATTAATGCTTGTTTTCTTCGTAGCCATGGCCTCATCCGCGCAGCAGGATTCCACGAGAGCGACCGCAGCCATTCACGCAGGCCGCTTGATCGATGTGCGAACAGGCCGCGTGACCGCCAACGCTTACATCACGATTGCCAAAGATCGAATCGTGGGGCTTGCGGATTCCGCTCCCACAGACATTCCAACCATCGATCTTTCCCCATACACCGTGGTCCCGGGGTTGATTGATTGTCACGCGCACGTATTGGGAAATCAGAAGGATCAGTCCTCTGCCGCCGGTCTGCGGATGTCATCGGCGCAAAAGGCGCTCTGGGGAGTGCACAACCTGCAAACCTGGCTTGACCATGGATTTACCGCGCTCCGCGATGCTGGAGAGGACGATCTGGGCTACGGTCAACTGGCGCTGCGTAACAGCATTGAGAAGGGACTGATCCGGGGGCCACGCATGGTTTCAGCGGGAAACTTCGTATCGGTGAATGGAGGACACGGCGACGCGGACGTTCTGGCCCCCGATCAGCAGTTGCCAAGGCGGCCCAATATTGCGGATACGGTCGACGCCGTAAGCAGCGCGGTGAGGCGCGACATCAAGTACGGGGCGGACTGGATCAAGCTGATGGCGACCGGCGGAGTGATGGATCCGATCAGCGACTATCGCGTCGAGGAGTTGAGCGAAGAACAGATGGCCAAAGCGATAGAGGTGGCGCATCGAGCGGGGAAAAAAGTGATGGCGCACGCCGAGGGAGCGGAAGGGATCAAGGCCGCCGTGCGCGCCGGGGTCGACTCAATCGAGCACGGCACCGTGATGGATGAAGAGGGGGCGCGCCTGATGGAACAGCGGGGCACGTGGCTTGTGCCCACACTTTTCTGTTTTCAACACGATCTCCAGACTGGACTTTCGCAAGGCCGCGACCCGGCCAGCTTCGCCAAGGGCGTGGCGATCGTGAGAGAACAAGGCTCGGCGTTTCATCGAGCGTTGGCCCATCATCTGAAAATTGCCTATGGCGTAGATGACGACGCGGATTTTGTCGCGAAGGAATTCGGTGCGCTGGTAAGCGGAGGCATGACGCCGATTGAGGCGCTGCGCGCCGCCACCATGAACGGGGCCGAGCTGCTCGGACGATCCAGTGAAATTGGAACTCTCGAGCCGGGAAAGTTCGCCGATATCGTCGCAGTGGACGGAGACCCGCTGGCGGATATTACGGTCATGGAGAAAGTTGTGTTTGTGATGAAGGGCGGCGAAGTCTACAAGAACGCCTCCAAATAGGCTTCGCCACAGAGGTGTATATCAGCTCTTTGAGCATTCGAGTGGAACGGGGAAAGGATTACGCTCAGCGAATTGCTGCTGATGCCAGTACGGATAGACCGGCTTAACCTCGCTGGCGCGGTCCAGCATGGTGATCTGGGCCGGAGACAGCCCCCATCCTTCCGCGGCAAGATTCTGCCGTAACTGTTCCTCATTCCGCGCTCCGATGATGACGCTGGAGACGGTGGGCCGCCGCAAGAGCCAGTTCAGCGCCACCTGAGGCACAGTCTTGCCGGTTTCGCGGGCCACTTGATCCAGAGCGTCGACCACTCTGTACAGATACTCGTCGGCGACCGGCGGTCCCTGCTCGGCGGTCTGGTGGAGCCGGCTAGTGGAGGGCAAGGGTTGGCCGCGACGAAGTTTCCCCGTCAAGCGACCCCAACCAAGGGGGCTCCATACCAGGGCTCCCACCCCTTGATCAAGAGCGAGCGGCATGAGTTCCCATTCATATTCCCGGCCGATGAGCGAATAATACACTTGGTGTCCTACGTAGCGCGCCCAGCCATACCGTTCTGAAACCGCAAGCGACTTCATCAAATGCCAGCCGGAAAAATTCGAGCAGGCTATGTAACGCACTTTCCCGCTTTCAATCAGATGGTTGAGCGTGCTCAGGACTTCATCGATAGGAGTGAGCGCGTCGAATCCGTGAAGATGGTAGATGTCAATGTAATCGGTGGCCAGACGACGCAGACTGGCTTCACAGGCCTGCAGCAGGTGATGCCGCGACGATCCCAGATCGTTCGGGTCTTCACTCATTCGAAACGTGGTCTTGGTAGAGATCAGAACATTGTGGCGGCGCCCCGCAACTGCTTTCCCAAGAATTTCTTCAGAGAGGCCTTTGGAGTAAACGTCGGCAGTGTCAAAGAGGTTGACGCCGCCCTCCAGACAGACGGAGACGAGGCGGCTGGCTTCAGCTACGTCGGTTGCGCCCCAGGCGCGAAAAAACTCCGTTCCCCCACCAAATGTCCCGGTGCCAAAACTGAGCGCGGGCACCTTCAGTCCCGAACGACCAAGCTGTCGAAATTCCATTGTTCAATAGATGCAACTCGGCGGAAAGCGATGCGAGAGTTGCTCCGGGAAAACCGGCGCACCCGAAACGTGTGTTTCGATGCTCTGCTCCCGGTTCATTGTGGCGCTGATGAAAGTTCAAGATGGCGTGACAGAATGTTTAGGACACTACTACCATGCGTGTTTCATGGCCTTGGCAAACCTCTGCACTGGCAACGTGTTCAACACGTCTTCTTTGGTAAGCCAGGCGCGGCGGGCCTGCAACACGCCGAAGCGAATCTTATCCAGATGGGATGTGTGGTGGGAATCGGTATTAATTACGATCTTAACGCCGTGCCGTTTCGCCAACTTCAGATGGCGGTCGTTGAGGTCAAGCCGGTCGGGATAGGCGTTCAGTTCCATGGCCACTCTCTTCTGAGCAGCTTCTCTTAGCACGGCGTCAATGTCGAAAGAGTAAGCATCGCGCCGGAGGAGCAGGCGGCCGGTGGGATGTCCTAGGAGCGAGACATTGGGATTCTGCACTGCCTTAAGCAGGCGATCGGTCATCTCCGCTGGGCTCTGGTTGAAGTGGGAATGCACGCTGGCGATGACGATGTCCATCTGTTCGAGCACGGAGTCGGAGAGGTCGAGCGTACCATCGGCCAGGATATCCACTTCGACACCGGCGAAAATTCTGATTTTGCCGCTCTTGTCGTTGGCGGCCCGAATGCGCTCGATGTGTTCGACGGCGCGCCTGTCGTCCAGTCCGTTGGCGAACGCGAGATTCTTCGAGTGATCGGTAATGGCCATGTAGTTATAGCCATGCTCCTTGGCCGCTTCGGCCATCTCTTCAATCGTATTGCGCCCGTCGGTTTCGACAGTGTGCATGTGGACGTCGCCCATCAGGTCGGTCTGCGAGATGAGCACAGGCAGCGTGTGGCTTTCGGCGGCGTCCAGTTCGCCGAGGTTTTCGCGAAGTTCCGGAGGAATGTAATCCAGCTTAAGCTTGACGTAAATCTCTTCTTCGGTCTTTCCCGCGACCGGCTCTTCGGTATCGAGTTTCGCCAAACTATACTCGCTTAGGGTGTAGCCCATCTTCAGCGCCCGCTGGCGTAAAGCAACATTGTGGGCCTTGGATCCGGTAAAGTATTGCATGGCCGCGCCGAATGATTCAGGCGGTAGAAGGCGCACGTCCACCTGCATGCTGCCGCGTAAGCGAAAGCTGACTTTGTTCTCGCCGCGGGCGATGATTTCCATCAAAGCGGGTAGCTTGATGATGTGCTCGATGAGCTTTTGGCGCGCGTCGTCATCGCAGCAAGCGCTGCCCGTGACCAGGATGTCGAGGTCGCCCACGGTGTCGCGACCGCGGCGCAACGAGCCTGCAGGCGTGATCTTCTCGATCCCGGGATAATCGCGCAGGTGGTCAATGATTTTCTGCGCCTCTCGTTCGGCGGCGTCGAGCAGGAACCGTCCGGCGATGCGGCGGTAGTCCTCGATGGCTTTGAGCAGCTTCTGCTCCTGTTTTTCACCCATGCGCGGGAGTTCGCGAATTTTTCCTTCTTTCGCCAGTTTCTCCACGCCTTCCACGTCACTCACTTGATAGGCGCTCCAGATGAGGGCAATGGTCTTCGGCCCTAAGCCCTGGATCTTGAGCAGTTCGAGCATGGAGGGGCGGTATTTCTTAAGCAATTCCGCATGCAGCGAAAGCGTGCCTTCCTTGAACAGTTCCTGCATGTTCTGCAACATGCCCTTGCCGATGCCGGAGATGGCCAGCACCTTTTTGGGCTCGCCGATCAGGTCGGCGATTTGTTGCGTCTGAGCTTCAACGGCTTCGGCGGCGTTGCGGTAGGAGCGAATGCGGAACGAGTCTCCGCCGTCGATCTCGAGCAGGTCGGCGGTTTCGTAGAGAATGCCGGCGATGGCCTTGTTGTCCATGCGAGCTTAAAGATTAAACAAGTTGGGGCTGAAGGGGAAGGCGGGGCTTCGGCCGTAAGCCTGCCCCTGTGCTCAAGCGAGGGCGGGATGCCCTTGCGACAGCCGGCGGGACGCCGGCGCTACGAAAACTATCTGTTTTGGACCTACGAGGCTTTCGTGACGTTAGCGGCTTGCGGACCTTTCTGGCCTTGGGTGATCTCGAACTCTACCTGATCACCCTCCTGCAGGCTCTTGTAGCCTTCCGAAGTAATCGCGCTGTAGTGCACAAACACATCGGCGCCATCGTCCCGTCCGATGAAGCCGTAGCCTTTGGCATTGTTAAACCACTTCACCGTACCTTTCAGTCGTTCCATGTACGCCCCTTCGGGCACGTGCTCTTTCGCCGAGGCCGTACCCTTTCAATGGACGCAATTGTGCTGCTATCGGCGGGAAGCTGTCAAGACATTGCAGCACAGGAGAAGCCGCCATGGATGCGGCTTTTAGCCATTTTGTGACTGGTTAAGCCAGAGCACCCCGGCGATGGTCTTGGCGTCCCGAATGGTGCCCTTCATGACCATGCCAACCGCCGTAGAGAGCGGCACCAGTCGAATCCGGATGACCTCATCCGCCTCGGGCTGCGCTATGCCTGGCCGCAAGCCGCGGGCCGAGTACACATCCATCGTCTCAGCCAAGAAACCTGGACTGGCGTAAAACCGCAGAATGCACTTCCAGTGCGAGGCGGTATAGCCAGTTTCCTCCAGAAGCTCGCGTTTGGCGGCGGCCAAACCCTTCTCGCCGTCATCGATCCGGCCGGCCGGCAGCTCCCAGAGCATTTGTTGGGCGGCATGGCGATACTGCCGCTCCAGTAGGATTCGCGGCTCCGACTCACTTTCTTCAACTGCAAGGATCACGACCGAACCGGAGTGGTGCACAATGTCACGGCGTGTGTGCACCCCGCTGGGTTCAAGCACCTGATCGGCAGTGACCCTAAAAGCTGGTCCGCGGTAGACCACGTGGGAAGAGAGCACTCGGGCTTTAGAGCGGTTGGTTAGCTTGCGGTTTTTTTGGACCATGAGCACACTATAGAGCAGCTTGTCGCTACCACGGTGGCCCCACGGGTAACAAACCTGCGTCCTGTCTTTGCCGTCTCTGGAAACGTCCTGCTATGCTGCCGCCATGGGATTCAAGCCGCGCATCGCGATTGTCGGGCCCGGCAGGTTGGGCAGTGCTCTGGCGCAAGAACTCAGGCGTGTGGGATATCGAATCAGCGAGATCGTCTCAAGAAACAGCATTGCGTCCCGTCGCAAGGCACGTGCCTTAGCGAAAAAAGTGCATGCCGTCGCGGCTACGACCAATCAGCGCCTGGACGCCGATCTGGTCTGGTTCTGCGTGCCGGATCGCGAGATTGGCAAGGCCGCCCGCCACTTGGCGCAAGTTGTGGACTGGAAAGGCAAAATCGCGTTCCATTCCAGCGGAGCATTGGCGGCTGATGAATTGCACGCGCTGGGGCGCAGAGGCGCCTCCGTGGCCTCGGTACATCCTCTCATGACGTTTGTGCGCGCTTCGGTCCCTTCGCTCCAGGGAATTCCCATCGCGCTGGAAGGAGACGCAAAAGCCCTGCGCGTAGCGCGGGAAATAACGCGCGATCTGGGTGCCGAGGCATTCTCAATTTCCAAAAGCAAGAAGTCTGCCTATCACGCCTGGGGAGGGTTCGCCTCGCCGTTGCTGATTGCTCTGTTGGTGACAGGCGAAAGAGTCGCCCATGCGGCAGGACTCTCGCCTGCCGACGCCCGCAAGAAGATGCTTCCGATCGTGCAGCAAACCTTGGCCAACTACGCGAAGCTCGGTCCGGCTAGAGCTTTCAGCGGACCGATTGTGCGTGGCGATGCTCAAGTGGTCCGCAAGCACATGAAGGAGTTAAAGAAAATTCCGGGAGCAAGAGAGGTGTATCTGGCATTGGCCCGAGCTGGGTTCCACTATCTGCCGTTGCGCAACCGGAAAGAATTGGAGAATCTGCTGAGACCCTGAAAATTCTGACAATTTCAGCTCAGCATCGCCCTTTCGATCTTTCTGGCGCGTCCCGTTGCCTCGTCGCAGTCCACTACTACAGCACAGAGACGCACGTCGCCTGTCGCCGCCTCGAATCGGGCCGGCATGTTGTTCAGGAAGCGGGCGATAATGAGTTCTTTCTGTACGCCAATAACGCTGTCATACGGTCCCGTCATGCCTACGTCGGTGATGTAAGCAGTCCCACCCGGCAGCACCCGCTCATCGGCGGTGGGAATGTGCGTGTGCGTGCCCACGACGACGGTAACGCGACCGTCCAGATACCACGCGAGTGAAAGCTTTTCCGATGTCGCTTCGGCATGCATGTCGACAAAGACTACTTTTGCCTTGATCTCTTTCAGCAATTTGTCGGCGACACGGAATGGGTCATCGTTGGCCACCATAAAGACGCGGCCCTGCAGATTGATCACGGCATAGGGAACGTCGTTCTTCGTGCCCTCGTACACGCCCCATCCGGGCAAGTCGGGTGCATAATTGGCCGGGCGTAGCAGGCGTCGCGCCATGCTGTGCTGGTTCCCGTCCGCCATCTGGAAGTAGTCGATGATTTCGCGCTTGTCCCAGATATGGTTGCCGGTGGTGATCACATCAATGCCCAGTTCGAACAGGTCTTCGGCTAGCGCTCCGGTGATGCCGAAGCCCGCGGCGGAGTTCTCCCCGTTAGCAATCACCAGGTCGATCGCGTGATCTTTAACTAGGCCAGCAAGACGATCCTTGACGATGTTTCGCCCCGGCCGGCCGAAAATATCGCCAATGAAGAGAATTCGCATGAGGATCTGGATGTCTTTCGATGGTAACACGCAAAATTAGGTCGTTGGTCATCCGCTATCGGCCAGCGACAACGACCAACGACCAACGACTAAACGACTAGCGACTATTTGCCAGTTCTGCCGTCTTCAGAAAATCGTAGTTTCCGGAGGGATTCAAAGTCAGCCTTCGCACCCGCTTCGAATGGACCAGCACATTGTCGAAATACCATAAATCGATGTAAGGCAGCTGCTCAGCGAGAGTGGACTGGATTTCAGCGTAGATCTGTTTGCGCACGTTCTGGTCGAGTTCGTGGCGGGCCTTATCAATCAGGGCATCCACGCCCGGGTCGGCGAAGTAGCCGCGATTGGCGCCGTTGGGAGGGAACTTGGCGGAATGGAACACGTATTCGAAGATGTCGGGGTCTTCGTTGCCACCGATCCAGCGCAGGGAATAGAGCTGGAACAGTCCGTGGGTCACGTCTGAAAAAAAGGTCGCGAATTCGAAGGTACGGATATCGAGTGCGATTTCCACCTGGCGCAGCTGTTGCTGCAGCACGGCAGCCATCAGCCGCGTGCTCTCTTCCGTCGACGCCTTCATGGTGAGGTGAAAGCGAACCCCACTTACTACCGGATAGCCGGCTTGCTCCAGCAATTGCCGCGCGCGTTTCGGGTCGTAGTTGTAGGCGGGGACGTCGCCGTTGTAGGCCCAGCTTTCCGGTGGAAGAAGGCTGTTGGCCGGCCGAGCAAAACCGCGCTGCAGATATTCCAGCATGGGACGGCGGTCGATGGCGTAAGCCAGGGCCTGTCGCACCCGCGCATCCTTCAGGATGGGGTCGCGCAAGTTGAAAGCCATGTAGGCCAGAATCGTTCCCGGGGCATGCATCACGGCGAGATTCGGATCGCGCTCCAGTGTCAATACCATGTCTGAGGTCAGCGCATTGATCGCGATGTCGGCGCTGCCCTTGCGCAATTCGAGAGCGCGCGTGGTGGTGTCGGGCACAACCATGAACCGTACCCGCGGAAGCCGGGGTTTCACACCCCAGTAGTCATCGTTGCGCGCAATCACAACTTCCTTGTCTTGTTCTCCGCTGACAAAACGGAACGGTCCCGAACCGACGGGCCGGCGGCTAATCTCGTCGCCACTGCCATAGGGTACGATGCCAATCGCACCATCCGAAAGGTTCCACAGCAGAGTGGCGAAGGGTTCCTTCAGGTGGAAAACGACGGTGTAGTCGTCCGTAGCATCAATGTGGTCCACGAAACGGTAGACCGCCGACTTGGTGCTGCGGATCTTACCTTGCAAGAGAGAATCGAACGTCCACTTCACGTCGCGGGCGGTCAAAAGGCGTCCATCGTGGAACTTGACGCCTTGGTGCAGGTGAAAAATGTAGGTCCGTGGATCGGGGATATCCCAACGTTCGGCCAGACCCGGCGCGACGTTCAGGTGAGCGTCGCGGGTAAGCAGGTCATCGAAAATCAGGTCGTCAATTCGTTCCGAATACGCATCGAGGCCCACGCGAGGATCAAGATTCGTGGGGCTGCTCTCGATGATCATCACCAGGGTGTTCGGATCGGGCTTGCCCGAGCAGGAAACGGCAAATACAAGGAAACCTAGACAAGCGAGAGCCTGAAAGGTCTGCAATGTTCTCAAACAAGTTGCCATTCCCAGCCAAGGCACAGGCGCGCTTGCGCGCCGAGACGATTCGAGGGGCCCGCTACTAGAACGCACCCACCCCTCACGCATACGAGACCTTCCCCAGGATCGCCGGCCGCCTGGCTCCAGTGGCGGACGGCACATTCGACGGTCTCCGGTTCCAAGTCTCAAACGCCATCAGCGCGAACGCCGCCGCCTCCTTGGCTTCGGACGGCATTCCAAGTTCGTCCGAAGCTCGAATCTTCATCCCCAACGGTCGAAGTTCGTTTGCCAGCATGGCGAGCAGGGTAGGATTGTTGGCTCCACCCCCGGACACAACATACTCCCCAAACTCTTTGCGTCCGCGCACCACAAAGCGACGCAATGCATCCGCGATCGAGCGCGCTGTCACAGCCGTTGCTGTGGCGACAACGTCCCGCTTCTGGGCTCGTCCGCAACACTTCATGAATTGCCGCACAAACTCCCGGCCAAATTCTTCGCGTCCTGCGGTTTTCGGAGGCTTGCGAAGGAAAAATGGCCCCCGCAAGACGTCGTTGACCACGTGCTCAAGCACCGTGCCCGAAGCCGCAATTCGTCCATCGCAATCATAGGGCTTGCCGAAGAAGTGGTCGGTGACCGCGTCAATCACCATGTTGCCCGGTCCAGTGTCGAACGCCCTGACTTTTTCGGCGGAGGCTCCGGCTGGAATCGCCGTCAGATTGGCGATGCCGCCGATGTTCTGCACGATGCGGCCAACGCGCTGGCTGCGGTATAGAAGGTAGTCGAGGAATGGAACCAGGGGCGCGCCTTTGCCTCCCGCCGCCATATCTGCGGGCCGGAAATCGGATACCACGGGCACTCCCACCCGCGCGGCGATTATGGCGCCCTCGCCCGTCTGAAACGTCACCGACAGTTTGCGTCCGAGAAACAAAGCGGGCTCGCCTTGATGATAGAGCGTCTGACCGTGGCAGCCGATAAGATCTACTTTCTGGCGGAAGCGACGCTGGGTGGTCAGGACGGCTTCCGCGTACAATTCCGCGAGCAGGAAATTCAGCCTGGCCAGTTCGGCCACGCTGGTTTGGGTGGCGTTCATGGCGTCGAGCACGGCGCGGCGGACGTGCCTGGAATAGGGACACTCGGCGTGGGCCAGGAACTTAAAAGACAAGTTCGTGAATCCGGACGCCGGGCGAGGGCGCCCGCGCCACACAACCCGTATCAGGGCTACGTTGATGCCGTCGGCGGATGTGCCGCTCATGATACCTGCAACGATCATTGGCTCGACGACCCTGGGCTCGATAAACCTGGATTCCCTTTTTTCAGCCGGGCGATGCGCACTTCTTCACCGAATTCCCATACTTGCCGGGAGAGTTTGTCCAGCTTAGCCGGGCTCGGCGCTGGGGGCCTGCGCTTCAACGCGGGTGACTTTTTCTTGAACGCCAGCACACGCGCCACCGATTCCTTCACTCGCCGCGCAAACTTGGGTTCACGTTCCGCCGTTCTAATGAGTTCCTCGTAGGAACGGATGACGTACTCTTCGATATGGCAGATCAGGCACAGGTCGCCTCCGGCACGTATGTTTTCGACCCCTGCTTGCTCGATTGGCGCTGCCTTGAGAACTCCGCCCATTTCCAGGTCGTCGGATACAACCAGTCCGCGGTAGCCGATCCTCTTGCGCAGAACATCGGTGATCCACTTTTGCGACAGCGACGCCGGGCTCTGATCGCGCGTGACCGCAGGATAGTTCGCGTGTCCGATCAGAATCATGGACAATTCACGATGCATGGTCCGGTAGGGATACAGATCCGCCGCCCAGAGTTTCTTCCACGATTTATCTACCGACGGAAGTTCATGGTGGGTGTCGAGGTTCGCTTCCCCCAGCCCGGGAAAGTGCTTGGCTGAACCCACGACGTTAGCCGAGCGCAATCCGGCCAGAAACCCTCGGGCATAGACTACCGCCTCTTTCGGATCAGCCGAAACCGCGCGTGAACTCATGACCGCCTTGGATGCTTCGAATGCCAGGTCCACCACGGGAGCGAAGTCGGTATTGAATCCCAAAGCCCGGCAGGATTCGCCGATGACCTCGCCATGCTTACGGAATAGCTTGCGGTCGCCAGTGGCGAATACATCAGCGGCCGAAGGTGACGAGCCCGTGACGTTGCGGAACCGGTCCACCCGGCCACCTTCCATGTCCACACAAGTGAAGAGGGGAGTCGAAACGCAGGCTTGGCAGTTTTTGAGCAGCTTATAAGTCTGCTCCCCGCTCCTGATGTTGCGGGCAAAAAGGATGACGCCCGCAGGCTGCAGCCGCGTGAGCAGGGAAGCAAGCCGCGGCGACATCTCGGTTCCGTCGAAGCCGATGATGAGGAGTTGGCCGATGCTGGCCTGAATGGACGAATCTGTCTTTTTACGCGTACTCGCGTTGCGCATAATTTCGGCCAGCGATCACTCGATCTGCTTCTTTAACTCCGCCAGCAAATTCAATGCCTCAATCGGAGTCAGGCGATTTAGATCCACTTCCCGCAGGCGCTCTAGTACTGGTTGCGATAAGGGCGTGAAGATAGTGAGCTGCGCTGCCGGGGGACCAGCACCGGGTGAGAGATGTCCGGTCACCTGGCGTTCTGCGTTTTCATGCTCGGCCAGCACCTCACGCGCCCGCACGATGACTTCATAGGGTAGTCCTGCCAGCTTTGCCACTTCGATTCCGTAGCTGCGGTCGGCTGCGCCGGGTTCGACTTTGCGTAGGAACACAATCCCGCCACCGGTCTCTTTTACCGCCAGGTGATAGTTCTTAACCCCAGAGAGTTGCTCGGCCAATTCCGTCAACTCGAAGTAGTGGGTCGCGAAAAGGGTCTTCGCCCGCATTCTTGCGTGAATGTACTCGACCGCGGCCCAGGCAATCGCCAGTCCGTCGTAGGTCGCAGTGCCGCGGCCCACTTCGTCAAGCAGGATGAGCGAGCGCGCTGTCGCAGTATGCAAGATGGCCGCAGTCTCCGTCATCTCAATCATGAAGGTAGATCGTCCACGCGCTAGGTTGTCGCTGGCCCCGATGCGGGTGAACACCCGGTCTATTAGCCCCATCCGGGCGGAACGAGCGGGAACAAAGGATCCCATCTGCGCCAGGATCGTGATCAGCGCGGTTTGTCTTAGATAAGTGGACTTGCCGCCCATGTTCGGGCCGGTCAGCACCAGGATGGTGTGAGTCGTCGAATTCAAATAGAGATCGTTGGGTACAAAGCGTTCGCCGCCGCCCAGTTCCTGCTGCTCGATCACAGGATGGCGCGCGGCAACGATCTCGAGGTCAGTCGAATCGTCGAACCTCGGTCGGCAGTAATTTCGCAGGGCGGCAATCTGGGCGAGCGCGGCCAGCACGTCGACCTCAGCGAGTGCCAGCGCGGTCTGCCGGATGCGCCGGGCTTCTCCGGCAATCGCTGAGCGCAATTCGGCAAACAGGCGGCGTTCGATGTCTACGATCTTTTCCTGGGCGTCGAGAATCTTTGATTCGTATTCCTTCAACTCCGGCGTGGTGAAGCGCTCCGCATTGACCAAGGTTTGCTTGCGCTCATAATCGGCCGGGGCGAGGTGCAGATTTGCCTTCGAAACTTCGAGGTAATACCCAAAAATCGAGTTGAACTTCACCTTGAGTGACGCAATACCCGTGCGCTGGCGCTCACGCTGCTCGATCTCGGCGAGGAATTGCTTGCTGTTCCGGCTCAGGTCGCGCAACTGGTCTAATTCGGGCTCGACGCCGGCTTGAATTACGCCACCGTCGCTCAGCGAAATCGGAGGCTCAGGGATGATGGTGGTTTCAATTCGCCGGCGCAGATCGGCGAGTTCGTCCACCGACGAGTGCAGGGCTTTCGACCGGTCAGCAGCGAAGTGAGCCAGCGCTGCTCGTGCCGCTGGTAGCTTCCCCAGCGAAGCTGCCAGCGCCAGTACGTCGCGAGGGTTGGCGGTTTCCAGCGTTACCCGGCTGAGCAACCGCTCCAAGTCCAGGATACCGTCCAGCGCGCGGCGAAGCTCTTCGCGTCCGACAGTCTCTTTTACCTGCGATTCAACCGCATCCAGTCGAGCGTTGATCTCGGCGATTTCGATCGACGGGCGCAGCAGCCACGAGCGAAGCAGCCGTTTGCCCATGGGCGTGACCGTCGTGTCAATCGAACGAAACACCGTAACGCCTGCATCGGCGCCGGCAAAGAGCGGCTCAATCAGCTCCAGGTTGCGCACGGTTACCGCATCGAGCACCAGGCAGGTCTGCCGCTCGTAAAATCCGATACGATCGACATGGCTTAGAGTCCCGCGTTGCGTGGAGCGGACATAGTAGAGGATGGCTCCGGCCGCGGCCGCCGCCGCCGGCTTGCCCGACAGGCCAAAGCCTTCCAGCGAAAGCACTCCGAAATGGTTTTCCAGCAGTGGGATGGCGTGGTCAGGAGCGAAAATCCAGTCGTCGAGTGGGGTTTCGGCGTAACCAGCGCCGCCCAGAGGGCGGCTGGGACGGGTCCTTTCGACTTCGCTCAGGGCAGGCTTCGATCCCGTTCCGTAGGGCCGGCTCAGCTCAAACAGCGGCGCGCTGGAGCCGTACAGGACTTCTTTAGGGCGCAACTGCTGGATTTCTTCCTGGATTTTTTTCGCCGCGTCCTCACCCTGGAACTCAGTGGCCCGAAATTCGCCGGTGGAAAGGTCGAGGGCGGCGAAGCCAACCCGCTCGCCGGTGTGAGCGATGGCTGCCAGAAAGTTGTTTTCCTCTGAACTCAACGACGAATCTGACGCGGTGCCCGGCGTGACCACCCGCGTTACTTCCCGGCGCACCAATTTTTTGGCCACGCGCGGATCTTCCACCTGCTCGCAGATCGCGACTTTAAATCCCTTGCGGATTAGCTTGGAAATATAGCCCTCGGCGGCGTGATGAGGCACCCCGCACATAGGTATGGCCACGCCTTTTTCTTTGTTGCGGGAGGTGAGCGTGATTTGCAGCTCGCGCGCGGCCAGGACGGCGTCATCGAAAAAGAGCTCGTAGAAATCTCCCAGACGAAAGAAGAGCAGGGCGCTGGGATGTTCTTTCTTGATCGCAGCATACTGCCGCATCAACGGTGTGGACGGCTCGCTCATGTGAGGTTGGTTCGTGCGCGGATTATAACAAACGAAGCTGTGGTTTCCTGGTGATGCAAATCACAGTTGACGGTTCGTCGCGCCGATGTTTTCCTCTACTGATGGAATTGCGCAAGGATCCGATCACCCGCTCGTGGGTTATTACTGGCGACGACGTACCTGACAGTGCCCCGCGCGCGGAGTCTTTCTGCCGGTTCTGTCCAGACTCGCCAGACGCGCCGCAACTGGTTTCTAAGATGCCAGGAGTGGGTGGCGGCCCGTGGTCAGCACGCGCTGTGGTCCACCCCACGCCGTTGTATCGCATCGAAGGAGAACCGTCCCGTCGCGGCGACGGTATCTACGACCGCATGTCGGCGGTGGGCGCGCACGAGGTGCTGGTCGAGAATCTCCGCCACGACCGGCAACTGTGGATGGCGAGCGATGCCGAAATCCAACAGTTCCTACTGCTGGCGGCACAACGCATTCAGGATCTGAAACGCGATGCGCGTTTCAAGTATGTCAGCATCTTCAAGAATCACGGGAACAATGCCGGCCAGGAATTCGAGCACTCCACATCGCAACTTACAGCGACTACTTTCGTACCGCGACGGGTGCTCTATGAGTTGCGCGCCGGACGGGACTACTTCAAAGCCAAAGAACGCTGCGTTTTCTGCGATATTATCTCCCAGGAACTGCAGCAGAACCAGCGTGTGCTCGAAGTGCGTGGCGATTTTGTCGCTCTCTGTCCCTATGCACCCCGCGTCCCTTATGAAACCTGGATAGTTCCGCGCGCTCATGAAGCCGCCTTCGAGCGCGTCGGCCTCGCCCGGGCAGGCAGCGTGCTCGATCTCGGCGCACTCCTGCGCCGCACGCTGCAAAGGATTCGCACCGTAACTGGCGAATTTCACCTGGTGCTCCACACCTCACCCAACACCCAGCACCAATCGAAAAGCCTGGATTATTGGAGAACCATCGACGACGATTACCACTGGCACATCGAAATCCTTCCGGTGGTCGCGGGAAAGGCCAAGTCGTACACCTTCAAAGAGGTGTACTACTCGCCGGTGACTTCGGAGAGCGCGGTCAAGCGGCTGCGGGGAGCAAAGATCGAGGGGTAGAAGAACGCCGGACAGCGCACCTCGGACTAAAGACGTCGGCTCATCTGGACCCGCTATAATGGCACCGCTTCCGGAGGACTGACCGTTGATTCGTTCCATTGGTTTATTACTTCTTTTGGCCACCGCCTGTGCCCAGACGGGTCCTGACACTGCCGCGGCCAAGCAGCAGCTACTCTGGCAGAAACTCCAATCGACCATCGACGATGTGGATCACCATCTCGACGGCGTTCTCGGCGTTGCCATCCTCGACCTCGGCAGCGGCAGAAAATTCCTGTTGCACGCCGATGAAGTATTCCCTCAGGCTAGTTCCATCAAGGTCGCTGTCCTGGCAGAACTGTACCGCCAGGTCCAGACCGGCAAGCTGAAACTTACCGACTTGTACACGGTACAGGCGAGCGACTTGGTGGCCGACAGCGACATCATGGGCGGCCTGACTTCTGGGGTAACCCGAATTACATTGCGCGATCTGGCCACGATGATGGTCGCGGTCAGTGACAACAGTGCAACTAATGTCCTGATTGAACGCGTCGGCATGGAGAACGTCAACGCGCTAATGGATTCACTGGGTCTGCCCCATACCCGCCTGCGCCGCAAGATGATGGACCTCAAAGCCGCCGGCGAGGGTAGAGAGAACATATCCACACCCGGGGAAATGATGGCCTTACTCGAAGATCTCTATCGCGGTAGAGTCCTCAACCCGGAAATGACCGCCGATTTCTTCAAAGTGCTCAGTACGCACAAGCAAAGCTTCATTCCGCGTGACTTGCCGGAGGGAGTGAAGATCGCCAACAAGCCGGGAGAACTCGAGGGCGTACGCAACGACTCGGGTGTCGTATTCGTCGAAAACCGCCCCTACGTGATCTGCGTGATGACAACTTACTTGCGCCAAGAGCGCGATGGCGAAGAGGCGATTACCGAGATTTCTGCCGCCGCATACCGTATGTTCGACCGACTGGCGCGAGCCAGCGAATATGGCCGGGTAGTTTCGCCGGGGAACAGCAGTCGTTAGGTGCTTGTTGGTCATTGACCAACCACTCTATGCTGATGGGACCAACGAGCAACGACTAGAATCCTCCCATGACTCTCCGTCGCATGAAGACGTACGCTGGTGGTCAGGGCTACGTCTATCAGTACTATTTCGTAGGCAAGCGCACCGCGCTGGCCGCCGCTCCCGAGGCCCCGGCGAGCGAATACATTTTCGACGTAACCTCGGACCGCAAGACCACTTTCGCGGTAAGCATATTTCTCCACGACGAAGCTCTGCGGGGTTGGGCTAGCAGGCATGGACGTGCGCTGAATGAGGCTGAACAGTACGGTGCTGTGAAGATGCGGTTGTTTCAGGCCTTTGACGAAATTGAAGATATGATGGCTAGCGGCCGACGGCTCTCGGTAAGCGAGGACAGTTTGGAGGGGGCCACCGCAAGGCTCGGCGTGGAATAGTGGGATCTTGGAGTCCAAACGCTGGGATTTCGTAGCGCCACCGTCCCAGCGGCTGTCGGGGCGGTGTCCCGCCGCGCCAGCGCAGGGCAAGATGCCCTGCGACGGCCGACGCGATGCCGGCGCTAGGGAAGCTCGTACTATCGGCCGTCGTGCCTAACCCTTTCGCCTTCTGCCCTTCCCGTTGTGCAGACTATAATCATGGTGTCGGACCGTCGACCGCGGTCCCGCAAGTGGAGCTTCGATTTTCTATGCCAATACTGTGGCTCCGAGTGGCGCTGTGCTGCTACGCCGTAGGACTCCTCGATGCGCTTCTGGCTCTGACTCGAACCAGTTCGCTTCTGAACCGGGTCGCATTGCCGGCCATGAGCCTAGGAATGGTTTTCCAGTTCGTGTCGCTGAGCGAAGCAGTGCTCCTCTCGGGACAATTGACGCTCGCCTCGGTGCATAACTCCGAGTCTCTTCTGGCTTTGATGATCATGGCTGCGTTCATGATCGTATATCTGGTGTATCGCACCACTTCACCCGGGATCGTTGTGTTTCCGCTGGTTTTTGTCCTGACGTTTGTGGCGGCCACCACCCAGCAACCGTTCCTGCTTCCTTCGCCGGCGATGCGCCGGGGCTGGCTCTTTGCCCACATTGCCATGATCTTCACTGGGTACGCGGCTCTGTTTCTGAGCTTTGCTGCCAGCCTGCTCTATCTGCTGCAGGAGCGCCGCCTGAAGTCTAAAAAGTCCGTCGGTATTACGTTGCGTCTGCCAGCCCTGGAAGTCATCGACGAAATCGGCTATCGCTCGCTCCTGCTCGGCTTTCCTTTCATGACTCTGGGGTTGGTTGCCGGCACCATCGTGGCCCAGGCCACGTACGGCCGAGTGGATCTGCTCGATCCCAAGATTTTTCTTTCCCTGCTGATGTGGGTGGTGTACATGGTGATGGTTTTCACCCGCTGGAATGCGGGATGGCGCGGACGTAGGGCTGCCTATCTGGCCACCGGTGCAGTGGTCGCGGCGGTCATTGCCTGGTCGGCGAACTACTACAGTACGATTCACGGATTTGTCCCATCATGAAGTTTCAACTCATCGGGGTCAACCACAAGACTGCGCCGGTGGAAGTGCGTGAGCGACTGGCCATCCCCGATTCGCGTCTGCCCGAGGCCCTAAGGCGGCTGGCCGAGCATCCGGGAGTGGATGAGGGGCTGATTCTCTCCACTTGCAATCGAGTGGAGGTGTTGGCGCAAACGAAGAATGGAACCGTGGACCTGCGCAGCTTTCTGCGTGACTACTTTCAACTAAACCCTGGCGAGTACGAGCCCCACCTATACGAGTATCGCGAAGGCGAAGCGGTTCGTCACCTGTTTCGCGTGACCTCTAGCCTGGACTCGATGGTGGTGGGCGAACCTCAAATTCTGGGGCAGGTGAAAGAGGCTTACGCCACGGCGCGGGCGGTGGGCGCGGTGCACTCGCAACTCGACTTGCTTCTTACCCGCGCTTTCGCCGTCGCCAAACGGGTGCGCACGGAAACCGCTGTGGGATCCTCTGCGGTATCGGTGGCCTCGGTCGCGGTCGAACTGGCCAAGAAGATCTTCGGCTCGCTCCAAGGCAAACATGTGTACCTGGTAGGCGCGGGCAAGATGAGCGAACTGGCGGCGCGCCACCTGCTGGCCCACGGCGCGGAAACGATCTTTGTCGCCAATCGCACTTACGAGCGCGCCCAGCAACTCGCGGCCAAGTTTGATGGACAGGCAATCCTTTTTGAGCAGCTCTACGAGACCTGCGACCGCGCCGATATCGTGATTACTTCAACCGGTGCGCCGCACGCCATCTTTCGACGCGAGCATGGGGAGCTGTTTCTCGGGCGCCGCAAGAACCGTCCCATGTTCTTCATTGACATCGCTGTGCCGCGTGATGTCGATCCCGAGATGAACAAACTGGACGGCATCTTCGTTTATGACATTGACGATTTGCAGCAGGCGGTTTCTTCCCATGTCGACGACCGCCGGAAAGAAGCGGAGCGCGCCGAGGCCATTGTCGCGGCGGAAGTGGATCGCTTTCAGGCTCGGCTGCAAACGCTGGACGTGGTCCCCACCATCGTTTCCTTGCAGGACCATCTGGAAACAATTCGCCAGGCAGAGATCGACCGTGTACGTGGCCGGCTGGGAACTCTCTCGCCGGAACAGGAACTGGCCGTAGAAGCGCTGACTCGAGGGATCGTAAGCAAGATCATGCACACCCCCATCAGCACGCTGAAAACGGCGGTGCGCGAGCCGGAAGCGACCACTGTAATCGACCTCGTTCGACGCTTGTTCAATCTGCAGGAAAAGGAAAGAGACCAGAACAGAGCAGCCAAGTCCCGGGCGGGGGATTCCGGAGCGGAAAGTTAGTGGCACTGCTGCGCATCGGCTCCCGCGGATCGCAACTGGCGCTGTGGCAGGCGAATCACATCAAAGCGCAGCTCGAAGCGCGCGGACACAAGCTCGAAATCGAAATCATCAGGACAACCGGCGACAAGATTACCGAGGTCGCTCTCGCCCAGGTTGGCACCAAAAGCATGTTCACCAAGGAAATTGAAGAAGCGCTCGCGGAAAACCGGATCGACCTCGCCGTCCACAGTCTGAAAGACGTGCCCACGGAACTCCCAGCAGGTTTTGAGATTGCAGCGATTCCTTCGCGCGCCGATGCGCGAGACGCCTTTTGTTCGCAGAAATATCGCAGTATCGAGGAGCTCCCAAACCAGGCCCGGGTCGGAACTAGCAGCCTGCGGCGGCAAGCACAATTGAAAGCCCTGCGGCCCGATCTTGAGGTCCACGCCCTGCGTGGAAACGTGGACACGCGCCTGCGTAAACTTGAAGCCGGCGAATACGATGCCGTAGTCCTCGCCGCCGCTGGACTAAACCGGCTAGACAAACAGAAATGCATACGGCAACTGCTGGCCGCGAATCTCATGTGTCCGGCCGCTGGTCAGGGCGCTTTGGCGGTCGAGATTCGGAAGGATGATTCCGTCGTGCGCGAGCTTGTCGCTTTCCTGGACGACAAGGCAGCCCGCCTCGCCACCACTTGCGAACGCGCGTTGCTGAACAGAATGGGCGGAGGCTGCCAGGTCCCGATCGGAGCTTTTGCGGAAATGATCAACGGCAGATTGCGTCTCGATGCGATTGTCGCGCGTCCGGATGGAACCAAATTGGTGCGGGAATCGGGTCAGGGCGATGACCCGGTGCAACTCGGTGAAGCGGTCGGCAAAGCCCTGCTGAGTCGCGGAGGAGACGCCATCCTGCAGGAAGTGTACGGCCACCGAGTGATTACTCCACAGCAGCCATGAAATCGCAAGCACTGGAGAAGCACGATTTATGAAACAAGCGAAGCCGGTTGTGCCCAGGGCCGAGGCCGCGCTGAAACGCCACTTCCGAACGCAACGTACGCACGAACTTGTGACCGCGAACCGCACCTTCCCCATAACCGCGCGCGTGGACGTACAACTCGCACTCGAGAGGCTCTTCGTTGATTACGTTGTTGAGATGATCGTCCGTAAGACCGACAAGGCCAGCGCGGCAATCATCAAGGAACTGATGAGGCGCTCGGCCCAGTTCTACATTCAAAACGGCAGCAATGGCCAGCTCCGGCCCGAGCATCTGAACCAGGCGTTGGAAGAGATGCTGTTTAGCGGCGGGTCCCTGAATGCAAAGCTCCTGGGAGCCGAAGGTCTCAGTCGGGGCACGGTGCACTAAATGCTTACGAACCGGCCTGGTCACGCCTAGTAGGTCACGCCTAGAATGAAACCCGAGCAACAGACGAACCGTGGAGCAAAGGCACTTGCGTTAGCGGGTCTCCGCATCCTCGTTGGCCGTGCCAGCCACCAGGCCAGCGCACTCTCCTCCGGCCTGCGTGATCGCGGGGCGGAGGTTCTGGACATTCCCTTCATCGAAATCCGCGCGCCGCGATCTTACAAGTCGCTGGACGGCGCATTGCAAAATCTCTCGGACTACGACTGGCTCGTCCTGACCAGCGTCAACGGAGTTGAAGCTCTGTGGCAGCGGCTGGTAAAACTTCGACTTAGTAGAGAACGCCTGGGCCACCTGAAAATTGCCGCTATCGGGCCGGCCACCAAGCGGGCCATCGAGGAGCACGGATTAAAAGTCGACATGGTGCCGAAGGAGTACGTCGCCGAATCCGTGGTAGCCAGCCTACAGCGCAAGGTAAGAGGCAAGCGGGTACTGCTGGCGCGCGCGAAAGTTGCCCGCGATGTAATTCCGCGGGAGTTGAGGAAGCTGGGGGCGCGGGTAGACGTGGTTGAAGCCTACGAAACCATCATTCCCCAAGTTTCGCGCAAACGGTTGCGGGCGGCGCTGACGTCGGCGAAGGAGCGTCTCGACTTGATCACCTTTACCAGTTCCTCGACAGCCAGGAATTTCGTGATGCTGCTGGGAAGAGGCCGCAGGCGTGGGCGCCCGCACCAGACAACACAGAGCCACACAAAACAGCTCGACGGTGTAAGACTTGCTTCCATTGGGCCCGTGACTTCATCTACTCTTCGGGGACTTGGGCTGCGCGTAGACATCGAAGCCAGCGAATATACCATTCCGGGCCTCATTGAAGCGATCGTTGCGCACGCGGAGAAACGACGGTAGTCCAAAATGTGATATGCCGCGTGTCATCTTTGATTTCTACATTAGTGCCACTTAGTTCTTCTCTGGAGGCTCGCCCTTGGTGCCTAAGCGTATTTTCGTGATTCTGTGTCTGGTCTTACTTTTCTCTTTTGCCAGTGCACAAACCTCCTCCTCCAGCTTCCCGCCAGAGGAACTCCTGCGAGAAATTCGCCCCGAGGCGATTCGGGCTCATATGGAATTCCTTGCCGATGATCTTTTGGAAGGCCGCGGCACCGGTACGCGCGGGTTCCAGCTTGCCGCCAATTACGTACGCGCACAGTTCGAGGAGATGGGCCTAAAGCCTGGCGGAGTGGGCGGAACTTATTTCCAAAACATACACTTGCGGAAAATCGAACTGCTGCGAGACCAGAGTTCGCTGATCATCAGCCGCAATGGTTCCGAACCAAAGCGGGTGCAAAAGCTGGTGATCGATAAGGACTTTGTGGTGGTCGGCGACCCTCTGCGCACGGATACAAACGCGGAAGCTCCCGTGGTATTTGCCGGATACGGCGTGACCGCCCCGAAGTTTAACTACGACGACTATGCGAGAGTGGATGTTCGGGGCAAGATTGTGGCCGCGCTTTACGGTGCTCCGCCCAGTTTCCCCTCAGCGCCGGGCGCACATTATTCGGATAGCACGGTCAAGGTACGTAATGCAGTGGCCCACGGAGCAATTGGGCTCCTGATCATCTGGGGCGGAAGGGTGGAAGAGCGGACGCCGTTTTCAGAACTGATTCGTTTCTATCGCCAACCGACCCTGCGCTGGCTGGACGCCAAAGGCGTGCCCAACGATGCTGAACCGAATATGCGCGCCCGCGCCACCGTCAGTTCCAGTGCGGCGGCCGCGATGTTGGAGGGCTCGGGCAAGTCATGGAAGGAAGTGCTTGCGACGGCTCTCGACAGCAAGCCGCAAGCCTTTCCCCTGGAAGTGAAGGTTTCGCTTCACATTGTCAGCCGCTACTCTGAAGTGGAAAGCCCGAATATCGCCGCCGTTCTCCCTGGCTCTGATCCACAACTCAGGAAAGAATACGTTGTCTTCACCGCGCACGCCGACCATCTGGGAATCGGCGTTCCGGTCAATGGAGACGATATCTACAACGGCGCTGCCGACAATGCGTCAGGCACGGCCGCACTGATCGAGATCGCCCGCGCCTTTTCCCGGCTGCCACAGCCGCCTCGCCGCTCCCTTCTTTTTATCGCTGTCACCGGTGAGGAAGAAGGCCTGCTGGGTTCTGATTTTTACGCCCACAATCCCACTGTGCCGATGTCGCAAATTGTCGCCAACGTGAACATGGACGAAGTCTCCTTTCTCTACGATTTCAGAGACATCGTGCCGCTCGGTGGCGAACACTCCAGCCTGGGTGCCGTCGCCGAGGACGTAGCTCGCCACATGGGCCTGGAGGTGAGCCCCGACCCGGCTCCGGAGGAAGTATTCTTCGTTCGCAGCGATCAGTATTCGTTCGTCGAGCAAGGCGTGCCATCGATTTATATTGAGGAAGGCTATCAAACCCTCGATCCAAAGCTCGATGGCAAGAAGATGCAGTTCGACTGGGAGAACACGCGATACCACCTGCCGGGCGATGATATGGCTCAGCCGCTCGCCTTCAACGCGATAGTCAAATGTACACGGGTGAATTTAGCGGCGGGATACGAGATCGCGCAGCAGACTGCGCGCCCGCGTTGGAATTCGGGAGATTTCTTCGAGCAGTTCGTTAGGCCTGCTCGCTAGGCAGGGAACCAGCAGGTAGTTGTCCTTGATCCGTTGTCAGTAGCTGAAACGCCGCCCACCGGCTACCAATCACCGGTCCCTACTCATTCAGCGAGCATCCGCAGTTTGCGGGCGGGACGCGGGCTTTGAGGAAATCCGATACTCGCCGGTAGGCGTCAATCTGGTTCTCCACTCGTGCGAAGCCGTGGCCTTCGTTTTCGTACAGTTTGTACTCCGCCACCCCGCCGCGTTGCTTGACCGCGTCCACCACCTGCTGGGCCTCTTCCTTGGGACACCGGGGATCATGGCCGCCGGCCAGCAAAAGCAGGGGGGCTTTGATCTGGTCCACGAAGAAAATCGGGGAGCGGTCGTGGAACAGGTCCTTGTTCTTTTCCGGGTCGCCCATGGTCGCGAGGTCCATCTCGCGCAGTACCGGGTCTTCGTTGGCAATCTCGGTAAAGTAGTTAACGAAGGGCACGATGGGAACTCCCGCGGCCCACACATCCGGCGCTTTGGTCACGCCCATCATGGTCATATAGCCGCCGTAGCTGCCGCCCATCAGCGCGATCTTTCTGGGGTCGAGATAGCCGGTTTGTTTGATCCAGTCCGCGGCGGCGAGAACGTCCTGCAGATCGCCGCCGCCCATATCGAAAAGATTAGCGTGCTGAAATTCTTTGCCGTAACCGGTGGAACCGCGATAGTTGGGCGCGATCACCATATATCCCTGATTGACCATGTGCTGGATGATGCGGCTGAACGAGTTCACGGTCTGCGAAGTCGGACCGCCGTGAACATAAACAATTGCCGCGTTCTGGCCGCTGCGCGCCATGTTGTAGGGGACGTAGACGAAGGCTGAGATGATCCACTTGCCGTCCCGGCTGGGATAGTGCACCAGAAACGGTTCGACCATGTCTTCCGGGCGCACACCTGCCACCAGCGAATTCGTTATTTGCCGGGACTTGCCATCGGCCAGCGAATACACCCAAACATCGTTGGGCGAGGTGGGACCGTTGTGGTGGTATAAAAGGCGCGAGCCGTCGCGGGTGAAAGCAGACTCAGCGCCGCCCAGCCCGTTTACGCCCTTGGGCAGAGGCAGGGAAGTGGTCTTGCTCGAAGCGAGATCGTGCAGGTGGATGTCGATGTTCCCATCCACATTGGCGGTCCAGGTAACGGATTTGCCGTCGGGCGAGAAATTGCCGCCGGAAATCTCCCACTTGTCCTGCGTGAGCCAGTTGATCTTCTTCGAGACGACGTCGAGCAGGCCCACATTTTCGTAGCCGTTGCTGGCGTTCGAAGTGACGAGCAGGTGCTTGCCGTCGGGAGAAAATTCGTTTGCGGTGTAAAGTTGCTCGCCTTGATCCGGCGTCAGCAGAGTGCTCTTGCCGGTGGCGACTTCGGCAACGAAAATGTTGGAATCGGTGCCCTTGGCTTGTTGTTGCGTATAGGCGATCCACTTGCTATCCGCGGACCAGACGGGATTGACGTTCATCTGATCTTTTGGTGTGCCGCTGGTCAGGTGCTTGGTGTCGCGCATCAGCGTGTCGAAGATATCGATCTCGTACACCGATGACGTCCGCGGCTTCACAGTGTAAGCGAGGTAACGGCCATCCGGCGACCACGTGGGACTCTCTTCCGAGATCTCCCGCGTGTTGGTGATGTTCACTACCTGGCCGGTCTTGGGCGAGACAAAGAAAATGTCCCACTGCTCATCGCCGTCGTAGTCGGAAGTGTAAGCGATCCATTTTCCGTCGGGCGACCAGGCAGGCGAGGTTTGGCGCTGGTCGCTGACCGTGAGTTGTGTGGGCCACCCAGCCTCGGCGGAAACCAGCCAAAGATTGTTACGGCCGCTGATGTTGGAGACAAACGCGATCGTCTTGCCATCGGGCGACCAGGCCGTCGCCCCCACTGAACGCGTCATGTAGAGCCGTTCAATCGAAAGACTCTGCTGATTCTGTTCCACCTGGGCGTTCGGTTTGCTCATGATCTGCTTCGGATCGGTGATCATCTGGGGGACAGGCAAAGTCTGGGCCGACGCAAGAGTGCTCATAGAGGTGACGATAGCGAACAGGATAAGAGTGCGCATGTGATGGTGAACGAGATAGGAAAAGTGTAGCAGAGCCATCGGACGCTTTCGATGACATGGAGGCGGAGCCTACTTTGCATACTTGTGGATCTCCACCGTGCTCCAGGTCTTGTCGGCGGCGTGGCAGATAGTTTCCAGCGGGCAGTCCGCGCACTTCGGCCGGCGGGCGACGCATAGCTTGCGTCCGTGCCAGATGATCTGGTGGGAGAACAGGGTCCATTTTTCCCGGGGGATGATCTTCATCAGATCTTGCTCAATCTTTTTCGGATCGTCGTTGCGGGTGAGTTCCAGACGGCGGCTGATGCGGTGAACATGGGTGTCCACGACCAGGCCTTCGTTCTTGCGAAACCACGTACCCAGCACCACATTGGCGGTCTTGCGGGCCACACCAGGCAGGGTGAGAAGCTGTTCCATCTGATCGGGGACCTGGCCGCCGAAATCACTCACGATCTTCTTCGCCGCACCCACAACAGATTTGGACTTATTGCGGAAAAAGCCGGTAGAGCGCACGTCGGGCTGGAGCTGTTCGAGTGTGAGCGCTGCGAAGTCCTCCACGGTGGGGTACTTCCGGAAAAGTTCAGGCGTGACCATGTTCACGCGAACATCGGTGGACTGGGCGGAGAGGATGGTCGCCACCAGCAGTTCCCATGCGCTGTTGTGCTGCAAAGCGCAAGTTACGTCAGGATAGAGCGAGTCGAGCCGGCGGAGAATTTCCTGAACCCTCTCGGGGGCCGTGGGATTGTAAGCTTTCTTGCTCCTGAGCTTCCGGGATGCCGCAGGGGTACGGTCTATGTGGGGAACGGCACTCTTACCCGTCCGGGCGGTCCGAAGGACCCCAGTTCCCCCCTTCCCCCGGCGAGCTTTATGAGCTCCTTCTTGACGTCCAGTTCGAGCGGGTTGGCGTGGAGTAATGCCGCGCGGCATGAATCCTCCTCAGAATCGAATGTCAATCTTAGCAAACTGTCAAAAGGACGCGGTGATGCGAGCTGCTGGCTTCGATCTTGCATCCAGGAACTGCTGCCCTTCAGACCGCTGGGCCGGCGAGGACGCCTGTCCCTGCGTAGTTCGTGCCGCCAGGCAAGACCATGCTTGCGCACGAGACTGGGAGCCTTTCGTAATGCCGCGGAACCACCGCCACAATTGACGCACCGAGCCGGTCCCGGTAGTCTGAGGATGCCTTTTCATCAAGTTCAGGGAGTTCCACGTGGCAGTAAAGTCCATTCAACTCGGGCAGGTATGGCGTAACGATACCGACGGCCAGGATTATCTTGTCACCAAAATGTACAGCGAAGTGTTCACCCAGTATGCGGTGCTGCGGCCGGCGGGTTTGTCGGCTCCGGATGTGGCTACCGTGCGCGTGAAAGTGTCCAAGAACGCCGACGGCGCCTCGCTGCCGGGCTACACGTTTACCCAGGAAGGCGCATTCTGAGCGCCGCCGCCCGGTGGGCGGCCGGGACAGGGCAGAGGCCCGATCCCACACAGAGCGTGCCCGCGCCGAATCTATTTCTTGCATGACCGAAAAAATTCTTTCAATTCTGTTTGTGTTCATAAAATTCGTTGTGGCCGCGACTGGTTACAGTGGTATCGCGCTGCTGATGGCGATTGAGTCGGCGTGCATTCCTCTGCCCTCCGAACTGATCATGCCGTTCGCCGGCTATCTGGCCTATGAGGGCTCAATGAAGCTGCTGTGGGTGGCCACAGCGGGGGCGATCGGCTGCAATCTGGGATCGCTGGTGGCGTATGAGATAGGCTGCTACGGCGGCCGGCCGCTGGTCGAGAAATACGGCCGCTGGATTCTTATGGGCAGGCGCGAACTGGATTGGGCTGACCGCTTCTTCCTACGCTGGGGATACCTTGCCGTGCTAATCGCTCGCCTGCTGCCGGTAATCCGCACGTTTATCGCTTTGCCCGCAGGCATTGCCCGCATGCCTCGGGGGCGCTTCCACATCTACACTTTTCTGGGATCCTGGCCGTGGTGTTTCGGCCTGGCCTGGCTGGGCATGAAGCTGGGCGAAAACTGGCGCGAACTGGGTAAGTACTTCCATCAATTTGATCTGGTAATTGGAGTGGTGCTGGCGGCGGGGATCATCTGGTTCGTGCGTTCGCACTGGCAGAATAGAATGCGAACGGAGTAGGCCAGGACGAAATCTTTGCAGATTTTAGAGTGTAGAGTTTGAGTTGTTGGGGTGCGTGAATTCCGAAATCTGAAATCCTCAAGCAGGGAGATTCACCCATGAAGCCACTACTAGTGGTGCTGATTGCGCTGCTGATGAACGCTGTCGTCTTTGCTCAAGCCGCGCCCGCGGGATCAGACAAGCCATTCGTGGTTGAGTACTACTACAAGGCCAAGTGGGGACATGCCGACGAATTCCTGCGGCTGTTCAAGAAGAATCACTATCCTCTTCTGAAGAAGGAAGTGGAGATGAACCGGATGCTCAAAGTCTGGATGGACCAGACGCGCTATCACGCAACCGAAGACGGGCGCTGGGACTATCGCGTCACCATCGTGTTCCGGAACGCGGCCGTCGCCAATGAGCCCTTCGACGAAGACGCGCTGAAAAAGCAACTGTTTCCCGACCAGCAGGCCTACGAGCGCGAAGAACAGCGGAGGTTCGAAATTCTGGACGCGCACTGGGACGTGCCGGTGAGAGCGATGGACTTGGAGAGCAAGTAGAAAGTCTCTAAGCACAGGGATCACAGAGACAATCGCTTCCTAAAAACCGCTGTGATCGTTTGTGCCCTGTGTGGTTAAAAAGGACGTACCCCAATCCCGCGAGGTTGCCATTCGCTTTAGCTCAGCAGCCATTCGCTGTTGCTTCGGTTGCAAATACTAACTCAATACGAGAACATATCCGTTTGTCCTACATCCCGCGGAACTCATAGGAAGCAGCTCAAACATGTCGACGCGTCCGAAGAACGCCCAAACAAAGACCAAGACGGAAACACAGTCGAAACATCACAGCAGCGAGATTCAGGCGCCCAAGGGTAAGCTGGGGGTGATGATCCCCGGCATGGGGGCCGTGGCTACCACGTTTGTCGCCGGAGTCGAGGCTATACGCAAGGGCCTGGCCAAGCCCATCGGATCGCTGACCCAGATGGGCACGATACGGCTGGGGAAGCGCACCGACGCCCTCTCCCCCAAGATTAAGGAATTTGTTCCTCTGGCTACTCTGAACGATCTTGTTTTCACCGGCTGGGACATCTTCGAAGACAACATGTACGCGGCTGCGGCGAAAGCCGGAGTTCTGGAGCGCCAGCTGCTCGACCAGGTGAAGCCATTTCTCAGTTCGATCAAGCCCCGCAAAGCCGTCTTCGATCACAACTACGTGAAGAAGCTCGACGGCCCGAATGTCAAGAAGGGCAAGAACAAGATGGACCTGGCGGAGCAGGTGCGGGCCGACATCCGCGAATTCAGGAAGAGTTCCGGCGCCACCCGGTTGGTCACCATCTGGTGCGGCTCAACTGAAACTTTTCTCGAACCCACTGCGGCTCATGAGTCGGTGAAAGCATTCGAGAAAGCGATGACCACGAACGATGAAGCCATCGCGCCTTCGATGATCTACGCCTACGCCTCGTTGACGGAGGGCGTACCCTTTGCCAACGGTGCTCCCAACTTGACCGTGGACCTGCCAGTGATGCGTCAGTTATCGCGCGAGAACGAAGCTCCGATTTGTGGCAAGGATTACAAGACCGGGCAGACGCTGATCAAGACTATTTTGGCCCCTGGATTCAAAGCGCGAATGATTGGGCTCAACGGCTGGTTCTCCACCAACATTCTGGGCAATCGCGACGGAGAAGTGCTGGAGGATCCCGGTTCGTTCAAGACCAAGGAAGAGTCCAAGCTGTCGGTGCTGGAGCACATCCTGCAGCCGGAACTTTACCCTGAGCTGTATGGCAAATTCACGCACAAGGTGCGTATCAACTATTACCCGCCCCGTGGCGATAACAAAGAGGGATGGGATAACATCGATATCTTCGGATGGCTGGGATATCCCATGCAGATCAAAGTGGATTTCCTGTGCCGCGACTCGATTCTGGCGGCCCCACTGGTGCTGGATTTGGTCCTGTTCCTGGACTTGGCCCAGCGAAGCTCGGAGTTGCGCGGCCTCGGGATCCAGGAATGGCTGAGCTTCTACTTCAAGTCCCCCATGACCGCGCCCGGGCTCTATCCCGAGCATGATCTGTTCATCCAGTCGATGAAGCTCAAAAACACACTGCGGCACTTGAAGGGCGAAGAGCTTATCACTCATCTAGGGCTGGAGTACTACGATTGATTTTTTGGTCAATATCATTAGTTCAATATCAGCCAAACGGAAATCGGACTGGCCAAAGCCAGAACATCGGACATTAAGTGTTAAGGAGATCAGTAAATGGCGACAAAGATTGCGAAAACAGCAGATCGTAAGAAGGTGATGGACACAACCAAGAGCACCGATTGTCCCAAGTGCGGAAAAGCTACGCGAATCGTAAAACGGGTGAAAGACCGCGAGCGCGGTATCCCTGGCGGAATCTTCATTTCCTGCTCCGCCTGCGAGTTCTACGAGAAACTCTAGCGCCCTTGGAGAACTAGGATTCGTTGAGGTCTCGTGAAGGGCCCCACTTTTAGCCGTGCCGAAAATCCCAAACGGTGGTTTATGTCCCGGGGAGTCGCTGGCCAAGGCCGGTCGCCAGCCGACTGCAACCTGCGAAATAGGCCAGCGCGGGTTGGGAGCGACTCACACATTGTTAGTGCAACGGCGATGCTTCGGCAACAATCCAGACGCACCAGTGCTTTCCGGCCCCGGTGTGGGAAGAGCCGCGTGGGATGAGATCTGCGGAAACGCAGAATGCCCACCAGACGAACCCCTTTGCCCTTGACAAGCGTTCCGAGACCACGATAACGGGCGCCGCGCGTACGGGCCTGGCTGGGGAGTGGTCGATCTTACTTTCCCCCACCTCGACGCCAGGACTGGAGCGTATGGTGACATGGAGCACATGCGGAAGGATTGCCTCCCATGCCAAAGGTCAAAGCCAACAACATCACATGAATCACAGAAGACCTTACGGTTCCTCCGGCGCCACACGGGAGCGGGTACCGCATAGAGCACGGAAACAAGCCCAATTCAGAACCATTGCTCAGTAGCTGACGCACTCAGGCGTTTACAGTCACCACCGAAGTGAAGATGGAAACTGAGTTAGGCGCTAACCGCCAGGCTCATCTGCTCCAAAATAGACCGGGCTTCGTCGGCCGGGCTAACGGCAGCAGTGATCGGACGCCCGACCACGATATAGGTGGCTCCGGCCGCGATCGCTTCCGCGGGCGTCACCACCCGGCTCTGATCGCCGTGATCTTTCCCTGCTGGACGCACACCCGGAGTGACAATCAGAAAATGGTCGCCCAGTTCGGAGCGCAGTTCCGAAGCTTCCAGCGCGGACGATACCACGCCTTGACAGCCGTTAGTGATGGCCAGCGCCGCCAGTCGCAGCACGTGGTCCACCACCCGTCCGCGAACCCCAACTTTGTCGAGATCCTGATCGTCCATGCTGGTCAGCACCGTGACTCCGAGCACCATCAGCGCAGGGTTCACACTGCGGGCGGCTTCGGTTGCTGCCCGCAGCATCTTGCCACCCCCCCCAGCGTGGACGGTGAGCATCCCCACGCCCAGATTCGCCGCCTCGCGCACTGCCGCCGCTACCGTGCTAGGAATGTCGTGATACTTCAAGTCAAGAAAAACACGGCGGCCAGAGGCCACCAGATCGCGCAACACGCGGGGCCCTTCCGCGGTAAAGAGCTGCATGCCGACCTTGTACGTCAAGGCGGAGTCGCCCACGGCGGCCACAATCTTTTGGGCGGCGGCCGCGGACGAAACATCCAACGCAACGATCAGATGCTGTCGTGGATCGTACATCTAGGGGGAGTTTAAGCGATTTGCCGCTGACAGGCTAGTAGCGCAGTGACGCCGTCACCAACGGCGGTTGTGAAGCTTTTGCCCGGATGACATCCAGGCGTACCCGCTGCAGGCCTTGCGACTTGAATTGGAGCACTCGCGCGGTGTTGTAGGAGAGATCGATGATCCGTCCCGGGACCACTGGCCCGCGGTCATTGATTCGCACCACCACGGCCCGCCCGTTGTGCAGGTTAGTCACCCGAACCCAGCTGCCCAGGGGTAGCGTCGGATGCGCCGCGGTCAGATCGTACATGTTATAAGGCTCACCGCTAGCTGTGGCCTTACCCTGAAAATAGTCCCCATACCAAGAGGCTGTCCCAATTTGATACGGCTTGGTCGTAGCTACCTTGTCCGGATGGATGTTATTTTGGATTTTTCCGGACTCTGAGCTGGCTGGTCGCTGGGCCGCCCCTAGGCTGACGACCAATAAAACAGTCGCCAGTGTATGAGCAATCTGTCCTCGCATTCAGTCACCTCTCATCGTCAACAGTTCCACCACCTCGGCCAGGGATTGAACAAGGCTACCCGCCAGGGAAAACGCTGTCAACCCGGAATTTCCCCTATTAAGATTATTATCTAGTAATAGATATCTCACGTAACATATTGTTAATCATGATTGATACTGCCCATATTGCTGTAGTCAATAGTCTTAGGTATTTACTAATGAGTAAATGCTGTGAGCGAACGCAGAGAATGAAATAATTACGCCATCCCTGTTTTCAATCGGTTACAAAACATTACGTCGGTTTGCGCGCAGGTAACAATTGGCTGAAGATCACCGTGCCCATGTTTCAGAATTTGCAACCGCTCCGGTTTCCATTACATTGCCTCTATGGCCCAATCTCCGCCCGTCGTCCTGAGCATTGCCGGGTTTGACCCCTCGTCCGGGGCCGGAGTCACGGCGGACGTAAAGACGATTGCAGCCCACGGCTGCTATGGGGTCTCCTGTATCACGGCTTTGACCGTGCAATCGACTGCAGGAGTACGGCGGGTCGAAGCCATAAGCGCGGATCTGGTGTCTGAGACGCTCGAGGAGTTGAGCTCTGACATCGCCATCGCGGCCGTCCATATCGGCATGTTGGGTTCGGGGAAAGTGGCGCGGGTGGTGAGCGATTTCCTCGCGAAAGCAGGGCTCCCAAACATCGTCCTGGATCCGATCATGAAATCTTCCTCCGGAGCCGACTTGATTGACGCCGGCGGTACGCGTCTCCTGATCGAGCGGCTGCTGCCTTTGGCCACGGTCGTGACGCCCAACCTGGACGAGGCGGCGGCCCTGACCGGCCTCGCCGTCGCCAATCTGGATCAAATGCGGGTCGCCGCCACCAAGCTTCATGCTATGGGCGCAGCCAGTGTGGTCGTCACCGGTGGTCACCTGGAAAAGGCAATTGATCTTTTGAGCTTTGTTAGTCCGCGAGGAGTTCAGCAGGAGGTTTTCAAATCCGACCGGCAGAAGTCGAATTCCACGCACGGCACCGGCTGCGCGTTTGCCACCGCTATGTCTTGCCATCTGGCTCGTGGCCGAGGTCTGCCGGAGGCAGTTCTGCTGGCCAAAGCCTACGTCGCCGCGGCGATTGCCAATGCCCATCCTGTGGGGCAGGGCATCGGACCGGTCCATCATCTTTACCGGATGCATCAACAAAGGCGGGTCATGATCAACGATCCGGAACCGGTGCATTAGGCTTCCGTTCCCCGGCGTCGTTACCACCCGAAACCACGTAGGGGCGGCTCCCCTTACTGAAGCCCGGCAGTTTTCAGCCGGCACAAAACACCAAATCTGGCGATCTCTTTCGCCCGCACAAAGGTGTCCGGACCTACGCGTCGCGGCAAATTGTGGTCCCTGGAGAAATGAAAATGCGGAAAGGGTCAATCCGGGGGAGGGATTGTAGATCCGGCTTGGTTAGGGCTTTGCGTCAGGCGTCTTCTTGAGCAGCAACCCGGCAGCGAACGCCGCTATGGCGCCTAAGAGCCACTGCATCCGGTAAAGCTGTACCGCGTGAAAATCATTGAAAGTCTGAACGCTGTAAATGAATCCGACGGCGATGCCCGCCATCACCAGGCAAACCATGCCCGCGAAAAAGGCGATCAGCGATGCTGTAGATAATCCCAGGGCGCGCTTGAGGTTGTGGAACTCAAGGTAGATCGTCCAATGGGCTGCCGCGCCAGTGCGCGCCGCCCGGGATGCTCCACAGACATGGCAGAACAATGATCCCACCATGAATTCGCTCGCACAGCCATCGCAAACCTCTACCATGCCCGGCCTTGCGGCCTCGACCGGAGCTACCGGAGGCCGCCAAAACTCGTGTTGCGCTTCCCGCACAACGTCGGACATAGAACCACCTCAAGTCTCTATAGTGGCAAGCCAATAACCAAAAGCAAAAAATTGTAACTCATTGAAACGCCGCTGCTTTCCCGGCCGGACGCGTAGGCCCCAACCCCAAGCCGGGCAAGAATTACCGTTCGCACTAGGAAAGATGCGCCTGGGCTGACTAAGAAAATTATTATGATGATGAAAAGACGCTTAAGAAAGGGATATTGTATCGCCCGGCGTTTCAGGACGCCGATGACTTTTTTGGTTCGCGGGAGAATCGAGTTGCTTCGGTTAAACTAAGGTGCAACGAACCTTTGACTGAAAGCAAATTGCCTCTTCCCCATCCCCAACGCGCCGCGCTGTTCTTGCTGAGCTTCCTGATTGCGGTTCAGGGGATGGCGGCGGCACGTTCGCAGGCTCCCGCCCCTGAATCACTCGCCTACCGTCCCCATGATCCGCTCAACCTAACCGCATTCAATCATTTCTACAACCTCGACTACGACCGCGCGGTGCAGGAGTTTGAGCAGGTTCTGGCGCGGCATCCTGACGATCCCTTCGCCGTCAACCACCTGCTAACCGCGGTTCTCTTCCGGGAACTTTATCGCATGGGTGTCCTAGACACCGGGGAATATGCCAGCGACAGTTTTATCGCCGCACCTCACCGCCCTGCCGACTCCAAGGTCAAACAGCAGATCAAAGACCTGGTCGAGCGAGCCCTCCAATTGGAGGAGAAGCGTCTGAGTGCCAACCCACAGGATGTGGAGGCTCTTTATGCCCGAGGCGTGACTCGAGCTCAGTTCTCCACCTACACTGCGCTGGTTGAACGTGCCTGGTTTTCTGCTCTGCGCAATGCCGTGGGGGCGCGGCGCGACCATGAACGCGTGCTGGGACTTGCCCCCGCCACGGTCGAGGCGAAATTGATTGTAGGCGCGCACAATTATGTGGTCGGAAGCCTGCCTTGGGGGGTGAAAGCGGCGGCTTCGATGATTGGGCTGGGAGGAAACAAAGAGAAGGGCATCCAGTATCTGAAAGAGTGTGCCCAGGGAAGCGGTGAAACCAGCGTCGATGCGCAGATCCTGCTGGTAGTATTTCTGCGCCGCGAGCACCGCTATGACGAGGCCTTGCCGATCGTCCGTGGACTGATTCCTCGCTATCCGCAAGATGTGCTCCTGGCGCTGGAGGAGGGACACCTGTTGCGGGCCGCCGGACAGATTCAAGAGGCAGTCGCGGTCTATCGAAAAATCTGGCAGTCGGGCAGAGAAGGTCACTACCCCGGCTTGCACTATGAAATCGCCCCTCTCAGCCTGGGCGATTTGCTCCGCAGTCAGAAGGACTACAGCGGAGCTGCAGCCGCCTACGAACAGGTGAGCCAGGCCCCTCAGCCTGATCCTGAAGTGTTGCAGAAAGCCAACCTCGGAGCCGGCGAAATGTATGATGTTTTACAGAAGCGCGACCTGGCTCTGGCAAAATACCAGGTGGTCGTGGCCAGCGGCGCCAACACTCCACCAGCCGAGACCGCGCGCAAACGCATGAAAGAAGCTTACCGCGAGTGATCGGCCTAGGGAACCTTTTGCTCTTCCGCGCCGTATCTTGAGAGCGAACGGCCGAGTCAGCGGACTAAGGTGCTCGCCCGTGAGGAGGTGTCATGTACTGTAACTACTGTGGCAAAGTAATCCAGGACGACGCCAACCATTGCGCTTACTGCGGCAAACGAGTCGGAAGTGTAGTGGCTCGCAAGCGTCTCATCCGTCCGCGCGCCAACCGCAAAATTGCGGGAGTTTGCGCGGGGCTTGCCGAGTACTTCGACCTGGATGTGACCTTGGTGCGTGTGGTATGGCTGATCACCGCCGTGATGACCGGTGTCGGCTTGCTTTCCTACCCAATCGCCTGGATCATCATGCCGGAAGAACCGAGAACGGTCGAAGTCGCAGCCGGCTACCAAGCCACGCACATGTAGACAGCCTGATAGAAGATAAGCCCACCGCGGTTGGGGTGCTGGGAAAGCCTGCCCTGCGGCGGTCGCAGGGACATCTGCCGAACAGGTACTTCTTGAGCCCTTTGCGGCCTAAGATTTTTTTCGTGTCTGAATCTCCTCGATGATTCAAATCAAGAGTGGCGACGCCTCTATTGCTTACCAGATCTTGGGAACGGGCCCACCGGTCGTGCTGCTCCATCCTTTCCCGGCCCATCATGAATTGTGGCTCCCAGCAGCCCAGGCTCTGGCTTTCCGTTATCAGGTGGTTCTTCCCGATCTGCGCGGCCACGGCAACTCCGGCGTGGGCGAAGGCCCCGCCAGCATGGAGAAGCATGCCGCGGACCTTGCTCGCGTCCTCGATCACGCCGAAGTGGGACGAGCTCCCTTTGCCGGAGCTTCCATCGGAGGCTATGTGTTGTTCGAGTTCTGGCGCCGATACCGTGGACGAGTCGCTGCCCTGGCCCTGTTCAACACGAAAGCGCCGTCGGATTCTCCCGAGGCCAAGGCCAGCCGTTTGCAGGCCGCCGCTGAGGTATTGCAACGCGGAACGACGCCGTTTTTCGAAAGCATGGTTCCCAAACTGCTGGGCAAGACCACCCGTGAGAGTCGTCCCGACCTGGTGGATGGTGCGCTGCGCATAATGCGCAAAATGTCGCCCGAAAGCGTCGCCCAGGTACAACAAGGCATGGCCGAGCGGCCGGATTCGGTGCCCGACCTGAAGACCATCAACGTGCCCACCCTGCTCGTCACCGGCGATGAGGACATCTTGACGGGTCCGCCGGAGGCGGATCTGATGCGGCAAAATATTCCCTCGAGCGAGATGAAAATCATCCCGCGAGCGGGCCATTATTTACCCTGGGAGCAACCCGCGGAAGCGGGACAGTTGCTGCGTCAGTTCTTCGACTCGGTTCATGGAGCGTAGAGAGCGACCAGCCTTTGTTACAATGCTCTCGCCATGTCCTCTACTGCGACGCTCAATACTTTTCTGGTGCCCCCAAAAACCATTGCCAACGCCAAGGGCGATGGGCCTGCCCTGGACGTCAGGGGTGCCGCCAACCGCGTTTTCCTTCTGACCCTCGACATCACCAATATCATTGAGCAGCAAGCCCTGGACGTGAGCATCTATGGCTCCGCTGATGGCGCCACCTGGGCCACAAAGCCGCTAATCATTTTTCCCCAGAAGTTCTACCGCGGCCAGCATCCGTTGCTGCTCGATCTTACTGCCAACCCTGAAACCAAGTTCATCCGTGCTCACTGGGAAGTGAACCGTTGGGGCCGCGGCACAGAAACGCCGATGTTTGAATTCCATCTCACCATCAGGGAAGTGCCGCCGGATATCCTGAAGGAAGCTGCGGCCGAGGCTAAAGCGCTGGCCTAGAGCTTCTTTTTTGTCCGCTGACGCGTGGATTAGGGCAGGAGTTCGTTCTCGGCTTGTCCCCGGCGTTCACCGTGGTTCAATCACTCCCGCATCCGCTATATTGGAATCCGGAATGAACAAAGATTCGACGGTCGTTGTGCGTCCAGCTCGAGGCGTCGCGGGATTCGTGCGTTTACCCGGGGATAAGTCCATCTCACACCGCTACGCCATGCTGGCGGCCATTGCGGAAGGTACCACCCGTCTGGAGAATTTCTCCACCGGAGCGGATTGTGCCAGCACCCTGGGTTGTCTGCAGTCTCTTGGCGTAGATGTACAGCGGCAGGAAAACGCCGTGGTTGTTCGCGGGCGTGGCCCAAAGTTGCGTCCGCCAGGTTCACTGCTGGCTTGCGGCAACTCCGGCTCGACCATGAGGATGTTGAGCGGCATCCTGGCCGGTCAGAAATTTACCAGCGACCTTACCGGCGACGAATCGCTTTCCCGCCGCCCCATGGCGCGAATCATTGCGCCGCTTGAAATGATGGGAGCCAGAATCACGGCTCAGAACGGAGGCCGTCCGCCGCTTCACGTCACCGGGGGAGAGCTGAAGGCCATTGCTTACCACCTCCCTGTCGCAAGCGCGCAGGTGAAATCGTGCCTGCTGTTCGCGGGCCTTTTCGCCGAGGGAGAAACATCTGTAGCTGAGCCGGTACGCACTCGCGATCACGGAGAACTCGCACTGCGTGCTTTCGGGGCGGAAGTCGTACAATCCGGAAACGAGTCGCGGATCCGGGGCCGGCAAACTTTGCACGCCATTGAGGCGGAAATTCCCGGCGATATTTCCAGCGCGGCATTCTTCCTGTGCGCGTCGGCGCTATTCCCGGGTGCGCAACTGGTCATCGAGGGTCTCCTCATGAACCCTACGCGGGCGCGGCTTCTCGATATTTTGATCTTATTGGGCGTCGGAATCTCCGTCACCCAGCTGGAGGAGCAGCATGGAGAGCTACGGGGCACGGTCAAGGCGCAAGGCCGCGGTTTGGGAACGGTCACAATAACGGGAGCCGATACCGCGGCGCTGATCGATGAAATCCCGGTGTTGGCGGCGATTGCGCCCTATACTGCCGGCGGCATCGAAATCCGCGATGCGCGCGAATTGCGAGTGAAGGAATCGGACCGCATCGCGGCTATTGCCACTAATCTGCGAGCTATGGGAGCAGAAGTCGAAGAACGGGAGGATGGATTTAAAATCCCCGGCAATCAGAAACTGCGTGGTGCTGACGTTGATTCGCTCGGCGATCATCGCATCGCAATGGCATTCGCAGTCGCGGCCTTGCGAGCAGAGGGAGAGACCCAGATCCGCGGCGCCGACGCGGCGGTGATTTCCTATCCCGGATTCTTCGCCGCGCTGGAGAGCGTGCTGCAGCGCTGATGTCACTCAGCTCCGGCGCAAGCCCTGGCCGCCCTGCATAGCCCGAAACTAGCGTCCGGGAATGCCGCTCGCGTATATTGGACGCTTTTGACTTGGTTAAATTTAAAAACGAGATTCCATGAAGGAAGCCACACCCAAATCCATCATCATTCGCGACTTGGACAGCTACGCGGATCTGGAGCAGGTCGAAGCTGTCGAAAGGGAAGTGTGGGGGCTTGCTGACCGCGATGTGATCCCGCTGACCCTGATCATCGCCACCAAAGAGGCAGGCAGCATCTGGGTAGGCGCGTTCGATGGGTTGGAGCTGGCCGGGTTCGCGTTTGGTTTCCTGGGCATGGAGCATGGGAGTTTGATACTGCACTCGCACATGCTCGCCGTGCGTGAGCCTTATCGTGATCTCGACCTGGGCAGGAGGCTCAAGCTGGCCCAGCGGGAACGGGCATTGACCATGCGCATTCAGGAGATGACCTGGACTTTCGATCCTTTGCAAAGCAAGAATGCGCATCTCAACTTTGGCAAACTGGGCGTGGTTTCCGATGTCTATAGGATTGATTTCTACGGTCCTGAAACTTCCAGCGTCCTGCATCAAAATGGAACGGACCGGCTATGGGTAAAGTGGCCCGTCGCCAGCCGCCGAGTTCGCGATCGTCTGCAAGGCAAAGACTATCGCCCCGAGGTACTGGATGCGTTTTCGCGATTGCAGCCGCTAGTCCAGTTCAATGGCGATGGCAGGCCGCTCCGCAATGATCTTTCGGCCGCACTGGCGCGCCAGCGGATCGCAATTCAGATTCCGAGTGATATCGGAGCGGTCGAGCAGAAAGATCTCGGTCTGGCCCGGGAATGGCGACAGGCCACTCGCTGGGCCTTCACCGAGGCCCTGCGGGCCGGCTTCTTCGTTGCCGAGTTCTGTCGCACGGTTCGGGGGCAACAAGGCCCGGGCAACTACCTGCTGGAAAAGGGCAGCATCGCTGAGTATGTCCCGGAGTTGCAAAGAAAACCCGAAGCCCGATGAGCCCGGCGGCAGGAAACTGCCAGGCATCCGAGTTGTGGCAGAGCGCCCTCAGGACCGCGTAAGCCGCGCAAAACCTAGCCGGCTTTTCACCCCTCGGGCTTGACCACTGCCGGTCCCATGTCCATGGCAACTGATCCTGCCAATCCGATCCTTATCTACGATGGAGTTTGCGGACTCTGCAACCGTCTGGTCCAGTTCAGCCTGAAGCGCGATGCCAACCGTCGTCTCCGCTTCGCCTCCTTGCAGAGCGATTTCGCGGGCAGAGTCCTTCAGCGTCATGGCCTCAATCCCCGCGATCTGGATACCGTATACTTCGTCGAAGACTGCGGTCGGCCCGGGGAACGGGTTTCGGTGCGCTCTGACGCCGTTATTTCCGTACTGCGACAAATAGGTGGACATTGGACCATTGCGGCAGCCCTGCTGCGAGTCGTCCCCGGGTGGTTTCGCGACTGGGGATACAAAATGATTGCCCGCAACCGCTACCGCATCTTCGGCAAGAGCCACAGCTGCCTTCTGCCCGAAGCAAAATATCGAGATAGGTTTCTGGAAATGTGATTCACCCAGGTGCTCAACGCCCATGAACGGGCGCCTGGAATATACCTGCACGAACGTAACCTCGGTTGCGTTGCCGTCCGAAGGTATCATTGCTCGAACTCGCCGTTCCTAGGGATTGCTAAGAGAGGTCCTTGCCATGCAACAAGTGCTAAGAAGTCTGCTTCTTTTTTCAGCCGTTGCCTGTCCTTTCGCGCTCCTCGCGTATGGCCAGGAGGCCGAATCCGTGGGCGATATTGCGCGTCAGGCACGCCAGCAGAAGCAGAACAAGGACGGCAAGAGCAAAGCCGCAACGACCTCCACGACACCTAAAATTATCACTAACGACGAGATTCCGGAGCACTCCGAAGCAGCGGAAGAGCCCACCGGGTCGGAGGGCGAAGGCCACGCGGGAACCTCTTCGGCTTCTGCATCAGACGGCGCGAAGATGTCGGCCGAGCAGTGGAAATCCCAGATTCGGGCGCAAAAGGATCTGGTTCGTTCACTGCAAAGCGGCATCGAGAAGCTCAATGACTCGATTCAATTCGCCCCGGCAACTGCGTCGCCGGCTGTGTACAGTGGAACGAACGCCAGAAGCAAAAGCAGCAAGAAGTAGAACGGGCGCGGACCCAATTAGGAAGCCAGAAGAAGCGCCTCGAAAGCATGCAGGAATCCGCTCGCAAGCAAGGCTACGGTAGTTCGGTTTACGATCCGTAGACGGCGCCTTGTTTCCGGAAGTCACCCACGGGGTGGTGCCGCATTTTTCGCGTCTGCTGCGAGAAGTGGGGCTTAGTGCAAAGCCTCCATCCCCCTCCATGCGCCCAACCTTGACCGGCCCTGGTGCGAGTGTTAGCTTCGCTCTACGTGTAAATCTCCGGGAGCCAGCACTCTGAGTCGGGCAGCGAAGAAGCGTCGTTTGGCGGATGCTCCACCTGTTGATCGTGACCGACGTGACTTTCTCATCCGCTGCTGCCAGGGAGCTTCGGCAACCCTGGTTCCTGCGAGCCTGCGAGGCCTCGCTTTTCCCCTGGGCTACCTTTTCGATTCTCGCAACGCTCTTTCGCCAGGCGGCGACTTCCATCTGCACCCTCACTACCGGGCCCGCTTGCCGCTCGAAGCCACGTTACTCAAGACCCAGTCAGGTCTCGATAATTTCGTGACCGAAAAGTATCACGACCAAGTCGCCAGCGTTCTCTCGGATTGGGGCGCGAGCCTGCTACAGTCTCCGCAGGAAATACGAGCTATTGCAGGGGTTCTTACCCCGGATTTTTCGGGGTTCTCACCGCAGGCTGTGGAATCGCGGCTTGTGCGTCTCGGCCCAGCACTTGAAGTCCGTCAAAACAAGTTCATCCGTCAGTCCGCTCTGGGACGGGACGCCTTTCTCCAAGAATTTCGATCCGTCCTCAGTTCGTTTTCGAACATCGTGACCGCCGAATTCCAGGTTGTGGCTATTGATGCAGATCCCACGCAGACTCCCGGCCGGTTGCGCACTCGTGTGCGCTACGAACTGGTGGGCTCAGGCCGCGACTTTCACCGCGAGCAGAGGGTGGGAGAATGGGAACTCGATTGGGTGTCGTCTGGGCCATCTTCAGCAGAGGCTTCGAAACCGAGTGAATTTCGCATGCGCAGCTGGCAGGCTCTCGGTGAAACACGAAGCCGCTCTGCCGCCCCCGTCTTTGTGGACATTGCCAGCCTGGCGTTCGTGGGCAATCCGTCCTACTCCACGCAGTTGCTACGCGGCGCTGACCACTGGCGAACCGTGCTCGACGGCGCGTGCGGCATCGACATCTACGGGCACAACGGCGTCTCCGTCGGCGACATCGACGATGACGGCTTCGACGACCTTTACGTTTGCCAGCCCGCCGGGCTTCCTAACCGGCTCTATCGAAACCGGGGCGACGGAACATTCGAAGACATCACGGAAGCGTCCGGAGTCGACGTACTTGAAAATACCGCGTGCGCGCTTTTTGCCGACATCGACAACGACGGCCGTCAGGACTTGATCGTTGTGCGAAGCAGCGGTCCGCTGCTATTTCTAAATCAGGGCAGGGGCAAATTTCGCCAGAAGCCCGGCGCATTTCAGTTCGCCAAACCTCCGCAGGGGACGTTCACGGGCGCGGCGGTTGCAGACTATGACCGCGATGGCTGGCTGGACATCTACTTCTGCCTCTATCTTTATTACCAGGGAACCGACCAGTACACCTATCCCTCTCCTTATTACGACGCGGAGAACGGTCCCCCCAACTTCCTGATGCGCAACCATCGCGACCGAACCTTCCGCGACGTTACGGCGCAGACCGGTCTCGACAAGAACAACACGCGCTATAGCTTTTGCTGCGGATGGAACGATTACAACCGCGACGGCTGGCCCGACCTTTACGTAGTGAACGATTTTGGCCGGAAGAACCTATATCGCAACAACGGCGACGGAACCTTTACCGACGTAGCTCCGAAGGCGGGAGTGGAAGACGTCGGCGCTGGCATGAGCGTCTGTTGGCTCGATCACGACAATGACGGCGCTGAAGATCTTTACGTTGCCAACATGTGGACTGCTGCCGGCAAACGGGTTTCAACTCAGCCAATCTTCCACAAGGATACGCCCGAAGCGGCCCGCGCCCTCTACCGTAAACACGCGATGGGCAATTCGTTGTTTCGCAATACCGGCGACCGCATTTTTCAGGATCGAGGTGCATCCGCCGGAGTTGAGATGGGCCGGTGGTCGTGGTCGAGCGACGCGTGGGATTTTGACCACGACGGCTTTCCCGATCTTTACATCGCCAACGGGATGGTGTCCGGCAAGTCGCGCGAAGACCTGAACAGTTTCTTCTGGCGACAAGTGGTTGCCAATTCGCCCGTGGAGGCCAAGCCTGCCCACGATTACGAACAGGGATGGAACGCGCTCAACGAACTCATCCGCTCTGACGGCACCTGGAGCGGGTTCGAGCGCAATGTCTTCTACGCAAACAACCGCGATGGCACGTTTTCTGACGTTTCTGGCGCCGTGGGTCTGGACTTCCTCGAGGATGGCAGGGCCTTCGCCCTCGCCGATTTCGATCATGATGGCCGGTTGGAAGTTTTCCTGAAAAATCGCAATGGTCCGCAGCTGCGCCTCTTGAAGAATGTGATGAAGGACCTTCCGCCGTCGATCGCTTTTCGTCTCCGTGGCAGAAACAGCAATCGCGACGCCATCGGCGCCGCGGTTACGGTGGAAACCGAATCTGGCCGACAGACGCGCAGTTTGCAAGCCGGTTCAGGATTCCTTTCCCAACACAGTAAGGAAGTATTCTTCGGCCTGGGCGAGGCCAAAGGCCTGGTGCGAGCGTCGATCCGCTGGCCGAGTGGGCTGGTGCAGGAACTCGGCGACCTTCCGCTCAACCGCAGAGTTTGGGTTGACGAGGGCTCTCCACCGTCTCGCATCGAAGCGTTCAAGACCGGCAATCAGGCCATAAAGCCACCGTCTCTCAGGGCTCCAGCCGGCACGTCTGAAGGTGGGTCGTTCCCGCCACCCCCCAGCAGAGTTGAAACCTGGCTGCTAGCGCCGGTTTCCGCGCCGGGCTTCTCTCTACTGGACCTAACGGGACAAGCTCACAGCCTGGCGGCATTTCGCGGCAAGCCGGTTCTGCTTAATTTCTGGACCATCGATTCAACCGCCTGCCAGGAAGACTTGAAAACCCTCAACCAGTTCCACAAACCCTGGGCGGGTCAAGGACTCCAACTGCTCACCGTGAACGTCGACGATCCTGCCGACGCCCAACAGTTACGAGTGCAGTCAAGCCTGCTTTCATTCCCCATTCTTCGCGGCTCGGATGACGTGGCGGGTATTTACAACATTCTCTATCGTTACCTGTTTGACCGGCACCGTGACATGAGCCTTCCGACCTCGTTCCTGATTGATCACAAGGGAGACATCGTCAAGGTATATCAGGGGCCGGTAGACCCAGAACACTTCGAAGAGGATTTTCGGCACATTCCGCAAACCGCCGCAGAACGATTGTCCAAGGCACTGCCCTTTCCTGGCGTTAGCGACAGCCTGGAGTTTCGCCGCAATTACCTGAACTACGGTTCGGTGTTCTTTCAGCGCGGTTATTACGATCAGTCCGAAGCCTCATTCCGGTTGGCCTTGTGTGATGATCCATCGAGCGCCGAAGCTCTTTACGGCCTGGGCAGCATCTACCTGAAACAGGAGAAGACCGCCGAGGCAAGAGAAACCTTCCAACGCGCGACCAAGGTTCCGGCCAGCTATCCGGAGACTCTGGCCAACGCCTGGAACAACTTGGGTCTGCTCGCCACACGCGAAGGGAACACTGCCGAAGCCATCCCGTATTTTCAAGAAGCTCTCCGGCTGAGTCCAGATCATCTGGTCGCCCTCCAGAATCTGGGGAACGCTTATCGCCAGCAAAAAGACTGGAATGAAGCCCGCAAAGCACTGGAGCGGGCTCTGCGTGTCAGTCCCGAGGATCCGGAGGCGAACTACAGCCTGGGCATGGTCTTTGCCCAAACCGACGACGGAGAGCGGGCCTATGAATATCTGCAGAAAGCGTTGCAGTTCCGTCCCGGTTATCCCGAAGCCCTGAACAACCTAGGCGTGCTCTACTTGCGGACCCGGCGGCGGGATAAAGCGGTGGCAAGCTTCGAAGAATGCATTCGGGTTGCGCCCGCCTTCGATCAGTCTTACATGAACCTCGCTCGGGTCTACGCTCTGGAAGACAACCCCGAAAAAGCCCGGACCGTCCTCCTCGACCTTCTCAAGCAGCATCCCGACCACGCGCGGGCAAAGAAGATGATCGAGGAATTGTCAAGATGAGATGCTTGCTCGCGCGATAGGGCTCCGGTCGGGCCTGCTCGAGCTTCGGCCGCGCAGGCTACCCGTTTGCTCGCGCAACTAAAGCAATCGCCAGGCAGTAAAAGACGAACATGAGGAACAGGTAAGTGTAGGCTTTGCTGCCGGCACCTTTAAATTCCTTCCAGGCAAGAACACCCCAGAGGGCCGCCACCATCGGGGCGGACTGTCCAATAGCGTAGGAAATGGCGACGCCGGTGAAACTGGCGGCGACCAGATTGAAGACCATGCCCGTGCCCCAGATCACGCCACCTAGAAGTCCAAGGATGTGACCCGAGGTGGGTCCGCGAAAGAGATCAGAGAAGTTCACCGGCTCTCCCACCAGAGGCTTCTTCATGAAGTACACATTCCAGATGGAGCAAGAGAGGAGCGCCCCGAGAGTCAGGAAAACAGCAATGCTGTAGGGACCGAGCGTGTTGCCGGTTGTCATGGCGTGCGCGACGAAGGGGGCCCAGAGGCCCATCAGAACGCCCGAAACGATGCAGGTGACAATGCTCTTTTTCGAAACAGACCGGCCAGCGCTGGCGAGGCTGCCGTACGCCTTGCCGTCTAACACCACGGCGACGACGGCGCACATAACCCCCGCCGCGAGCAGAACAGCATTTCCCTTGGGCTGGAGCGCGTAGCTGGAAATGACGCCCACCACCAGCGCGATTCCGATTGAAACGGGAAAGGCGATGGCCAGGCCCGCCATGTCAATCGCAGCCACCAGCAGCAGGTTGGCAAGGTTGAAGATAGCGCCGCCAACCAGGGTCGAAGCGATGTTTGAAGTGTCGGCCGCATGCACGTTGTTCAAAAAGCTGGATGCGTCGTTGCCGGTGCTGCCCATGGTGAGCGCCAGAACCAGAGAAATCAGGAAGATGCCGACCGCATAATCCCAGTAGAAGAGCTCGAAGCGGTAATTCTTTACGCCCTTGTAGGTATTGGCCCAGGATCCCCAACAGATGGCGCTCGTGATCATCATCAACAGCGCAATACTCAAACTACTCGGTGTGAACATTGTTTCTCCTTGAACAGCTTTTCTGGTGCTGGCCGGGGAAATGCCTCTGCCCCAATTCCCCGCGAAAAGCACGGCTCTACATTGGCGACCATCCCCTTGAACGAATTCTGGAAAGAAACATGCCGCGCTGGCTAATTCTTTTTTGGTGTCGGAGCCAGCAGCAAATCCACGAACATCTTGTAGAACTTTTCGGTGTCCAGGTCCATCTGTATCTCGACTGGCTGCACCTCAATCTTCGGTTTATCCTGATCGGTCCAGGTCAAAACGTTCCCATAGTTGGCGCCGCGGCCTAAATCCACATCCATCAAGCGTGTTTCTTTCCTGGTAATCAGGCTAGGATCGAGCCAAGCCGCCGCTGTCAGTTCATCCCACAAATAGTTGTACTCACCATAAAGGCGGGAATATTTACCGACATACCGCGCTGCTAGTGAGTCCCCTGTTTTGATCCGGTTGATCAATTCAGAAGTCATCCTCGTCTTCACCGAAACATCCACCGTCGTGCAAACGACTCTCTTCCAGGGGGCTCGCAGCACGATGTGAGCCGCTTCCGGATCGAACCAGACATTGAATTCGTGCCGTGGGCGGTTGATGAATTCAGGATCGGCGGTCTGCGGGTTCAGGCTCGCGCCCATGAACACCAGTTCCTTGGCTAAGCGGGAGAATTCGGGATCGATCGAAATGGCGAGCGCCAGGTTGGTCATGGGGCCGCCGGCATAAATGGTCACCTCATGCGGAAACTTATGCACCATGCGTATCATGAAATGTGCGGCGTCTTCATCGGAGGCAGTGGTCGTGGGCTTGCCTTCGGGCATTTCTCCCAGCTGGTCAGGCGGGTGGTAAAACCTCGGTGTCCAGGCTCCCAGCCAGGTCACGGGGCCATCGCGCTGCTGCCAGAGTTCAGTCTCCTCCTTTGTTCGGACCAGAGGATACTCCGCTCCCGACACGACCGGAATGTCGGTTCGTCCAATGAGTTCGAGCGTGCGCAAGGTGTGGGCCACTTCTGACTTGAGCCAGGCATCGCCAGTCACCACCGTGACGCCCAAGACTTCGGTTTGCGGAGACTGGATAAGCATGAGTATTGCCTGCTGATCTGTTCCGCCGGGACCGGCTGCATCCTGATCGATGATGATCTTGCGTTTTGCCTGACCCGATGCCGGTAGAGAAACGAGAAGTACGATTGCCGCCAAAACCCAGCCTCGGCCGAATTTCATCGTTCACCTCAGAAGTTAGTCACCGACAAAACCTGCCGGACTTCGTCCGAAGGGCGGGTGCGGAGCACCCACCCCTCCGTCTATCCCGCCCCTCCGGTGTATAGGGAGCGCCAGTCTATTTCTTTCCCGAGAGGCGCCCAATGAGCAGATCAAAGAATCGCGGCGAATCCACGTCCACAGCCACTTTGGCATTGGGCACAAATTTATCGCGCAGAATCGGCGATGTCCTGGTACTCGCAAGCGTCGGCGCCGAACCGCGAATGGACATATTCGTGTCCCGCTGTTTCTCGGCTCCCTGTTTACGCTTTAGGTCGCCGGCGCTGGGACTATAACCCAAAGTTTCGCCCGCGGTCAGTTCTCCGCCAGTCTCGACATCAACGTAGTATTCCTTCAACGTTAGGAGCGACGGATCTAGAAAGCCCGCCACGGCCAGCGAGTCGTGCATATTCGGCCCAACCAGAAATCCCTGCTCACGGTTGTGGTTAATGGAATTGCGGCCGATCTTCGCCGCCGCCTGGCTGACAGGATTCAGTGCGGCTTCGAGCATCCGCACATGCTCTTCCGTAAGAGAGGTCTTGCGGGTGGCGTCAAGGCCAACCATGGTGATGGGGGTGCCCGATTGAAACACAATGCGTGCCGCCTCCGGGTCCACGTAAACGTTGAACTCGGCCGCAGGCGTGATGTTTCCTCCCGACAGAGAGCCACCCATCATGACGATGCCTCGCACCATGCCTGCGAGCTCGGAATCGAGATTCAAAGCGCTCGCGATATTGGTCAGCGGGCCAATCGGGAGCAACGTTACTTCGCCAGGATATTTGCGGACAATCTGTCGAATGACCTGCGCGGCGGGGTCCGCTACGGGTTTAATTGTCGGCTCAGGAAAGACGGCTCCTCCGAGTCCGTTCTCGCCATGGGCGTAAGCTGCCGTTACTAAACGGCGCATGAGGGGTCCCTTGGCGCCTGCAGCGACAGGAACATCGGTGCGGCCGGCAATTTCCACCATGCGTAACGCATTGGGTAGCGTCAGCTCCAGCGGTACGTTTCCCGCGACCGTGGTGATGGCTTCAATCTTCAACTCCGGCGAGCGCATGGCGAGCAGCAATGCCAGAGCGTCGTCCACCCCGGGGTCAGTGTCAATGATGACTCTTAAAGGCCCGCCAGCGGCAGCGGGGCTTGAACCCGAGGCTAGCCCTTCGCGCGCAAAGCTACTCGCCGCCAAAGTGGCTGCTGAAGACGTTACAAACTCGCGCCGCGTCATACGAAACGCTTTCGACTCCATAACCCTTGTCCCTCGAATCAGATTCCCGTCGGGCCGGCATCCAGCCGGCTGTCCCGAGGACATCTCGCCCTTGGCGGCGAGCGGCCCGCCCGACAGCCGCCGAGATGGCGGCGCTACTGATTAGTCCGCAGTGGCTGCGTCATCAATTTAATGTAGAGGTCGTATAGCTTCTTCGTGTCCACATCGAACTGCACCGTCGCCTTCCGTTCGTAGGGAGGCACCTCCGTACCCGGCTCCCAAAAGAGGGTCTCGCCGTAACTGGGGCCGTGGTCAACATCAATATCCACGTAGAGCTCTTTCTGTCCGGTGACGATGGAAGGGTCGATCATGGCGGCTGCAGAGAGTTCATCCCACATAAAACTTTCCACGGAATATTCGGTGAGATAGCGCGCCACGGGCGTATCCGATTTCGCGATGGCGGCCTTGAGCTCCGGATTCACCGTGGTCTTAACCGAAATGTCGATGGGCGTGATTGTAATTTTCTTCCAGGGCGCACGCATGGCGATACGTACGGCCTCAGGGTCGAACCACCAGTTGAATTCCCGGCGTCCGTCAATGCCGTTGATCCCACCGTTGTTGGCATACATACCGCTGCCCATCAGGACGAGTTCTTTCGCTAGCGTTGCCACCTCAGGATCCAGACGCAGTGCCAGCGCGATGTTGGTCAGGGGACCGCCGGCCCATATCACAACTTCGCCGGGATACTGGTGCACCATGCGGACAATAAAATGCGCTGCGGTTTCGTCCAGCGGCTTGATATGCGGCGCGCCCTCGACCAGCGGGGGAACCACGTCAGGCTCGTGATACCCGGCGCGGAAAGCGGGTGGAACGTTTCCCGGCCGCTTGGAAAAATCGCTCCAGCAACCCTTGTAGCGGAACTTGCCGTACAGGGCTTCCCAGCGCTCGGTCTCCTCTTTGGAATTGAGCAGTGGGAACTCGGCGCCCTGGACAACCGGAACATCTGTCCGTCCGGCGATTTCAAGTAGCCGCAAAGTGCGCTGAGTTTCCTCTCTCACCCACTGATCGCCGCTGACCGTGGTGATGCCCAGCACGTCAAACTTGTCCGATTGCAGAAAAATCAGGATGGACTGCATGTCGGTTGTGGCCGGACCGCGAGCGTCTTGATCGATGATGACTTTGATCCGTTGTGCCCGTAGCTGGCTTGCCGTGGTCAACAACAAACAGGCGAACAGCACAACAACGAAGCTTCGCGGCTTCATTAGAAAGCCCCCTGGGGTGCGTTTGGCCTTGCCTCGCAGGATTTTGCTGGAAGACAGCCCTGATTTTCCACTGACCCGGCCTGGAGGGACTCTGCATTGTAATGCTTTGGGCGCGTCCCAGAGAAATCGCTTCTATTCTTCTTTACGCGAGTACCGGATTTAACGTCCGATTGCGGACCGTAGCTTTGACGACTAGAATTACGCTTCAGGTACACAGCTGATCTTGTTTTTCTGTTTGATTTTGCGCTCGTACTAGGCGTTTTCGCGTGACCGCAGATCAATCCCGACATACCGCAACTGGCATCGCAATCTCCATCCTGGCGTTGATCGCGCTTTTCGCTCCTTTCCTGGCTCAGGGACAATGTGAGCCAATTGCCAATTCGGCCAAATTGGCGGCTTCCAAAATGCCAGCCTCCGCAGCGCAACCGGAATTTTTCGACGAACCCCAATTTACCGTTGCGGGCGTTACCGACACCACAAACCTCGGCGGGCATGGTTCAAATGTGGTCGTGCGAACAAAAGAAGCGCTTGCCAAGGATGTCGTTTCGCTGGGCGCTACTCCGGTGACCAGGGAATCGGTAACCAAGGAATCGCCCCCTAGCCCAGGCCAGACCCCCCCAAGCTCGGTCCAGATAAGGTCGGCCCAAATAGAAGAGAAGCAAGGCAATCCTCTCCAAGCTGTTCATGAATATCAGCGCGCGGCAGAAATGAACCCCAGTGAGTCCAATTTCTTCGACTGGGGAGCCGAGCTCCTGGTGCATCACGCGGTCGAGCCGGCCATCGAAGTCTTCACCAAGGGCAATCGCCTGTTTCCGGAGTCCGCGCGGATGTTGGTCGGACTGGGCGTTGCCTGGTACGCTCGCGGCTCCTACGACCAGGCTGCCCGGCGTTTGTGCGAAGCCTCGGACCTGAATCCCGGCGACGCAAACCCTTACCTCTTCCTGGGCAAAATTCAAAGCGTGGAGACCACCCAATCAGAAGGCCTGGTGGAGAGACTACAACGATTCGCCAGGCTGCAACCTGAAAATGCCCTGGCCAATTACTACTACGCGCTCAGTCTCTGGAAGCAGCGGAAAAACCTGGACGACACCCAAACTGTACTGCAAGCGGAATCCCTGCTGCGAAAGTCTGTCCGCCTCGATCCCAAGCTTGGCCCCGCATATCTGCAATTGGGTATTCTGTCTTCCGACCGCAAGGATTTTTCCCAGGCGATCTCCGCCTATCAAAAAGCCATCGCAGCCAGTCCCCGGCTGGAAGAGGCGCACTATCGTCTGGCGCAGGCCTACCGGCGGACCGGAGAACAATCGAAAGCGCAACAAGAGCTCCAGCTCTACGATCAGCTATCAAAGCAAACAGCCGAAGAAGTTGAGCGGGAACGGCATGAGGTTCAGCAGTTCGTCTACACGTTGCGGAACCCAGCTTCTGCCGCGAAGCCGCAATAAGTCTGGATTGTTGCCCGTTGCCGAGGATCTGACTCGAGATCCGGCGCGAGAAATCCGAAAGAAAATCGCCGAAGCTGCTTCGCACTACCGATATTTCGGCACTTCGCGTAACAAGAAACGCCCGCAAAAATCCGTTTCTCGTAGCTATGCCACTTAACTTATTGCGTACGTTATGCTTGCACGATTTTTTGCAAGTGTTCCATGTGGAACATTTCGTCGATTTGCGCAATGTCTCCGGGCGCGGCAAACAGGCGTCGAGGTTTCAATGGCCGCCGCCAGGCGTGCCGGCGCTCATCAATTCCACAAACATCCGGTTGAATCTCTCGTTATCCAGGTCCACCTGGATCTCAACCGGCTGAGCCGCAATCCTCGGCCTATCCTTCTCAGTCCAGGTCAGCGTGTTCCCGTATCCCGCTCCCCGGTCCAGGTCAACGCTCATATAGCGAGTCTCGCGCTTGGTGATCAGGGAGGGATCGATCCATGCCGCCGCCGCCAGCTCGTCCCACATATATTCGCCACCTTGGCCGGTGCGGAAGAAGCGGGCAACATAGCGTGCCAAAGGCGTTCCGCTCGCTTCAATTTGCTTGATCATCGCGGGAGTCAGGCGAGTTTTGATCGAAATGTCCACCGGGGTGCAAACGATCTTCTTCCACGGGGCGCGCAACACGATCTGCGCTGCCTCCGGATCAAACCAGAAGTTGAATTCATGGCGCGGGTTGTTGACAAATTCCGGGTCGTCGGTCTGTGGACTCAGGCTTCCGCCCATGAACACCAGTTCCTGCGCCAGTTCAGGAAATTGCGGATCGCTGGAAACTGCAAGCGCGAGGTTGGTCATGGGGCCACCCTCATAAATCGTCACCTGGTGCGGGAATTCATGAACTTTCCGGATCAGGAAATGAGCCGCGTCTTCGTTAGCGGGCTTGGTGGTCGGCTGCCCTTCGGGGAGCGTTGGGATGACAAAAGGCTCGTGCCACCAACGCTCGTCCCACGCGCCCGCGAACGCCACCTTTCCGAAGCCTTGCTGCCATATCTCAGCGTCTTCGTGCCGCCGTACCAAAGGAAAGACCGCCCCTGGCACCACCGGAATATCAGTGCGGCCGATGATCTCCAGCAGGCGCAAGGCGTGGGCCACTTCCTCGTCTCGCCACTGGTTCCCGCTGACCACCGTGATTCCCAGCACCTCGACCTGCGGCGACTGAATCAGAGTGAGCAGGGTCTGCATGTTGCTGCCCCCAGGCCCGGAACAGTCCTGATTGATAATCACCTTGCGCCGCGGTTGGGCTCCTGCGAAAAGGCTTCCCAGCAGCACGCATGTGACTGCTAGGCAAAACTTCCCGTATTTCATCATTGAGGGTTCCAGTTTGTTGGGGTTCCAGTTTCGCATGTGGGCACGAGGTATCCCGCCCTGCTCTCGACAAGGGGTGCATTCATTCAGCGCCGCGGGATGGCGGGCGCGCCGGCCGGGTCATCAACCCAATATAGAGCTTGTAAAACTTCTCCGCGTCAATATCGAATTGAACATTTGCCAGCCGCAAATAAGGCGGAACCTTGGCTGTGGAATTCCAGAAGATCGTCTTGCCGTAGCTGGCTCCATGATCCACGTCGATATCCATGTAGAGCTGCTTCTGACCGGTAATGATGGTGGAATCAATTAACGCCGCGCCTGCGATCTCGTCCCACATGTAGCCTGGTAGAGAGTACTTGTCCAGATATTGCGTGACCGGAGTGTTGGCCTTGGAGATCGCAGCTTTCATTTCCGTTGTAAAGCGGGTCTTGACTGAAATATCAATCGGCGTGATGGTGACTTTTTTCCAGGGCGCGCGCAACACAATGCGTGTGGCTTCCGGATCGAACCACCAGTTGAATTCGCGGCGTGCGTCAATGGCGCCCGGGTCGATTGCGCCCTTGTCGGCATACAATCCGCCGCCCATCATGACGATTTCCTTGGCCAGCGTGGCCACTTCGGGATCGAGCTTTAGCGCTATGGCAAAGTTGGTCAACGGGCCGCCTGCCCAAAGCACCACTTCACCAGGATACTTGTGCACCATCTTCACAATGAATTCCGCCGCCGTGCCCGGAGCGGCTTGAGTGTGCGGCCCACCTTCCTTCATGGGAGGAACAACGTCGGGCGCGTGATAGGGCTCGTCGTAGATGGTAGAACGCTGCGCCTCAAACCTTTCGGTCCAGCATCCTTTGTATTCCAGCTTGCCGTACAGAGCTTCCCATCGCTCGGTTTCTTCCTTGGAATTGAGCAACGGGAATTCCGCCCCCTGGATCACCGGGACGTCGGTGCGCTCGGCGACCTCCAGCATTCGCAAGACGTGCTGGGTTTCTTCTTTCACCCACTGGTCGCCGCTGACCGTAGTGATGCCGAGGACGTCAAATCTGTCGGACTGCGTGAAAACCAGAATGGCCTGCTGGTCGCTGGTGCCCGGGCCGCGCGCGTCCTGGTCAACGATGATTTTGATTTTCTGGGCTGAGGTCGTGGCCTCGAGGAAAAGAACCAGAAGAGATGCCAGTACTAGTTTCCACTCGCAGCGATCCATCAGTCCCCCGGTAGAATTTCCAATCACAAATGCAAGGGCAGACTGAGCATTCCTGGGTTGCCCCAGTGTGCTCGGTCTGCCCGAAGTTGACGTCGCCTAAGCAGCCCGTCCTAAAAACGCAGCTTAAGAGCAAACTGAATCAAACGCGGATTATTTACGGTGGAAGTAATCACCCCGAAATTGGTAGCAGAGTCTACGTCCGACCCGGGTAATCCGAATTGCGCATGATTGAACAGATTGAAAAATTCAGCTCGGAAATCCAGATCGGTGCCCTCACGGAATGCCAAGGGGAATCGCTTGATGATTGAGAAATCAGTGTTTACAAAGCGAGGTCCATAGGCAGGTGCGCGAGGAGCATCCCCGAGTTCTCCGGCCGCGGGATCCGCGAAACACTGTGTGTTAAACCATTTATTCAAGGTTTGGTTATCGGCCTTGGCACCGCAGGTTTGATCGGGGCGCACAAAGTTGTTCCCATTGTTCGTCAGGTTTACGCCGGAACTGTTGTTGCTGGCGATGACGAATATCGGAAATCCCGAGGTGAGCTTTTCGATCACATTGACTTGCCAATTTCCAAAGACCGCATTGACCGGCCCGCTCCAGCTGCTGCCGAACTGTTTGCCTTTGCCAAAGGGAAGGTCATAGAGCACGCTGGCAGTGAAGTTGTGGTTGAGCTGGATTTGAGACAAGCTCCAGTCTGCTCGCGTCGTTCCCGGCAGGGGCCAGTAGGTCACGCCAGCGCTGGAACCCAATCCGTCGTTGAATCCAGAGTCGAAATTGCGCGCGTACGTGTACCCCAGAAGGACATAGAGTCCGTGCCTGGCGCTCTTGGTTTCCGCCTTCACTTGGAGAGAATCATACCGAGCCGAACCGGCGTCGGCGGTGGCAGTGATGGTGGTGAATGGGCCGAACGGGGCCGCGGCAACTCCACAGCCAAGCGTGTAACCAGGCACAACGCCGCATGCGGAGGGCGAGGACACGTTCAAGTTGCTGCCGTCCACCAGAATGTGATGACTGCGAGCGCCCGCATACCCCACTGTCAACACAACACTGCCGGGCAGCTCTTGTTCAACGTTGAGGTTGAACTGCTGAACTCTGCCTTGTTTGAAATTAAGATTTTGCGACTGAATCGTTCCCGTGAACGTGGCCGGGTCTGGCTGCTGAGTAAAAATCGGGGTAAAACCATTCGACACATTCAAGCCAAAGTCGAAAGGTCCAACCGTACCGGCGCAGGCCGCAGTAGGGGAGGCACAGCCTCCGACGGTAAACGCGAACGCGTCAGATTCCGCGAAGAACGGCGGGTTCTCCCACAAACCCTGCCCTCCCTGGTTCCAGGAGGAATCGTGGAAGATAGAATAGCCAGCACGCACCGCCGTTTTGGTGCTCCCGAACGGCTTCCACGCCAGTCCAATGCGGGGTTCTAGGGCGGTCTTGTCGAGCTCGATGCCGGCGCGGCTGTCCGAATTCACTCCGGGAATCAGATAATTACAGCCAGGAGGCGTCGCACACGTGCTATTGAAATCAAAGTTCGCCTGGCGGTTCTGGGCCTCGGTGATGGGGGTTACCAGAGCCCAAGCTAGTCCCACGTTCACCGTCAGGTTGTTTGTCACCCTCCAATCGTCCTGCACATAGGGGCGAAACAGTTTCCAGCGGCGTCCGGTTGTGGCGCCCTTGAAGGTCTGATCATGAATCGCCAGACTGTTCAAGCCGAGAAGGAAGTCTGCTGCGTTGTCCCCGCCCTGAAAGGTGGGACCATTGTTGGTCCACAAGTTGGTAAAGACAAAAAAACCATCCTGGAAGGCATTGGTCAGAACGTTCATCTGGTGAGCGCGAACCTGGCCGCCGACGCGGATGTTGTGTTTGCCACGGATCATGTCAAACGAGTCGGCTATGGTGAAAACGTTGGTCCCTCCTTGGAAAGGCGCAAAGCCACGATCACCCAGCGACCAGTATGGTCCGCCAACGCTGGTCGTGGTCAATCCACAGCTGACACAATCTGTGGTTGACTGGGACAGCCCGGACGGAGCGCCTCCAGGAAAATTGGAACAGCTACTGTCCAGATTTGCGCCCGGAATGCCAAGTTTCGCCGATTCGCAGGAGCGGTCTCCGAAAGACAGGATGTGGTTGAAAATGCGGTTAAAGCCGCCACTGATCTGGTTGACGGTGCGATCAGAAAAGATGTGGGTCTCCGATAGCGCGACGTTGCGCCCGTGATTGGTGATGTCCTGAGTGCTGGCAAAAGCGCTCGGCTCAGCGAAACCGGGCGAGCCGCCGGGGACGAAGTTGGTCGCCTGATCGTAGCTGAAGCGAGCAAAGACCGTGTCCTTGCTGGAAAAGTTGTGATCCAGGCGGACATCGAACTCACCTTCGTCGAGTTTTCGCGCGGGCACATTGGAAAAATTGAAGCCTGAGCCCGCAGCGACGCCCGGGGTGGGCAAGGGGTATAGATTGATCATCTGCTGGGTGATCGAGTTCATCAGCTCTGGCGGGAGCTTATTGCAAGGCGTACCCGTCGCCTGGGTTCCGTCAGCCGCGACCGGCGACGGGTTTCCGGCGCCATCGCACCTGAAGGGATCCCGTCCGCTGGCGCCGACCACGCTGTACGGGTTGTAGAGTACCTGGGTTCCGGAGGCAAGGGGAACGCCGTACAGGTCTGAGGAGAAATCCCCCGTCCGCATTGCGGCGGTGGGCACAAAGCCATTAAATGCGACTCCCTTCCGCTGCCGTCTTCCCTGGTAGTCAATGAAGAAGAAAGTTTTGTCTTTCTTGATAGGACCACCCAGCGCGCCGCCAAACTGATTCAGGTTGAACTTCTCGCGGCTGGCGGCGAAGTAGCTGCGCGCGTCGAGGGAGGTATTGCGGAAGAACTCGAACAGCGATCCGTGCAGCTGGTTCGAGCCTGATTTTGTGGTCACAAGTACGGTCGGACCCGCGCGTGTCCCGTATTCCGCAGAGTAGTTGTAAGTTAGAACCTTGAATTCCTGGATGGCGTCAATGGAGGGCAAAATCGAAATACCGCCAGCGGTCAGTTCGTTATTGTCATTGCCGTCCAACAGCCAGTCCGTACTCTGTGGCCGCGAACCGCCAACAGAAAGAGAATACGACCCGCGGGTAGAAACCTCGCTGCTCGGGCCGCCATTAAAGAAGCTGTTGGGATTGGTTTCCTGCACTGTCCCGGGCGTCAATGTAGCCAACTGAACGAAATCACGGCCATTCAAGGGGAGGTCGGCGACTTGTTGGGAAGTAATAACCTGACCCAGGGTCGGATTGGTCGTTTGCACGGCAACCTCGGTGGCACTTACTTCGACTGCCTGGGTGACCGAGGCGGGCGAGAGCGTAAAATCCAGCTCGCGATGTTCATCCACTTGCAGCCGCACGTCCTTCTGCTCGACCGGCCCGAAGCCTTGGGAGTCCACGTGAATCGTGTAATCCCCGATGGGCAACAAAGGCATGAGGTAATGGCCGCTATCGTCGGTTTTCGACTCGCGAGAAACACCTGTGCCTTGCGCGGTGGCCTTTACAGTCGCGCCCGAAACTACCGACCCTGTTTTGTCGGCGACCGTGCCGGAAAAGCTCCCAGTCGCCTGGCCATACAGAAGTGGGCAACAGGAAAATACGAGCGAACAGAACAGGACGAGCAGCGTCTTTCTGGTAGTCATCAGTCTCCCCCTCGGCGGTCGGCATCGAATGGCGATGCGACCCGGCGCTTCCCCACGAAAGTTCGGAAAATCCTTCATCTCCACGCGACTATGCACCCGGACCTCAAGTCCTTTCAAGACTCTTTGCGTCCAAGCTTACTGACCTTCAGCAATTGAGTGATCTCGGCGGTACGTTGTCGTCGCGGACAATTGATCAGCTGGGATTTCCGATTCCACGTACAATCTGTGGCCAGAACGATACTTCCATTCGCCCTCAAGTGTCAACCGCAACTCATGCCCCGCGCGGTTGAGTGGCTAGTAAAGGCGGGGTTCGGAGACTTCACGCTTGTTATTTGGGGTGGTTGAGCAGGGTGAGGGCCTGGTCAGTAGTGATGAATATTGCTCCGAGAGCCTGCAGTTCCGTGACGGCACGTTTCCCGTCTTGGGAATTTAGTGTTTCGATCGCGTCCTGAACCACGGAAACGCTCCGGCCGCGCTCCAGCAAACCCTTGGCCGCGAAGCGGACACAAAATTCAGTGACCACGCCAAAGACAACGAACTCTGCCTCGTGGCCCAGGCGTTCCACCAGTTCTTCGGCGTGCTGGCTGGCGAAGATATCGAGTGTCTGCTTTTCGAGGAGAATCTGCTGGTACTGTGAAAAATCCGCCGGCAGAGTCGCCGTAGGCTCATTCGGGACCGTGACTACTTTTTCGGTCAGCGCTTCCGGAACAAACCCGGCGCCCGCAGTCCCTTTTACGCAATGAGGCGGAAATGTTGCGAACTCGGGATCATCCTTGGTGTGAAAGCAACCATGCGAGACCAGAAAGACGCGTTCGTGGCGGGCCGCATCCGTGAGCCTTCGGATATTGGGCAGCAATCGTTCGGCGCCCGGCACATAAAGCTTGCCGCCGGGCAGCATGAAATCCTTCTGCGTGTCCACTTCCCAGAAAACAATATTGCGAGATAACATACCTGGTCCGCCTGCCGCCGTCGCAGAAGCAAGCTTATAAGATTGCCTGCCGACATTGTTGGCTGGCAAGGAAGATCCCGTCAAATTCTCCAAATGCAAAGAGGTGCTCCGAATGGCCAACGCCAACAAGAAAGATGAGACCGCCCAGACCAAGGCGCAAGCACGGCTTGTGATCCGCAATATCGGCCTGCTGCTCAGCGGTGATCTGCAGAAGCCAATTCTTGATGCGGACACCGTTATCGCGGTGGACGGAAAGATCACTGCGGTTGGCAAAGAAAACGACGTTGACGCCGAAGGTGCGACCCTGATCATCGACGCCAAGGGCACCACACTGGCTCCGGGGCTGATCGACAGCCACGTGCATCCGGTGGCCGGCGACTGGACGCCGCGCCAGAACCAGATTGGCTGGATCGACAGCTATCTGCACGGAGGAGTTACGACCATGATTTCCGCCGGCGAAGTGCACACGCCCGGACGGCCGAAGGACGTCGTCGGCCTGAAGGCCATGGCGATCTTTGCCCAGCGGGCCTTTTCTCATTTTCGCCCCGGCGGTGTAAGAATTCATGCCGGTGCACCGGTGATCGAGCACGGAATGGTTGAGGAAGACTTTAAAGATCTTGCGGCGGCTGGCGTCACCATGCTAGGGGAAGTCGGCTTGGGAAGCGTGAAAGACGGGGCCACAGCGCGCGAGATGGTCGGGTGGGCGCGAAAGTTCGGGATTCAAAGCACGATTCACACCGGAGGACCCTCGATTCCTGGTTCCAGCCTGATTGATAAAGACATCGTGCTCGCCGCCGATGCCGATGTTATCGGGCACATCAACGGCGGCCATACCGCGCTGCCGGATGATCAGATCGTGACTTTATGCGAGAAGTCTCCGCGAGCCTTGGAGATGGTACACAATGGAAACGAGAGAGCTGCATTGCTAGCCCTGCGGACAGCAAAGGAATTGAAGCAGCTCGATCGAGTGATCCTTGGTACCGACTCCCCAGCCGGATCGGGAGTGCAGCCGCTAGGAATCCTACGCATGATTTCGATGCTGTCCTCCCTGGGAGAGATACCGGTCGAGATTGCGGTGTGTTTCGCGACAGGCAACACGGCAAAGATCCGGAACCTCGACTGCGGGTTGGTTGCTGTGGGTCGCGCCGCCACGTTCGTGATGATCGACAGAGCCCAGCACTCGGCCGGGACGACCGTGCTGGAAAGCATTCAACTTGGAGACTTGCCTGGCATCGGAATGGTAATTATTGACGGTCTGGTGAGCGCGCAACGCAGCCGCAACACGCCCCCGGCAACATCGGCTCCGGAAGTCGTAAAACACTGACCCACGCATAACTGCGGAGCTGTGCTCCGCTGGGCGGTGGGGCACCCGCCTACGTGACCGGGCTAGAGGTTAAGGAAGGCCCAGCGATGCGGCTATCGTCTTCTTGTACTCACGTGCCTTAACCATGGCCTCCTCTTCGTTCACGGTAAGCAGTTTTCGATCGCGCATCACCACACCTCCGGCGATCACGACGGTCTGCACGTCGCTACCCTTCAGCGCGTATGCCAATTGCGCGTAGATGTCGTACATCGGCACTGCATTCGGTTGGTCAAGACTGATCACAACCAGGTCAGCCTTCTTCCCCGGTTCCAACGAGCCGATCGCTTTCTCCATGTGCAGAGCTTTGGCGCCGTCGATGGTTGCCATCTCTACGACCGCCTTTGCATTCAGCGCCAGCGGGTTCATCTTTGTGATCTTCGCCAGCTTGGCTGCCAGGTCCATCTCCTCCATCAGATCCAAATCGTTGTTGCTGCCGGCCGGTCCATCGGTTCCGAGACCGACGGCTACCCCAGCGGCCCGCATTTCCGGCACTGGAGAAACGCCGCTGGCGATCATCATGTTGCTCGACGGGTTATGTACGCAGCCCACCTGCCGTTGGGCTAGAGTCTTGCGGTCGGCCTCGTCGACAAAAATACAGTGTGCAGACACAACGTCGGGACCAAGCACGCCGATCTTGTCCAGATACTGTACCGGCGACATTCCGTTTTGCTTCTGGCTGTCTTCCCACTCTTTTTTCATCTCTGCCGTGTGAATCAGGATGGGCGCGTGATATTTCCGTGCCAACGCCGCCGCATCCTGAAGCGTCTTCTGGGAACAGGTGTAGATCGAATGCGGCGCGGCTGCCGCGTGAATCAGGGAATCGCCCTGCCACTTCTTCAGGAACTTCTCGGTGTAGGCGAGCGCCTCGGCCCCGCTCTTGTTGTCGGGCGCGGGAAAGTCGATCAACGTTTCGCCCAGTACACCACGCATGCCGGCCGCCTTGGTTTCTTCCGCAACTGCATCTTCGAAGTAGTACATATCGGCGAAGGTGGTGACACCCCCGCGAATCTGTTCCGCCGCCGCCAGCCGTGTGCCCCACCGCACGAATTCTTCGTTGACGTTCTTCGCCTCGGCAGGGAAGATGTATTTGTAAAGCCAATCGTTGAGCGTCACATCATCGTGAATACCCCGGAACAGGGTCATGGGCACATGAGTGTGTCCATTGATGAATCCAGGAAGAACTAGCTTGCCTGTGGCATCGATCGTCTGCGCGGCAGCGTATCTGGCTTCGAGCTCGCTGCGCGGACCGACCGCGACGATCGCGTCTCCTTTGACGACAACGGCTCCGTCGTTGTAGATAGCTCGCGCTCCATCCATGGTCACGACGGTTCCGCCGGTGACGATCAGGTCGACCTTCTCTTTCTTGGGTTGAGCCGAAAGAGAAGCAGGAAGAAGAAATTGAAGAGTGAGAACTAGAAGCAGAGACCGCCAGAAATTCATTTGTTACCTCAGCGGCGAAGAGCCGGGATTTATTTTCTGCAAACTGTTTAACAATCTTCACTACCGCAGCCCGTCTTCACCCTTGATCTGTTCCTTCGTCAGTCCCCCCACTCGCGGAAGCGGGCGACCGCTATCCGTCACTGCGACAGCTACCATGATCTCGTTGGCTCGGGGAGCGTCATTGATTCGGACTTCCATGCCATCGAAGTGGCTGCGGACAAAAGCAGCGTCTTTGTGACCCAGCGGTATATCGAGCACCACTCCCAGGCCTCCCCTTTTCTTGGAAGAGGGAATAAGGGCAGCGCCTTTGCCCAGAACCTTTCGTACCAGCGCACCAAGCTTAGGATGCAGAATCGCCGCGGCGTGCTCGATCTCGCCGCTCTCGCCCACCGCAGCCGCCTTGCCGTAGCTCTCGACGGCGACCGCGGGAATACCCAAAGCCGCGACCGCGCGCTGGGTGAGCAGTTCGCCCAGTTCTTCGCCGATCAGCATCAGCTCCGACAAGTCTTCCACGTACTTCCCGGCGTAGGGATTTTCAATTACGGCGACGGCTGCGGCGCGTCGTGTTGGAGGATCAACAACGCGTCCCATCTCCGTGCGCGTCTCTTCGAGAAACGTCGCAATCTTGCGAATGCGGGCTTTCATCGCAATCCGTCCTCTCCCTTGATCTCCGAAGCTTTCAGGCCGCCGACGCGGGCGTGAATGCGGGGGCCGGTCGTCATGACCAGCGCGAGCAGAATCTCATCAGAGCCTGGGGCGTCGGCGAGGCCGACCTCCATGGCATCGAAATGGCTTCTCACATAGGAAGCATTGATATGAGTAAGGGGCACGTCGAGCCGAGTTCCAGGGCCGCCCACTTTCTTGGTCGAAGACACGATGGCCTTCGCGTCGCCCAGCACTTCGCGCATGGCGTAGCCGCCGGGCACGTGCCACAAGGCGCCGTGCTCGATTTCGCCAGCCGCGCCGACGATCGCACCCTTACCGTAGCCTTGCACTACTTTTGGATCTCCGCCCAACGCAGTCACTAGAGAGCGCGCCATTTCAAGGCCCATTGGCTTGAGGTCATCCATGAATCCGGCAATGTTCTCCACAAATGCACCGGCGAAGGGGTTGCGGATGACTACCAGCACGGCGGCACGGCGCAACGGCAGGATTGAAGCCGGTCCTCCTTCGTGGAAAATTTCCTCCAACGCCGTGAACTTCTTGCGGACCTGAACCTCAGGCATGAATGAAGCTCCCGCTCGGTTGGGCTGATTCTGAAGCAGCCACTAAGCGTGCCGATTCTGCGCAGACAATGCGCGTGTTGCCGCGCAAGTGCAAGGCCGCGGAGCGGATGAGTCCGTCCGATAGAAGCGACTTTGCCACGGCAACCCCGGCATCGAGCGCGGCGGCGATCTGGCAAGTGGAGAGTTCGCCGACCCCCTGGGTCACGAGACGGTTGCCAAGATCGCTATCGGGAGCAAGATCGCGGGCGGGAACGCGGACAACACCTGCATGCCCCGGCAAGTCCACCGCGTTTGCGACCACGGTTGCAGCGGCGTCCGCCATGGCAGCCCGGTCGGCAAGAACCGTCACAGCATCGGCAATACCGAGCGAAAAGCTCCGGCCGCGCCAGCCGCTGGTCGCGATGCCTCGCACCGGCTGCGTCGAGTCCAACACCGCGGTGCCAAAAAGCGATGGACGATCCGGCCGCTCGACCATGCCTACGACAAGATGCTCTCCCCGCGCGAGATGCAGGGCAATATCGCCACCGTTGTTAACGTAGGCCCGGGAAAGGGTGGCGGCAGATGTCATGCTGACTAGTATTTCCTCGGCCACTGCACCTGCGACCGCAGCCATGGGCGTGATGAAAGTCCGCTGACAGTAGGGAACAACTGCCTCGTGCATACGTCTCGCGATAACGCCAAGTGGGAGCGTACTCTTCCCTGTGGGTCCTCGCGCTGGCCGCCGCAAAAGTCGAAGTTCGCCACAGAGTTCATCGAGCACAGTCATGAATCGGTCAGCCGCCCCGCGATACCCTGCATTGATCTCGCGCGGGACTCCGAATGCCTCCACGATCAGATCGATGGGCCCATCGCGAAGATGCAGCCGCCGACCGTCGGGCAAAAGCCTTATCTGGGCTCGTTCCCTCATTGGTCGGACCTCGGATCGGACTTGGACGATTTCGGTTGAGACAGCGGCCAGGGGTTCTCCGGACGGGCCGGGACATGACGACGTCCTTCCCCATGCATGATGGAATCCAAGGGACGCACCTGGTCCATATAGCCGCCCAGGGCGCCATAGTCCTTAATCTTCAGCGTGAATTCTATCGGGGCAACCAGCGCTGGCGTAGGCACATAGCCAAACGCATTCTCTGGCATACGGGTCACATCCACCATGAAGGTAATGCCGCCGCCGGGCCACACGTATACCGGTGCCCCCCCGCAGGTGACGCGAGTCAGCGCGTCTCTCACTGAATGGGTAAGTCGCACCGGATTCTCTGTGACCCCGGCTCTGAGCGATCCTCCCGCGCCGCCCACAAAGAGCACAGTGGAGAGCGCAGGTTCGCAATTCTCCTTGATCCGCGCAACCGACTCGCGGAGTGAACTGGGCAACTCCCTTTCCACCGGCTGGAGAGCTTCATCCAGTTCGAAGTAGGCGTAATGCTCGCCCGTGGTGCTGACCATGAGCAATCGGAGTTTTGGCCAGGCGATCTTGGGATTAAAGTCCTGCAGAATTGAGAGGGGGTCTTCAATATTCGTGCCGCCCCAGGCAGTTCCTGGCTCCGCCACCCGGAAGTAGCGGCCCGGAGTGGAGCGACGCCCCTTCATCTTAATGCCAGTCTCGCGAACGCCCAGTAACTTCCCTGCCTGGTGCTCGGAGAGAACGCCGGTGATGTGGTCGTCAACCACCACCACTTCATCAACCTTGCCGAACCACTGTTTGGCGAACATGCCAATCGTGGCCGAGCCGCAGCCGACCCGCATGCGCTCTTCCTGTGTGCCATCGACCGCGGGCGGCTTGCCTGCCTGCACCATCACGGTGGCGCCGTCGTCAATGCTGAGTTCTACCGGCTTGCGGTTGCACAAATTCAGCAGCGTCTCGCAGGTCGCCGTGCCTTCCTGGCGACTGCCGCCGGTCAGGTGGCGCACACCGCCGAGCGACAGCATCTGCGAACCGTATTCGCTGGTGGTGACGTGCCCGACGGGCTCACCTTGCGCTCGAACTGTATTCGTCTCTGGCCCCAGATGACGGTCAGTATCAATCTTTACCTTGACGCCGCAGTAGCTGAAAATTCCTTCAGTGACCACGGTGACCAAGTCCACCCCCTGCACCGTGGAAGAAATGATGAACGGCGCCGGCTTGTAATCGGGATAGGTTGTGCCCGCGCCGATGGCAGTCACGAAGTTTTCCGGACCGGTAACAATGCTGCCATCCCAATCCCGATCGCGATCCAGGAACGGAACCACAGAATCGCCGCGCGTCACGGCGCGATCCAGCACCACATGCGGATCAATCCGTATCAGTTGTCCGTTCTCGTTGCCGTAACGATCGCACGCGCCCGTCCTTCCCGGCTTGATGTAGCACAGGACGGGACAGGCATCGCATCGGATGGCGTCGTCTTCAGGCACGTTTTTCTTCCCTGCGGGCGGCGAGAATCGCAGCGCGAATGCGGTCCGGCGTCGCAGGCACGCGGTGGATGCGGACCCCAATCGCATCGTGAATCGCGTTGAGGATGGCGGGAGCTGTTGGAATCACAGCCTGTTCGCCGATCCCTTTGGCGCCGAAGGGGCCAATCGGAGACGGATCTTCGATGAGTATTGACTCCACCGGCGGCATATCGCCAGCGGATGGGATCAGGTAGTCGTGAAGATTCTCGCCCTTGCCGGGAAAGAATTCTTCCATCAGCGCCATTCCCAAACCCTGCGCAGCGCCACCTTCGATTTGCCCCTCGATAAGAGTCGGATTAATGGCACGACCGACATCGTGAGCGGCGGTGATCTTCAGCATCCGCACTGTGCCCAGTTCAGTATCGACGGCAATCTCGGCCAGGTGCGCGCCAAATCCGAAGACGGCATAAGGAGTGCCTTGGCCGTTTTCATCCAGCGGGCTGGTGGGAGGATCGAAAGTTGCCTCGCCGGTAAGCACGTAGCCGTGCTTATCCAGCGGCAAGTCACGCAAGGCAAGCGTGCGCTGAGTGAGATTGTGTTGCTTATCGTCCTCTCTAACAGTAACGCCACCATCTTCGAAAACAATGCCCGCGCACTCGCAAGCATCTGCCAACCGCAGGATGGCACGCCGCAGTTCCGTTCCCGCCATCTGGGCGGCTTTTCCCGTGACGAAGGTCTGGCGTGAGGCAGATGTTTTGCCACAATCCGGCGTGATCGATGTATCTCCCGAGACCAGATCGAAGCGATCGATGGGAGCGCCAAGCGCGTCAGCACAAATCTGGGTCACGATGGTGTTGGAACCTTGACCGATATCCACCGCACCCTGATGAAGCCCAATCCTCCCGTCGGGCTTCAATCCCACGCGAATAGTCGAAGGATTCGGAAGAGAAGTGTTGCCGCAGCCGTACCACATGCCCGCAACGCCCACACCTCGACGAAGCGGACCGATTGCCTTCGCATTGACCTCCGCCGCCTCGGCGCGGGCTGCTGACCACCTGGGCCGTAAAGCCTCAAAGCACACCCGAATTCCCACGCCCTGGCCGAGTACCTGTCCGGTGACCGTAGGCGTGTCGTCGTTCAGCGCATTCATAATCCGGAATTCCAGCCGATCAATCTTGAGCCGGTCAGCCAGGTCGTCGTAAAGCTGTTCTTGTGCGATTGCGGCTTGCGGCACGCCGAAACCCCGGAAAGCCCCTGCTGGCACCAGATGCGTGTGCACGGCTCGGGTAAGCGCTCGGTAGTTTGGGACGTGGTAAGGTCCCGACGCGTGGACCGGCACGCGTGCCGCAACGGTCGGCCCCCAGGAGGAGTAGGCTCCGGTGTTGAAGTCGGCGACGAAGTCCATCGCCACCAGCTTGCCGGTACGAGTCGCGCCCGCACGAATACGTATGCTCGCAGGGTGACGCTTGGTGGTCGAGACGATCGATTCCGAGCGCGAGTAAACCATTCGCACCGGCTGGCCAAGAATCCACGCCGCGAGGGCGACGAATGGCTGCACCGATAGGTCCAGCTTGGCCCCGAAGCCGCCCCCAACGGCCGTCGGAATGATGCGAACGGCCTCCGGAGCGATTCCTAGAATTGTCGCGATGTCAGCGCGGTCCATGTACGGAGCCTGGGTGCAGGCCTGAACCTCAATCCCGTCGCCCACCCGCCGGGCAAAGCCTGCTTCGGGTTCGATGTAAGCATGCTCGACAAAACCCGTCTCGTACTCACCTTCGACAGCTACGTCCGCTTCCGCCAGAGCCTTGTCCACGTCACCGCGAACCACCCGACCTCGTACCAGCACATTTCCTTCGCGCATGGAGTGGATGCGCGGAGCGTCCGATACCAGCGCCGATGCAATCGTGGTCAGCGCGGGCAGTTCTTCCCAAACGACGGGAAAACTTGCGAAGTCGATGCCCTCGATCGCTTCCGCCTCACCGACAACGGCAGCTACGGCTTCACCCCGAAACCTGGCCTCAACTTCGGCAAACACAGGCTGGTCGGCAAATCGTGTAATCACGCCATAACGGTTCTCGCCCGGTACGTCCTTTGCGGTTAGAACACGCACGATTCCCGGGTGTGCGGCTGCGAAAGCGTTGACATCGCCGAAGCGGAACTGCGCCCGAGCGTAAGGGCTACGGATTGCTCGTACCACCAGCGCTCGGGCGGGAATTTCGTCGGCGCCGAAGATCTCCGTACCATTCACTTTGCCGTGGCCATCGAGACGGACGACTCTTTTCCCAACAGCGCTTCCAGCCAACGGCGAGGGCTCCGGGCTGTCGCGGGAGCCAGCATCGAGCACAGCGGCAATAATCTTGCGATAACCGGTACAGCGGCAAAGCACTCCGCCAATCGCGTCCATGACATCGTTTTCGCTGGGCGTAAGATTATGCTCGAGTAAAGCGGTTGCCGACACCAGCATGCCCGGTGTGCACGCACCGCATTGCGCCGCTCCATGGCGGAGGAACGACTTCTGCAAACGATCGCAGATCGGCGGGCGCACGGAGAGTCCCTCGACGGTCGTGATTTCGTGACCTTCAATCTGTCCCGCCGCCACTAGACAAGAGCAGACCGGATCGCCATCCACTAGAACGGTGCAAGCGCCGCAATCGCCGGCATCACAGCCGACCTTGGTTCCTGTGAGTTCGAGGGACTCGCGCAGGACCTTGGAGAGCCGTTCCAGCGGCGAAACGCAGGCGGTGACGCTTTTGCCGTTTACCGAGAACGCGATCGAAGCGTACGTGTCGGGCCGGGGAGAAGTTGTTGTGACCATATCAGTAATTCCCCACGCAAGCGTCGAGCGCGCGCCCAATCAGAGTCAGGGCAGCATCGCTCCGGTAATTTGCAGTCGCACGGACGTCATCGATGGGCGAGAGCGAGGTGAGGTGTTCTCGAGAAGCAAGCGCGCTCAACCCAACTCGCGCCGGGGCGCCGACCAGGGCAGCCTCAAGGGCGGTGAGCCTTTGCGCGGTCACCGAGCATGACCCGACCGCCACGCGAGCTTCAGCGACCGAGCCTGCTCCGTCCGTCTTTACGATCGCCGCCACCATGGCGATCGAAATCACCAGGTAACGTCGGGCGCCGAGCTTCAGAAACGCGGACGCGGCGTCGTCGAGCCGTCGGGAAACAATCACGCTGCTGAGAATCTCATCGGGACGACGAAGCGTCTTGCGGTTGCCCACAATGAAATCGGCAAGCGGCAGGCGACGCGAACCCGCCGCCGAAACCAGTTCTACTTCGGCGTCGAGCGCCAGCAGCGGAAGCACGCCGTCCGCGGCAGGCGAAGCATTACAGAGGTTGCCAGCTACCGTAGCTCGGTTCTGTATCTGAATCGCGCCAATTTCCCGGGCAGCACTTTTCAGCGCGTCGAAGCAGCGGGGGAGCGCAGCGGCAATGACCTGACTCCAGGTGGTGAGCCCCCCGATGCGCACTTGGTCGGATTCGACCGCTATGCCTTTGATTTCGGAGATATCAGAAACGTCAACCACTGAACGGGGGAGAGGCCGATCACCCAAGGCGGGAAAAAAATCCGTGCCACCCGACAGAATTTGACCACCGTGTGCAGCCAGCACATGAACTGCTTCATCGAGTGTCCCGGGCCTGAAGTACAAGCTTTGCTCCCCCAACTGAAACCCACGAACCCCGCGAGAGAGGCGGTGTTTTGTGGTTCATTCTTATACGAATGGTCTTCCTTTGTACAGCGGAACCGCAGCAGGGCTCCCCGGAATTGACTCGATAACGCTCTCCCTAGTGAGGCTACTGCGCGTCCACCACACAGCGAAAGCCGATCGTTCCGGCGCGGTCACGCCCGGGTGACATCAGCAGATATTTGTCCCACCCGTCGGCGTAGCTACCGTTCTTCCAGTCGCGCAGGAAATTATGGTCATCCTTGGGATGATAGTGCGTGGCGTCCAGAAAGGCGTTGAACTCGGCATTGGTCACGGGAGTACGGTCCATATAGAAGCTCGCGGTGTGACTGCGGTGGCGATGGGCGCGCCGCGGGACATCTTCCCAGGGATATTGCACATCAACCCCGGGATCATTTCCGCCCTCTATCTCAATCCCACGCACGTGAAAGTCGTAGTCTCCTCCCGGAATACGAACCATTCCCGGAGGCGCACTCTGCGCCCGCTTGGTGGCTGGGATCTCGACCATCTTCTGCGCCAGAGGGTTCCATTCCCGCGAGTAGCTCGAGAGCGGACGCCGCGAGCGCTCCGCCATATAAGAAAGAAGGTTTTTGAGAGGATCAGCGCCCGGACCAGCGGCCGGGAACCGCTCCGTAGCCAGCACGGCGCCGAAGCCCAGACCCTCAACCCTGAAGCCGAGGGTCGCCTCGTTCCCGTGTATCGCAGGCGTCAACTCAGTGCCGCGCCACAAATCGTAGTAATGCATTCCCGCTCGATGAGGGGTGCGGATCTGTTCTCCTGTGCTCGCATGCTCATTGCGATTGACGATGGTCCACAGCGTGCTCTCGGCCGTGGGGAACCGGCTGGCGAATACTCCCGCCTGCAGCATGGGGGAGTGCGGCTCCCAGTCTGGACTACATAGGTTCTCTGCCACGGTCCGTTCGATTCGCGTGAAACGCAGGATGGCTTCGGCGTCGTGCGGTGTAGTCCCCTACCAAAAGCCCCAGAGATTATCGAGCGTGGCATAACCCTGTCCGTTAAAAAAAGCGTGCTGCAAGCTGTCCGTCTTGTCGCGCGTAAAGCGGTCAGTGACGTTGACCATGTGCCGCGGCTCGAACCACTTGCTCTTGCTTACCATAGGCACAAAGGGATATTCCTTGCCCTCCCACGTCACCCAATCGTTCCAGCCGATGTTGGCCCATACGATCGATTCGTCGCGAATATCAAATTGCGGCTCGAGCGCAAGCGGATGCCCGGTGGTGTCCGCGGCCTGCCTGAATTGGGCCGGAATACTCTCGAGAGCGTCAAAATTCACGCCGTCCGCGCCAATATCCTAGAGCAACTGCGAGATTGCTACCCAGGGAAAAATACCTTCCTCTCTCGTCCCCGTATCCCAGGCAATAATCGGGAAAAATACTTTCACTCCTCGACCGTGAAACTCTTGCACCATCTCTCGAAGGGCGGGAACGCCGCCCGGGAGATCACGCAAAAGATCGAACTGGTTCCGGTCGTCTGCGCCGAGATTGGGATAAACGTGCCAGATCAGTACGGCATCGATGGGGCCGATGCGGCTTTCCGCGTCGGATAGAAAGCGGTCCACGGTATATTCGCCAGTACCCGGGTCGTAAAAAGCCCGGTCCCAGATGAGCAGTTGCATTTGCGAGAAGATCTGCTGCGTCCATGCCAGCTCTGGCCGGTCGTATTGCGAGCCGTCGTAACGCATGCGGGCAAGGCGATCGGACCGCCAGGCCTTCAAGCCCGCGAGCCAACCGCCGGCATCGGCAGAATCCTGCGGTCCGGAGAAGAAGACCTCATCCGGGGCCGGAGGCTCGGAAAGGTTCATCACGCCGCTCGGCGAGATAGGGGCGTGGCGCGCCTTCCATTCATCGGAAAAAACCGGGCACATGGCAAAAATAATAAAAGCAACCGCGGCCCGCAGTGTGCGACCAGAGAAAAGCCTGCGGCCAGAGAGAAAAGAACGCTTCATGGGCCCCCGCCTTCGCATCGACAGCTGCAACCCCTATTCAATACATGATCGTCCTGGTCAAATGATGCGGCCACCAGGTGGTGTGATAGTGGGTCCACAGGCGGGCATCGATCTGCGGAAGAATAATTTGCTGGTTTTTGGGACGAAGATTGTTGATCTCTTCGCAGAGCAGCGCGGTGGCGTAGATGCAGTGCGCGCGAATCTCAATTTCCTGCCGGCTATCGCGCGGAATCATCTGGTAGGCCTCGATCGCGTGCTCAAGTTCTGGCGAATAACTCGTGATCCCCAAGAGCCGCAATGCCACGGGAACAATGTAATCGGCAAACGCCGTCATCTTGTCCAGGTCGGCGAGAGGGAGCTGTCCGCTCGTTCTGAGCGCGGAATAAACAAACCAGATTCCCAGTTGCGGGAGCTTGTACAACTTGATGATCGCACCATCGTACGGGCTGACGTCGTTGAAGCGTGGGAATTCTTTCACCAGCCGATCGATCAAACCCGCACCGTTGTCGTATAAGCGCGCCGGACACGACTTCACAAAATTGTGAAAGCGCCCATCGTATTTCTCCTCCAGCACCGCACCTACCTGGTGCCAGATTTCCATCTTTTCGTCGAGCATGGGCAGTTCAAGGTTGGCGGCAAAAATGCGCTCCAACTGTGGGCGAGTCACAAGCGCCAGGAATTTGCCATCCAGGATGGGAATCCCGTTGTCCATCGCCCGCTTCATGCAGGCGAAAAGCCCGTCGGAATCCGACCAGTGCCGCCCGGCATAGTCCACTTGGAATTTCACGTGAGTCGAAAAATCGGTGAAGGCTGTATCCACACAGTCGGCCGTCAGGATGAAGTCGATCACATCGTCGGCGCTGCCTTGTCCCACCCCGAAAGGCATCTGATAGTCCGGCATGGGGAGTTCTTCGTACGCCATCCAGCCCGCCACTTCCGAGATTTTGTCAACGTTGGTATGCACATCGCGCGAGTGCTCAATCACCGGATGCAGGCTATCCAGCACAGGGCTGCCCGCGAGTTTGGGCCAGCGCACCGCAGAACCGCCGGAGGCCGCGTTAAGCGCTTGGCTTTTGCCAGCTGCCGCGATTGCTCCCATGGTCGCCATTGCCCCTAAGAACTGACGTCGATCCGGAATTCCCGATACCATCGTGTTCGCTCTCTCCTCATTACTTACCCTTGATTCTGGATAGAAACAGCTGCAGGAACCGATCCGCCTCGACGTCGATGCAAACTTTCGCGTTGGGTGTGACCTTGTCCACGCCTTCAATCACGTAGCGATCGCCGTGGAACACGTTCCGCTCCACGTATCCATTACGGTTTGCCACTGTTTCACCGCGGGTGAATTCGCCCCGAGTTTCGACATCTACATGCATCTCTGGAGCCCTCACCAGGGTTGCATCAATGGCCACGCCTACGGCGAGAGGATCGTACATCGGAGTGCCTGGCGAGCGAAACTGCGCCGAGAGATCGATCAGGTATTTGGCTACCGCATGAATGAAGTCATTCACCGGACCATGGGTTCGCCCCAATTCGTCCAGATACTGTTGGGAGAGCAGTGTCTTGTCGCCAACATCCAGCCCGACCATGGTCAAAGGCCACCCCGCCTGAAAAACGAGCTGAGCGGCTTCAGGATCATTATAGATATTGGCTTCGGCAGCGGCATTCACATTGCCGCCTTTGAGCGAACCGCCCATGAGAATGACTTCTTTCACCAGCGGCACAATCGAAGGATCTTTTTCGAGAGCGAGCGCGATGTTGGTCAGCGGCCCGACCGGAACCAGGGTGATCTCGTGGGGTGCGGCGTGAATGAGTTGGATGATGAGGTCCGGTCCAAAGCGTGAATCCACTTTGCACTTGCTCGCTGGCAGTTCGACATTGGCCAGACCATTTTTGCCGTGCCAGAACTCAGCCGTGATCAGTTTTTGAAACAGTGGATGCTGCGCTCCGGCTGCGACTGGGATGTCACAGCGATGGACAAGAGAGACCATCCGCAGCGCGTTCTCCAGGCCTTGACTTGCGGTCACGTTTCCGGGAACTACCGTAATCGCGCGCACGTCCAGTTCCGGCGAGTTGAGTGCCAGCATCAACGCCAGCGCGTCGTCGGTTCCGGGATCGGTATCAAAAATGATCTTTTTTGCGGCGGCAGAGACGGGACTTGCGCCGGCCAGCGAGATCAGAATTAGCAATGCAATGAGGGCGCCCCGAACACTGGGGTGTTTCAAATGTTTCAGAATCGGTCTTCTCCGGAGAGGAAACAGTGTCGTAGCCTAGCTTTCGGAGCGAAATCATGTCAAGGCCAAACTGGGGAATCGCAAGTACACATTAGCGAATGTTGAAGCAGGGAACTTCACGTCACTTGGCCTCTCGGTGCCCATTTACCCTTTCGATCTCATCTGCCGTACAATTGCATTCGGAAACAGCAGTCCCGGAACGGCTTTTCGTCTTTGTCAGTGACGCGACCGAAACTGATTCGATGGAAGCCGGGTTTTGCGCGGAGAATCGTCGATGTCAGCCGAGAATCGAAGACGCTACGAGGTTGCGGATGGCCGCGACGCCCGCCCTGCCTCGGATGCCTTCACCCCCGACTCCACTGGTCCCGTAGCCACGCTTGCAGGACGTCCGCTGATCTCGAATCGCGGCATTCCCCTCAACCTCGACTGGGTGCAACAGGTTCGCGTTAACACCAGCGCGGTTGAACGCCGGGCGCAAAGTCATGTCGCGCGCCGCACCGTAAAGAAAGACTGGCAGGCGGCATGGCTGTTGCGCGCCATCTCCTGTATGGACCTAACGACATTGTCAGGCGACGACACCGAAGAACGCGTACGCCGCCTGTGTGCTAAAGCCCGTCACCCGCTTCAGGACGACCTGGTAAAGCGCCTGGGAGTCGAAGAATTGGACCTCAAGGTGGCCGCCGTCTGTGTGTACCACACTTTTGTGGAGACGGCGGTGCGGGCCCTCGAGGGTAGCGGCGTGCGGGTTGCCGCGGTTTCCACCGGATTCCCCGCCGGCCTTTCTCCGCTGGCCGAACGCGTGGCCGAAATTCGCCGCTCGGTAGAAGCGGGAGCCGACGATATCGACGTGGTTATCACACGGGCTCACGTCTTTGGCGGGAAATGGCAAGCCCTTTACGATGAAATTGCCGCTTTCAAACAGGCCAGCGGTTCGGCTCACATGAAAGTGATTCTGGGCGCCGGCGATTTGCTTACGCTGCGCAATGTCGCGCGCGCCAGCTTCGTTGCCATGATGTCGGGCGCGGACTTCATCAAGACCTCGACCGGCAAAGAGCCTACCAATGCGACGCTGCCGGTTGGCTTTGCGATGACGCGTGCCATTCGCGAATATGCGCAGGAAACGGGCATGGCAGTCGGGTTCAAGCCTGCGGGAGGGATCCGCACCGCGAAGCAATCGATCGAATGGCTGGCGCTGATGAAAGAAGAACTCGGGACGTCGTGGATGAGAGCGGAACTGTTCCGCTTTGGAGCCAGTGGTTTGTTGAATGACATCGAGCGCCAACTCGAACACCATGTGACCGGGCGGTATTCGGCAGATTACCGCCATCCGATCGCGTGACCTCATACCTCGAAGGTCCTGCGTTTGATCGGACGGTTTGTAGGACGTAGCTTGCTACGTCTCTTCCGCGACCAGCAAGACGTAGCAAACTACGTCTCTACACAGCAGGTCCGGGGTTAACGTCAGAGGAATCGAGCACGCCGGAATGAGCATTGCTGAGAAATTCGTCACCATGGAGTACGGCCCCGCGCCCGAGGATCCAAAGGAAGCCTTAAGCTGGCTCGACCATCATGGCCGCCGCTTCGGACATTTCATTGCCGGCGCCTGGCACCAGCCGGTGGAAAGCCACTACTTCGAAACCACGGACCCATCCAGCAGCGAGAAGCTCGCCGATGTCGCACAAGGATCGGCGGCGGATATCGACGCTGCGGTTCGCGCAGCCGGTGCCGCTCTGCCGAAGTGGCAGGCGCTCACTCCACACGGGCGCTCTCGCTACCTCTATGCGCTGGCGCGAACCATGCAAAAGCATTCCCGCCGCCTGGCCGTTCTTGAGACCATGGACAACGGCAAGCCCATCCGCGAGAGCCGCGACATCGACATCCCCTTGGTGATTCGCCACTTCTATCACCATGCCGGTTGGGCACAATTATTGGGGCAGGAATTTCCCGGCTACATAGCCTGCGGCGTGGTGGGACAAATTATCCCGTGGAACTTCCCGTTGCTCATGCTGGCCTGGAAAATTGCGCCAGCCCTGGCCACGGGCAACACGGTTGTCCTAAAGCCCGCAGAGTTCACTCCGCTGACCGCGCTCGCCTTTGCCGAAATCTGCCAGGAAGTCGGGCTGCCGGCAGGCGTGGTCAACATTGTTACCGGCGACGGTTCGACGGGCGAAGCGCTGGTAAGGCATCCCGACGTCGCGAAGATAGCGTTCACCGGCTCGACGGAAGTGGGACGCGCCATCCGCAGCGCGACCGCGACTGGCCACAAGCGGCTATCCCTCGAGCTGGGAGGCAAGTCTCCGTTTATCATTTTCGAGGATGCCGATCTGGACAGTGCGGTCGAAGGCTTGGTGGACGGCATCTGGTTCAATCAGGGACAAGTCTGCTGCGCCGGTTCCCGCCTGCTGATGCAGGAGAGTATCGCAGAACCACTCATCGCCAAGGTCCGCGATCGCATGAGCACGCTGCGCGCCGGGTCTCCGCTCGACAAGTCCATCGATATTGGCGCCATCGTGGCAGGGGTGCAGTTAGACCGCATCAAGCGGCTTGTGGAACAGGGAGTCGCGGAAGGTGCAACCTGTTGGCAGCCACAAATCGAACTGCCCTCGCGCGGATTCTATTATCCGCCGACGCTGCTCAGTAATGTGCATCCGACGTCGATCGTCGCCCAGCAGGAAATTTTCGGCCCGGTGCTGGCCACGATGACGTTCCGCACGCCCCGTGAGGCGGTCGAACTTGCAAACAACACGGTCTATGGTCTGGCCGCATGCGTCTGGAGCGAGAGCATCAACGTGGCTCTACACGTGGCCTCGCAACTCAAGGCTGGAGTGGTCTGGGTCAACTGCACCAATCTGTTTGACGCCTCCTGTGAATTTGGCGGCTACCGCGAAAGCGGCTTTGGACGCGAGGGCGGCAGGGAGGGCCTGCTGGAGTATCTGGAGCCGGTGTGGTTCAAGAATGCCAAGGCTTTGCCTGCTCTGCCGCCGCCTGCCGGCCAGAAGTTAGATCAGGAATCAACCGACGGTTCCGATTCGACGACGCCGGCAATCGACCGCACCGTGAAGCTCTACATCGGTGGTAAACAGGCTCGCCCCGACTCAGGCTACAGCATGGAAGTGCGAACCGCGAACGGCCGGCTTCTGGGCGAGGCCCCACTGGGCAATCGAAAAGACATTCGCAACGCGGTCGAAGCCGCGCACAAGGCTTCCGCCTGGGCCAAAAGCACGGCGCACACCCGCGCGCAGGTTCTTTACTACCTGGCAGAAAATCTTTCGCAGCGCAGCAAGGAGATTGCCCGGCGCCTGGCGGCAGTGGTAGGAGAAACTCAGGCGGCAGCCGAAGTGTCGCTCGGCATCGAGCGCATCTTCTCGTACGCGGCCTGGGCGGACAAGTTCGACGGTGCGGTGCACAACCCTCCGTTCCGCAACGTTGTGCTGGCCATGAATGAGCCCCTCGGAACGGTCGGCGTCATTTGTCCGAACGATGCCCCGTTACTTGGGTTTTTGTCGCTGGCCATGCCGGTGCTCGCAGCCGGCAACACTGCCGTCGTGGTTCCCTCCGAGGCTTATCCGTTGATCACCGCCGAGCTGTACCAGGTCTTCGACACCAGCGATTTGCCCGCTGGAGCCGTCAACATCGTCACCGGCTATACCTCTCAGCTTTTGAAAGTACTGGCGGAGCACGACGACGTGGACGCAATCTGGTGTTTCGCGGATGAAGCCAGCGCCGCCGCCGCCAAGTTTTACTCGGTCGGAAACCTTAAGCAGGTGTTCACCAACGAAGGCCGCTCCATCGACTGGTTTGATGTGAAGCAGGGTGAAGGCCGCTGGTTCCTTCAGCACGCTACCCAGGTGAAGAATATCTGGGTGCCGTATGGCGAATAATGTGTCGTCAAAGAGACCATGAAACGCGGTCGAACAATCCCCATTCTACTCACAATCGGGTTCTGACCTTCGACGCCTGTTTAACGGCAGTTGCTCTCTTCTGAAGCGAACGCTGTGCTGGTGCGGTGCCTGGTGGCGTGCAACAATCGAAACGCAGTCCAATCTCCCCAATCCCTCGCAGTCCAAATACCGCGTTGGAGGCCATGCATGAGAACAAATACTCTCTAGTTAACGATGCGCGCGACCGTCGTTTTTTGACCCTCCGCTCTCTCCAAACCACCCAAGGCTGATCCCTTACCGGCCAGTACCGAATTGCACCACCAATACTTTCGAAAACTCTTGTTACGCCCAGCCAGCACCCGCAGCGCGGGAGGTTTGGAAAGTAGGAATCGAGAATTGTGGCTTTAGCAGGCGTTCACCGAGTGAGCCTGCTTCCAAATCCCCGTTGACACCAGTCTAGGCCAGTGAATAGACTCGGCCTTCTTCACCTTTGCACTTCGTGGCTGGAATCAAATCTATCTGTAGGGTCTCCTGAACCATGGCGAAAATTCCTCGAATTGCGGTGGTGGGCAGCGCGAATATTGACCTGACCACTTTTACCGGCCGTTTCCCCAAACCCGGCGAAACTATCTTCGGTCAAAAATTCGACCTGGGATTCGGTGGCAAGGGCGCCAATCAAGCAACAGCGTCCCGGCTGTGCGGGGCCGCGGTATTCATGGTGGCGCGGGTCGGCAGTGATCTGTTCGGTCCGGCGACGATCGAGAATTTCAAGAAGCTCGGCATCGATGCCACTCATGTAAAGCAGGTCGAAGGCGTATCCAGCGGCGTGGCTCCGATCTTCGTCGAGCCCAACGGACAAAACCGCATTTTCGTGGTCAAGGGCGCGAACGACGAATTGAAGCCGGCCGACGTCGATGCTGCCGCAGACTTGCTGAAAGCGGTCGATTGCATCGTCCTCCAGTTCGAAATTCCGCTTGAGACCGTTTATTACACAATCGGTTTTGCCCGAAAGCACAGCATTCGCTGCATTCTGAATCCCGCTCCTGGCCAGCCCATCAATTTCAAAGCTGTCGAGGGCCTCGACTATTTCGTTCCCAACGAAAGCGAAGCCGAGACCATTACAGGAATGCCAGTAAAAAATCTCGAAGATGCAAAGGAGTGTGCGGAGAAGTTGCTGAGCTACGGCATTCGCCGCGTCATTATTACGCTCGGCGCCAACGGTTCGTTGCTGGCGGCGAAGGAAGGCATGGAACACCTGCCCGCATTCCCGGTGAAGAGTGTCGACAGCACCGGCGCCGGCGATGCCTTCATTGGCAGCTTCGCCGTATTCTTGGGGGAAGGGCTTCCCGAACGCGAGGCGGTACGGCGCGCCAACCTGTACGCAGCACTCTCAACCGCGGGCGTTGGGACGCAGAAGTCTTTCTACGATCGAGTGCGGTTCGACGCGGAGTGGGGGGCCCGCAGCAAACCCTAGTCTACCCGTCGGTCCAGTCAACAGATTCACGGCCGCTGGCTCCGTCTCGACCCGCTGAGTATCCCGATTAACACAGCGTGCGCTACGTTTGACACAATTTCCGTCCAGTGGCTCTCGTAAGTCCGTTGGTTTCAATTAAGATCGTTTGGCCGCCACCCTGCAAAGTGGTTAAGTGTTGCTGTTCGGGTTGAAAGCTCAACCCTTTGGATCCGATGTGCCCAAGTGTCAAGATGCGCCCAAGTCTCAAAATGTCGTGGCGTAGAGTCGTGGGGGCCGGATTAGCTCTCATTCTCTTGCTGGTCGGTTTTGTCGGCTGGCGTGCTACCCGCGCTCTGCAAACCGCAACTCGCGAAGTTCAATCGGAGCGCGAGATACGCTTTTCGGTGCAGGCACTTCCTGATCCACCGGAGCAAACCTTCGAGCCGATCAGCACGCCGACGGTTTTCTTCCAAGCGGCCCAGTTTCACAACGACCTGTACATAGCAGGTTCGGCCGGGCTTTCGCAATATAACGCCAGTGGGACCTTGGTCAAACATTATGGAGTTGGTCAGGAGTTGCCGTCGTCTCCTTTGGTCGCAATTGCGCCCGCGGTGTTGGCCGACTCGGGAGAGCAAGAACTCGTTATTGCCACTGCCCAGGAGGGTCTGCTGCTCTTCAACGGCCGTGCCTTCCGGCAAATCCTTCCCCAAGACGCCGGTGCACGCTCCATCACCTCAGTCTTGCCCCTGGCCTCCGGCCACCTTCTGCTCGGGACGAAGAAGCGCGGCGTCCTTCTTTACGACGGAAAGAAAATAACGGTCCTCCACCCGACGCTGAGCGGCGTGTATGTCACAACCCTCGCCGGCACGGAGTCGGACCTCTGGGTGGGGACGCTCAGTCGCGGTGTGCTCCACTGGCATGCCGGCGAGACCGAGTCTTTCGGCGAACAACAAGGATTGCCCGATCCGCAGGTGCAATCCATCGCGATCGCAGGCGATAGGACATATGTTGGCACTGTGCTTGGCGTCGCCGTATTCGAGCGCGGACGTTTCTCGCGCACCCTGGCGCCGGGTGTTCTTGCTACCGCCTTGCTGCCGACCGCAAGCCAACTCCAGGTCGGTTCCGAAGATCAAGGAGTAATTGCTGTCCAGCTTGAGGCACGCCGCCCGAATCCCAGCTCGGCTGGCCCATTTAACCTCGGCGAGGTACGCCAGTTATTCGGCATGGGTGGAGGTGTGTATGCGCTGACCCGCAGTGGCCTTTATCGCATGAGGGCTCACGCCTTTGGTTGGCAACCAGTTCTGCAACCAGGCGCCGCGACATTGAGCGACCGTAACATCTCCGCCCTCGCGACGGATAGCAGGGGAGGCCTCTGGGTTGGATATTTCGACCGCGGCCTTGACCGGCTGGAATCCGATCATGGCCCGGTTACCCATTTCGAGAACGAGCATGTGTTCTGTGTGAACCGCATCTTCCCCAACCCCAAAGACGGGACCATTGACGTTGCCACTGCCAACGGATTGGTGCGCTTTGATGGGGCTGGAAGCCAGGAACAGGTTCTCACTCGCGCCGACGGCCTTATCGCTGACCACGTGACCGACGTTGTGCCCTACCAGGATGGTTTGGCTCTAGCTACACCAGCGGGGCTGACATTTCTAGACCATGGCGGGGCGCGAAGCATGTATGCCTTCCAGGGGCTGGTCAACAATCACGTCTATGCCCTCGGCGTCTCCGGCGACGCCTTGATGGCAGGGACTCTGGGCGGCCTCTCGCTGCTCGACAAGGGTGAGGTGCGGCTCAACTACACCACCGCGACTTCAGGATTGAAACATAGCTGGATCACCGCGGTAGTTCCAGTCGGACCAGAATGGATGGTTGGCACTTACGGCGCAGGCGTTCTCGGACTCGACCGATTAGGCCACTTCCACTCGTTTGAACACGCAACCGGTCAGCTGGAAATCAATCCCAATGCCATGTTGGTCACTCGCGACCACGTGTTCGCGGGAACACTGGGCCACGGGCTTTACGTGTACGAACGGGAATCGGAACGTTGGTTCGCGATCGAGCAGGGTCTACCCTCCTCCAACGTGACGGCGCTCGCCACCGCGAATGGCTATCTTTATGTCGGTACGGATAACGGTCTGGTGCGCGTACCAGAACAGAAGCTGCATCCATGAGGCACGCCATTCTCACGATCTTCGCGTTGCTGTTCGCGCCGTCGCTGCTGCTGGCAGATGCCGGCATCCTGATTCCGCGCGACAAAGCGCAGCCAGATCCGGCCATTCTCTCTCTCGATGAGATGGAGATTACAATCCGCATCGACAATGGCGATGCCCGCGTCTTCGTTAAACAGATTTTCGCGAACCACACCAGCGGAATCGAAGAAGGGAACTACATTTTCGCGCTCCCCAGTCAGGCAACAGTCTCAGACTTCGCGGTGTGGGATGGGCCAACCCGCATTCCGGCCGTGGTTCTGGAACGCAAACGCGCGGAGGAGATTTATAATCAACTCAGAGTACAGAGGATTGATCCCGGCCTCTTACAAATGGGGGAACGCGGATCGGAAGAAGCCAAGCGCAGTGCGGTCTTCAGCGCGCGCATCGTTCCCATCCCGGCTTATGGAACCAAGCGGCTGGAGTTCGAGTATCACCAATCCATCCCGGTCGAGACTCTGAAGTCCTATTTTGCGATTCCACTCCGTCCAGATGCCTACCAGTCCCAGGTAGCGCGGCATTTGCGAGTCAACTTCGAACTGCATTCGGCGCCGGGGATCACGAACTTTCAGGCCTCAGCCAAAGTATTTCCACTGCAATTCGATCAAAATACGCCACACCTGGTGAAAGGACACTTTGAAGGACAGAACGTCAACCTGACCGAGGACTTTGTCGCTACCTACGATCTTGATCTGGCAGGCGCCGACACACTGCAAGTGCTGACCTATAGAAATCCAGTCGCCGGAAGGCCCTCTCCAACAGAAACCATCCCCATTCGCAGTGCCAATGAGGCCGGCTTTTTTGAAGCGGAGGCGTTGCTTGGCTACGGGAAGAATTCAGGCTCGGGCGCCACGGGAAGCGTGGGGGCCGGCGTTCCTAAGACTTTCGTCATCCTGTTGGATACGTCTCTGTCCATGCAGTGGGAAAAGTTAGAGCGCAGCTATCAGGCTCTGGAAAAACTGTTGCGCACGTTGCGGCCGGCTGACCGCTTCAATCTGTTGTTGTTCAACAACCAGGTCCAATCGTTCCAGGCTGCTCCGATCAGTGCCGATCCAACCAGTGTTCAGCGCGCCCTGGATTTTGTCCGAGCCAGCAAGCTGCGCGGCGGCACGGACATGCAGCGCGCGCTCCGGACAGCATTGCAGCAGTGTGCCGCGTCCGGCGACTCTACTCCCTATCTCGTCTTGCTGAGCGACGGGGGTGCCACCCGCGGACCGGTCCAGAATGGCAAGCTCGCCACTTGGTACGCCGAGAATTGGCGGCGTTTGCCGGCGACACAACGTCCCCGCACCTACGTCTTCGGAGTGGGAGATGATGCCAACTTGCCGCTGCTTAGCGTGCTGGCGCGTCAGGACGGATTGCTGGAGCATGTGCTATCTACCGAACCGGCTGATTTCAAATTGAATTCTTTCCTCTCTAAGATCGGGCGCAGTCCGATTGGCCAATTGCAGCTGGCAGTCGCGCCTGAGGCGGCTGTGGACCTGATTTATCCACTACAGGATTCTGTGTTTTCAGGTTCGCTGGCCTCATGGGTGGGACAATACCAGGCCCCGAAGCAAAGCGTCGTCTTTACGGTGCATGGCGCGCGCGACGCGGCACCACTGGAGATGTCAGCCAAGGCGAATTTGCCGCCGGACGATCGCAGCCATCCGGAGCTCCCGAGACTGTGGGCCAGAGCCCGCGTAGACGCCTTGCTGGGTAAGATTCAGCGTGAAGGAGAAGACCAGGCCACGATCGACGAAATTATTCACCTGGCGCGTCAGTACAAGTTTGTAACGCCCTACACCTCATTTCTTGCCGTACCTAGAGCCCTCTTGCGTCCGCGCGTAATCCGCCCAGGCGATCCTGTACTGCGAGTGAAGACCGACGAATCGATCCGTTCTGTGACCGCGCTGTTTCCTTTTGGATTGGTGAAAAAGCTGCGCTATTTACCCGGCGAAGATGTGTGGCAGACCCGCTTCCTCGCGCCCGATGATATGCAGGACGGAACCTACACGGTCCGCCTCGTTCTACGCGACCGCCTTGGCCATACCTATCGCGAGTTCAAGACGTTTGTCATTGCCAGCAAGCCGCCAGTAGTGCAGATCAGGCTCGAGGCAAAACGCTATCACCGGGGCCAGACCGTGAATCTGAAAGCAAGTGCGTCCCAAAGTACAAGGACGCTGATCGCGCGACTGGAAGGGGCCTCGCCGGTTGCGCTCAATTGGGACGCGTGGGCGGGCATTAATGCGGGACAGTTATTCATTCCCGAGCAGACGATTCCGGGCACTTACAAGCTGACGGTAACCGCTGAAGACATTGCCCACAACATCGGAACCCAGGAGGTGCAAATTGAAATCCTCCCCTAGCGCGTTCCGAAGGCGCATGCTGCATCTCTGCGGAATCGCGGCGTTCGTTGCCCTGGCCGGGTGGATGGTCTCTGCCCGAGGCGCGCTGCCGTCCTGGATCCGAAACATCGAAGCTGGCACCGAGATTGAAGCTGCATTCTTCCGCGCCATGTCCTTGCCTGGTGGTGCGGTGCTGTTTCGCAGACCGCCGTCCGAGACCCGCCCAGCCCTCAGCGAACTAATCAAAGCGCAGCCAAAGAATGCCGATCTCTATTCCTTGCGCGCTCTGGAAGATGAGCAGCAGCTCGATTTCAGCGCCGCTGAGTCAGACTGGAAGATGTACGCGGATAGTGCCTCGGCCAAAATCACTGCTCAGATCGCGTTAGCCGAGTTCTATCACCGGCGGGCTCGTCCCCTGGACGAAATCAAAGTGTTGGCAGTCATAGCGAAAGCGCCCCCGGAGGCTTCGGAGGAACTTACCGCTTCGGCGGAACAACAGTCCTGGCGCGCTTTCGACCGCATTTTCAGCATCATTCAGAACCAGGGTCTGGCAAAAGGGTTCTCGGTCACATATTATCGCGCCTGGCTGCTCCGCTATCCGCAAGAGCCGGCGCTTTACGCGCGCTTTCTAGACTATCTTGTATCACAAAAAGACTACGCTGCTGCGGCACAACTGGTAGCGGATTACCGCAAGCAATTCCCGAACGACGAAATCTTCCCGGTAAAAGCGAAGGCCATGGTCGAATACCGCCAGGGATCCGTCCAGCAGGGGCTGGCGGTGTATGAACAGAGCTTCCAGCCGCTCTGGGCTCCGGAACTGGTCCAGGGCTATTTTGACCTGCTCACCCAGACCCAAAGCCTGCGCAAGTTTCTGGATCAGGCAAGGGCCGCCCTGGCCGCCAATCCCGAGGACCTGCACGCGATGGCGCGTCTCTTTTACTACTACCAGCAGCAAGGCAAGCTCGACGCCGCACAGCAGACCGTTACGGCGTTCCGGTTACATAAAGAAGCTACCAAGTCAGATTGGGCAGGGCAGGAGCTGTACGTCTGTGCGCGCCTGCTGGAAGACATCCACTCATACCCCGAGTCGGCACGTTATTACTTTGCCCTCTATAACAGCAAGGGCCTAAATGACTCTCAGGAACGCGCATTGGCGGCACTAACCAACCTGCTGCTCACCGCTCCGGAGAGCCCAATACAGTTTGCCAGCGGTGAGCTCTCGATGTACCGCGACATTGCCACGATGGACGACGGTCCTGGGTATCTGAATGGCATCCTTTCCCTGATCTTGAACACGACCTCTCCAGCCGCAAGATTCGCCGAGGAAGAGCAACGCGCCATCCCGTATTTCCATCGTTCGCGCGCGGCCGAACTGTTGGCGATGCTGGACACGAAATTCCCCAATTCGACCAGACGACCTGAGCTTCACGCCAAGCTGCTGGACTTCTACGCAACCTCCGGGGAGAGTGAAGCCGCGATTCGAAGCGGCCATGAATTCCTGGCCAGCTTCCCCCATGCTCCGCAGCGGACGGACATCGCCTTGCTCATGGCGGATGCTTACGCACGCACGGGAAAAACTCAGGAAGAATTCACCATCTACGATTCTGTCCTTCAAGAACTCGCGGCCCAGGCACAAAAGATGCCTTTGGGAAAGAGCGCGAGGGAAGGAGAAGACTCGCCCGAGTCTGTGCTGGGGATTCCCCAGCAAGGCGCAGAGAGCGAGACGGAAAACGAAACTTCAGCGGCCAGGGACAATTTCTCGCGTGGCTCGGGCAGCGAGGCGTTCCAGCTGAGCAGAGCCTCAGCTACGACCCAAGTGGGGGCGCGCTCACCGGCATACTCGCGCGTCCTGGAGCGATACCTCGCTCGTCTGGTTCAGGCAAAGCAGATTCCCGACGCGCTGGCCGTCCTCAGACGGGAAATTGATCGCAACCCGGATGATCCTGGCCTCTATGAACGGCTGGCAACCTTTCTGGAGCAGAACCGTCTGGGCGCCGAGCAGGAGGAAGTCTACCGGCGTGCAATGGTGCGTTTTTCTGACCGCTCGTGGTACCACCGGCTTGCCCGCTTTTACCTGCGCTATAAAAAGAACGCCGAATTTGAAGCCCTGACTCAAGAGGTAGTCAAAACCTTCAGCGGCACGAGCCTGGAACGTTACTTTGCGAACGTGGGCTACGGTGGCGGTCCTGCTCTGTACCTACGCTTGAACCAATTTGCCCACCAGCGGTTTCCCCACAACCCGGTCTTCGTGCGCAACTTGCTGGCTGCGTATCACGACTCTCATACTTACGACGACGCGGCTTGGCAGGCACTCGTTCGCCAGCACTGGTTTGAAGAGGCAGATCTTCGCAACCAGTTTTTCGAATACCTGTCACGCAGCCGACAATTGCAATCCGAAGTTGGCGGGCTGCGGCAAAATGCTACGCCGTCAGGCAATAACCAGTGGCAAGAACTAGCACGTATCAATCCCGCCGCCGGGGAATTCTTAGCGCAGGCTGAGCTGTGGCAGTCGCATTTTGAAGACAGCGCTCCGGTGCTCAACGCCTTGGCCGAAGAATATCCGGTGGATTTTGAAACGGCTCGCACTGCCTCCGCCGTCGATCGCTCGCTGGCTTACTTCGAACCGGAGCAAACAGCCGTAGCTGTGAAGATCGAAAACAATCTGCTGCAGGCCAACCCGGGCAATACGGAAATTATGTCGCGAATCGGTGACATCTATGCCGATCGTGAACTCTTCGCCAAAGCCGCGCCGTACTGGGATCGCATTTCCAAGGTTGTCCCCGGCCAACCTGCAGGATACCTGGAAGCGGCCAGCATTTACTGGGACTATTTCGACTTTGATAACGCCCTACGCTTGCTCAATGAAGGCCGCAAAAAGCTCGGCGACGAAAATCTCTACAGCTACGAGGCCGGCGCGATCTACGAAAACCGGCGCGACTATCCGCGCGCAATCACTGAATACGTGAAGGGTGCGCTGGCCGGGCCGGCCAATTCGCCAGCCGACCTCAGGCTTATCGAACTGGCCCGTAGGCCGAAGATGCGTGACTTGATTGACCAGGAAACTGCCAGGCTGATCACTTTCCCCAACCCTCCGATGACGGCGGTCTATTTGCGAGTGAGGGTGTTGGAAGCGCAAGACCGTAAGTCGGAAATGGAGGGCTTCCTTGATTCAGTAGCCAATACCACGACGTCGATTGAGGCGGCGGAAAATGTGGAAAGCCTGGCCGAACAGAAATCGCTGGAGAAGATTCGCCAGCAAGCCCTTGAAAAAGAAATCGACCTCACCACCGATCCGGTAAACCGCCTGCAACTGCGCTACCGATTAGTCCAGCTGTACGAAAGTCGCAAAGATCTCCAGTCGGCACAGCGGACTGTCGAGGCTCTTTACCGGGAAAATCCCAAGATCCTGGGAGTCGTCCGCTCGACCGTCGATTTCTACTGGCGGACGAAAATGTACCCGCAGGCAATCGCCGTCCTGCTGCAAGCTGCGAAAGACGCGTATCCGGACATGGGCAAGCAGTTTGCCTTCGAGGCGGCCCGCAAATCCACTGACGCAAGGCAATACCAGCAGGCACGGGATCTGCTAACCAAACTGCTGAACGATTCCCCCTACGATGGCCCTTACCTGGCTGCGATGGCTGACAACTACGCCCAGGCGGGCGACGATCGTGGTCTACGGCAATTCTATCTCGACAAGATCGCTCTCTTCCGCAACGCACCCTTTGCGGGCGAAGACCGTAAAACCAGAGTCGCCACCCTGCGCCGCGGCTTGATCCCTGCCTTGACCCGTATGAAGGACTACGCCAGCGCCGTTGACCAGTATGTGGAACTCATCGACAATTTTCCCGAAGACGCTGGCCTGGTGAACGAAGCCGCTCTATATGCTCTGCGTTACCACCGGCAGCAACAAGTGGTTGATTTCTACGCCAAAACAGTCGCTCAGTCGCCGCGTGACTATCGCTGGCCCATGGTATTGGCCCAACTCTATACCAGCCTCGAAGAATATCCCGAAGCGATCGAAAGTTACGCCAAGGCGATAACCGTCCGGCCCGATCGCGTCGACCTGCACCTGGCCAGGGCCGGCCTTGAAGAACGCCTGATGCGCTTCGACGACGCGGCCACTGACTACGAGCGCGTCTACCAATTGGCCTTCAAAGATCCGAAGTGGATGGAGAAAGTAGCAGAAGTCCGGGCGCGCCAGGGACGGGCCGACGATGTGGTCGCTACACTCAAAATTGCTCTAGTCCAGGTAGACCCCGAGACCGCCGGCCAATACTTTGAGGTTGCGCGGCGCCTGGAATCGTGGGGCATGGTGACCCAGGCGCGAAGCTTCGCCGAGCAGGGAATCGCCATTGCCGGAGCTGATCTGCTATCCGGGCAGCAATCGGGCGCAAACCTCTACACGCGCATCATGACTCGTCTTCGCCAGCAGGAGAAGGCCTATGCCACGCTGCAAAGTGCGCTCAACGATGCATCGTCATCTCTGCCGGTGATCAAGGAGCAGTTCGCAAAAGGAGGCGTCGCCGCAATCACAGACAGAGAATGGCGGGAAAGGGCGCAACAAAACCGTGTCCGGATCGCCCGCGATAGTATGCGTGCCGCCCTGAGCGAGATGGGAAACACGGTCGCCACGTATTTTACTCCCGAAGAAAAGGTTCTCTTTGCCAAATTTGCGGAATCCAAACGCACCGCTATGAGCCTGGCCGATGTCGAGACTTTCGCGGTCCCTCTGGCACAAAGTGCGGGCTTGGCTGATCTCGAGGCACGTTGGCGTTATGAATTGATGATGCAGGGCGGAACCGATTCCGGAGTCAGGCTCGCACGAATGCAACCCTTTATCGAGCTGCAGCGCCGCCGTCTGAAATTCGCAGAGTTGGGCTCCCAGTTGGAGCAGTTTGCGCCGATTGTTGAACCCTTGCAGCGTTATTCCGTTTGGATCGCGGCTGCAGATGCATACCGTTCTGCCGGCGATCCGGAAAACGAGGTGCGGGTTCTGGCCGCGATACCGCCCGTTTACCTCAACGGTGCTGAGGAGCGGAAACTCTTCCAACTGCTATTGACCCGCCGTCCGCAAGATCTCGTACGGCGGGGCGCGAACTGGAACGCTTGGGGTCAAGAAGCTGCAGACTACGTCGTCGCCAACGGCGATGCGGCACTGGCCCATGCGCTGGTTTCATCCCGCGGCCGCACTCGTGCTCCGGTCTGGTCAAAGGCGTACCTCGCCCTGGTAGGGCTCTATTTTGCGGAACCGGCGGCGGATGTGAAAGGTGCCTTCCTGGCCGCCCTTGGAGACAACACGATCGCCGAGCGTTTGGCCAAGCCTGTTGACCGCGCGCAACAACTTGCCGGCAATATCTGGTTCTTCTATGGCTCACGCTATGGCGAATACCTCGACGTGACGAATCAGGGCGACCCGGAAGAGTTTGTTCCCGCAATGCTGGAGCAGAGTCCCGCAAGCCCCTCTGCATACCTGTCGATTGCCGACTACTACGTGGACAACGGCAACACCGCACAAGCCATCGCTGATTACCAGCACGCACTGGAACTGTCGCCGGGGCAGGCTGATATTCACGACCGCGTCGCATTAGCGTATTACAAGCAGAACGCGCGTGCCGAAGCCATTGCTCAGTGGAAACAAGCTTTCGCCGCTTTGCAGCGGGAAGTGAGCAGCGCCCGAGTACCGGAAAGCTTCTGGACCGATTTCGCGCGTATGTCTGAACACCTGCGCATGCGGCGCGTCTTCACTGATCTAAAGCCTGATGTGGACGCACTCCTCCGCGCCTACCTTCGCCGGAACGGCAACTATCGCTCCAACCTTCTGTTGCACAGTGCCTACGTTGCGACTGGAGATCCGGCGGCAGCGACGCTCTGGGTGCTGGACCTGGCTACGGTAGCTGACGATCCCGCTGCCGTTCTCGCCGACGTTGTGGAAGCCTCCTGGATTCCAGTGGCGCAGCGGGCACCCATCTATCACCGGGTTTTGGAGTTAAAGCAGGATGCCCTGTCGAAGCTGGAGGGATTGGAAAAAGAACGTGCGGAACAGAGTCTGCGCTCGTGGCAGGTGCGTTGGATCAGATACCTTGTCGTTACCAGGCAGTACGTGCCGGCGGGCGACGGGATCGCTTCCCTGTCCAAACAGACGCGCGAAACGGAAGCGACGGCACTCGTTCCACTTGAATTGCAGGTTGCGGCGCAGATCGGGAATCTCGATTCTACAATCGACGGCTATCGGGCCGACCGGCAGAGCGCGCCCGCTTCCGAGGTACTGCGGGCAGCAGCGCGACAACTGTTTGAGGCTGGAGACAAACAGTCGGCGCGTAAAGTGCTGGAGTTCGTCTTTGCTCGTGAGCTTGAGGAACACAAACTGGTCGCCGCCAACTTTCTCGGCCTGGCCGAAATTCGCATTGCGGCGGGCGATACGCCAGGCGCCGTGGAGTTGCTGCGGCGCCTGGTTGTGGTCGTAGGCAATCCCTTTGAAAATCTGGGTCCGGCGGCAGCCCTTCTGGAGAAAACGGGGCATAACGCGGAAGCCATCGAGTTTCTTGAACAACTAGCTAAGTCAGCTCCGTGGGAGGCCAGCAACCGGCTGCGGCTGGCGAAAGCAACCATCACCGCCGGCAAGAATGCTAACTCAGCTCAGGATGTGGTGGTGTCCATCGCGTCAAGCCCAGAAGTTCCGTACACGGTGCGGACGCAAGCAGCGCTGACCTTGGTCGGCGTTCACCATCAGTTAGAACATGGCCAGGTTGAATCCGGAAGCCAAGAGCTAAACCTCCTCGCGTCCGGCATAAACGGATCGTCTGCCTCGGCAGCCGACCAGCCTTTCTTCTACGAAGCCCGGCTCAAAGCCGCGCAAAGCAGCCTCGAACCGCACGCAAAGCTCCGACTGCTTGGGAACGCTCTGGCAGATACTCCCACCCGCGCCGACGCCCGAATGCCATTATTTCTAGCGGCGGCCAGTATGCAATCAGATGAATTCGCACGTGGCGTGATCGAGCCGCTTCTTCGCCAGCAATTCCTAAGTCGGGTTCGTCCTGTCGCGGTCGAAGAAGATCAAATCATCACTTCTGAAACCGACGCTGCGGCGAACGAAGATGCCCCCGGCTCGCTGCCTGCTGCATTCAAGCTGGCGCCTGCGCAACAGTCCCAGGTTGCTTGGACTCTGGCTCAAGTCTTGATCAGGCTTGATCGTCTAAATGAAGCGCTACCCTATCTGCAAATCGCGCACAAGCTGGAAAACGCTCCCACTCGGCGCCAGCAGATCGGCGCCAAGATCGCCGAAGTGCGCTTCCAGCTGCGCCGTTTGCGGCTCAATGAGGCTCGTCAGCCAATCCTGCATGAAGCGCTCGAGCAAGACCGCTTGGTGCGTCCCCGGCTGCTGGCCCGTACCGCACTGCCTGCCAAAGCCGCGGTTGAAAAGGACGTGAAGCAATGATAGTCAAAATGACAATAACGACAACGAGGAGCACTACGATCTTCCTCTTGCTCTTGATTGCGGCCGTCACTGTGGGTCTGGGTTGGACGGCCTATCAGGCCGTCCCGATTCTTGACCCGCCGCTATCCAAATATTTCCCTTCTGGAGCCCTTTTGTACCTTCAGGCCAAAGATTTCTCGTCATTACTTGCCGATTGGAACGGTTCGTCGCAGAAGCAACAATGGCTCGGTAGCAGCAACTATCAAGTCTTCTCTCGTTCCCGGCTTCTTCTCCGGTTACGAGATGCAGGCAACCAATTCGCCACAGCTGCCGGCCTCCCGCCGGACATGAATTTTCTGGGTCAGATGGCGGGGAGCGACAGTGCGCTCGGGCTTTATGACATTGGGCGATTGCAGTTTCTGTACGTCACGCGATTGCCCTCTGCAAATTCCATGCAAAGCCAGCTCTGGCAGACCAGGTCTAAATTTGAGACCCGCAGCGCAGGCGGGACAACATTCTATCTGCGGCGTGATCCCGAATCCGAGAGGGAAGTCGAATTCGCCGTTAGCGGAAATTATCTGATCTTATCCACACGCGAAGATTTGATGGCCAGTGCCCTGCAGTTAATCAAAGAGGGCACTGGTCGCAGGATTGACGCTCCAGGAATCGAAACCCGCAGCATTGAAGCCGAGTCATGGTGGTCGCAATCAGTCGCAGCGGCAGGCGCCGCCGGAGACTTGCGAATGGTTTTGAATCTCGACAAGATTGTTCCCAGCCCCTACTTCCGCTCCTATTGGGCGCAACAAAATGTCACCGACATGAAACAGTTTGGTGCGGCAATCTCAGACCTATTCCGCGACCATCAGGAATATCGTGAAGAACGTGTCCTGCTGAAAAAAGCCGTGGCCAGCGCATCCTCAGCGGACGAACCCCGAGACGTTGCCGATCTCGTGCGCCTGGTTCCAGAAAACGCTGGTTTCTACGAGGCGAGTTCTTGCCCGTCGATCAAGTCCTGTTTCGATCCCCTGGAAACCAAGCTCCTGGCTCCGCACCTCGGGCTGACCCCGCCGGCGCAGCTCGCGCCCCAAGCCCAACTGAGGTCCGGCGAGACTGGTACAAGCTTTGACCTGGAAGCGCGAATCGACCAGCCCCCCACTTCACTCGCGTCCGACGCCGCAGGGTCATCTGGGTTGAAAGAGACACTGCAAAAGAATCCGGTCCGCGCTGTCCTTCGGGTGCAATCAACGGAGCGGGCCAACGACGGTGTATTTGTGAGAATTCACTCGGCGGTTGCGCTGGCCGGAGGCTCCGATTGGAACGAAGCCGCGGTTCGCACCGCCTTAAGCAGTTTCGTCGGGCATAATCTGACAACAAGTGAGCTGGGAACGGGCTGGCGGCAAGTCAACGGCTACTATGAGCTCGACGGCCTTCGGACGCTCCTGGCGGCAGCCCGCGGAAAATATTTGATATTTTCCGACCACGCTGCGCTGCTCAACGGGATGCTGGCGAACGTGGATCGGACAATCGAAATGAAGCCCGCAGTGTTCGTAGCAGGATTAAGCCACAAGGGCGAAAGAGAAAACTTTTCCCGCTTAGCCACAGCAGTGGATCGACCTGACCTGAGCCTGCTCGGTAGTCAGGGTACAGAGCGAGCGCCCCAATTTCTTTCGGAGAACATCGCCAGCCTAAGCTCGAGCCTGTCTGCCGTTTCGTCGGAAAAGATTGTGGTCCGCGCCGCGGATGACAAAGTGCTGCAGACGGTTACTTACAAATGGTCCCAGTGAGAAAACTCGTGTTGCCGCTGTTCGTCGGGGCTCTGGCTTTGGCTCCGGCACCTGGTAGGCCGGTTCCAGCTTCAGCAGAGAGGGCAAGCGCCAGAAATTCGCTATATGCCCAATCAGCCGCACAACTTCTACAGCGTGAGTTCCAGAGCAGGGAAGTCTCATTCCTCTTGCTGGATGCCCGCACTGGAGCCTTGCTGGCTTCTCGTTGGGACAATCCCCAACAACCGATTCCGTTGGGTTCACTGATCAAACCTTTCGTCGCACTCGCCTACAGCGAAGCCCATCAGTTTCACTATCCCACTCACGTTTGCAAGGGTCAGGCCGGTGGCTGTTGGCTACCTCGCGGCCACGGCGAGATCGGAATGACTTCGGCCATTGCCAATTCGTGCAATTCGTACTTCCGCATGCTCACCGTGAATATGAACAGCGCGGATGTGGTTCCCGCCGCGAAAAGATTCGGCCTGGACCCGCCCGCTCCGGAATTGTCAGGTCCGGATCTGATCGGCGTGGGGAATCGCTGGCTGATTTCCCCGTTACGTATGGCGCGCGCCTACCTGGAGCTGAATCGCCGTCGCGACCAACCGGGGGCGAGCGAAGTAATCGCCGGCATGGCGCAGTCGGCGCGTCAGGGGACAGGATTGGAGGTCGACCGAGCCTTGCGGCACTCTGGTGCGCTGGTAAAAACCGGGACCGCAGCATGTACGCACTCTGTTCACAGTCCGGGCGACGGCTTTGTGGTTGCATTGGTGCCAGCCGAACAACCGGAATTATTGCTGATGCTCCGAGTGCACGGAGTTCCGGGAGCGAAGGCCTCGGTAACGGCGGGGCAGATCTTAAGCCGGATCGAGGAGTAGCGAGTGCTTTTCATGCTCAGGTTGCTCATGTGTGTACTGGTGGCGGCTTACTCCAGCTACGCACAGGACGTCCGAATTGGCGTACTCGGACTGTTTCACCCCCGTCAACTCACCGTGAAGGCCACTCCCGCGGAGGCACTCATCGTCCGGGCAGGAGATGAGAGTTTTGTCCTGGAAAGAAGTTCTGGACAGGATGCGGCCAGCATTACGTCGTCTGGCGATGACCTGATATTGCAAGTCGGCAATCAGTTGGTGCGAGCGTCTGCAATCCACGCCGCCAGTCGTAGTGGCGACGCAACCAATTTCGTGCTCGCTGTTCCCGCGAAAATCAGCCGTCAGTATCATGGTGTGCTCGATGTGAAAGCCCTCTCAGGCATTCTGGTTCCAGCCGTCAGGATGGACCTCGAGACTGCGGTGGCGTCAGCCGTCCAGGCCGAGAGTGACGGGGACACGCCCCTGGAAGGGCTGAAAGCGCAGTCGGTGGCAACACGTTCTTACTTCGTCGCGGCACGAGAGCGTCATCACGATTTTGATTTTTGCGACACCACCCACTGCCAGTTTCTTCGCGAGCCCCCAGCTGCGGATAGCATTGCTTTTCGCGCCGCCTTCGCTACAAGAGGTCTGGTACTGGCCTATCGTGAATACCCTGTGGCTGCAATGTTTACCCGCAGCTGTGGTGGACGCACGCGCACGCCGGACGAGGTAGGCATGTCCCATCCGGCGTACCCGTACTTCCCAGTAGTTTGCGATTACTGTCTGCGCAATCCGTCGCGCTGGACCCGTCACGTATCGCAAGCCGACGCCATCGATTTGCATCGACGTGGCGAGGCTTCCCGGCTCGACATCGATCGCCGCCTTGGCTGGGATGCCGTGCCCAGCAACAACTTCACCGCGCGCCGTAACGCCCAGGACGTAGTTCTGGCAGGAACAGGCCAGGGCCACGGCATCGGCCTGTGCCAACGAGGTGCGAAAGCCATGGCAGAGGAGGGAGTCAGCTTCCGTGAAATTCTCATCCACTACTATCCAAATACCACGCTAGTGGAAATCGATCCTCACCATGTAGGCGCGAGCGCCCCGCTCGTGCTGCGTGACAGAAACGTCGGTCGCACAATTGATTTGCAACGCTAAGAATGGGCAAAGTCAATGTACCCACGTTGGACATCCGTCCGCGTAAGGTTCACGCGCAATTGGTCCCCCACGTCAACTCCTTGCCCCTGGACCAGCAAGCCCTCGACACGCGGCTGCAATATGCGAACAAATGTTCCATGTGGGGTGACGCCGGTGACAATCGCGTCAAACGCCTCCCCAATCCGATGGCTCATCGCAACTGCCGCCAGCCGTTTAGACATTTCCCGCTCAACCTTACGCGCGGCATCTTCCTTTACCGTGCAGTTGCTGGCGATGGCCGCCAGTTCATGATCAGAATAAGGAGCAGCCGCGCCGGAAAGCATCGCCTTTATGAGTCTTTGCGTGACGATATCAGCGAAGCGCCGATTCGGCGCCGTGGAGTGCGTATAATCCTGCACTGCCAGTCCGAAGTGACCCGGCTCTGGTTCGCCTGGACGTTCCAGAACATATTCTCCCGGCCCGATGAGCTTGATCACCGCCAGCGACAGGTCTGCAAAATGATCCGGGTCAGCGGCCCTGCGTTTGAGCAGAAAATCATTCAGAGCTTTGGAATCGGGCTGTGGCGGGAGCTTTTCGCCTTGCGCAGCTGCCAGTTGGACAATCCGGTCCCAGCGCTCCGGAGTTTTTACGATGCGACGCAGGGATGAAACCCTTTTCAGCATTCGGGCCACCACGCCATTGACGGCAATCATGAAATCCTCGATCAATTCGGTGGCACGGTTCTTCTCCTGCTTCACCACGTCCACAACTTGCTGATTTAGTACTACTGGACGCACCTCACTCGTCTCGAGGTTCAAGGCACCCTCCCGGTAGCGTTGCTTCCTGAGCGCCTGCGCGGCCTCATCTTGGAGCTTAAGTTGCGCTTGCAACTCAATAGAGGCGGATACCTTCGCGGGAGCAATAGCCTTAGCTTCAAGCCACGCTCCCACCGCGCCGTAGGCAAGCTGCGCCCGGTTGCGGACGATCGCGCGATACACGTCGCTGAAATGCACACCACCATCGGTGCCGGCTACGAATTCAATTACGATCCCCAGTTTGTCTCCGTCTTCCAGCAGCGAGGAAGCATCCGTGCTGAGTTCTTCCGGCAGCATGGGGAAATTCCTGATACCGGTGTAAACCGTTGTCGTCTCCCTCGCGGCGTGCTCATCAATCGGAGAATGTTTGGGCACGAAAGCATCCACATCGGCGATGCCTACCAGCACTCGAATCCCGCCATCAGGCAGGCGCTCAGCGACTTCAATCTGATCCAGGTCGCGCGAGGTGTCGTTGTCGATGGAAGACCAAAGCAGATTCCGCAGATCTCGAATATCGGCGCCCGGCGCCATTTGCGGCGGATGCGCTTTCAGTTCCGCTAGCTGTTGCTGGACTTCAGGAGGGAACTCCGGCTCGAATCCGTGCACCAGCATGATTTGTTTCGCCACGCTTTGCAGATCAAAATGGGATGGAGGATTGTTGTTCATAAGCCCCCGCCGGATGAGTTGCCGGTCTGAGAAAGCCTAACATGCCGTACGGAACGGTTTTCAGTAGTTCAGGCTATGTTAAGGTGATCCCGGTCAAGTCTGCTTTCCGGTGCAATGTTTGTTGCAGGCTTAACGACGATTTCGTTTGAGCTAGCTCTTTTGGACCTTGTCAAACCTCGGCAGTTGCTCGGAGTATTCGACGCTACCATGATCGTCATGGGCGGCATCGTCGGCTCCGGCATCTTCATCAATCCTTATGTAGTCGCGCTGCGCGTGCATACTCCATTCCTGATCCTGGGAGTGTGGCTTCTTGGGGGCGGCCTCGCCTTGCTCGGCGCGTTCATTTGGGCAGAACTGGCGTCGCGTTTGCCGGGGGCGGGGGGACAGTATCTTTATCTGCGCGAGGCCTACCATCCTTCCGTCGCTTTCATCTATGGGTGGGTCTTGCTGCTGGTGACGCAAACCGGCGGCATGGCTGCGGTCGCAGTTACGTTCGCCCGCTATTATCGCGAGATCACAGGTTTTTCAGCGGGGGATGGACCGATCGCCGCCGCGATCCTGATGGGATTGACCGCCATCAACTGCTTTGGAGTTCGCGCGGGAAGCAACGTGCAAAGCGCGCTCATGCTGCTCAAGGCGGGCGCAATCGCGGCCATGGTGGCTGCAGGAATTCTGTGGGGCGGCGGCGCAGTGCATCCTTTGCCTCTGCTCGATCGCCCAGTCTCTTTGGGACTTGGAAGGGCGATCGGCGCGGCCATGATTCCGGTCGCCTTTGCGTATGGCGGATGGCAGACCGCAAGCTTTGTAGCCGCCGAGATGCGCAATCCTCGGCGCGATCTGTCCCGTGGACTGATCATGGGAGTAATCGGGGTAGTGGCACTCTATCTCGCGGTCAATTTTATCTGCCTGCGTGTTCTCCGCCCCGACGGACTGGCTGCGACCCGCACTCCCGCATCCTCGGTTATGCGCGCGGCGCTCGGTGAGCGTGGCGCAAAGTGGATCGCCTTCGGCATTGCCATATCTACATTGGGTTTTCTCAGTCAGGGAATTCTGACCGCTCCCCGCGTCTACTATGCGATGGCCCGCGATGGCCTCTTCTTTAAAAGTGTCGGCTGGCTATCGCCGAAAACTGGAGTTCCGGTGGTTGCCATCATCCTCCAAGGCGTGACCGCAACCGTGATCGCACTCTCGGGGCGCTACGAGCAGATCCTCAATTATGTGATCTCGGTGGATTTCATCTCCTTTGGCCTGACCGCGTCGTCGCTGTTCGTGTTCCGCCGGAAATACCCGGCCTCATCTCCGGGACTCTATCTGGCGCCCGGTCATCCCTACACCACAGGTCTTTTTGTGTTGGCCTGCGCCGCCATTGTGACTGCTACGATCTCAACGTTTCCGGCAAATTCTGCCATCGGTCTGATTATTCTGCTGGCAGGCATCCCGGTATATTTGTACTGGAGCCGTTAATCGCGGCCAGGTTCCGGTGCAACCAGACTCGGTCCGACCAGACTCGGTCCAACCAGACCTATGAGACAGCGACAATCCGATTACATGCAGTGGGCAAAAACGCAGAGCCGCGCGAAATTCAATCTCGCGACCAGCGGCGTCGGCTCGTTCCCCTTGTATGAGCTTCCGGTCACCATCGAGCAGTTGGAGATCAATGGCGACAGCACCTATGGCTACGCTCCCCTGCAACATGCCATCGCAAAGAAATGCGGCGTGAATCCGGACTGCGTGGTCGCTGCCGCAGGCGCCTCCATGGCCAATCATCTTGCCATGGCCGCCCTTATTAACCCAGGCGACGAGGTACTGCTTGAGCAGCCCACATATGAGTTGCTCACCTCGACTCTCCTGTATTTGGGCGCGGCAGTAAAGCGCTTTGCCCGAAGCGAAGAGAGCGGGTACGCGCTCGATCCTGCTCAGGTCCGTCGCGTCATAACCCCTAGGACAAAATTAATTGTCCTAACCAACCTGCACAATCCAAGCAGCGTGCTGGCTTCAGACTCCACGCTGCTCGAGATTGGCGACCTGGCGCGCAGCGTAAGTGCGCACGTATTGGTTGACGAAGTTTATCTCGACGCCGTTTACAGCAATACGCCGAACCCTTCTTTTCATTTGGGTCCGGAGTTTATCGTCACTACCAGTTTGACCAAGGTATACGGCCTGAGCGGCCTGCGCTGCGGATGGATTCTGGCCCAGCCCGATTTGGCCCGCGCCATGTGGCGCCTGAGCGACCTGTTTGCTTCCATCCCTGCCCACCCTGCCGAGTTGCTGAGCGTCATAGCGCTTGAGAATCTTAACCTCGTTCGCCAGCGCGCACGCAGTGTAGTGGAAGCGGATCGCGCGCTATTAGCCAAGTTTCTCGCCCAGCAGAAATCCGTCTCGGCCCCGTGCACAGAATTTGGTACGACTTCGGTTCTACGTTTGACCAAGGGTGACACCGAGGATTTCTTGGCCCGCCTCCGTGCAGAACATGAAACCTCAGCCGTGCCAGGACGCTTTTTCGAGTTGCCAAATCATTTTCGTATTGGCATGGGTGTGGACACGGAAATGTTCCGCGAGGGCCTGCAAAGGATCGGCCGGATGCTGGACGCCGTGGCCGCCACGAAGTGATTGAATAGCAATCCGCGGAAAGTGATATCCAAGCAACATAGCCGCCCGACTTGCAGAGCCGCAGCTTGCTGCGTCTTGCAGTGCCACCATCTCGTTATCGGCCCACCAGAAACCTACCGCGCCGGATAGGCTTTGGTCTTCTGCGTCCGCGAATTGAAAACGCCAAAGCTTCCATCCGGCCGCGCGATCAATTCCAGATAGTTCGCTGCATCAGGTCCGTTCGGGTTGGCAATGAATTCCGCTGCCACGTTGTGAGCGGCACCGCCTTCTTCGGAGTAGTGCAATTGCCAAAGCGTTTCGAGATTCGGAGACTTGCTGATAATCTCCCATGTAGAAGGAGTCCCGCCCTTTGTTGCCCCATTGTCCATAATGGCCACACGAGGCACAATTCCATAGACTAGGGCCGGACTACTGCTCTGCGACCACCCGTGATGCGAAACAATGTAAATATCGATCTTGCCAAGTTTGTTGACCGGGCACATCATTTTCATTTCCTGATCGTGAGTCAGATCGCCCAGATCGAGTAGTCGCAGCTTGCCGAAGGTGATGAGCGTCCCCAGGGAACGGACGTTTTCCGTCTGATCGGCCGGATATTGCTCGGCACCTTTACAGTTCGCATTGTCTTGTCCAGCCCCGGGCAGCGGCTTGCTGATCAATTCGCCGTCGGAGCTGATGACCGTCACATTCAGACCGCGAATGGGGATGGTGTCTCCCGGTTTCGCGACGATGTGGTTGAACTTTCCTGTCGCCAAAACTCTTTGATATGCCTCCCACACTGCCACGGTAGGCGGGTCCGCACTCTCACGGTTGACGCCGTGGTCGATAAACGTTTCCACCGGAATCCGGGCCGTTAGTTGAGGCACGCCGCCGCCGTGATCGGTATGAAAATGTGTGATCAGCACATAATCAATCTTGCTGATGCCGGCTCGCTTTGCGGCCGCAACGATGCGATTTGCGTCACGCCCGTCATTGCCCGGCCAGCCCGTGTCGATCAGCAACGATTGATGCGCCGGCGTAACAAACAGGGTTGCCTGCCCGCCTTCTACGTCGACGAAGTAGACTTGCAGTTGACCGTCAGGCCCCGCAGCGGCCCATGCGTTCGCCAGGGGACAGAGCAAAAGGCAACTGCCCAGTGCCACTCCAAATAAGTCGACTCTCAATAAGCGCAACAAGAACAAGAAAGAGCGGAAGTGAAGCATCGGATCCGACTCGGGCACAGCAAACGGCATAAGGGCCTCCTGAAGTGGGGTGGTAGATCGCTCTCAAAGAAATCAACTGAGTCACTTCTTGAAGAGTGCGTCCAGCGCCGCTTGTGCAATCGCTTCATCAATCTCAGATTTGGCGCCACTGGCGGCAATACCACCGAGAGTTTGGCCGTCCGCCTTAATCGGCAGTCCGCCCTGATTGGGGAAAAAGTCCGGAAAACTGAGGACCTCAACGTTGCCTTTCTTCACCGCGTCGGCGCCGTCCTTCGAGGGGCTCCTGTAGAACGCAGCATGCCGGGCTTTCCTCTGCGCGAACTGGATGGTGTTGAGCGATGCAGCATCTGCTTTCTGCAGAAACAGCAGGTTGCCGCTTTCGTCCACAATGCAGATGGTTACTTCGACATTTTGCCTTTTGGCTTCGGCTTCCGCCCCCGCGACCAAGGTCTTGATCGCAGTTAAGTTCAAATATTTCTTGGACGGCAGATCGGCCGCAGAGGATGTTGAAACAAGTAAACTGAGCACTACAAGAAGTCTGAACATGCGCAGGATGCTACCAGTTGCCTCCCCGGTTTTCCATATGAAACGTGCGCGTTGATCCCCCTGCTCCAGCACCGCTGTTTTAGCGAGCGACTAGCCTGGAGCGCGAGAGGATGAGATTCACCATCCCACAGTCGGCGATGGACGACATCCTTCCCAATTCCTGGTCTTTGGACGACCGGCAGATTCTGTGCACACGTCAGACTGCGTCAGGCAACCATCTGGAATTACTGTCCATTGCTGGCGGAGAGCCAACCTGGTTTCCAACCAGCAAGGGCAGCGAGACGAACGGGCAGATTTCTCCCGATGGAAAATGGGTGGCCTATGTCTCCGATGAGTCCGGCGATTGGGAGATTTACGTGACGTCGTTCCCCGACGCTGCGGGAAAATGGCAGGTATCGCGCGGCGGCGGCAGCGAACCGCGCTGGCGGGGAGACGGCAAGGAGATTTTTCATATCGCGCCCAGCGGCATGTTAGTGGCCGTGCCGGTCAACGGCGAAGGTATTTTCGCAACCGGTGCACCCTCGCCTCTGTTCCAGATTCACGGCTAAACATGGCAAGCACTTCCTGGTGAACCGCTACGTGAAACCGGAACCCGTCGCGCCGTTGACCATCCTGCTAAACGCCACGAACGGCAATTCATCCCCTTAGGGTTGAACGGCGGAAGAGGTGAACAGTGGGCCTGGCCTGGCGCCCGAATCACAGGGACTCTTCCACAATCCCGTTATGGAAGAGTTGTCGACAATCAGGAGCTATCGGCTCGACCACCCAGTTGTGAGGCACGGTTTTGGGTTCGACGGTTCGCGCCACAGGAGACGCCACTCGTTGACTAGCGAATGCCGCGTCCGTAAGATGAAGCGACCCGAAAGCCAAGCATCTCCCGAATGATCGGCCAAACCATCTCGCACTACCGGATTGTCGAGAAGTTGGGCGGCGGAGGGATGGGTGTCGTCTACAAGGCCGAGGACACCCGGCTCGATCGCTTTGTGGCTCTAAAGTTCCTACCCCAAGGCGTGGCCCAAGACCGCCAGGCTCTGGAGCGTTTCCGGCGTGAGGCCAAGGCGGCGTCCGCCCTCAACCATCCCAATATCTGCACCATCTACGACATTGGCGAAGAGAACGGCCAGGCGTTCATCGCCATGGAGTACCTCGACGGTAACACCCTGAAGCACTTGATCGGCAACCGTCCGATGGATCTAGAGGCGCTGCTCTCCATCGGAATCGAGATTGCCGACGCTCTCGACGCCGCCCACGCCGAAGGCATCGTCCACCGCGACATCAAGCCCGCGAACATCTTCGTCACCAAGCGTGGACATGCCAAGGTTCTCGACTTCGGTTTGGCCAAGGTCGCGCCAATCGGTAGCCGAACCGAAATGGCCGGACTCTCAGCGCAGGCAACCGCCGCGGAGAGCCTTGAGCACCTCACCAGTCCAGGCTCCACGCTAGGAACGGTTGCCTACATGTCTCCCGAGCAAGCCAAAGGAAAGGAGCTTGACGCGCGCACTGACCTGTTTTCCTTTGGCGCAGTACTGTACGAGATGGCGACGGGCACGCTCCCGTTTCGCGGTGATACAACCGCCCTTCTGTTTGATTCTATTTTGCACAAAGCGCCGGTCGCTCCGGTGCGGCTGAATCCTGATCTTCCAGGCGATTTCGAACGCATCATCAATAAAGCATTGGAGAAAGACCGAGAGCTACGCTACCAGCACGCTGTGGACATTCGAACCGATCTGAAGCGGCTGAAACGAGAGACCGAGTCGGGCCGAGCCAACGCCGCGAGCGTCATAGAAGAGGAGGAAGCGCCCGCCGCGGTGGTGTCGCCCGAGAATCGCCAGTCTTCGAGCCAGTCTTCGCGCAAGAACCGCGCTGTTTCCTCCGTGCAAGCTATGGCGACAGAACAAACGACGAGCCGCTGGAAGGTACTGGTTCCGGTTGCTCTGGTAATGATTGCCCTCCTGATGGCAGGCGGTCTTTTCTACCGCTCTCACAAAACTCAAGCTCTCACCGAAAAAGATTCCATCCTCCTCTCCGACTTCACCAATACCACCGGTGATCCGGTCTTCGACAGTACTCTCAAGAAAGCGCTGGCTGTGAGCCTGGGCCAATCGCCTTATCTCAATGTTGTTCCAGATTCCAAGGTGCAACAGACGCTGAAGCTGATGGGCAAACCTCCGGAGACACGTCTCACCAGCGACATTGGCCGGGAAATTTGCCAGCGCGCGCATGTTAGGGCCATGCTCACCGGAGCCATCGCGCCGCTGGGGAGTGAATATGTGATTACGTTGGAGGCGATCAACGCTGCCACCGGCGACTCGCTGGCGCAGGTACAGGAGCAGGCCGCGAGCAAGGAGCAGGTGTTGAATGCTCTGGGTCTGGGCGCCGACAAGCTGCGCGGCAACCTGGGCGAGTCGATGGCGTCGGTTCAGAAGTTTGACAAGCCCTTGCAGGAAGTTACCACTTCGTCGCTTGAGGCTTTGAAGGCCTTCACTCAGGCTGATGAGTTGCGCGAAAGAGGCGACGCCCTTCCGCCGGTTGCGCTGTACCAGCGCGCCATCGAGCTCGACCCCAACTTTGCCATGGCCTATGCCCGCATGGGAAACCAGTACTTGACCGTGGGCCAGGCAGACCTTGCCCGCCAGAACTTTCAGAAGGCGTTTGAATTGAGAGAGCGCGCCAGCGAGCGGGAAAAATTCTACATCACTGACAAATATTACGATGGCACGGGCCAGTGGGAGCAGGCCATCCAGGCGCTGGAGCTTTACGCCCAAACCTATCCCAGTGATTGGGCGCCACGCGTCAATCTATCGGTCGTTCATCAGATACTCGGCGACTTTGACAAAGGCTTAACCGATGCCCTCGAAGCGATTCGCCTGGAGCCTGATTCGTGGTACGGATACGTGAACGCGGGTTATTGCTACACTGCGCTGGGAAGATTCGACGAAGCCAAAGCGGTGATCAACACAGGCCTGCAAAAGACCAACGGCGCGGTTGTTATGCATGCCAGTTTGTACTACGTTGCCCTGGTTCAGGGGGATAAGGCGGCGCAGGAGCGCGAAGAAGCCTTCATCAAGGACTCGCCTGCATTCGAGTTGCAATGGGTTTTAGCTGGCAAAGCCGGGTTGGCCCTGGCGCGCGGCCAACGGCAAAACGCCCGCGAAATCTACGCCCATGAGGGAGAGCTGGCCAAGCGTCTCGGTCTTACGGAGAACCAAGCCACTGCCGTTCAGCTTCCAGCCTGGATCGATTTGCTCTTCGGCGATACGGGCGATAAGAACAAGTCGGTCTCCCAGGCAACCGCGGCTTTGGCCCTCGCAGACAGCCCCGACGTTGCCATCCTCTCGGCTGAAATTGCAGCGCTTGCCGGCGGTGAAGCGCAGGCCCGCCGTTTGATCGAAGATGTGAGCCGCCGTCGGCCTCTGGATACCAGGTTCCAGACCATGCTCGTCCCCGTCGTGCAGGCCATTCTCTTTATGAACCACGGCGAGGCCGCCAAAGCCGTTGAGGTGCTAAAAGCCGGCGAACCGTATGACAAGGGTACGAGCGACATCCACTTTACCCGCGGTCGCGCCTATCTGCTGAACCACCAGCCCGCTCAAGCCGCACAGGAGTTTCAAGCCGTGTTGAACTTGAGAGGCGCGTACATCGGAGATCCGCTGATGGGCCTGGCCCAGCTGTACCTGGCTCGCGCCCACGCCCAGCAGAACGATGGCGCCAAAGCCCGCGCCGCCTATCAGGATTTTCTGGCCCTGTGGAAAGATGCCGACCCCGATATCCCGATCCTGAAAGAAGCTAAGACAGAGTACGCGAAGCTGCAGTAATTTCGACGCTCCAGCCTTTAAGAGCAGATGGATACTCGCCGTAAGCCCACGGAACAGGGGCAAACACGTTTTGGACTTCCGCGACTATGAGTATGATCTCGTGACCAACCCAGGATAGATCACGAGACCAGACCGGGAGGTTAAGCATCCATGATGCGCCGCTGTGACGACCGCGATTTTGAACTGATTTGGGCCATCATCAACGATGGCGCTAAGGCTTACAAAGGGATCATCCCGGCTGACCGCTGGACAGAACCGTACATGTCCCACGAGGAACTGCGGCGTCAAATCGACGAGGGCATTGTGTTCTGGGGCTACGAGGAGTCCGGGACGCCGGAGGCCGTGATGGGCATTCAACAGGTGCAGGATGTGACACTCATCCGCCACGCTTATGTTCGCACGAGCAGCCAGAAGCGAGGAATTGGAGCGCAGTTGCTGTCTCACTTGCGGGGATTCACGAGCACCCCGGTACTAATCGGAACATGGGCGGATGCGGTTTGGGCGATCCAGTTCTACGAAAAGTACGGCTTTCAATTAGTCGGCGCGGAGGAGAAGGATCGCCTGCTCAGGAAATATTGGACCATCCCCGAACGCCAGATTGAGACCTCCGTAGTTTTGGCGGATTCAAAGTGGTGGGAAACTCAGCGATGAAGTGCAATGCTTTCTTGAACTCAACAGGCTTCAGCCCCGTCGTGCCGCGTAGCTCGATTTCCGCAAATAGAAACGTGCGGGGGTGTCTGGTCCGACTTCAATCCCCATCTTCTCAAGCGGGGGATGGTGCTGTGGCCGGGCGCTACTGTTCAGGGCAGGGTCACTCCAAACAGTTCATGCAGTTTCACTCGCCATTCCTCCTCGCCCGATAACACCCGCTCCCGACGGACGCCGTTGCGTGTTTCAATCAGTGTTTTATCCGACAGAGTGATACGTCCCTCGGGCGTCGGGCGCGAGCAAATGCGTTTGCGGGTGAAGTGCGATTTGGGCGAGGTCTGGTGATGGTGGCACATAGCGGCAAATTCGGAGAGTTGGCGGGGTCGAAGCGTGAACGAGTACTCGCGTCTCCATTTGTCGTCGGCGATGACTTCGAGGACGAAGACACCTCCGACCTCCGTCAAGCGATAGACGCGCCCGATCTGCGACTGCTCTACGGTGGCCCTCAAGCGTAGCGGTTCGAGAAAGCTGTCCCCGAAGCCGACATCGACCAGCCACGGTTCGTCGAGATCGACGAGAAGGGTGAGGTGGTCGAACTCCGGGCCGTCGCCGCCATCAGGAAGAGCGGCGCGGGCGGAAAGCATCGTCACCTGGAATCCGAGCGCGCGAAGGAGGGCGGCGAAGGCTCCGTTGAGTTCGTAGCAGAAGCCGCCCCGCCGTTCGTTGACGATCTTGTGAAGGAAACCATCTCCGTCGCAGACGATTGTGCGGCCGAGGTGGATGTCGAGGTTTTCAAAGGGCACAGAGAGGAGGTGAGCGCGATGGATCTCTCGCAACGTTTCTGGCGTGGGAGCGGTCGGGCCGGCGTAGTTGATGCGGCGTAGGTATGCGGGCACATTCAGCATGCTGTCTATTGGATGATGTTAGCGGTCCGTAAAGGGAAAGAATCTTCTGCGCGACAATCTGCACCATACGGCGGCTCCAGCTGAGCTAGAGGCGAGTCGTATCTTTCGACGGTCAAAACAGCGCGTGTCTCCTGGCTGCTTTGAATGGCGATGTACAGCAGGAATTTTGGCTCCGCTCCGCCGCGAAACAGGATCTCTTCCGAAATGCCGTGCCCACTTCTGAGTGGTGGCGGGCCGCCTCTCTATTGAGGGACCAGATTTGGAAAATCCTACGTGCGATTTGTCTCAGTGAGACGCTATTTGAGGCACTGTTGGTCCCGACTGGGAATCGGGGTTCCCTTGGTTCCTGCTGATCCATGCGGAGCAAAGACAGACCTAGAATCCCGATGACTATCTGTTGACGCGGGTGAATGGGAACCTGTTAAAGATTTTCGCAAGACGTGGCATAGGCCCTCGGTTCAAGCAGGTCTAGGTCGCATGGTTTGCGCGAATGCGAGAAGGTCCTCATCGAAGAGAAGTGCGCCTGGGGCAGCAAGCGGATGAAATACGTGGGGCGAATCGTCCACGATTTCAGGCGCTCAGCAGCACGCGAACTTCGCAGAGCAGGGGTCCCCGAGTCCACCATCATGGACATCGGCGGATGGAAGACGCGCGAAATGTTCAAGCGCTATGCCATCACCGATACGAAGGATGTCGCGGCCGCTATCTCCCAGCGAGAACGGGCGCAGGCTGAGAACGGTCATGATTTCAGCCATGATTTGGGTTCCAGCGATCTCCCAACGACCAAGGATCCAAATCGGAGAATCAACTGAAGTAGTTTGGGTAGAGTGAGTTGAATGGTGCCCGGGGACGGAATTGAAGCTCTAGTCAGCTCTCCGTCCATCCTCAAAAGCATCGAAAAGGCGATGATCTGCTGGTGATTGGCGAGTTTTGGGTCAACAGTCAGGAGCAAGGCATCTCCCGCAACATGGAAAAAACGGCCGACGGCCATGGCTGTGTTGCGTCGGAGTCTCCACAATTCTGGCGTGCCGATGCCTTGCAGTAGTTTGGTTTCGAATTCCTTATCATCCATAGCGCCTAATTGTAAGATGGGAAAGTAATTATCCCATCGTGCCATCGTTGCGTGGCTCCAGCAACCCGCATTGAGGCGCGGAGCGCAATCCTCACGTTTCCAGACGCGAAGAAAAATGCGATGGATGTCACAAGAACTGTGAAGGCTAAATTACCTCAAGGTATACCGCGCGCCACGGCCTTTGCCGAGTTGCGTCAGGTAATGATCCCCGGCCAGCCTTTTCACATGCACTTTGATCGTGTTACGGTTCGCGCCCGTGGACTCTTCGATTTCCTTGACCGTGATTTCTCCGCGCGTCTTGGCGAGCTCTAGTATGTGCCGCGATAGGGCCGGTAAGGACGAGCGCAGGGCCTGCTCTTCCCTGACCTTTGTGGCGAGCTTGTCTTTTTGCTTCGCCATTGTCTTGAGGAAAAACACTAGCCAGTATTCCCAGTTCTGTTTTTCCTTGCGGATGGTCTGCTGGGTGCGGCGCAACGCGAGGTAGTAGTTGTCCTTGTTCGCCTCGATAACGCCTTCCATGGAGCTGTAGGGAACGTATCCGTACCCCGCACGCAACAGCAGAAGCGTGGTTAGGATGCGGGAGAGCCTGCCATTGCCGTCTTTGAAGGGATGGATAGCGAGGAATGCCACGATAAAAATGCCTATCAGTATCAGAGGATGGTGTCTTTCTTCGCTAACCGACCGATTGAACCAACCAACCAATTCCTTCATCCAACCGGGCGTTTCAAAAGGCGTGGCGGTTTCAAATACCACACCCAGGCTCTTGCCATTAGGACCAAAAGCCTCTACGTGGTTCGGCACCTTCTTGTAATGGCCCCGGTGGTCCTGGTCCTTGCTGCTGTATTTGAGGAGGACGCCGTGTAGCTGCTTGATGTGATTTTCCATCGGTGTAATGGACTCGAAGCTCTCGAAGATCATGTCCATCGCATCGGCATAGCCCGCAACTTCCTGTTCGTCACGGCTGGCGAATGACTTGGACTTCATTCCAGACAGCAGCTTCTCGACTTGCCGGTCACTGAGTTTCGCGCCTTCGATGCGTGTGGAGGACCCTATGCTTTCGATCGTGGCGATGCGCCTGAGACTGGTGAGTCTTTCCGGGGCGAGGGTCTCCATCGCTTTCCAGCGGCCCTTAAACTCATCGATATCCGCGATGAGCTTCAGGATTTCGGGGGTAATGGTGATGTTCTTTATCTCATGCATGATCGGATATCCATTTTTACCCATTTTCACCCGATTCTTGCGGGCCGGCAAGCAAATATCCATTTATATCCATTTCCACCCGTTCCTTACCCAAAGGGAAGCCTTCGGGTGGAAGAAGGGGCGGCAAAACTGCCACACGCACCCGGAAAGCGCCGTTTGATTGTTCAATTTGGGCCGGGTTCCGTCCCGGTACGCTGCGAAAAACTTCGCAAACTCTTAGGGAGTCGGTGACTATCGCAGACAAGGACGGCATCATCGAGCAGGATAATGATGAGATCGTTCAGATAGAGAAGAAACCGAAGTTGTGGGCACGTGTGAAAACAACGTTCAAAGACCATCGGCATTGGGTTCGAGATCGGCGCCGCCAAAATCTCAGAGGCCTGAGGTAAGAAGTCCTGAATCGTGCGTGTGCCATTGGTCCGAGCCTGAATGCGTTCTCCATCTTCCAATGCCAGTTGCGCTGGAGCCGAATACATTTCTTCGGAGGCCATGCCTGCTGCACCCAAGGTGCAAACTTTCTCGACACCAAAGAAGGGAACCCAGTCCGCTTCTTCTGCTGCCCTGCGCTCCGGATTCGTCTCCCTCGTCATGTAATACACCGTCTGTAAATTGCCCGACACTCGGCTATCTGGAAGACGCTTCAAATTGGTGTAAATGACACCAGTGACGGGCACCTCCAGTTTTCTTGCGACCGCGCCGATCCGAGAGAGCTCTCGATCGGAAGGTCGTAAGGGCACCTCGCGCAGGGAGGCGGAGAACCTCTTAGCCCAACGCCTGGGCGAGTCGGACGACACCTACACGCCGACCCGGCTCAAGAAGGTGACCGTCGCCGAGCTGATCGAGGATCTCGTGCGGAAATACCGCATCAACGATCGCAAATCCATCGGCCACATCCAGGCCCGGTGGAAGCATCATCTCAAGCCGACCTTCGGCGACGCCCGCGCCGTGGACGTGACGAGTGATCGCGTCGTCCGCTACACCGAAATCTCGCAAGGAGGAGGGAGCGGCGAACGCCTCCATCAACCGAGAGCTGGCCATCCTGAAACGGGCGCTCACGCTGGCGATGCGGTGCACGCCGCCGAAGATCAAGACGATGCCGTATATCGCGATGCTGGAGGAGAACAACACCCGCACCGGCTTCCTCGAATCGAAAGAGCGCGATCGCCTCGCCGATGCCTGCGCTCGGACCGGTTTGTGGATGCGCAGTCTTTTCGAACTCGGCCACACCTACGGCTGGCGTCATGGAGAGTTGCTCGGCCTGCGAGTGCGGCAGGTGAACCTCGCCGTCGGCACCATCAGGCTCGAACCCGGCACTACAAAAAATCGGGATGGCCGGCAGGTGACCATGACGCCGCCGGTCAGAGCCCTGCTGGCGCAGTGCATCCACGGCAAGGCTCCCGACGATCGCGTCTTTACTCGCGACGACGGATCTTCGGGTGCTCGCCGAGCGTCTAGCAGATGATTTTGCAGCGTTTGCGCGAAAAGCGTGGACCATCCTCCATCCCACCCGGCCGTTAATTTGGTCATGGCATTACGATTACCTCTGCGAAATCCTGACGTTGGTCAAGAATCGGCAAATACTCAGGCTGATCATTAACATCCCGCCACGGACACTGAAATCAACCCTCGTCACAATCCTCTACCCAATTTGGGTGTGGCTCAGCGAGCCCGAACACAACTTTCTGACGGCGAGTCGACTTGAGCAGCGAACACTCGGTGATGCGCCGCTCCTTACTACAGTCGCAATGGTTCCAGCGGCTTTTTGGCGACCGATTCCAACTTGCCGGAGACCGCAACCAAGTTGCGCAATACGCTAACAACAGGCGCGGTCAAATGATCGCAACCAGCGTCGGTGCGACGGCCATGGGTAGGGGGTGCGACACAGCCGTTCTCGACGACTCGGTCAGTGCCGATCAGGCGCTCAGCGATGCAGAGAGGGCCACGGCAAATAACTGGATTGACGCCACCCTGCGCAGCCGACTAAACGACCCGGCCACCGGCGCAATCATCCTTGTGATGCAGCGCCTTCATCAACTCGATCCCTCCGGATTCTTACTCGAGCAAGAGCCCGGTCTTTGGACCCACATCCGCATCCCGCTCGAGGCCGAGGAGGACGAAATCTGGACCTTCCCGATCTCGGGAAGGATCGTTCAGCGCAAAGCTGGCGAGATATTGATGCCCGAGCGGTTTCCGCCAACGACAGTTGAGCAGCTTCGGTCGCGTCGTTTAGTTTTCGCCGGTCAGTATGAGCAACGGCCGGTGCCGATTGAGGGGAACTTAATTAAGAGAAACGAGATTCGCTACTACGGCGGAATCGATCCGAGGACGGGAGCCGGATGAGAACTTCCGGACAACTTCGACCGAAAGATCATTTCTGTCGATTGCGCCTTCAAGGATCTGGCCACCAGCGATTATGTGGCGATCGGCGTCATCGGGATCAAAGGCCGAAAGAGGTATGTTCTCAACGTGGTCAACCAGCATCTGGACGCGGCCGCCACCGAAGCCGAAATTAGGCGACAAGGGGATGCGCACCGGCCCGTCAGTGCTGTATTGGTCGAGGACAAGGCTAATGGCCCGGCCGTGGTTCAGCGCCTCAAGGTCAATGTCCCCGGCGTAGTCGAGATCAACCCGCAGGGCGGAAAGACAGCGCGAATGTTTGCTGCGGCAGCCGAATGGCAGGCGGGCGATTGGCATGTTGATCGGAATGCAGCTTGGGCCGGACCCTTCGTCGACCAGATCACAATGTTCCCGGGAGGGCGGCACGACGATATGTGTGACTGTATGTCACAGGCCGCGTCCTGGTTGTTGCAGGCCGACGTCATCACCGTGACCATCACGAACGCCTTTACCGGGCTCCCGATCGATTGGTAGGACCTCAGCGCGGAGCGGCGAGCCGGATTCTCCCAGTGATGGTACTCGACTTACCGGGACTTACAGCGTTGAAGCTCCACGAACAGAGTAATATCTTGTGTGGTGGCTGATTCAATCGCGGGATATCGTCGAAACACAGGGCTTGACGCCCCCACTTGTGAGGACCTACCAACATGGAAGAAAAAGGAGACAAACAGTGTCTTCGGAAATGATTTCATCGATAGCGCACGCTGAAATGGGCCTCGTTATTGAATGGGCCAATTACGAAGCTCATCGCCGAGCCTTGCTTGACCGTGAGCGTCAGAGGAAGCACACGCTCAATTCAAGCTAACCTTGCTGCTAAAATGAGACGCTGATCGAAAGATATGGGAGGAACCAATGGGTGATGTGAGTCTTGACATCCTTTTAATCGCTATCACCCTCGCTGTTGCTGTGATCGGAACCCTTCTTAAAGATCCCTCACTGCGCGTGAAGAGCTTCTTGATTGGATTGGCCATTGTGGCAAGCCTCTCATCGATTATCAAAGCATTTAATGACGCATCGGATAAGAAATTCATGAAGATGGCTTTGATATCAACCCTTCGCCATCCAACGCTGTTTATAAAACCCTAGAAGCTGAGGTTGGGGACTATTTCGCGAAATCCGGTTTGGACCAATGGGAATGCTACCACTCTGATGGAGCGATGGCTTGCTTCATAACATCATCGCAAGATACCGGTAAACACTCTACCCTTGTCTTGAACGCTGTTGAAATATCCGAAATGTACGCAAATGAGATAGCCAAACACCACAATGACAAAGTCATCGAGACTGCGTGTGCGACTCCATATAATCCTGCGGCCCTAGAAGAGGACTTCAAAGATAAGGTCGGAGTGCTCGGTACCGCAGTTTTTTGGACGATGTACCATCAATGGCCGAAATCTGATTATGACGACACGATTGGAGTAAAGATCGAATATGTGAAAAATCGCGAGGATAAAGAGGTCATCTTTCCACCCGATGAACTGAGGGCATTCAAAAAAGACCAAGCCTGTTTGATGTTCTACGAACTGGAGAAGCGCATTCGCGAGAAATACAAAGTCGAGGTATCTGAACTCACTAAAACCGGGAAGTAATTTTCCCACAGCTCTGCCTTTTCCAATCCACTTGAGAATTCTTTTGGCCGAGCGCACTTTGGGTGGTGACACTTCGCGCTCTTCGGTCGCCGCATTATGGCGGAAGTTAAAGTCATGGACACACAGGCGGTTATCGTCGCCCCGCCGCCCCGCTCGCACTCTCCGCTCTCAAGGGCAGAGCACGCCGTGCCTCCCTCGCGCACGAGCACACATCACGTTAACTACTGAGTACATAGGGGAGACTAGGAAGGTAGGTGGGAGCAGTTTTCTTCCCCTATCCATACTACCCCCACCCTGCGTTGACTTGCTCCTGGCTACGACCTAACATGCTCGTTCCATACGGGTGAGGGCCAGCTTACGTGATCGGCCAAACCATTTCGCATTACCGCATTGTCGAGAAGCTGGGCGGCGGCGGGATGGGTGTAGTGTACAAGGCTGAGGACACCCGGCTGCATCGCTTCGTCGCCCTCAAGTTCCTGCCAGATGAAGTCGCCCGAGACCCCCAGGCATTGGCCCGCTTTCAGCGCGAGGCGCAAGCTGCATCCGCCCTGAACCATCCAAACATCTGCACCATTCACGATATTGGCGAGGACGGCGGGCGGGCGTTCATCGCCATGGAGTACCTGGATGGCGTGACGCTCAAGCACATGGTCACCGGACGTCCGCTGGAGAACGAGACGCTGCTATCGCTAGCCATCGAAATTGGCGATGCCTTGGATGCCGCACACACGGAAGGTATAGTGCATCGAGACATCAAGCCCGCAAACATCTTCGTTACCAAGCGCGGCGGGCACGCCAAGATTCTGGACTTTGGATTGGCGAAAGTTACGTCATTGCCGGACAAGCCAGCGGAGGCGGCAGGCGGACTGAACGAAGCTACGGCGGCTGTCAGCCTGCAGTACCTCACCAGCCCAGGCACGGCACTCGGGACTGTGGCTTATATGTCCCCGGAACAGGCCAAGGGGAAAGAACTGGACTCGCGTACCGACCTGTTTTCATTTGGGGCGGTTCTGTATGAGATGGCGACAGGTGCTGTGCCTTTCCGTGGCGATACTTCGGCAACCATTTTTGATGCAATCCTAAACCGAGCACCCTCACCGCCCCTTCGTCTCAATCCTGACCTTCCTCCCAAGCTCGAAGACATCATCAGTCGGGCCCTGGAAAAAGACCGTAACCTGCGCTACCAGCACGCTGCAGATATGCGGGCGGAACTGCAGCGCCTGAAGAGGGACACGGATTCCAGCCGCAGTTCGGTAGTGGCCGCTGCGGAATCGGACATTCCCGTGAGCGGTGCTGGAAAGCCGGTAGCAGCAACTGTTTTAGCGACATCGGCGAGTGGAACGGATGCCTCTGGACCTTCCGATTCCACTGTGGCTGCCGAGCCAGCGAGGCGGAAGCCATGGGCCGTGGTTGGCGTCGTCGTTGCGCTCGTGCTCACGGCGATCGCAGCGGGTGGATATTACTTTCTACACCGAACGTCGAGTGCGATTGATTCGGTGGCGGTACTGCCGCTGGCAAACGCTACTTCAAACTCAGAAATGGACTATCTCGCGGACGGCATCACGGAAGGAGTGATCAATCATTTGTCGCGGCTTCCGGGGCTGCGGGTGATGGCCCGCTCTACGGTTTTCCGCTACCGGGGGGCACAGCAGGATCCGCTGCAGATCGGGCGCGACCTGAAGGTGGGAGCGGTAATTGTGGGCCGCCTGGTTCAACACGGGGACACGCTCAACGTGGAAACTGAAATGGTGGACGTAAGCAACGGCTCGCAGATCTGGGGTGAGCAGTACCAGCGCAAAGCCTCCGATATCGCTACCCTGCAGGACGACATTGCCTCCGACATTTCCGGCCAGTTGCGTATAAAGGTAAGTGGCAGTGGCGATGAAAAGAAGCATGCCACCGAGAATGCCGAGGCCTACCAGCTCTATGTGAAGGGACGCTTTTACCTGGCGCAGCGCACCCGCGAGAGCATTTACAAGGCCTTGGATCAATTTAACCAGGCGGTCGCCAAGGATCCAAATTACGCACAGGCCTATTCCGGGTTGGCATATGCGTACGTCCTTCTCTTTGATCGCGGGTGGATCTCCCCTGAAGAAGCTTCGCCCAAGATTCGCAGTGCTGCGCAACGGGCAATCGAACTCGATCCGACGCTGGCCGAGCCGCATGCTGCCCTGGCAGTCCTGAAGGAGTTGGCAGATTGGGACTGGGCGGGAGCAGAAGCCGAGTATCGCAAGGCGATTGGATTGAACCCGAACGACA